>OHGI01000179.1_pt1 | contig 39330 bp, 28 predicted proteins | sample 1567781 | NCBI WGS metagenome assembly OHGI01 (sample SAMEA3879526, study PRJEB24766) | human gut metagenome | biome: human-associated habitat; feature: feces | place: USA | collected 1985/1987
CCCGCTGTCAAAAACGCGGCAAGAACCATTTTCACAAAAAATGCAGCAAAGAACAGCGCGAAACACCGCATTTGCTGGAAAAAAGCCGCACGGGCCTCCTTTTGGATTGCACCCGGTTTTTGAGTGTGGTATACTGTTTCTGTTATGGAAAAGTTCCGGTGCGGTGTGCCGGGCACAGCAAAGAGGAAAAGGAAACGAACGATGAAAATTGGATTTGACAACGACAAATATCTCTCGATGCAGTCAGAACATATCCGCGAGCGCATCAAGAAATTTGACAACAAGCTCTATCTGGAATTCGGCGGCAAGCTGTTCGATGATTACCACGCGTCCCGCGTACTGCCGGGCTTCCAGCCCGATTCCAAGCTGCAGATGCTGCTGCAGCTGAAGGATCAGGCCGAGGTGGTCATCGTTATCAGCGCCGAGGACATCATCAGCAACAAGATCCGCGGCGACTACGGCATTACCTACGATCTGGATGTGCTGCGCCTGATCGATGCCTTCCAGGAAGTAGGCCTGTATGTGGGCAGCGTGTGCGTGACCAAGTACGCCGCTGCACCGGAGGTGGAGGCCTTTGAAAAGCGGCTGAACAGTCTGGGCATCCGCACCTTCCGCCACTACAAAATTCCCGGCTACCCCAACGATGTGGCCCGCATCGTCAGCGACGAGGGCTACGGCAAGAACGATTACATCGAGACCCAGCGCCCGCTGGTGGTCATCACGGCCCCCGGCCCCGGCAGCGGCAAGATGGCCACCTGCCTGTCCCAGCTCTACCACGAGCACAAGCGGGGCGTCAAGGCCGGTTATGCCAAGTTCGAGACCTTCCCCATCTGGAACCTGCCCCTCAAGCACCCGGTCAACCTCGCCTACGAGGCCGCTACCGCCGACCTGAACGACGTGAACATGATCGACCCCTTCCATCTGGAGGCCTACGGCGTCACCACCGTCAACTACAACCGCGACATCGAGATCTTCCCGGTGGTCAACGCGATGTTCGAGCTCATCGCGGGCAAGAGCCCCTACAAGTCTCCCACGGACATGGGTGTGAACATGGCCGGCAACTGCATCGTGGACGACGAAGTCTGCCGCGAGGCCTCCCGCAACGAGATCATCCGCCGCTATTTCAAGGCCCTCTGCGACCACAAGACCGGCAAGAACGTGGACAGTGAGATTTTCAAGCTGGAGCTGCTGCTGAATCAGGCCGGTCTGTCTGTCGGCGACCGTGCCGTGGAAAAGCAGGCTCACGCCGTGGCTGAGCGCACCGGCGGCGCACCCGCTGCCGCCATCGAGCTGCCGGACGGCACTGTCGTCACCGGCAAGAACGGTCCCCTGCTGGGCGCAGCCTCTTCTGCCCTGCTCAACGCCCTCAAGAAGCTGGCCGGCATCGACCATGAGATCGACCTGGTCTCCGCCCGCGCCATCGAGCCCATCCAGACCCTCAAGACCAACTATCTGGGCGGCAAGAATCCCCGCCTGCACACCGATGAGATCCTGATCGCGCTGTCCAGCTCTGCCGCCGAGAATGAGACGGCTGCTGTCGCTCTGCAGCAGCTCTCCAAGCTCAAGGGCTGCGATATGCACTCCACAGTCATCCTGTCCAGCGTGGATACGGACACCATCAAGCGTCTGGGGATGTACCTCACCTGCGAGCCCGCCTATGAGCAGGAAGACCGCAAGTATCACAAGAAATAAGCGCTCTGGCGCATAAGAAAAGCCGCACAGTACAGCGAAAAACTGTACCGTGCGGCTTTTTTGTTTCTTCTGTAGTTTCTCAGACGTGGGACAGGCTGGGCGCACCGCCCGCGATCTCCTCGGCGGTCAGCGGCTTCGCCTCGGCAGGAGCGTTCAGACGCTCCTTTGCTACGGCCAGCATCAGTTTGATGCGGTTCTCCTGATTGACCCTGGTGGCGCTGGGGTCGTAGTCGATGGGGGTGATGTTGGCGCTGGGGTACATCGCGCGGATCTTGTTTACCATGCCCTTGCCCACGATGTGGTTCGGCAGGCAGCCAAAAGGCTGTGCGCAGACGATGTTGCCGTAACCTCCCTGTACCAGCTCGATCATCTCAGCCGTCAGCAGCCAGCCCTCGCCCATCTTGGCACCCAGCGAGATGATGCCCTCGGGCTTTTCCACCAGCTCCTTGAAGGGGCCGGGAGCGTAGAAACCGGCGTCGGCCTCAGCCTTGAGCATGGAGCGCTCCACGCTGTCCAGCCAGTTGAGCAGCTGGTCGGTACCCATCTTCATGGCCAGCTTGCCGCCGTAGAGGACATGGTCCTCGCCCATGTTGAAGATGCAGTACTGCACAAAGCCCATCAGACCCGGGAAGTTGACCTCGCAGTCCTGGCTCTCGAGGAACTTCTGCAGGTCGTTGTTGCCCAGCGGGCTGTACTTGACGTAAATCTCGCCCACGACGCCGACTTTGACCTTCGGCACACGGGTGACGGGAATGGACTTGAAGTCCCTTGCGATGAGGGGGAAGGTGTGCTTCATCTCGCGGGAGGTGAAGCCCTTGCCCGCCAGCAGCACACGGCCCAGACGCTCGACCCAGAGGTCTACCATCTTATCGGCAGCGCCCTTCTCGTTCTCATACGGAGCGACCTGATTGCGCAGGGCGCAGAGCATATCGCCGTAGAACACGCTGGCGATGGCCCGGCGGGCCAGAGGCAGAGTCATCTGGAAACCGCTGTCCTTCTCGAGGCCCGAGAAGTTCAGGCTGGCCACCGGAATGTTCGGATAGCCTGCCTTGACCAGCGCCTTGCGGAGCAGATGGATGTAGTTGGAGGCACGGCAGCCGCCGCCCGTCTGGGTGATGAGCAGGGCCGTGTGCTCGAGGTCGTACTTGCCGCTGTTCAGCGCGTCGAGGAACTGGCCAATGACCAGCAGTGCCGGATAGCAGGTGTCGTTGTGGACATATTTCAGGCCCAGCTGCGCCACAGCGCTGCCGCAGTTTCCAAGGATCTCGCACTTGTAGCCGTCGTAGCGCAGGGCGTATTCCAGCAGGCGGAACTGGGTGATGGCCATGTTGGGGATGAGGATGGTGTGAGTCTTCTTCATCTCCGGGGTGAATTTGGGGTAATTGTATTCCATAGGTTCCTCCTATGTTACTTCTTATCTTCGTCTCGCTCATCCAGCGCGGCGAACAGGCTGCGCAGGCGGATATTGACAGCACCCAGGTTTGTAATTTCGTCAATTTTCAGCTGGGTGTAGAGCTTGCCGCCCTCCTGCAGGATCTCGCGGGTCTCATCGGTGGTGATGGCGTCCACGCCGCAGCCGAAGGACACCAGCTGCACCAGGTCCATATCGTTCTGGGTGGTGCAGTACTTGGCGGCGGCATACAGGCGGCTGTGGTAAGTCCACTGGTTCAGCACGCTGGTGGGGAACTTTTCCACGCGGTTGGAGATGCTGTCCTCGGTGACCACTGCCGCGCCGTGGCGGGTGATGAGGTGGTCGATGCCGTGGTTGATCTCCGGGTCCACATGGTAGGGGCGTCCGGCCAGCACGATGATGCGCCTGCCCTGACGGCGGGCCTCATCCATGATCTCGCTGCCCTTGACCCGGATCTGTGCCATGTGGGCCTCATACTCGGCATAGGCAGCGTTGGCAGCCTCCTGCACTTCCTTCTCGGAGATGCCGCCGAAATACTTGGGCAGCACGTCCTTCGCCATCTTGTGGACGAAATCCTTCGGACGGTGGATGCCGACGTAGTCGTAGATGAACTTCTGGCCTTCCAGCTCGGGGCAGTTGCCGGCCAGAACTTCGGGATAGTAGGCCACGACGGGGCAGTTGTAGTGGTTGTCGCCCAGACCCTCGTCGATGTTGTAGGTCAGGCAGGGGTAGAAGATGGCGTCCAGATGCATCTGGGTCAGGGCCTTGATGTGGCCATGGCTGAGCTTGGCCGGGAAGCAGGCGGTGTCGCTGGGGATGGTAGCCTGACCGGCCAGATAGAGGCCGCGGCTGGACACCGGGCTGGTGTGGACGGCAAAGCCCAGCTTGGTCCAGAAGGCGTGCCAGAAGGGCAGCAGCTCGTACATATTCAGGCAGAGCGGGATGCCGATGGCGCCGCGCTTTCCGGCCACGGGCTTATAGCTGGCCAGAAGCTGCTGCTTGTAGGCGTAGAGGTTGAGGCTGTTGTCCTCGCTCTTGCCGGTGACGGGCTTGTCGCAGCGGTTGCCGGAAATGAACTTGCGGCCATCGGCAAAGGTGTTGACGGTGAGCTGGCAGTGGTTGCCGCAGCCGCCGCACTTGACGCTGACGACTTTCTGGTCGAAGTTCTCCAGCTCTTCCTCGCTCATCATGGCGGAGGTGGTCTGGCCGTTCTTGCGGCACTGGCGCAGGCCGAAGAGGGCCGCACCGTAAGCGCCCATCAGACCGGCGATGTCGGGGCGGATGACCTCGACGCCCATCTCCTTCTCAAAGGCGCGGAGGACGGCCTCATTGTAGAACGTACCGCCCTGCACGACGATCTTCCGGCCAAGCTCTTCGGGGCTGGACGCACGGATGACCTTGTACAGCGCGTTCTTGACGACGCTGATGGACAGGCCCGCCGAGATATTCTCGATGGACGCGCCGTCCTTCTGGGCCTGCTTGACCGAGCTGTTCATAAAGACGGTGCAGCGGCTGCCCAGATCCACGGGGCGGTCGGCGAAGAGGCCGAGAGCCGCGAACTCCTTGACGTCGTAGCCCAGTGCCTGCGCGAAGGTCTGCAAAAAGCTGCCGCAGCCGGAAGAGCAGGCTTCGTTCAGGAAGATGTTGCTGATGGCGCCATCCTCGATCTTGAAGCACTTCATATCCTGACCGCCGATGTCGATGATGAAGTCCACGTCCGGCATGAAGTATTTTGCTGCCGTGAAGTGGGCCACGGTCTCCACGAGGCCGAAGTCGCAGCGGAAGGCGTTCTTGACCAGCTCTTCGCCGTAGCCGGTGGTGGTCACGCTGGCCACCTTGAGGCCGGGGTGCTCTTTATAGAGTTTCAGCAGCTGCTGCCGGATAAGAGGCAGCGGGTTGCCGAGGTTCGGCTGATAGTTGGTATAGAGGATCTGGCTCTGCTCGTCCACGACCACCAGCTTGACGGTGGTGGAGCCGGAGTCGATGCCGATGTGCACCGGGCCGCAGTGGGCACTGAAGGGCACCCGGGGCACGCTGTGGGACATATGGCGGGCATGGAATGCCTCGTACTCTTCCTTGTTGGCGAAAAGGGGCGGCTCGCTGGCGTAGGTCGCCGTGGCGGCGTACTCATCCAGCGCAGCGGCCACGTCCGAGAGGACGAACTCCTTGTCGGCGTAGAGGGCAGCGCCCAGCGCGACGTAGAGCAGGCTGTTCTCGGGGCAGGTGCCGGTGACGCCCAGTGCCTCGTCGAAGCTCTTGCGCAGCACGGTGCTGAAGGTCAGCGGACCGCCCAGATAGAGGATATTGCCCTGGATGGGGCGTCCCTGTGCCAGACCGGCGATGGTCTGGTTGACCACGGCCTTGTAGATGCTGGCCGCGATGTCCTCGGTCTTTGCGCCCTGATTGATGAGGGGCTGCACGTCGCTCTTGGCGAAAACGCCGCAGCGGGATGCGATGGTGTATGTACGGGTGGCCTGTTCGGCCGCCTTGTTCATCTCATCGGCACTCATCTTGAGCAGCGTCGCCATCTGGTCGATGAAAGCGCCCGTGCCGCCGGCGCAGCTGCCGTTCATCCGGACTTCGGTGCCGTTGGTCAGGAACAGGATCTTTGCATCCTCACCGCCCAGCTCGATGACGCAGTCCGTCGCAGGGACGAACTTTTTGACCGCCACGCGGGTGGAGAACACCTCCTGCACGAAAGGCACGCCGCAGCTGTCGGCCAGGCCCATGCCTGCGGAGCCGGAGATGCTGAGCAGCGCTTTCCGGCCATGCAGCTGCTCTGCGTCGATGCGGCGCAGCAGCTCCTGCGCCTTTTCCAGAATGTGGCTGTAGTGGCGCTCATACGTCGAATATAAAAGGGTATCGTTTTCATCCAGCACCACGCATTTGATGGTAGTGCTGCCGATGTCAAGACCTACTCTCACAGTTGTTTTTCCTCCTAAAGGACAATGCACTCTCCCTCTGCACACAGGGCTCTCCGGCCCGGGCAGAAGTTGTTTGCTAACGAATCAAATTTCAGACTCGCATACACGGGTATTATAAACCAAATCCGGCTGACAATCAATCATTCGGGATTATTTTACACCTTAAAAACAGTAAAATCACCTTTCAAAGTTAAACATTTTGTTAATTTCGCAAACTTTTCTGTGAGTTCCGGGCTGTTTCTGCTAAGATTCTTTACCGTCTGTCAATTTTTCTGCTCTCTTCCCTGTCCCGCACACAAAGCAAAGGCATCTGCGCTGCGCCGTCCCGGCCGCATTGCAGATGCCTTTTTGTCTCGTTCAATATCTCCGCAGCAGAAGGATCTCCTGTGCCGCCCGGCTTGCGAACCGCGCTGCGCGGATGTCGTTCTCCTCGTCGGAGTGGAGTTCCATTTCCGGCGGGATGTCCTCGCAGGAGGCCAGCGGGAACACCACCTGCGCCCGGGTGCCGCCGCCCGGACGGGCCGTCAGCGTCAGCTTCCAGCCTGCACGGCGGCAGATGAGCTTGCAGATGCGGAGGCCCAGCTTTGCGCCGCTGAGGAAGCGGCGGTTGTTCTCGATGGGGTCTTCCTCCATCAGGCCGCAGCCGTTGTCTTCTACCCGAAGCGCGACGCCCGTCTTTTTCTGTTTCAGGCTCACCCACACCCTGCCGCCTGCATCGCAGGCCCGCAGCGCGTTGGAGATGAGGTGGAGCAGCAGCTGTTCGGCCTCATCGGGGACGCCCATGACGGCGCAGTGCTCGATGCCCCCGCTCTCCGTCGTCAGCGTTATTTCCAGCGACCGCTGGATGTCCGGGGCCAGACGGCCCGCCTTTTCCAGCAGACCGCACAGGTCCAGAGGCTGCAGCTCGCTCAGCTCTTCATTTTCCAGCTGATAAAGCGTTATGGCATTGCGTACCGTGCGGTCCAGCCGGGCAGACTCTATCTGGATGTCCGAAAGTGCCTGCCGGGTGGGCAGGTCGGCCGACGCCAGCAGATGCATCTGCAGATACTCCCGGTTCTGGTCGATGATGCCAAGGGCATGGAAGCACACATCCCCAAACTCCTCCTGAGGGGAGACTCCTGCTCCATCGTTTCGCCTGCGCATTCTGCTCTACCTCCGCGTCGTGTGGTCAGCACCTCACTGCTGACTCAGTCTACTTTCCAGCGCATAAAGCAGGCGGCCGATGGTCACCTTCCTGCGCTCTAAGCCATACTCTTTTCGAAAATCCCGCCATGTCTGGGTACCGGTCTCGTCCAGCGTCTCCAGCAGCCGCCGGAGGGCGCTGTCCACAGCCGCAACGGTGAGACCGTATTCCTCCGCCACCGGCCCTAATATCTCCTTGCGGATGGCCAGACGGTGGTCGGAGCCCATCATCACCCGAAGCGCACCGGTCAGGTAGCGCTTGTTGGCGTCGCAGGTGCTCACGCCCCAGCTGAGATAGATGCGCTCGCAGCGCTTTTCCAGGCTCTCCGCCGGGCGGTGGGCTGGGGCGCGCAGCTCCTGCAGCATATCTTCCAGTGTGGCCTGACGGATGAGGTAGCATGCATCCTCCTGACTCAGGCTCTCCACTGCCGACTTCTCGTTGCGTCCGTCGTCCCGCAGAAGCACCAGAGGCTTGCGGGCAAGGCCGCGTATCCTGGGCAGGAACTGGATGCTGTCCATGTCCTCCAGCCTGCCGCCCAGCACCAGAACGTCCACATCGCCCTGCTCGAGCCGTTCCAGCAGCGTCCGGCTGCTGCGGTAGCCCGTGCAGCGGATGGCCGGGTTGCGCTCCTCGAGATAGCGTGTCCATACCCGCATCTCTCTGGGGTCATAGCTGGCCAGCGCTACGCGCCATATGACGTCCTGTTCCTCATAGCTCACACGACGCGCCTCCCTTCCTGCAGGCGTTCTGCCTGCTCCGCCTGCGGATACCAGCAGGAAATAACATCCTGCCACAGCTCCGGCTGGACCGAATTCTCATACAAAAACTGCAGCAGCCGTCCGCACTCCTCTTCCGGGGCCGGGACCCATGTACGGGCCGTGTCTGCCGGGTCGTCCGGAGCCTTTGTCCGGCTCACGGTCAGCCAGCAGCCCTGTCCCTCCGTCTCCAGAGAACAGGCAAGGGTATACGCCTCCTGATACGGTTCCAGCGTCGAAAATCTCCTCACCAACGGGGTATCCTGTTTCATTCTGCATCCTCCTCGCCCCATCTGTCCGGCCCTTCCACTTATGCCGGACAAATTACTTTATACTATACTGTATAAAATTGTATGGAGCGTCGAAAGGAGTTACAACGACAAATTTGCGTCAGTTTTCGTCGAATTTTGGAACACTGAAAATTTTAACATGGATATTGTCTCAAGAATACCATCAACCGCTCAAAAAATCAAGACACATCTGCCGCATCCTCCTGATTTGGGACGCTTTTCCGCGCAGGATGCAGCGCTTTTCCATCCTTCGGCAGAAAACACAGAACTTGGCACCCGTTACGACATAAATTGTTCATATTCTTCTGATAAAATCAAGCAGATACTATGTTTCCCTCTCCGTCCACAAATGCCGGGCGGAATAGGCCAGCAGACACTTCCCCGTTCTGCTGCCGGAAAGGCAGGCCAATGCTTCAGCTTATCAATATCGAAAAGAAATACACCACCGGCGATCTGACACAGGCAGCGCTCAACGGGGTCAGCCTCAATCTGCGCGACAGCGAATTTGTCGCCATCCTCGGCCCCAGCGGCTCGGGCAAGACCACGCTGCTCAACATCATCGGCGGCCTCGACCGCTACGACAGCGGCGAGCTCATCATCAACGGCATCTCCACCAAAAAATATACCGACCGCGACTGGGACTCTTACCGCAACCACACCATTGGCTTTGTGTTCCAGAGCTATAACCTCATCCCCCACCAGACCGTCCTCGCCAACGTCGAACTGGCCCTGACCATCTCGGGCGTGTCGGGCGCTGAGCGCCGCCGCCGTGCCGCCGAGGCGCTGCGGCAGGTGGGCCTCGGGGACCAGCTCCACAAGCGCCCCACCGAGATGTCGGGCGGCCAGATGCAGCGCGTGGCCATCGCCCGCGCCCTCGTCAACAACCCCGACATCCTGCTGGCCGACGAGCCCACCGGCGCACTGGACAGCGAGACGAGCATCCAGGTCATGGAGCTGCTGAAGGATGTGGCAAAAGACCGCCTCGTGGTCATGGTCACGCACAACCCCGAACTGGCGGAGCAGTATGCCAACCGCATCGTCCGTCTGCGGGACGGCGCTATCACCGACGATACCCGCCCCTTTGAGCCGGACGACACAAAGCTTGCCCCTCCCATCCATAAGAACATGGGCCGTTCGTCCATGTCGTGGCTCACCTCGCTGGCCCTGAGCTTCAACAACCTGCGCACCAAAAAGGCCCGCACCCTGCTCACGGCCTTCGCGGGCAGCATCGGCATCATCGGCATCGCCCTCATCATCTCGCTGTCCACCGGCGTCAACGCCTACATCGCCGACATGGAGCGCTCCACCCTGAGCGAATACCCGCTGCAGATCCTGAGCAGCGGCGTGGACATCACGAGCTTTCTGTCCTCGGGCAGCAGCGGCGGCACCACAGCCACCGGCCTGCCCACCGACGAGGACGGCAAAAAGGACACCTCCGGCGGCGTGGAGGGAATGGTCTCGGTCCGCCAGCTCATCACCAAGATGGTGTCGGGTCTGACGTCCAACGACCTCACTTCCTTAAAGAAATATCTCGACAGCGACGAGTCCACCATTGCGGATGACGCCACCTCCATCGAGTATTCCTACAGCGTCTCGCCCCAGATCTACCGGCAGGACGCCGACGGCAGTGTGCATCAGGTCAACCCGGACTCCACCCTCTCGATGCTGGGTCTGGGAAGCTCGGGTTCCGGCTCCACCTCCGTCACCAGCAGCCTGATGAACAGCATGGGCAGCAACACCAGCGTTTTCTATCAGCTGCCCGCCAACAGTGACCTTTATAAGTCCCAGTACGAAGTCAAGGCCGGCCGCTGGCCCGAAAAGCCCACCGAATGTGTCGCCGTGCTGAGCAAATACGGCACTGTGACCGACTACGCCCTCTACTCCATGGGTCTGCGGGACTCCGCCGAGCTGGACAAGATGATACAGCAGTTTGCCCAGAACCAGAACGTCGATGTCCCCAGCGATTTCCGCACCTACAGCTACGACGAGCTGATGGGCCTGAAGTTCAAGCTGGTGAACAGCGCCGACACCTACGTCTACGACGACACCTACGGCATCTGGAAGAGCAAGGCCGACGACAAGGACTATATGCAGCAGCTGGTGGAGAACGGCGAGGACATCACCATCGTGGGCATCGTCCAGCCGGACTACACCGCCTCCGCTTCCATGCTCACCTCCGGCATCGCCTACCCTGCCTCCCTGACCGAGAAGGTCATGAAGGACGCTGCTGACAGCGACATCGTGAAGCAGCAGATGGCCGACCCCGCCACCAACGTCCTCACCGGCGAGAGCTTCGGCAAGGCCGAGAGCCTCCGCGACTTCGATTTGACCAGCCTCTTCTCCATCGACACCAACGCCCTCAAGAATGCCTTCTCTTTTGATGCCGATGCCCTCGACTTCGATTTGAACGGTGCCTTCGACCTCAGCAGCGGCAGTTTCGATTTGAGCAGCCTCATCGACTTCTCGGATTTTTCCCTCGACATCGACGAGCTGCCCGACATCGACCTCAGCGATGCCTTTGCAGAGCTGGACCTCTCCGTCTCGCCGGAGGCTCTGCAGGACCTCGTGCAGAAGGTGTTCAAGGACTATAAGAAATATATCATCGGCAACGGCATCCTCAACTTCAAGAAGTGGAGCTTTTCTGCCTATCTCAAGTCAGAGCAGTTCCAGAAGCTGATGGCCGAGTCCATGAAAGACCTCGTTGACCCGGACAAGCTGCAGGGGCAGCTTTCGAGCGCTCTGCAGACCACCATCCAGACCGTGATGGAGACCTACTCCGACCAAATCACAGAGGTGCTGAAAAGCCAGCTGGACGCTGCCATCCAGAAGGGCATCGTCACCTTCCAGGACCAAATACAGTCCCAGCTCAAGACGGCCATCCAGCAGAACATCGGCAAGCTGAGCAGCCAGATGGAGAGCGCCATCAAGATCGACGCGTCGGCTTTCCAGAAGGCCATCCAGCTCAACATGACCGCCTCCGAGCTGACCGAGCTGATGCGCTCCACCCTCCGCTCCTCTTCCGCCACCTATGAGGCCAACCTGACGGCCTTCGGCTACGCGGACGAGGCCGCCCCCAGCCAGATCAAGATCTATCCGAAAGACTTCGCCAGCAAGGCCATCATCCTGGAAAAGCTGGATGCCTACAACGCCGGGATGTCTGCAAAGGGTGAAGACGAAAAGATGGTGCAGTACACCGACCTCGTGGGTACCCTGATGACCAGCGTGACCGAGATCGTGGACATGATAAGCAGCATGATGGTGGCCTTCGTCTCCATCTCGCTGGTCGTCTCCTCCATCATGATCGGCGTCATCACCTATATCAGCGTCCTCGAGCGCCGGAAGGAGATCGGCATCCTGCGCGCCATTGGCGCTTCCAAGCGGAACGTCTCCGAGGTGTTCAACGCAGAGACCTTCATCATCGGCCTCTGCTCGGGCGTCATGGGCATCGTCCTCAGCGAGATACTGCTCATCCCCGGAAACATCATCATCCAGAAAGTCTCCGGCACTTCGACCCTCGTTGCCTCCCTGCCCGTGGATGCAGCCCTCTTCCTCGTGGCACTGGCTACCCTGCTCACCATTCTGGCCGGCATCATCCCGGCCCGCGGCGCAGCCAAGTGCAACCCCGTCAAAGCCCTGCGCGCCGAGTAAACCCCAGAGATCTCATTCCCGGTATCCTTTCCGCTCCGGCGGCAGGGATACCGGGATTTTTTCGGCTTATTTTTGCTCCGGCCCGTCGGTTCAGCTTGTATCCATCCTGCATGAGAACGCGCTTTTTTGCTCTAAAAGTTACAAAAGAGTACGGTCGTCCCGGGAGGTTCTGACGTGTACCGGGAATTACCGGAAATCAATTTGCTTTTCGCTCTGCGGGCAAATCAACCTGCACAAAGGAGGGTCGATTTGTTATGCAATTCTGCCAAAAGTGTTTCAGGGTTATTGATTTATTCCACAAATTATGCCATACTATAGTCACTGAAACCGTTCCCGACATCGTTCCCGCACGATTTCAGTAAAAACCAGAACTTCGACCGAAAGAGAGGTGCTTCCCGGAATGCCGAACATGACCATCAAAGACATTGCCCGTCTGAGCGGCTGTTCCGTCAGCACCATCTCCCGCGTCATCAATGACCGGCCGGATGTGCGTCCCGAAACGAAAGAAAAGGTGCTCCAGATGATGCGGGATTCGGGCTTCGTGCCGAACACCAACGCCCGGCAGCTGAAGATCCAGCAGTCCCGCAGCCTCGTCTTTGTGGTCAAGGGCACCCGGAACCTCTTCTTCTCGGACTTCCTCGTTCAGCTGCAGCGGGCCGCGACCCTCTACGGGTACAGCGGCATCGTCTCCTACCTGGACGAGAATGCCAACGAGATAGACGCCGCTCAAAAGATCCTGCGGGAGATAAAGCCCAAAGGCATGATATTCCTCGGCGGCAGCGTGGCGAACTTCCAGCAGGGCTTTGCGAACATCACCGTCCCCGCGGTGCTGACGACGCTGGTCTCCGACGAGCTGGATTTCCCGAACCTCTCGATGGTAGGCGTGGATGACCGGGCTGCGGCCCGCACCGCCGTCTCCCACCTCATCGCGCAGGGCCACCGGAAGATCGCAGTTCTCGGCGGTCCGGCTACCAGTTACCCCAGTCGGATGCGCCGCCTTGGCGCACAGGATGCCATGGAGGATGCCGGGCTCACCTTTGACGACCGGCTCTACGGCCTGTCCAACTACGATTTCGAGTCTGCCTACCACGCCATGAACAGTCTGCTGGCCCGCCGGGCCGAGTTCACCGCCCTGTTCGCCATGAGCGATGTCATCGCTTTCGGTGCCATCCGGGCGCTGGTGAGCGCCGGGTTCCGGGTGCCGGAAGATATATCGGTCATCGGCTTCGACGGCATCTCGATGTCCCGCTACTGTGTGCCGGTGATGACCACCATCGTCCAGCCCGGCGAGCAGATCGCGCTCCAGAGCATCGAGCTGCTGGTGCGGCAGATCGAGCATGGCGCCCCGGCCCAGAAGATCACCCTCCAGCCTGAGCTGCAGGTCGGTGAGAGCGTAAGGGCTGTCTGATTTATTTCGTCTCATTTCCGCTGCCAGGCGGAATGTGTATATCACATGATGAAGAAGGAGAACAATTATGAAAAAAATGATCTCTCGTCGTAATTTCCTGAAAGTCGCCGGCGCTTCTGCTGCCGCCCTCGGTCTGGCTGCCTGCGGTGGTTCCTCCAGCAGCACCGCTGCTTCCACCGCCAGTTCTACCGCAGCTTCTGCCGCTCCCGCAGCTGCCGGCAAGGTCTACTACCTGAACTTCAAGCCCGAGCAGGATCAGGATTGGCAGGATCTGGCCGCCGAGTACACCAAGGAGACCGGCGTGCCTGTGACCGTTGTCACCGCTGCTTCCGGCCAGTACGAGACCACCCTGATGAGCGAGATGGAGAAGAGCGAGGCTCCCACCCTGTTCCAGGTCAACGGCCCTGTGGGTCTGGCAAACTGGAAAGATTACTGCCTGGACCTCTCCGACAGCAAGCTGTACGGTGAGCTGACCAGCGACTCCTTTGCACTGAAGGACGGCGACGCCGTTACCAGCATCGCTTACGTCATCGAGACCTACGGCATCATTTACAATAAGGAGCTGCTGACCGCCGCCGGCTACACTCAGGACGACATCAAGGGCTTCGATGACCTGAAGAAGGTCGCCGACGACATTCAGGCCCGCAAGGCTGAGCTGGGCGTTGATGGTGCTTTCACCTCCGCCGGCATGGACGGTTCTTCCGACTGGCGCTTCAAGACCCATCTGGCAAACCTGCCCATCTACTACGAGTACAAGGCTGACGGCATCGGCTCCACCGACGCCATCAAGGGCACCTACCTCGACAACTACAAGAAGATCTGGGACCTGTACATCACCGACTCTACCTGCGACCCCAAGCTGCTGGCTTCCAAGACCGGCAACGATGCTGTTGCTGAGTTCGTGGGCAAGAAGGCCGTGTTCTACCAGAACGGCACCTGGGCTTACAATGACGTGAAGGATCTGGGCGACGACAACCTGGGTATGCTGCCTATCTACATCGGCGCTGAGGGCGAGGAGAACCAGGGCCTGTGCACCGGCTCCGAGAACTTCTGGTGCGTCAACAACACCTCCTCCGATGAGGACATCCAGGCTACTCTGGACTTCCTGTACTGGTGTGTCACCTCTGAGGCCGGCACCAGCGCGATGGCTGACAAGATGGGCTTCGTCATCCCCTTCAAGGCCGCTAAGGACTCTACCAACCCCCTCATCGGCATCGCCAACGATTACGTTGCTGAGGGCAAGACCAGCGTTGACTGGTGCTTCTCCACCATGCCTTCCGAGGAGTGGAAGAACGGCGTCGGCTCTGCACTGACTGCTTATGCAGCAGGCACCGGCAGCTGGGACGATGTGGTCACCGCCTTTGTGGACGGCTGGGCCAAGGAGTACAAGCTGGCCAACGGCTAAGCGTTCCCTTTCTTCCGCAATAGCTGGATAACGGGGAGGCGGGCGATGTGTTCGCCCGCCTCCCCTTCTTTTTCAGGAGGTATATCATGCAAAAGGCCATCAGTAAATATTGGCCGGTGTTCGTACTGCCCACCCTGCTGGCGTTCATCATCGGCTTCATCTGGCCCTTCATCTGGGGCATCTATCTTTCCTTCCAGCGTTTCACCACCGTGAGCAAGACCACCTTCGTGGGCCTGCAGAACTACATCAACGTCTTTTCGGACGCGACCTTCCTCCACGCCTTTGGGTTCACCGCTGCCTTTACGGTGGTAAGCACCGTGCTCATCAATGTGTGCGCCTTCGCCATCGCGCTGGTGCTCACCCGCGGCATCCGCGGCACCAACCTCTTCCGCACCGTCTACTTCATGCCGAACCTCATCGGCGGCATCCTGCTGGGCTACATCTGGCAGATCCTGCTCAACGGTGTGCTGGCCAACCTGCAGAGGCCTCTGCTGGCGCTGGACGCCAAGGCCGGTTTCGTCGGTCTGGTCATCCTGATGTGCTGGCAGCAGATCGGCTACATGATGATCATCTACGTCGCGGGCCTGCAGAGCGTCCCCGGCGACCTCATCGAGGCTGCGAAGATCGACGGCGCAAACGACCGTGAGATCCTGTTCAAGATCAAGATCCCGATGGTCATGCCCAGCGTCACCATCTGCACCTTCCTCACCCTGACCAACAGCTTCAAGCTGTTCGACCAGAACGTGGCCCTGACCGCCGGTGAGCCTGCCAACGCCAGTGAGATGCTGGCCCTGAATATCTACAACACCTTCTATGGCCGCTCTGGTGCTCAGTGGAAGGGCATCGGTCAGGCAAAGGCCGCGGTGTTCTTCCTCATCGTCGTGGTCATCTCGCTCATCCAGCTCAAGTTTACCCGCTCCAAGGAGGTGCAGCAGTAATGCCGAAAGATAAAAAAATGTGGGACAACATCCTCACTGTCATCATGAGCCTGCTGTGCCTGCTCTGGATCTACCCCATCGTCCTGATCTTGCAGAACAGCCTGAAAATAGAAGGCACCTTCACCACTTCCACCGTCTTCAAGCTGCCTACGGCTGAGACCTTCGCGGGCCTTAGCAACTACATCTACGGCGTCACCAAGATGGGCTTTCTGTCCAGCCTTGGCTACAGCCTCGTCATCACCGTGTCCAGCGTGGCCCTCATCCTGCTGTGCTGCTCCATGACCGGCTGGTACCTTACCCGCGTGAACAACAAGCTGAGCAAGTTCATGAATCTGCTCATCGTCTTCTCCATGGTCGTCCCCTTCCAGATGGTCATGTTCACCCTGTCCAAGACCGCCGACACCCTCAACCTGAACACCCCCTGGAACATCTGCATCATCTATCTGGGCTTCGGTGCCGGTCTGGCCGTGTTCATGTTCACCGGCTTCATGAAGAGCGTCCCCATCGAGATCGAAGAGGCTGCCATGATCGACGGCTGCAACCCCATCCAGATCTTCTTCAAGGTCGTCTTCCCCATCCTCAAGCCCACCATGATCTCCACTGCCATCCTTGAGACGATGTGGGTCTGGAACGACTACCTGCTGCCCACGCTGGTGCTGGACATCAAGAAGTACCGCACCATCCCCATGGCTATCCAGTATTTCCGCGGCGGCTATGGCCGCGTCGAGCTGGCCCCCATGATGGCCTGCATCATCATCGCCATCATCCCCATCATCATCCTTTACATGACCTGCCAGAAGTACATCATCGAGGGTGTCGTGGCAGGCGCTGTCAAGGGCTAAAACAAGGAGGTTCCAGCCATGCGTGCAAGCGGCATTCTGATGCCCGTCTTCAGCCTGCCGGGTCCTTACGGCATCGGCACGCTGGGAGATGAAGCCTTTGCCTTCGTCGATTTCCTTGCGGCTGCAAAGCAGACCTACTGGCAGATACTCCCCATCGGCCCTACGGGCTACGGGGACAGCCCCTACCAGAGCTTTTCTGCCTTTGCCGGCAACCCCTACTTTATTGATTTCCGTCTGCTGGCAGCGGACGGCCTCCTCACCGAGGCTGAGCTGCCCGCGCCCCAGCCGGTGGGTCCCGTCGATTACGGTGCGCTCTACCAGCAGCGGCCCGTGGTGCTCCATAAAGCGGCTGACCGCCTGCTGGCTTCCCCCACCCCGGCCTATGAGGCTTTCTGTGAAGCCCAGAGCGGTTGGCTCGAAGATTATGCCCTCTTCATGGCCGTCAAGGCCAAGCAGGGGCAGGCCGGTCTCGCCGACTGGCCCGACGACCTGCGCACCCGGGAGCCTGCGGCCCTCGCCGCCGCCAAAGAGCGGCTGGCCGCCGAGGTGGACTACTACAAGGCCGTGCAGTTCTTCTTCTACACCCAGTGGAACGCCCTCAAGACCTACGCCAACAGCCACGGCATCCAGCTGGTAGGCGACATTCCCATCTACGTCAGCCCCGATTCCAGCGACCTCTGGACCCACCCGGAGCTGTTCCAGACCGACGGCGCCGTCCACCTGACCAGCGTTGCCGGATGTCCGCCCGACGCCTTTGCCGCCGACGGTCAGCTCTGGGGCAACCCGCTCTACGACTGGCCCCGCCACGAGGCCGAAGACTTCCGCTGGTGGAAGCAGCGCATCAAACACGCCACTTCCATCTACGACGTCGTCCGCATCGACCATTTCCGGGGCTTCGAGAGCTACTACTCTATCCCCGCCGGGAACAAGACCGCTGCGGGCGGTCACTGGGAGAAAGGCCCTGACCGCGCCTTCATCGACGCCATGCACAAGGCGCTGGGCGAGGGCGGCATCATCGCCGAGGACCTGGGCTATCTGACCCCCGAGGTCAAGGCCATGCTGGCCGCAAGCGGCTACCCGGGCATGAAGATCATGCAGTTCGCCTTTGACAGCCGCGAGCCGGGCAACTATCTGCCCTACACCTACCCCCGCAACAGCGTGGTCTACACCGGCACCCACGACAACGTGACCGCCGAGGGCTGGCGTCAGAGCGCCAGCGCCGAGGATGTGGCCTATGCCTGCCGCTACCTGCGCTGCGCACCGGAAGACCTCACGGAGGCCATGATCTGCGCCTGCCTTTCCTGCGTGTCGGACATGGCTGTCATCCCGCTGGCCGACTGGCTCCATCTGGACGCTGAGGCCCGCATCAACACCCCCAGCACCCAGGGTGCCAACTGGCAGTGGCGGCTCACCCGGCCGCTCACCCCGGCCCTCAGCGCTCACATCGCTGAGCTGACCGCACTGTACCACCGTGTGCCGGGCGAAGAACTTTAAGCTTTCCCCATTTTTCTCCGATTCATCCTGATAGCAGCAGCGCCCTGCCTGCCGTTCCCTCACCGGACAGCAGCCGGGGCGCTGCTGTTTTCTCCGCCTTTTGCCGAAATTTTAACACAACATTTTTTCGGAGCCTTTTCCGGGGCATTCCCTTTATATTTTAGCGTTTTTCCGTCCGTTTCGCTTGATTTTTGTGCTTTGGCGCCCCAAATCCCGTTCCGATTCTGTTTCTGCGCTCTCTTGTTGTTTTTCGGCAGTTATGCTATAATCCAGATAGTTTAGTCTCCGTCTCCGGCGGAGCGTATGTGTGAAAGGAGCATTCCCCTATGGAACTTACATATCAGAGTCCGATGATGCCGGCTGCTTATGCCGTCATCTCTGCCGACGAGATGACCTACATCGACGGCGGTGCCCTTCAGATCGGTTCTTATCTCATCGAATTTCATCCTGAGGCCCTGCTTCAGTCTGTGGTCAACTTTACGATCAACTTTGCCCAGCTGATGGGCAAAGCAGCCCTCGGCACAGCCGTTGGCGGCCTCGTCCTGATGCACCAGGATGGTTTGACTCTGTCCCAGTCGGTCTCCTATTACTGGGACGGCCAGAACAAGGCCGGCAAAGTTGCCACTGTGGCGGTCGGCGCTCTCGCCGGCTGGTACGGCGCAATGCAGGCTATCCAGATCTATAACACGATCAAGTCCATCTTCATTGAGCTCAAGAATGCTTACGCCCAGACCAAGGCAAATATTGCCGCGTCCCAGCAGCAGGATGCCGGCATCACCGACCCCATCGTGGCTGCAGTTGCCTGAGTCTGTTTGATTTGACGGAGTGATAGAAAGGAGTCGTTTATGAAACGCATCCAGATGCCTTCTTCCTATGCTGTTGTACCGGACGGAGAAAAAGTCCTTCTTGGCGGCGGCGGCGCATTTCGTGACGCATGGACCTCATTTACGGACCATCTCCGTTTCACTGATTTCTTCTTTAGAGGTGGACTGCTCTCTCTCTCCATCTCGTTCATTCCGAAGCTGCTGTTCAATGTGGTCAAGGCCGGCTTCAATGTCGTGGAAGACGTCCACACCTTCTTCTTCGGCGGGCCGAGCAAGGCCGCAGAAGACCTTCAGGCCTACAAGAACGATATGAGCGCTCTGCGTGCAGACGCAAAGTCTCAGCGCGGCTGATTTTTCCTGAAATCAAAAATGCCCTGCGGCGGTGGAGCCTCACCATGCCGCAGGGCATTCTTTTTGTGTTTTACATGACCCGCACGGCTCCCTGCTCCCGCAGCGAGAGCAGATAGCAGCAGCCCGGGCCGAACAGCGCCTCCATCGCAGCGCAGTAGCGCTTTATCAGCGCATCCGGTACAAAAGCCTGGATCGTTCCGGCAAAGCCGCCGCCCTGCATCCGCCATGCACCGCCGGTGCCTGCAAGGATGCTCTGGCTGATGGCCAGCGCCACCGACAGCCCCTGATGCTTCGGCGAAGAAGCGCAGTAGACATTCTGGCAGCACTCAAAGGACGAGTGGCCGCTCTTCTCCACCAGCCGGGCAAAGGCGGGAAAGTCTCCCGCCGCAAGAGCATCTCTCTGGGCAAGGGTACGGGCATTCTCCTCAAAATAGTGGATGGCACGCAGCACGGCGCGGTCGCCGCATTGCTCCCGCAGGCGGGGCAGCTCCTGCCAGAAGCGTTTCTCGTCCACCTCGCCCAGCACCTTGCCGCCCAGACAGGCCGCCACGGCCTCCATCTCCTTCCGGATGGCCGCGAACTCGCCGGTCAGCTCGCTGTGGCTGGCGCGGGTATCGGTGACACAGAGGGTCATGCCCTCGGGCAGGACGCCGTCGGCATGTATCTTCTCGATCTTCGGTGCCGTCGGGTCGGCGAAATCCGCAAAGAGCACCCCGCCCACGGCGCTGGTCAGCTGGTCCAGCAGGCCGCTGGGCTTGCCGAAGTAGGTATTCTCCGCAAACTGGCAGATGCGGGCCAGCGCAGGGGCGTCCATGCCGCAGCCGTATTCCGTGTTGAGGATCATGGCCACGCCCATCTCAAAGGCTGCTGAGCTGGACAGTCCCGAGCCTCGCAGCACATCGCTGGCCGTGTAGGCATCGAAGCCGCCCACATCGCAGCCCTTTGCCCGGAAGCCCTCCGCGATGCCCCGGATGAGGCTGGCCGAGTGGGTGCCTTCCCCCTGCTGCGGCTCCTCTTCGGCCAAATCAATGACGTCCAGCTTGTTGAAGCCACGGGACTTGACCCGGATGAAGCCATCCTCGTTCCGGGATGCCACCGCCACAAGGTCCAGCGTGACCGCACCCGCAAGACCGTAACCGTGCTGGTGGTCGGTGTGGTTGCCGCCAAGCTCTGTGCGGCCCGGGGCCGAATAGACCTGCACCTGCCGCCCCGGCCCATAGTAAAGCTCAAACTGCTCGAGGGCCGCACCATAGCGGCCGCGCTGGCGGGCCAGGACCTCCTCGCTGCCGCCGTAGAGCGCGGCCAGCGCGGCGTCCCACCTCCCTGCTGCGATCTGTTCTCTGAGCTGCCTGCTGGTTGCCATCCAGAACCCCTCCCTGCACTCTCTGCAATGTTCGGTTTGTTACCGCTATTGTAATGCATCCGCTGCCATTTTGCAATTTCAACCCGCAAAAAAAGTGATTTTCGGTGTCCAGCCCAAAGAATAAGATGTACTTTTGTTGAATTTGCGGGGGCAGATGTGGTATACTCAGGCTATAGAGCCAACAGGCAGGAGGGAACCGCAATGGCAGACGTCTACAAGCAGTCGTTCAAGCAGAACTATACCCACAACATTGAGCTGTCCATCTTCAACTGCGGTCTGGAGCGCTGTGCTCCGGGGCAGACCTGGGGTCCCGGCATCCGGGACCACTACCTCATCCATCTGGTCGTCTCCGGCAAGGGGGTATTCGAGGTCGGCGGGCGCACCTACGAGGTCGTGCCGGGCGATCTGTTCTTTGCCCGCCCCAACCAGCTCATCCGCTATACTGCCGACGAAGCCCAGCCGTGGGAGTACAGCTGGGTCGGCTTCAACGGTGCCTGCGCCCACAAGCTTACGGCGCAGCTGCCTTTCACCGACGCTGCTCCCGTCCACCACACCCCGGACCTGGAGGGGATGCGGGCGGCCCTGAGCAGCATCTACTCTTCCCGCGGCCTGCAGCCCCAGGACGAGGCCGCGATGGTGGGCTATCTCTACCTCTTCATCGCCGCCCTGATGCGGGAGACCAGTGAGAGCCGCCCCCACAGCACCTCTTCTTCCAGCCAGTATGTCCTGAACGCCATCAAGTACATCCAGTTCAACTACTCCCACGACATCTCCATCGACGATGTCGCCAAGAGCGTCGGCGTCTCCCGGAGCCATCTGTACCGGGTGTTCATGCTCAATGTGGGCAAGAGCCCCATCGACTATCTGACCGAATACCGGGTCAACGAAGCCTGCAAGCTGCTGCGCAGCGGCACACTGTCCATCGCCGAGGTGGCGGCATCGGTGGGCTTCCTCGACCAGTTCTATTTTTCGCGGGTGTTCAAGCGCGCCAAAGGTGTGCCGCCCAGCAAGTATATGACCTCGCAGGCTGACGCAGACGTCCAGCCCGCCCCTGACGAGACATAAGGAGAGATCATTCCATGCCCTTACAGAAAAACCAGCTTCTCACCTTCCGCATCGAGCGTCTTTCCAGCGACGGCAGCGGCGTTGCCCACTCGCCGGAGGGCGAGGCCGTCTTCGTCCCGGGTACTGCCCCCGGCGATGAGGCTCAGGTGCGTATCGTCAAGGACTGCGGCCGGTATGCCTTCGGCATCCTGGACAAGCTGCTCACTCCTTCGCCTGACCGCATCCCGGTGGACTGCGCTGTCGCCGGCCCCTGCGGCGGCTGCAGCCTGCGGCACATGGACTACGCCGCCGAGCTGCGCTCCAAGCAGGAGAGCGTCGCCGACGCCTTCCGCCGCATCGGCGGACTGGATGTGCCGGTGCTGGATGCCCTTTCCTCCCCTGAGGTGGACCGCTACCGCAACAAGGTACAGTTCCCGGTGGGCCGCGACAAAAACGGTGCGCCCTGCATCGGCTTTTACGCCGGCCGCACCCACCGCATCGTTCCCTGCCCCGATTGCAGATTACAGCCCGGCGTCCTGAACGACATCGGCAACGCGCTCTGCAGCTTCTTCGCCTCCCACGGCATCCAGCCCTACGACGAGGAGAGCGGCAAGGGCCTTGTTCGGCATATCTTCCTGCGCCGGGGTACACACAGCGGCCAGATCATGGTCTGCCTCGTCTGCACCCGCCCGAAGTTCCCCCACAGCGAGGAGCTCGTGACCGCGCTGCGGGAGCAGTTCAGCGATATTGCGTCCGTCCTCATCAACGTCAACGCCAAGAAGACCAACGTCATCCTCGGCGAGGAGACCATCTCCCTCTACGGCCCGGGCTATATCGAGGATACTCTCTGCGGTGTGCCGGTCCGGCTCGGCCCCCTCTCCTTCTATCAGGTCAACACACTGGCCGCTGAGCGGCTCTACGGCATCGCTGCCGAGTACGCCCAGCTGGAGCCCTCGGACGTTCTGCTCGACCTCTACTGCGGCATGGGTACCATCGGTCTCTCCATGGCCGGCCGCTGCCGGGAGCTCATCGGCGTGGAGATCGTGCCTGAGGCTATTGACAGCGCCAAAGCCAACGCCGCCCGGATGGGCGACGCCGTCGCCGCCAAGAGCCGCTTCTTCTGCGCAGACGCCGGTCAGGCCGCCGCCCGCCTCGCCGCTGAGGGCCTGCGGCCTGATGTCATCATGCTCGACCCGCCCCGCAAGGGCTGCGACGAAACGACCCTTTCCGCCGTCGTCCAGATGTCCCCCCGCCGGGTGGTCTATGTCAGCTGCAACCCCTCCACCGCCGCAAGAGATGCCGCATGGCTCGAAGAGCATGGGTATCATGCGGAGAAGGTGCAGCCGGTGGACCTTTTCCCCCGAACACGGCATTGCGAGTGTGTCATTGCACTTTCCAAGGGCGAGATCGACTCCTGAAAAGGAATACTTTAAGATGATTCAAACTCAAGCCACGGTTCGTCGGAGCGTTATGTTCTCTGCAAGCCGGTGGTTTTCCCTCGCTCAAGCTGCCTAATAACAAAAAAAGGTCGGAGTTACTCGTCAGGCAACTCCGGCCGTTTTTTCTCTTTTTATTCCTCTTCGTCCTTGGCCCAGTGATAGGCGCAGCGGACAGCCTTATTCCAGCCCTTGATGCGCCTGATGCGTTCCTCTTCCGAGATGGCCGGGCGGAACACGCGGTCCACCGACCAGTTGCGGGTGATGTCCTCGGCGGACTGCCAGTAGCCTACGGCGAGGCCGGCCAGATAAGCCGCGCCCAGCGCCGTCGTTTCCACGCAGCGGGGGCGCTTGACTTCGAGGTCGCTGATGTCGGCCATGGTCTGCATGAGGTAGTTGTTGGCCGACGCGCCGCCGTCCACCCGGAGAGACTTCATGGCGATGCCGGAGTCCGCCGCCATGGCGCGGAGGACGTCGTTGACCTGATAGCAGATGCTGTCCAGCGTAGCGCGGATGATGTGGTACTTGTTGCAGCCCCGGGTGAGGCCCACGATGGTGCCGCGGGCGTACTGGTCCCAGTGGGGCGCGCCGAGTCCGGTGAAGGCCGGCACGACATAGCAGCCGTTGGTGTCCTTCACCTTCTGGGCCATATACTCGGAGTCGCGGGCCTCTTCCAGCAGGCGCAGCTCATCGCGGAGCCACTGGATGGCCGCACCGGCCACGAAAATAGAGCCTTCCAGCGCATAATTCACCCTGCCGTCGGGGCCGCAGGCGATGGTGGTGACAAGGCCGTTCCGGGATGTGACCGGCGTCTCACCGGTATTCATGAGCAAAAAGCCGCCGGTGCCGAAGGTGTTTTTCGCCTCGCCGGAGGCAAAGCAGGTCTGGCCAAAGAGGGCCGCCTGCTGGTCGCCTGCCGCACCGGCAATTTTTATCTCGCCGCCGAAGTGCATCGGGTCAGCGTACTCATAAAAACCGCTGGACGGCACCGGCTTCGGGAGCATACATTTCGGGATGTTCAGCTCCTGCAGGATCTCATCGTCCCATTCCAGCGTGTGGATGTTGAACATCATGGTGCGGCTGGCGTTGGTATAGTCGGTGACGTGCAGTTTTCCGCAGGTCAGCTTCCAGATGAGCCAGGTCTCCACGGTACCGAAGAGCAGTTCTCCCCGCTCGGCCCTTTCGCGGGCACCGGGGATATGATCCAGTATCCACTTGAGCTTGGTGGCCGAGAAATAGGCGTCGATGATGAGGCCGGTCTTCTGCCGGAATTTCTCCGTCAGGCCCCGGGCTTTCAGCTCGTCGCAGTATTCGCTGGTGCGGCGGCACTGCCAGACGATGGCGTGGCAGATGGGCTCCCCGGTCTCCTTGTCCCAGACGATGGTGGTCTCCCGCTGGTTGGTGATGCCGATGGCGGCGATGTCCTCGGCCCGGGCACCGACTTTGTTCATGGCCGAGAGGGCCACGCCCAGCTGGGTGGCCCAGATCTCATTGGCGTCGTGCTCCACCCAGCCGGGTCTCGGGTAATACTGGGCAAATTCCTTCTGCGCGACGCTGCAGATCTCCCCCGCTTTGTTGAACAGGATACAGCGGTTCGAGGTGGTTCCGGCGTCCAGCGCCATGATGTACGACATAGGCTCTTCTCCTTTTCCTGCTCTGGTTTTATAGTGTCAGAACGCCAGCGCGGGGCTCACTTCGTTCCGCCGCTGGGTCTGGACGATACAGTCCTTGTCCGGCACAACGCCCGCCGTACCGAGGGTGGAAAAGACGGTCTGCAGCGCCAGCATAGGGGTGTTGTTCTCCTGCGAGAGGTGGCAGAGGGCAAACTTCTTGCAGCCCTCCTGGATGAGTTCCAGCAGCTTTGCCGCGCACTCATCGTTGGAGAGGTGGCCCCGGACCGACTCGATGCGGGCGCGCAGATAGTAGGGGTACGGCCCGCTGCGGAGCATATGCAGGTCGTAGTTGCTCTCGAGGGCCACAAGATCGCAGCCGGAGAGGGCTTCATGTACGGCAGGCGTCAGCACACCGAGGTCGGTGGCGATGGTCATGGTCTTCTCGTCGGGGGTGTGGATGCGGTAGCCCACACAGGGGACGTCGTGGCTGGTGGGGAAAGCTTTGACCCCGAAGACACCGATGTCCTCTTCCCTGCCCGGCGTCAGGGCCGTCAGGTCGCAGCTGGCGGGAACGACCCCGTTTGCGTCCAGAAATTCCAGCGTTTCCTCTGCACCGTACACCGGCAGCGGATATTTTTTCAGGAAGGTGGAAAGGCCCTTCACATGGTCGCTGTGCTCATGGGTGACAAGAATGCCGTCGCAGTCGGAGACGTTCAGCTCCAGCTCCTTGAGGGCTGCGCCGGTGGTGCGGACGCCTTTGCCCATATCCACGATGAGATACCGCTCCCCGCAGCGCACGACGCTGCTGTTGCCGGAGGAACCGGAATAAAGAGAGATGAATTCAGACATGATAAACCTCAAAAGACCTCTCCATCCCTGCCGGGCAGGGTCAGAGAGGTCTCATTCTTCAAAAATCAGAGAGCCTGTTCCAGTGCAGCGGGCATCCGCTCCACCTTCCTGATGTCAGCACCGAGGCCGCGCAGCTTCTCCACGATGTTCTCGTAGCCGCGCTCGATATGGCCGATCTCCTCGATCTCGCTGGTGCCGTCGGCCATCAGGGCTGCAACGACCATCGCTGCACCGGCGCGCAGGTCGGAAGCGCGGAGCGGAGCGGGAGAAAGCTTCTCCACGCCCTCGAACACGGCCACCTGACCGTCCACCTGGACATTCGCGCCCATCTTGCGCAGCTCGTCCACATAACGGAAGCGGTTGTCCCACACGCTCTCGGTGACGGTGGAAGTCCCCTTTGCCACGCTGAGCAGAACGCCCATCAGGGGCTGCATATCGGTGGGGAAGCCCGGGTGGGGCATGGTGTTGATCTTGAGGGGCAGGATGTCGCCGGTGCGGCGGACCCGCACAGCATCGTCAAATTCCTCCACCTCGACCCCCGCACGGCGGAGCTTTGCGGTGATAGGCTCGAGGTGCTTGGGGGTGACGTTCTTCACCAGCACATCGCCGCCGGTGGCCGCTGCAGCCACCATGTAGCTGCCGGCCTCGATCTGGTCGGGGATGATGCTGTAAGTGCAGCCGTGCATCTGCTCGACGCCGCGCACCTTGATGACATCGGTGCCTGCGCCGCGCACATCAGCGCCGCACATATTCAGGAAGTTGGCCAGATCGACCACATGGGGCTCCTTGGCACAGTTTTCCAGAATGGTCTGACCCTTGGCCATGACAGCGGAGAGCATACCGTTCATGGTAGCGCCCACGCTCACCTTATCAAAGAAGATATGAGCGCCGTTCAGCTCGTCGGCGTGGACGGTGATCATGCCGTAGTCCACACTGTCCTCTGCGCCCAGAGCGCTGAACACCTTCAGGTGCTGGTCGATGGGGCGGGGACCGAGGTTGCAGCCGCCGGGCATGGCCACCTCGGCCTTGCCGAAGCGGGACAGCAGTGCGCCGAGGAAATAGTAGCTGGCGCGCATCTGACGGGACAGGTCGTCGGGGACGTTGGTGCCGGTCAGATGGGTGGTGTCGATCTCGTAGGTGTTCTTGTTCAGCATCCGGACTTTAGCGCCCAGCACGCTGAGGATCTTGAGGCTCACCGCCACATCGCTGATGTCCGGCAGGTTCTCGATGACGCAGACGTCCGCTGCCAGAATGGTAGCGGGCAGGATGCCCACAGCCGCATTCTTCGCGCCGGAGATGATGACTTCGCCGTGCAGGGGCTTGCCGCCCGTAATAACAAACTTTTCCAATTTTATGATCTCCTTGTCACAGGCCCGCTCCCCGCAGGCCCAAAAGGTCAGTTCAAGGTACGTTATTCCTTCTCGCTGTACAAAGCTCACAACCAGTTGACACAATTACAGCTACTTTATTATACACAACTTCCAGCAAAAAGCAAAGCCCCAATGCACGCTCGTCGATTATTTTCTGTTTTGCCCAGTTTCTTTTCTATTATTCTCGGGTTTTGTCTCTTATTTTCAGGAAAATTTTACATTTGCCGCTGCTTACCACACACTGTCGTCGCAGCGGGTCTCCTTGATCCAGCCCAGCTGATAGGCGCGGACCAGCTGTTTGAGGTCGTGGACCTTCTCCCGCAGGATCTCGCCCTCGTCCGTCTCCTCCACAAGGATGCGGTGGTTCTCCGTCTCGAGGATGTTCTTCTGAGAGAGGATGTCCAGATTCTCGTTCACAGCTTTTTCGGCGCTCTCGAAGGGCTGGTGGGTGCGCAGGGACATGGTGCGGCTGGAATAGACCAGCGTGTAGCCCGCGATGCCGGTCTTTTCGTGGTAGGCGCGGCAGAAACCGCCGTCGATGACCACGAGGCGTCCGCCGCCCTTGATGGGGCTCTCGCCCTTCTTCTCCTGCACGGGGACATGGCCGTTGACGATGTGGCTGGTGCCGGGCAGGCCGAACTCGGCGAGGATGCGGCGGCAGACAGCCTCTTCATTATACCATGTATAATAGGGGTCCTTTACCTCGGTGTGGGTGGAAGTGTCTTCGACATACAGCCGCTCGAAAGTGGTCATGGCGCTGCGGCCATACAGGGGCGAGAGCTTGCCGCACCACAGATACCACAGGAAATCCTGTCCGCTCTGGCGGGCGGCGCTGCCCTCGGGGGCGAAGTAGCCCCGGCGGGCGCGCTCGTCACAGTAGTCCATGAGGGCGCGGCCCGAGTAGGCGTGGCCCTCGAACCGCTCCACAGCGAAGGTGCCTTTCTTAGTCATCGGCACAGCGCCGTGGTAGAGCAGGTTGCCGTTCTCGATGTGGCAGACACTGCCCTTGGCGTACAGGAACTCGACGTGCTGCTGTAATTTCTCGCTCTGGCGGAAGGACTGCACCAGCTTTTGCAGCACCACCTTCTCGTCGCTGTTCAGCGCGGTGGGGTCGGCGGGGTCTACCGTCGGGAAAGACATATCCCGCATGGGGTACTCCCTGCCGTTCACCATGACGGTCCTCTTCTCCCAGTTGATGCGGCGCAGGAAGTCGCGGTCCTGCATCTTGAAATCCGGGTTGCGGTCGATGACCTGACACTCGAGCTTGAGCATCAGGATGGTGATGGCCTTATGCATGACGGCGCAGCGATGGAGCATACCGGGGGTGTAGGGGCCGCGGGCGGTGTCGGTGTGAGGCATCCAGATGGTCAGATCGTCGTCGCCGTAGAACTGCTCGGCCATCCGCTGCAGGTGGCGGAGGTTGATGCCGTAGCAGTCCTCCACCATGCCGTGGTTGTGGTAAGCGAGGGTGGTCTTCAGCACCGTGCAGATGCAGATGGGACTGCCGGCCGCCGCGCCCATCCAGACCACGTCGTGGTTGCCCCACTGGATGTCCACATCGTGGTGGCGCATCAGCAGGTCAAGGATGACGTCGGGGCGGGGGCCGCGGTCGAACAGGTCGCCCACGATGTGGAGCTTGTCCACGGCCAGCCGCTTGATGAGCTCGCAGAGACGGACGATGAACTTATCGGCGCGGCCATTCTCGATGATGCTGCCGACGATCTGGCCGTAGTAGAGGTCTTTGTCGTGATCCTCGAAGTGGGCGTGGAGCAGCTCATCCAGAATGTAACCGCAGCTGGACGGCAAACAGGCCCGGACGTGCTCCCGGGTGTGCTTGGAAGAGACGAGGCGGCAGATGTCGATGAGCCGCAGCAGCGTCTCGCTGTACCACTGTTCCAGCGCTTCCTCGTCGGCGCAGCGCTCCTTGAGCTGGGGCAGCTTCTCGTTCGGATAATAGATCAGAGTCGCCAGCTCGGCCCGCGTCCCCTCCGGCACGGTATCCCCCAGCACAATGTCTACCTTTTCGCGGATGACGCCGGAAGCGGAGTTCAGGATATGTACGAACGCCTCGTTCTCGCCGTGCAGGTCGCTCATGAAGTGCTCGGTGCCTTTGGGCAGCTTGAGCAGTGCCTGTGTGCTGATGATCTCGCTGGCGGCCGCTGCCTGCGAGGGATAGTCCCGGGCCAGAAGGCTCAGATATTTCAGGTTGTCCCGGATCTCTTCGGTCTCTGTACGCATGGTGTCCTCCAGATCATGTAGTATTCTTGCATGATATGCAATATTCAATCTTAGTATACCACTTACGGGGGCAAAAATGATATAATAGCCTCGGATAATTTAATATGATTCTTTCTCATAGGAGTTGGACAATATGTCTAAAAACATTTCCACAACGCCGCCTGTCTCCTGTACCCTCTGCCCCCGCCGCTGCGGCGCAGACCGTTCCGCCGGGCAGACAGGCTTCTGCGGGGCGGGCGGCACCCTGAAAGCCGCCCGCGCGGCCCTGCACTTCTGGGAAGAGCCCTGCATCAGCGGCACCCGGGGCAGCGGCACCGTGTTTTTCTCGGGCTGCACCCTCAAGTGTTGTTTCTGCCAGAATTACCCCATCAGCGCCGAGGGACTTGGCAAAGAGATCACGATAGAGCATCTGGCCGAAATTTTCCTCGACTTACAGGAGCAGTGCGCTCACAACATCAACCTCGTCACCCCCGGCCAGTGGCGGCCCTGGATCATCGCGGCGCTGGACATTGCCCGGGCCGAGGGGCTGCGTCTGCCCATCGTCTGCAACACCGGCGGCTACGAGACGGTGGAGAGTGTGGAGGCGTGGCGCGGCTCTATCGACATCTGGCTGGCCGATTTGAAGTACGTCTCCTCTTCCCTCTCCGCCGAGCTTTCCTCTGCGCCGGACTACTTCGCCCAGGCCAGGCCCGCCATCGAGGCTATGATGGCGCAGGCGGGCCATCCGGTGTTTGACAGCGAGGGCATCTTACAGAGGGGCGTCATCCTGCGGCATCTGGCCCTGCCCGGCCACATCGACGACAGTTTTGCCGTCCTCGACCAGATGGCCGCATGGAACGAGGCCGACCCCGGCTGCTTCATCCCCAGTGTCATGAGCCAGTACACCCCCTTTTACAAGGCCGCAGAGCACGGCATCGGGCGGCGCATCACCACCTACGAGTACCGCCGGGTGGTCAATCATGCCATGGATCTGGGGCTGACCGCCGGCTATATGCAGCAGAAGAGCAGCGCCCGGGAAGAGTATACACCCAGCTTTGATTTGACGGGCATTTGACCAGCCGGTAAACCTATCAGAGGCAGGTGGAGGGGAGTTTCCCAAGCAAATGTCCAGAGAAGTGGGGCCCCGGCGCAAAGCGTTGGGGCGAAACCGTGGGTTTCGGGTCCCATTTGCGGGGAAACTACCGGACGGCCTGCCGATACGCTTTCCGTCACAATCCACAAAAATCCCACCAAATTTTCTCTCACAGTGTTTTTCTTTTCCTTGCAAATCCTCTCCGAAAGCACTATAATGGATACAACGATGTGCGTCATGTGGGGTCTGGCTGCCCTGCTGAGCACCAAACGCCCCGTCTCAAGAATGGTATATGAGAGGCGGCGGCTCAAATGCCCGAGAAGAGCAACAGGAGGACCGTTATGGAACATTTCAACCCCATTCTGGGCCACGAGACGACCGGACCGAAATTCATCACCTGCGGCGAGATCATGCTGCGCCTGACCCCGCCGAACTACGAAAAGCTCCGCATGGCCACCAACTTTGAGGCCAGCTACGGCGGCAGCGAGGCCAACATCGCCCTCGCGCTGGCAAACCTCGGCGTGGACAGCACCTTTTTCAGCGTCGTGCCGAACAACAGCCTCGGCAAAAGCGCCGTGCGCTGGCTGCGCTCCAACGACGTCCACTGCACCCCCATGATCCTCACCGAGCCGGATGAGACGCCCTCCAACCGTCTGGGTACATACTACCTCGAGACTGGCTACGGCATCCGCCCCTCCAAGGTCATCTATGACCGCAAGCACAGCGCCATCACCGAGTACGATTTCTCTCAGGTCGATCTGGACGAGCTGCTGGAGGGCTTCGACTGGCTGCACCTGAGCGGCATTACCCCGGCTCTGGCCCCCAACTGCCGCGGCCTCATCATCGATATGCTCAAGGAGGCCAAGAAGAAGGGCCTGACCGTCAGCTTCGACGGCAACTTCCGCTCCACCCTCTGGACCTGGGACGAGGCCCGCGACTTCTGCACCGAGTGCCTGCCCTATGTGGACGTGCTGCTGGGCATCGAGCCCTACCACCTGTGGAAGGACGAGAACGACCACTCCAAGGGCGACTGGAAGGACGGCGTGCCTCTGCAGCCCAGCTATGAGCAGCAGGACGAAATTTTCCAGCACTTCATCGAGCGCTACCCCAGCCTGAAGTGCATCGCCCGCCACGTCCGCTATGCCCACAGCGGCAGCGAGAACAGCCTGAAAGCCTTTATGTGGTATGACGGCCACACCTTCGAGAGCAAGCTGTTCACCTTCAACATCCTCGACCGCGTGGGCGGCGGCGACGCCTTCGCCAGCGGCCTCATCTACGCCATGCTCCACAACTACAAGGCCATGGACATGATAAACTTTGCGGTGGCAAGCAGCGCCATCAAGCACACCATCCACGGCGATGCCAACATCACCGACGATGTCAGCTCCATCCGCAACCTCATGAACATGAACTACGACATCAAGCGCTAAAAGCAAGCCAAAACGGCCCCGGTACGTCCAGACTGCGTACCGGGGCCGTTCTTTTTATGTTATGCCGCGCCGGCACTTCCTGCCGGATAACGATAAGTATGACTCCCGAAAGATTTTTTGAGCTTTTTCCTGTCAAATCATTGACAAACCGCTTTTTGCATGATAAAATCACAGATGATTTTGAGAGACGAAGCGTGTCGAAGTCTTTTGAAAGCAATTTAACTAGGACCGCCCCGAGGGGGCTGGGTGCATCTGAAAACTCGGGTACACCCTAAGGCCATACGGACAGCCGGGTCCACTGCCGACCGGCGGCGCAAGCTGCCATTATTGATTGAGCGTTAGCGATCCAACTTTTTATTCGTTGGCAACAGCGTTGGATCGCATTCCGCAAAGACTGCTGTTTTTGATTGAAAGCAGCTTTTGACCTTGCGGCTGAGCTCTAAATTTTATAAGTTGGTTCCTTTACAACCATGAAATTGCGCAGAGCGTGCGCAGACTTGTGAAACGGTCAATAAGAGTAGTAAAAGTGTAATTGCTATATAGACTCTCGTCATCCCGTCCTTTTGAATCCTGATGAATCATGCTGCGATACGGCTCTGGCGTCTTTGCCCCGGAGACTTTGTCCGCGCATTCAAACGGTTTTTTCAAAGCGCAAGCCTGCATTTCTGTGCAGGGCTTGTGCTTTTTTGTTTGCCCGCATGGTTTGCAGCAGGAGTCAGGGACGGAGGAAAAAACATGAGTGAGAACCGTACACGGTTCCGGCTGGACCAGCGCCGCGCACCGATCTACGAGGCTCTGGAGCAGTTCCGACAGATGCGGGTGGTCCCCTTCGATGTGCCGGGCCACAAGCGCGGCCGGGGCAACCCGGAGTTGACAGCCTTTCTGGGCCAGCAGTGCGTGGGCGTGGACGTCAACAGCATGAAACCGCTGGACAATCTCTGCCACCCGGTATCGGTCATCCGGGAGGCCGAGGAGCTGGCCGCCGACGCTTTCGGCGCAGCACACGCTTTTCTGATGGTGGGCGGCACCACCAGTTCGGTGCAGAGCATGGTGCTGACCGTCTGCAAGCGGGGCGACGAGATCATTCTCCCCCGCAACGTCCACCGCAGCGTGCTGAACGCACTGGTGCTCTGCGGCGCAGTGCCGGTCTACGTCAATCCCGAAGTGGACAAGCGCCTCGGCATCTCGCTGGGCATGAAGCGGGAGCAGGTGGCAAAAGCCATCAAGGAGCACCCCAACGCCGTGGCCGTGCTGGTGAACAACCCCACCTACTACGGCATCTGCTCTGATTTGCGTGCCATCGTCAAGATGGCCCACGACGCCGGGATGCTCTGCCTCGCCGACGAGGCCCACGGCACCCACTTCTACTTCGGCGGCGGCAGTCTGCCCGTCTCTGCCATGGCGGCAGGCGCGGACATGGCGTCCGTCTCCATGCATAAGAGCGGCGGCAGCTTGACGCAGTCGAGCCTGCTGCTCATCGGCCCCAACGTCCACCCCGGCTATGTGCGCCAGATCATCAACCTGACCCAGACGACCTCCGGCAGCTACCTGCTCATGTCCAGCCTCGACATCTCCCGGCGGAACCTCGCGCTGCGGGGCCGGCAGGTGTTCCATCAGGTGGCTGACATGGCCGAGTATGCCCGCGAAGAGATCAACGCCGTGGGCGGCTACTACGCCTTCGGCAAGGAGCTGTGCAACGGCAACTCGGTCTTCGACTTCGACACCACAAAGCTCAGCGTCCACACGCTGGACATCGGCCTCGCCGGCATCGAGGTCTACGACATCCTGCGGGATGAGTACGACATCCAGATCGAGTTCGGCGACATCGGCAACATCCTCGCCTACCTCTCCATCGGCGACCGCCCGCAGGAGATCGAGCGTCTGGTGAGCGCTCTGGCCGAGATAAAGCGCCGCTACCACACCGACGGCGCCGGCCTGCTGAGCCAGGAATACATCGACCCCGTCGTTGCCGCCAGCCCGCAGGAGGCGTTCTACGCCCCCAAAAAGAGCCTGCCCCTCCGGGAGACCGAGGGCATGGTGTGCAGCGAGTTCGTCATGTGCTACCCTCCGGGCATCCCCATCCTGGCCCCCGGCGAGCGCATCACCAAAGAGATACTGAACTATATCGAGTACGCCAAGGCCAAAGGCTGCAGCATGACCGGCCCGGAAGACCCGGACATCCTGCACCTGAATGTTCTGGCATAAGGAGAAGCAGATGGAGTTTTGGTTTTCGGAATTTCACACCCCGGACGTCAAGCACAGCATCCGGGTGAACAAGCAGCTCTACTCCAAGCAGAGCGATTACCAGCGCATCGATATTTTTGAAACGCCGGAGTTTGGCCGGGTGCTCACATTGGACGGCAATGTGATGCTGACCGAGCGCGACGAATTCATCTATGACGAGATGATCGTGCATGTGCCCATGGCGGTGCACAAGCAGGCAAAAGACATCCTTGTCATCGGTGCCGGTGACGGCGGCGTGGTGCGGGAGCTGACCCGCTACGACCGGGTCGAGCGCATCGACCTCGTGGAGATGGACCCCCAGGTCGTGGAGGCCTGCCGCGCCTATCTGCCCGGCAACGCCTGCCGGATGGACGACCGCCGGGTCCACATCTACTTCGAGAACGCTCTGAAATACATCCGCCGCTGCGAGGAGGAATATGACCTCATCATCGTGGACTCCTCCGACCCCTTCGGCCCCTCCGAGGGCCTGTTCACCCGGGAGTTCTACGGCAGCTGCTTCAACGCCCTGAAAGAGGACGGCATCATGGTCAACCAGCAGGGCAGCCCCTTCTATACCGAGGACGCCAGCGCCATGCAGCGCAGCCACAAGCGCATCGCGTCCACCTTCCCCGTCAGCCGGGTCTATCAGGCACACATCCCGACCTTCGCCGCCGGCTACTGGCTCTTCGGCTTTGCCAGCAAGAAGTACCACCCCATCGACGACCTGGACGCCGACGCATGGAAGGCGCTCAATCTGCGCACCCGCTACTATACCACCCGGCTCCACGTCGGAGCTTTCTATCTGCCGGCATTCCTCGAGGAGATGCTGCGCGAAGTGGAGGAACCCAAATGATCTCACCCAATGTTGAAACCTTTATCGGCTGCGACAGCAGCTACCGCGCCGCCGACATCGTGCTCTACGGCGCACCGTTCGACTCCACCACCAGCTACCGCCCCGGCGCACGGTTCGGCCCGTCGGCCATCCGGCACGAGAGCTTTGGCCTCGAGACTTACAGCCCCTACCAGAACGCCGATTTGACCGACTTCGACATCTTCGACAGCGGCGACCTCGAGCTCTGCTTCGGCTCCAGCGAAGCCGCCCTTGCCGACATCGAGGCCCGGGCGGCGGAGATCCTGCACGACGGCAAGCTTCCGCTCCTGCTGGGCGGTGAGCATCTGGTGACGCTGGGTGCGGTGCGGGCCGTGGCGGAGAAATACCCCGGCCTCCACATCATCCACTTCGACGCCCACGCCGACCTGCGGGACGACTACCTCGGTGCAAAGCTGAGCCACGCCTGTGTGCTGCGCCGCTGCCACGAGATCGTGGGCGACGGCCGCATCCACCAGTTCTGCATCCGCAGCGGCGAGCGGGCCGAGTTCGAGTTTGCGGCCCAGCATACCGAGATGCACAAGTTCGACTTCACCGGCCTTGCCGAGCTCACCGAACAGCTCTGCGCCACCAAAGAGCCGGTCTACCTCACCATCGACCTCGACTGCCTCGACCCCTCCTGCTTCCCCGGCACCGGCACCCCCGAGGCCGGCGGCGTGAGCTTTTTGCAGCTGCTGGACGCCATCCGCACCGTGTCCAAAGCCAACATCGTGGGCGCCGACCTCAATGAGCTGGCCCCCATGCTGGACATCTCCGGCGTCTCTACGGCCACGGCCTGCAAGGTGCTGCGGGAGCTGCTGATCGCCCTCGACAAGGGCTGGCCCGGGTTTCAGGTCTAACAAAAAATAATTTGATATAAAGGAGAAACCATCATGAGCAAAGTTCTGATCATCGGCTGCGGCGGCGTGGCCTCCGTCGCCATCCACAAGTGCTGCCAGGTGCCCGAAGTGTTCACCGAGATCTGCATCGCCAGCCGCACCAAGTCCAAGTGCGATAAGCTGGCCGCAGAGCTTGCCCCCAAGACCACCACCAACATCACCACCGCACAGGTGGATGCCGACCATGTGGACGAGGTCATCGCCCTCATCAAGAGCTATCAGCCCGACCTCGTGATGAACATTGCCCTGCCCTATCAGGACCTGACCATCATGGACGCCTGCCTCGCCTGCGGCGTCAACTACATGGACACCGCCAACTACGAGCCGGAAAACACCGACGACCCCGCGTGGCGTGCCATCTATGAGAAGCGCTGCAAGGAGGCAGGCTTCTCCGCCTACTTCGACTACAGCTGGCAGTGGGCCTACGCCAAAAAGTTTGAGGAAGCCGGCCTCACCGCCCTGCTGGGCAGCGGCTTCGACCCGGGCGTGACCCAGGCTTACTGCGCCTACGCCAAGAAGCACGAGTTCGACACCATCGACACCATCGACATCCTCGACTGCAACGGTGGCGACCACAGCTATGCTTTCGCCACCAACTTCAACCCCGAGATCAACCTCCGCGAAGTCTCCGCCCCCGGCAGCTACTGGGAGAACGGCCATTGGGTCGAGATCCCGGCCATGAGCATCAAGCGGGAGTACGACTTCGACAAGGTGGGCCAGAAGGATATGTACCTGCTCCACCACGAGGAGATCGAGTCTCTGGCAAAGAACATCCCGGAGGCAAAGCGCATCCGCTTCTTCATGACCTTCGGCCAGAGCTATCTCGACCACATGCGCTGCCTCGAGGACGTGGGGATGCTCTCCACCACCCCCATCAACTTCAACGGTCAGGAGATCGTCCCCATCCAGTTCCTGAAAGCCCTCCTGCCCGATCCCGCCAGCCTCGGCCCCCGCACCAAGGGCAAGACCAACATCGGCTGCATCTTCACCGGCAAAAAGGACGGCAAGGAAAAGACCTACTACATTTACAACGTCTGCGACCACCAGGAGTGCTACAAGGAAGTCGGCTCTCAGGCCATCAGCTACACCACCGGCGTTCCGGCCATGTGCGGCGCACTGATGCTGCTGACCGGCAAGTGGACCACCAAGGGCGTCCACACCGTGGAAGAGTTCGACCCGGACCCGTATCTGGACGCACTGGACAAGTACGGCCTGCCCCGCTCTGAGAGCCACAGCCCGGCTCTGGTGGACTGATGCGGCTGGTCGATACGCGCCCGCCCTTCGCCGGGCTGGCAAACCTCTCGGAGGGAGCACTTGCTTCCCTGCCCACCCCCTGCTATCTGCTGGACGAAGCCCAGCTGCGCCGCAACGGCGAGATTCTGCTGGGGGTCCAGCAGCGGACAGGCTGCAAGATCCTGCTGGCGCAGAAAGCTTTCTCCAACTTTGACCTCTACCCGCTTCTCGCACCCTGCCTCGCAGGCACTGAGGCCAGCGGCCTCTACGAGAGCCGCCTGGGCAAGGAAGAGCTGCCCGAGAAGGAGAACCACGTCTTCTGCGCCGCCTACCGGGTGGACGAGTTCAACGAGCTTCTGGATTACGCCGACCACATCGTGTTCAACTCCCCGGCCCAGCTGGCAAAGTTCGGCCCTGCGGCCAAGGCGGCGGGCAAGAGCGTCGGTCTGCGCATCAACCCGGAGCGCTCCACGCAGGAAGGCCACGCCATCTATGACCCCTGCGCCCCGGGCAGCCGCCTTGGCACCACCCGCACCCAGTGGGATGCCGCCGTGCAGGCAGACCCGGCCCTGCCCGAATTACTGGACGGACTGCACTTCCACACCCTGTGCGAGCAGAACTCCGACGATTTGAAAACCACCTTAGCGGCGGTCGAGACGAAGTTCGGCAGCCTGCTGCCGGGCCTGAAGTGGCTCAACTTCGGCGGCGGACACCACATCACCCGCCCGGGCTATGACCTTGCCACGCTGGAAGCCTGCATCGCCCGGATGCAGGAGAAGTACGGCGTACAGGTCTATCTGGAGCCGGGCGAGGCGTGGGCGCTGAACGCGGGCTATCTCGTCACCACAGTGCTGGACACTCTGCAGAACGGTGACACCAGCCTCGCCATCCTCGATATGTCGGCCGCCTGCCACACCCCGGACGTCATCGAGATGCCCTACCGCCCTCCCCTGCTGGACGCGGGCGAGCCGGGCGAAAATCCCTGCACCGTCCGCCTCGGCGGGCCGACCTGCCTCGCGGGCGATGTCGTGGGAGACTACAGCTTCGACGCCCCGCCTGCCGAGGGCGACCGGCTCATCTTCGGCGATATGGCCATCTACACCACCTGCAAGAACAACACCTTCAACGGAATGCCCCTGCCGCCCATCTGGGCGCTGGCTGAGGACGGCACCTGCCGGGAGCTGGTCCGCTTCGGCTACAACGACTTCAAGATGCGGCTGGGTCACCGCGCATAAAACGAAAGCCATCGGCTGTCTGAGCCGGTGGCTTTTTTGTTTACTTGAGTTTCTTTTTGGCTTCGTACTCCCGCAGGGCGGTCAGCGCCTCGCCCGACAGCGGGTAGAGGGCCAGCATATTGAATATGGTCATCAGGCCGATGCCCACGTCGCCGAGGTCCCACACCACGGTGTAGGCCTGCATACCGCCGACGACCAGCATCACCAGCGCCAGCACCTTGTAGGCCGTCTGCCAGAACCAGCTGTCGCCGAAGAGATAGGCCACGTTGCAGCGGGCGTAGTAGAGGATGCCGATAAAAGTAGAGAAGCTGAACAGTGCCAGCGTCACTGCGATGAAGACGACGCCGAAGCTGCCCAGATGGTACTGCATCGCCGCCTGCAGAAGGTTCATGCCCTGCAGGCCGCTCGTCACGCTCTCGGGAGCCAGCAGCATCACGAAGGCCGTGCAGCTGCAGATGACGATGGTGTCGATGAGGACGCCCAGCGCCTGCACGAGGCCCATCTTCACGGGGTCGTCGCACTCAGCGGCAGCAGCAGCGCAGGGAGCCGAACCGGAACCGGCCTCGTTGGAGAAAAGGCCCCGCTTGATGCCGTTCATCACCACAGCGCCAAAGCCGCCGCCCACGGCCTGACGCAGGCCCAGCGCCTCCGAGAAAATGCGGACGAAGACATCGGGCAGCTGGGGCAGATGGGTGAGGATGATCCAGAGGGTCATGACGAAGTAGCAGCCCGCCATGATGGGGACCATGACGTCGAGGCTCTTGACGGTGGCTTCCTTCCGCAGGACGATGACCGCCGCAAGCGCCGTCAGCACCAGCGTCGTGACCAGCGGCGGGATGGAGAACGCATTCTGGAACGCCTCGCTCACCGAGTTGCTGACCACCTGACTGATGCCGCACCAGCAGATGAGGCCCGACACGGCGAACAGGCCGGCCGCTACCGAGCGACGGAGCTTCCTGCCCCGTTTGCGCTCCGCGAGGGTGTGGAGATAGTAGGCCGGGCCGCCCCGCCAGCCGCCGTAGAGGGGGTCGGGCTGCTTATATTTCTGGGCCAGTGCAGACTCCACGAAGGAGGTGGACGCCCCCAGCAGGGCCGTCACCCACATCCAGAACACCGCGCCTGCGCCGCCCACAGACACCGCCGCCACGACGCCCACCAGATTGCCCATGCCCACCCGGGTGGCTGTGGACACCACCAGCGTCTGGAAGGACGAGAGGCCCTTGCCCTTGTCGTTCTTTTCGCAGACCGCCGCCAGCATATCCCGGAACAAACGCACCGGCAGCAGGCGGGTG
>OHGI01000215.1_pt1 | contig 33956 bp, 28 predicted proteins | sample 1567781 | NCBI WGS metagenome assembly OHGI01 (sample SAMEA3879526, study PRJEB24766) | human gut metagenome | biome: human-associated habitat; feature: feces | place: USA | collected 1985/1987
AGCGCAGGCTGATGGCCAGCATTCGTGCGATCTCTTCCACCGTGTACACCAGCTTTGTGGTTGCCGGGCTGTCAGTCGGAGACTTGACGGCATTGGTTTGAGTGACCACTTCCATTGTAGTGGGATTCGAGTCCTTTTGCAAGAAATTATTCGTATAATTTTTGAATTTTACAGTTTCTGTCATGTAGGACCGATTCATATTCATAGGCAGACCTCCAATTCCTTGTAGCCGGGTGTTTTTTCACCCGGCAATTTTTGTTTTCCGACATTTTCGAGTTATCCGATCAAAAGTTTCATGCGTTCCAGCTTTTCCTGTGCGTTCTCCTTCCGGAAGCTGACCCCAATGCAGGAAATCGGGTTTGGGCGAAGCCCAACAAGTGTTTTGAAGCTGGATTTGTAAAATCGGATTCGAAAATTGCAAGTTGGTACCAACTCGCCCTGCTTGCGGCGGTTGCAAACTCGAAAATTTTTGTGCAGAAAAATAACCGTCCGCTTCAAGTTGAACTTGAAAACGGACGGTCCTGATTGCAAAATGATTTTCAAATTTGGAAAGCACGTTGAGAGGTTTCATAGCATCCGCAAGCAATGCAGACGTATATACATCTGCTCGTTTTGCGTTGCAAAACACTTGTTGGAAAATCCCAACCCCTTTCTGATCTGTACCGTGCCGGTGCAGGCTAGGCATCTTTCTACGCAGTGTTTATGGTTTTGATCAATCCAACTCCAGATCCTCAAATCCGGTGACTGTTTCAAACCGGCGGGTGCGCACCTCCATCATCTCGCTGATGAGTTCGGCGGGCAGGCAGAGCGCACCGGCCATCCGGAGGATGGCACTGACATCGGCAGCAGTCAGCAATTCACAGCGGCAGAGAAAACGGAATAACGCGGCATACGCCTGCTCTGCCGGGCAGGGCATGAACTGTGGAGCCCGGTCGAAATACTGCACCAGAACTGCACAATACCACTGGCGGTCGGCGGGGGAAAGCCCTGCAGAGGCTTCCAGCCGAGCCAGCGCCATACGAGCCGAGAAATCCAGCCGGAATGCGTCCCGGGCCAGTTGGTCAAAGTAAGGTATCGGCTGGGTGAAGAACAGCACCGGTACCCGCAGGATGGCTCCGAATTTGGCATCGCCTGCCAGAATTTTATCCCGGGCCACGGGTAGACCCAGCCGCGCCACCACATGGCCGGAAACATCGGCCTTTTCCAGCCAGAGCAGTGCGGCAGTGTGGTCAAATGCAGACACAGCCACAGTGACAGTACGGCTCCAATTTTCACACCCAGCATCCCGGGCGGTCAGGCTCGTCAGACCGGAACTGTTGAAGCTGTGAGCGCCCAGCATTTTAAGCTGTGGAGGCAGCGTCAGCTGTTTCAGGGCATGACACCCGGCAAACGTGCCGACATCTGGCATGATCTGATCCGTGGGGCGGGGCAAATAGCCCAGAGCCTGCAGCTGTTCCGGCAGATGGACGCTGGTAAGGCGGCAGCAGTCACCGAATACACCGGCAGGCAGGGCGGAAATGGCATCCGGCAGGGTGATGGAAGTCAGATTTGTGCAGTGGTAGAACGCGTAGGAACCAATGTGAGTGATGCTGTCCGGCAGTGTGACGGAAGTCGGCCCGCCTTCGCCCAGCGTTCCGGCGTTGGTTACTTCAAATTGCAGCAGTTCCATTTTACACCAGTCCTGTCAGATCGATCTGGTGCAGCAGCTGCTCCGACTGCCGGTGCAGCAGCAGATCCCGGCTGGCTGCAAAGTAATCGGTGCTGAGAAACTGCCCCAGAAATGCGGTGGCTACGGGGGCTACGGTCAGATCGTTTACCGCCATGCTCAGCTCCGTTCCCTTACCGAAGGCTTCCTGTAAAAAACGGAGCAGATCGCCAAGCTTCTTCTGCGTTTCAGCGACCTCAGCCTGCAGGTCGGCGACCGAGCGCTGATAGCAGGCCTTGAGGGCGGAAAAAGGGGTGGAGCCGGAAAGTTCTCCGTGCCATTGGGCAGTCAGCGACAGCAGATCGAGATAGACCTTCTGCCGGGCAGAGGGGGCTTTGTTGGCTTCGGCGCGCCAGTTGTCCTCCAGCCCGGCGAGGGCGGTCAGGGCATCGCCGGGAACATCCAGAGTCCCGCGCTGGGCTTTGAGGGCGGCCGCGATAAGACGCAGCGCATCGTGGCGCAGGGTACAGCGTTCCATCTGCAGGAACACGGCTTCCAGCAGCAGGCTGACAAGGCTCATCCGCTCGTCTATCTTGGCGCTGCGTGCCTGCGTGAGGACATCCTCATCCCACACACCCTGCAGGATGGCATCAATACTGTAGGCCTGACGATATTTCTGATAGAGTTCGTAGTAGATGGCAAAATCCCGGGCGACCTGCTTGTTCTGCAGATACTGGGTAGTCAGCTCCTCGCCGACTGCAAGGCCCAGCTCCTCGTGATACTGCAGGATCTCGGAGAGATCCTCCCAGGCACGGGGCGTTACCACGGTCAGACCGTCCACAGTGGTCTCGACCTTGTAAAAATCTTCGGGACGGATATCCAGATAGCTGATGACGCTGCGGCTGACACCGTGTTCCAGCGCATAGGCCTTCCATGCCTCATAGCTTGGCTCAACTTCGATCACCTTCAGCCGGTCACGGGTGGCAGCATCAAACTCCCGGACGCTTTTGTTGAAGCGGGGCGGGTTGCCGGCGGTGACCACCACCCAGCCCTCGGGGATCTGATGCCCACCAAAGACTTTGTATTGCAGGAACAGCAGCATGGCAGGGGAGAGGGTCTCGGAGACGCAGTTGATCTCGTCCAGAAACAGGATGCCCTGCGTTTTGCCGGTGGTGCGCATACAGTCGTAGACGCTGGCGATGATCTCGCTCATGGTGTATTCGCTGACCTGATAGTGCTTGCCGCCGTATTCCTTTTCTACGATCACAGGCAGACCCAGTGCGCTCTGGCGGGTGTGGTGGGTCATGGAATAGCTCACAAGGCCGAGCCCCATCTCATCAGCGACCTGCTGCATAATGGCAGTCTTGCCCAGACCCGGCGCACCCAGCAGGAAGATGGGCCGCTGGTGCACCAGCGGAAGTCGGTAGCGGCCCAGAGCGTCCTTCTGCAGGTAGATCTGCACGGTATTTTTGATCTGTTGTTTTGCACTTGCTATATCCATGATTCGGTGTCCTCCTCGGTTCGGGTCTTCTGCGGTTCAAGCAGGCGGATGTTGTCAGTGGTAAGTACAGCCCGGATGGCCCAGCTGGGAACGTGGGGGCTGATGTGGTCGTCACGGTTAAAGATGAAGGCAGTCTTGTAGGCAGGGGATTTTTCCGGGTAGGTGCCCACGCCGTCGGTAAAATAGAGCAGGCCGTTGAGGTTCGTCAGCTTTTTCTCTTCCAGCAGCCTGTCTACATAGGCGAACACCGGCCGGAAGTCGGTACCGCCGAAGCCCCGGAGCTTCAGCCGGGGAATCAGCTCATGCAGCTGGTCCAGACTGGTCAGCCGCTCCACGCTCTGCACCTCGGCATCGCATTGGATGAGATAGATCTCTACCCGCTCCGTGAAGGAGCCGCTCTGCGGCGGCATCATCCTGAACGGGAAGGTGCTGATGGGCACTCACGCCGCTGCAGGGGAAGTCAGCTGCCTTGTTTCCAATATGGCAGCCAAAAAGTTGAATTGCTATAGATCGTTGGGATAGGCTGCCACAAAAATCGAGTGGTGTCAACAAAAAAGTTTTGAAAACACGCTATTTTCGGCAGGACGCAAGAAAAAGCGAGGGAAACTTTTGCAAAAAGAGAGAGGGCTGGACGGTGCCAGCCCTCTTGACAGAGCTTAATATCAAAGCCCCAGAGCTATTTTTGAAAAAATTGAAATTCCGAATCGTTTTTACGGTTCAATGACATTGAAGGTTTTTTCAAACTTGGACGCGTATGCCAGCAGGCGTTTCAGGACAGTGGGATCTCCGCTGATCTGTACCTGCCCGGCCTGCTGACCTGTCATCAATGCAAAGAGCTGCAGACGCTTGCAGGTGACGGAAGCCTGCGCATCCGGATGGTTCTCACCGGGGTAAGACAGCAGGACGCCATTCTTACGGGTTACATAGAACTGTTCATTCTCATCCGTTACGGTCAGATTCAAGGTCAGGTCATCATTCTGTGCAGCGTTGGCATCCGTCAGGATGGCGATATAATCCAACAGCATGGAAACCGTCATTGCTCGCATACTGTTGGTGAGACCATTCGCCGTGCGGGCCCGCCCAGACAGATTGCCGTTCCGCAGTTCCGCCGCACCCATCAGGTAGGCGTTGCGCCACGCACCGGATTCCGCCTGATAACCCAACTGCTCCAGCGCATCGGCACACAGGTTGCGTGCCTTCTGGTTGGACGGGTCTGCAAAGACCAGCTCCTTGGTGATCTGTGCCACCCACTGATATTCGCCCTTTGCATAGTCCTTTTTTGCCTTGCAGAGCACCAGCTCCGTGCTGCCCAGATATTCTACAAGCTTCTTAGCGGCATCGCTGGGCGGGAGCGGGTCCAGGTTGACCGGGTTCGCATCGTACCAGCCCAGATACTTCTGGTAGATGGCTTTGGCGTTATGCGGCAGCGTGCCGTAATACTGGCGGGTATACCAGACTTTTTCGAGGGCATCCGGCAGCGAGATCATGGCGGCGATCTCGTTGGAGGTATAGCCCTGGTTCATGTAATGCAGGGTCTGGTCGTGGATAAACTTATAGATGGCTGCCGTGTTCAGCAGATATTCATGGATCTCCTCGCCCCAGTGCGGCCAGTTGTGGCTCTGGAACACCACATCGGTCTTGCTGCAGAAGCGTTGATCTGCCTCGATGATATACTTCGCCCAATCGTTGGCATCGCGCACCTCTGCGCCACGCAGGGTGTACAGATTATGCAGCGTACCGGTGCAGTTTTCCGCCATCCAGAGGGCACGGTATTTCGGGAAATAGGCGTTCATCTCGGCAGGGGCTTCGGTGCCGGGGGTCAGCTGGAATTCGATCTCCAGCCCGTCGATGGTCAGCTTCGGAACATCTTCCCCGATCTCATAGGTCGGTGCAATAAGGCTCACATGACCGGTAGACTGTCCCATGCCGATGCCGATGGAGAGTGCTCCTTTCTCCCCTTTTTCCAGCACCGTACCATACTGATACTGCGCACGCCGGGCCATTGCGATGCCGGCATAGACGTTTTCGCGGATGGCGTGTTTCAAAAATCCTTTCGGTGCAAGGATGACCGTTTTGCCCGAGGCAAGCTGTTTGTCGACGGAAAGGCTGGGGTCCGCTACATCGTTCCGGTCGATCGCACCCTCTGCGCCGCCAAAGTGATCCACATGGCTATGACTGTACAGCACAGCTTTGACATCCAGCGGTCCGAACCGGTTTTCCATCAGCGCTTTTGCTGCCTGCATATTTTCTTTGCACATCAGGACATCAAAAATGATCCAGCCGTTGTTGGTGCGGATGAAGGTCGCATTGGCCATATCAAAGCCGCGCACCTGATAGATGCCATCACATACTTCAAACAGACCGGCTTTGGCGTTGAGTTGGGTATTCCGCCACAGACTGGGGTTTACAGTGTCCGGAGCATCCCGGTTCAAATCGCCGTAGCTCTGCAGATCCCATGCAAATTTGCCATCCTCGGCGTAGATGATCTTACCTTCCGCATTGTCCAGCCAGCCGCGTTCTGCGTTGGCAAACTCCCGCCGGTCTGAAAAATCCAGCTTTTCATACCATTCGGCGTTCTTTTCTGCCGTGATCGCCGTTGCATCTTCGATCTCGCCCGGTTGGGGAGAGTCCTTGAAAATATCTGTGATAAAGTTCAGACTGTTTTCATCGGTACTGCCTGCTGCGTGCGCGGTCAGGGATGCGCCGCAGGCGAACGCCGCAACCGCTGAAGTGGAAAGAAAGTTTCTGCGGGTCATCTTCATGGTGGGTTGCCTCCTTTATATCTGGGTTTATTTTACACAGACCGTGGGCGGCTGCCAGCTGCTCAGGGCATTCCAGTCAGGCTTATAGATACGCAGGAAGAGGATGTGCTTTATGCATCTTGTGAAAAACCATTTAACCTTCTATGTTACAGAATACACAGGAAATGCCCGAAAGTCAACGACTTCTGAACTTTCAGCATTAAAGATGTGGCGTTGAACGGAACAAAGCACATCCTTCACGATTACAGCCCTGAGGTGGACGAATACCTTACGATCCATTGCTACCAGCCGGAACCGGGGTATTGTGCCTGCGTATTGCAGGCAGCAGATCCGTGACCGTTCTTCTTCCGTCTGCGGTTTATAATCCTTCTTGTGCCGTCCTCGCCGGTCTTTCAGGGCATCTTCGCCGTCTTTGACATGAAAATACCCCCAGAGTATTCAGAGTTTTGTTTTTACTCTGTCTACTCCAGGGGTAGCAGATCACTTCACCAGAACGGGGCTGTGTTTTTGTATTGGTTCTAGGCGCTCTGCTTTGCAGCCGGAGCGTTTTCCTGGGGGATCGCTTGCCTTATTCCCGGCAAGCTGCAGCTTCCATATGGTCCTTCTCGGTTATCTGGCGGATGACCCGGCAGGGATTTCCGGCAGCCAGACTATAGGGTGGGATGTCTCTTGTCACAACACTTCCTGCTCCGATCACACAGCCTTCTCCGATGGTAACGCCGCCACAAACCACTACGTTGGATGCCAACCAGCAATTATCCTTTATGGTGATGGGTTTGGCATATTCCAGATTATAAATGCTTCCATCTTCTCGCTTCTGGATATTCCGTTCTTCCGGCAAAAGCGGATGCATGGGAGTTGCCAATGTGACATTTGGCCCGATCATCACATTGTCCCCGATATGGACTTCACATACATCTAAGCAGGTGAAATTAAAGTTGACAAAGCTGTACTTTCCAAAGAAGGTATTGCAGCCATAATCAAAGTAGACCGGTGCCTGCAAATACGGAAACTGTTTTGTTGCAGGTAATAATTTTCGCAGAATTTCGGCTTGTTCTTCCGGTTGGTCCTCATCCGTCCGGTTGTACTTTCTTGCCAATTTGCGTGCATTCAGGCGTAATTGCTCCAGTTCCGGATCGGATGGATCGTATAGCGCGCCATTTATCATTTTCTCTCGTTCTGTCATTTCTGATGCTGCCTCCAAATTGGGTCTTATTGGTCAAGATAAATATACCATACTTGCCAAGAAAGGAACACCTCTATTGCAACAAAAAACGTCCGGGACCTTATCATAAGAAAGCACGGCAGACCTTGATGGTTCCGGCAGACGGTCTGCTTTTTACCCTGCGGGAATATCCCATGGTCTATCCGGGCAGTCTGCTGGCCCGCATCCTGACAGGAGGATTCCAGAAATGAGGGAAGAAACGCTTTATGAGTTGGAAACGCCCTACCGCCAGAAGTTCAAAATCAGAGGATTTCGTTTTGGTGAGGGAGAAAAGGCCTGTGCCATGGTGGCTGCCGTGCTGCGGTATCTCAGCCGGGTCGGTTTACTGCGATACCACTGCCACAGCGGGTATCTGTCCACCGTCGTGCAGGAAAACGAGATGGCAAATGTGCTTACCCCGGCGGGCGAGATCTTCTGCTGACAACAGAACATGAGGTCGCATTTAAGGTGATCCGGCGGCTGCATGGGGGATGTTTGTAAACAAGATCCTGGCATTTCATAGAGAGCGGGTATAAAAATCAGATACAAGACCCAACTAAGAAAGGCGCAGTCCGTGATGTCGAGCTGTACAGCAATTTCAAAACCATTGCCGAAAGTATTCCCGAAACGCCGGTCTTGTTGTATAATGATTCCGGACGGCCCGGCCAGGCGGGGCTTTGGAAAAACCATGCCCGAAGCCGGTCTGCTGTAGATCATATCCCACAAGGAGGTCTGTTTCATGAATCTGACTCTGCGAAAGGATGCCGATGCCATCATCGCATCCAGCCTGAACGCCGTCCTGCCGGACGAAGCTGTCCGCCGCGCGCTGAAAGCCTTTGCGCCCAAGGGCGGCAGGGTGCTGCTGGTGGCAGCGGGCAAGGCCGCATGGCAGATGGCACACGCGGCAGTGGAAGCGCTGGGCCGTGTGGACGGCGGCGTGGTCGTGACCAAATACGGGCATGTCAAGGGCGAAATTCTGGGCGTAAATTGTTATGAAGCGGGCCATCCGGTGCCGGACGAGAACAGCTTTGCGGCCACCGAGAAGGCATTGGAGCTGGTGCAGGGGCTGACAGCGGAGGATACCGTGCTGTTTCTGCTCTCCGGCGGAGGAAGTGCATTGTTTGAAAAGCCGCTGCTCCCCGGCGGGGAATTGCAGGACATCACCCATCAGCTCCTTGCCAGCGGGGCCGACATCGTGGAGATGAACACCATCCGCAAGCGGCTTTCCGGGGTCAAGGGAGGGCGGTTCGCACAGCGCTGCGCTCCGGCAAACGTATTCAGCATCGTCCTCAGTGATATTCTGGGCGACCCGCTGGATATGATCGCCAGCGGCCCGGCGGTGCCGGACACCTCTACCTGCGCACAGGCGCTTGCCATTGCGGAGAAGTATCACCTGAAGCTCTCGGAACAGGCAAAAGCTCTTCTGGCGCAGGAAACGCCCAAGATGCTGGACAACGTGACGACCCGGATCACCGGCAGTGTGCGGGAGCTTTGCACCGCCGCCGCTGCCGCCTGCCGGGAGCTTGGCTATGAGCCCGTCCTGCTGACCGACCAGCTCTGCTGTGAAGCCCGGGAGGCGGGCAGCTTCCTTGGCTCCATCGTCCGGACCCACGCGGGGCAGGGAAAAAAGCTGGCCTACATCGCAGGCGGCGAGACGGTCGTCCACCTGACGGGCAAGGGCCTCGGCGGACGGAATCAGGAGCTTGCCCTTGCAGCGGCTCCGGCTTTGGCCGGGCTGGATGCAGCAGTGTTCTCGGTGGGCAGTGACGGCACTGACGGCCCCACCGATGCTGCCGGCGGCTATGTGGATGGTGACACCCTCTCCGCACTGACCGCCAAGGGCTGGAATGTGTTCGACACCCTGCAGAACAACGACGCCTACCATGCACTGGAAGCGGTGGACGGCCTGATCATCACCGGCGCTACTGGCACGAATGTCAATGATGCTGCCGTGGCGCTGGTGGGGGAGAAGTAAAAATGTGATTCTGGTATGAAAGAGGGGATGGCTTCCATGTACGTCGATTGGGAATACTACAAAATTTTCTATTATGTGGCGAAGTATCAGAACTTTACCAAGGCAGCGCGGGTGCTGGGCAACAACCAGCCCAATATCACCCACTCGATGAACCGGCTGGAAAGCCAGCTGAACTGTGTGCTCTTTACCCGCTCCAACCGGGGCGTCACCCTGACGCCGGAGGGCGAGATGCTCTACTCCCGCATCGCCTCGGCGGCGGTGCAGATACAGGACGCGGAGGAAGAACTGAGCGCCAGCGCTACCCTCGAGCACGGCTCCATCAGCATCAGCGCGACGGAGACGGCGCTGAACATCTATCTGGCCGAGAAGCTGCGGACGTTCCACACCGAGTATCCCGGCATCCGGCTGCGCATCTCGAACCACTCCACGCCCCAGGCAGTGCAGGCTGTGAAGAACGGAGAAGTGGATTTTGCCGTCATCTCCACCCCGGCAGAGGTGGAACAGGGCCTGAAGATGGTGGAACTGAGACCGTTTTATGAGGTGCTGGTGGGCGGAAAGACCTTCACTGCTCTGGCCAGCCGGCGTCTGACGCTGAAGGAACTGAGCTGCTATCCGCTCATCTCTCTCGGCGATGAGAGCATGACCCGGAGCTTCTACCGGCAGTTCTTCCTCGACCACGACGCCGTGCTCCGGCCCGACACCGAGGCCGCCACCACCGACCAGATGCTCACGCTGGTGAAAAGTGAGCTGGGCCTTGCTTTCGTGCCGGAACCAATGGCAAAAGAACGTCTGGCCCGCGGCGAGCTTGTGGAGCTGCATCTGCAGGAGATCATTCCCTCCCGCTCTATCTGCCTCGTCTACGACCATCACCGCCCGCTGAACACGGCGGCCCGGAAGTTCCAGCAGATACTGACAAAAGCGGAGCCGGGCCATTCGGCAGCGCCGAAGCAGGCGGAGGGCGTCTCTTTCACATCCCAATAAAATGATTTGTCGTTGTCCCATACCGGAAAGCCGCGGCCTACAGAGGCCCGGGCCTCATCGAATCCATCTGGCGCAAAAAGGCCAAAGGGAAGGAAAAACAGAATGATAGACAAAATGCTCGTGCGCGGGGCAAAGGTACACAACCTGAAAAACATCGACGTGGACATCCCGCTGAACAAGATCGTGGGCATTGCGGGCGTGTCGGGGTCGGGTAAATCCTCGCTGGCGCTGGGGGTGTTGTATGCCGAAGGCTCCCGCCGGTATCTGGAGGCGCTGTCCACTTACACCCGCCGCCGGATGACCCAGGCTTCGAAAGCCTCGGTGGAAGAGGTGCTGTATGTCCCGGCGGCGCTGGCGCTGCACCAGAGGCCGGGCGTGCCGGGCATCCGCAGCACCTTCGGCACCGGCACGGAATTGCTGAACAGCCTGCGGCTCATGTACTCCCGCCTCGCAAGCCACCGCTGCCCGAACGGGCATTACATCCCGCCGACGCTGGCTGTTGCGGCGGGCAGGGAGCTGGTCTGCCCGGAGTGCGGTGCGCATTTCTATGCGCCGTCGGCGGAGGAGCTGGCTTTCAACTCTCAAGGTGCCTGCCAGAAGTGCGGCGGCACAGGCAGCGTCCGGACGGTGGACATGGCGTCGCTGGTGCCGGACGACTCGCTGACCATCGACGGCGGCGCAGTGGCCCCGTGGAACAGCCTGATGTGGTCGCTGATGACAGACGTCTGCCGGGAGATGGGCGTGAGGACGGATGTGCCGTTCCGCGACCTGACCGAACAGGAAAAGAACATCGTCTACCACGGTCCGGCAGAGAAAAAGCATATCTTCTACCACGCCAGAAACTCGAACCAGGCCGGTGAGCTGGACTTTACCTATTACAACGCCGTCTACACCGTAGAAAATGCTCTTGCAAAGGTCAAGGATGACAAGGGCATGAAGCGGGTGGAAAAGTTCCTGCGGGAAGATGTCTGCCCCGAGTGTCACGGCTCACGGCTCTCAGCGGCGGCGCGTGCGCCGAAGCTGCGGGGCATCTCGCTGGACGAAGCCTGCCAGATGACGCTGGAAGCCCTCGTGGAGTGGGTGAAGGGCGTGCCGGGCAGCCTGCCGGAAGAGATGCGCCCGATGGCGGAGAGCATCTGTGAGGCATTCGAAAGTACCGCCAAGCGGCTGATGGACTTAGGTCTGGGTTATCTGACGCTTGACCGCTCGGCCTCGACCCTTTCCACCGGTGAGCGCCAGCGGATGCAGCTGGCCCGGGCCGTCCGCAACCGCACCACCGGCGTGCTCTATGTGCTGGATGAGCCGTCCATCGGCCTGCATCCGTCGAACATCGTGGGTCTGACCGGCGTGATGCACGACCTCGTGGCCGACGGCAACTCGGTCATTCTGGTGGACCACGACACCCAGATCCTGAAAGAGGCCGACTGGGTGATCGAGATGGGGCCGGAAGCGGGAGCTAAGGGCGGACATGTCATTGCCGAAGGGACGATAGCTGATCTGGAGGCAAAGCCGGAGTCCCAGATCGGGCCGTTCCTCTCCGGAAAAGCTGAGACAAAGCTGCGCCGGTGTGCCGGGACAGGGGAGATGTTCGCAGAGGGGGGGATCCATCTCTCCACCGGCAGCATCCACACGGTCAAGCCTTTGGAGCTGGACATTCCCAAGGGGCGGCTCACCGTGGTAACGGGCGTGTCTGGCTCCGGCAAAACGACGATGGTGCTGGAAAGCCTCGTACCGGCGCTGGAAGCAAAGATAAACGGCAGCGCCCTCCCGGCACATATCCGGGAGATCCGCGCCGAGGGCATCGCGCACGTCAAGCTCATCGACGCGACGCCCATCGGCATCAATGTGCGCTCTACCGTGGCGACCTACGCGGGCGTCCATGACGAGCTGCGGAAGCTCTATGCCAGATCTCCGGACGCCAGGCAAAAGGGCTTCAAGGCCAGCGATTTTTCCTACAACACGGGCAGTCTGCGCTGCCCCGGCTGCGACGGCACCGGTGAGGTGAGCCTGGACGTGCAGTTCCTGCCGGACGTGAACATCGTCTGCCCCGACTGCCGGGGTTCCCGCTACGCGCGGGCGGCTTACGGCGTGAAGCTGATGAACAAGGCGGAGCAGGCCGTCTCCCTGCCGCAGCTGATGGAGATGGACGTCAACTCCGCTCTTGCATTCTGCGGCGGGATGAAGACAGTGAGCCAGCGCCTGCAGACATTGCAGCAGCTGGGTCTGGGCTACCTGACGCTGGGCGAAGAGACGCCCAGCCTCTCCGGCGGCGAGGCCCAGCGCCTCAAGCTGGCCAGCGAGATCGGCCGCACCCAGACCGACTCGGTGTTCGTTTTCGATGAGCCTAGCATCGGCCTCCACCCGCTGGACGTGCAGGTGCTGCTGCGGGTGTTCCAGGCCCTGCTGGACAACGGCGCAACGGTCGTTGTCATTGAGCACGACCTCGACGTCATCCGCAACGCGGACTATGTCATCGACATGGGGCCGGGCGGCGGCGAGAGCGGCGGCCGCGTCGTGGCAACAGGCACGCCGGAGGAGATCTGGGAAAATCCGGAGAGTATTACCGGAAGATATTTATAACAAAAAGGGGGCAGATGCTGCATGGCATCTGCCCCCTTCGTCGATATTCTTATTTGCTTTCCGGGACACCGCGCAGTTCGGCACGGAAGCGCTCGGGAACATCTTCTTCCCGGATATTTTTGACGAGATCCGGAAGCTTTGCGGTTTCGCCTACGGGATAGACCATGATGCACTTCCGATGCTTTGCTGACGATCAAAACAAAAAGTTAATTCTCGGAAGAAATATCCTGACCGAAATATTTCTCGCCCAGCTCCTTGAGGGTGCCGTCAGCGCGCAGCTCGTCGATGGCGCTGTTGAGGGCGTCGAGGAAGGAAGAGTCTTCGCTCTTGACGATAGGGATCGCAACGTGAGAAGCATCTTCGGTCTGGGCGACCAGCTTGAAGTCGGCGTCCGGATGGACGTTCAGGTAGTCGTAGAAGGAGACGTTGGCGTTCAGGGTGGCGTCGATGCGGCCAGCGGTCAGCAGCTGGATGGTCTCTTCCAGCGTGTCGATGCCCTGCACGGTCGCGCCGTAGCTCTCGGCCAGCTCCATGTAGGTGGAAGCGAGGCTGTTGGCCGTGGTCTTGCCGGCAAGGTCCTCGAAGCTCTTGATGTCCTCGTTATCCTTGCGGACGGCGAGGGCGGTGTGGATGTAGCCGTAGGGAGTGGTGAAGTTGTAGGTCTTGGCGCGCTCTTCGGTGACTTCGACGCCGTTGCAGACGAGATCGTAGCGGCCTGCATCCAGACCGGCAAACAGGCTGTCCCAGTCGCTCTCGACGTACTCGGGCTCGACGCCCAGCTTCTCAGCGATGGCGCGGGAGACTTCGACGTCGTAGCCCACGAGGGTGTCGCTCTCATCGTGGAAGCTCCAGGGCTGCCATGCGCCTTCCAGCGCGATGACCAGCTTGCCGTTGGACTGGATGGCCTCCAGCTTGTTGGCGGCAGCAGCGGAAGCAGAAGCAGCGGTGCTGGAAGCAGTGGGGGCAGAAGTGTTGGAAGAGCAGCCAGCCAGCGAGAGAACACCGGCAGCGGCCATGACGCTCATGAGAGAAATAAAGGTTCTGCGTTTCATAGGGGATGATCCTTTCTTATTCAGTATGGGAAATTTTCTGCAAAAACTCACGGGTCCTTGCCTCTTTGGGATGGGCGAAGAACTCCTGCGAGGGGGCTTCCTCGACCACGACACCGTTTTCCATGAAGACGGTGCGGGACGAGACGTTGCGGGCAAAGCCCATCTCGTGGGTGACGACCAGCATGGTCATGCCCTCCTGTGCCAGCTGCCGCATGACGGCCAGCACTTCGCCGGTCAATTCCGGGTCGAGGGCACTGGTGGGCTCGTCGAAATAGATGATCTCGGGGCCGGAGGCAAGAGCGCGGGCGATGGCCACGCGCTGCTGCTGACCGCCCGACAGCTGACGGGGGTAGTAGTCGGCACGGTCGGCGAGGCCGACCTTTTCCAGCATCTTCATGCCGACGGCATCAGCCTCCGCTTTGGGCATCTTCCGGGCGACGATGAGGCCCTCGGTGACGTTCTGCAGGGCCGTTTTGTTGCGGAAGAGGTTGTAGTTCTGGAAGACGAAAGCCGTCTTGCGGCGCAGCCGCGCGATGCTGGCGCGGTCGGCGTGGGCGAGGTCGAAGGTCTCATCATCGAAGGTGAGCTTGCCTGCGTCCGCCGTCTCAAGGAAGTTGAGGCATCGCAGCAGGGTGGTCTTGCCTGAGCCGGAAGGGCCGAGGATGGCCACGACGTCGCCCTTTTCCACCGTCAAATCGACGCCGCGCAGTACGTCCAGACTGCTGGTCGGCTTGGGGGCGCGGCCAAAGACACCGGGATGGACGCCGGGCTTTGCGTAAGTATGGAAGGATTTGTGAACGCCGCGTATCTCTAACATTGCCATAATAGCCACACTCCTTTCTTACTGGAAGCCGTGGGCGTTGAGCTGGCGCTCCAGTAGCCCTTGCAGCTTGGTGATGACGGTACAGAACAGCAGATACACCACGGCCACCTCACAGTAGATGGGAAGGAAGATGTAGGTGCGGGCGGCGACGCGCTGGCCGGCCATGAACAGCTCCGCTACCGTGATGTTGGAGGCCAGAGAGGTGTCCTTTATCATGCCGATGAGGGAGTTGGAGAGGGCAGGCACGGCGGTGCGCAGGGCCTGCGGCAGCACGATGCGGCGCATGATCTGCCACCAGCTCATGCCGACGCAGTAGCCGGCTTCCAGCTGGCCCTGCGGCACGCTCTCGAGTGCGCCGCGCATGGTCTCGGCGCAGTATGCACCCTCGTTGAAGGCGAAGGCGATGACTGCCGCCGGGAAAGCGTCCAGCATGATGCCCACGCTGGGCAGGCCGTAAAAGATGATGAAAAGCTGCACCAGCAGCGGTGTGCCGCGGATGACCCAGATGTAGAACCGGGCCAGCTGGCTCAGCACCGGCACTTTGGCGTACTGCACCAGCGCCACGGCCACCGCCAGCACCATCGCCAGGGTGAACGAGACGAGGGTGAGGGGGATGGTCATGGTGAGGCCCGCCGAGAGGATGCGGGGAAGAGCCTCCCAGAGCACGCTGACGGTGCGGTTGGATAAGAGTGTTTCCAGCATGGATACTCCTTTTTCAAAATTTGAATCAACAGACAGGACAGGTGGGTGGATACATTATATACCTTAAAGCAGGGTCAAAGTCAAGAGGAAAAAATGAAAATCCTACAAAACCTACCAGAATACTATAACATGATTTGGAAATGAACGCAAATGGTTTCGAAAAATTGCATGGTATAGACGAAATGGACGAAAAACAGGTGCTGACTTTGTGCAGAACGGCAGAGTAGTTGACGCGACAGAAGCTTTCGGGTACAATAGAACTGTATAGACCTGTAAAGGTACAAACAGGCCGCACGCCCCGCCAGACGGGAGCGCGGCGGATACGGAGGACAAACGTGATGAAACGTATTGGTATTCTGGGCGCTGGCACCTGGGGCATGGCCCTTGCACGGATGCTGACTGTGAGCGGGAATGATGTGCTGGTGTGGTCGGCCATCGAGAAGGAGATCGACAGCCTTTCCACCACCCGCAAGCACCCCAACCTGCCGCAGATGAAGATCCCCGACGAGCTGCGGTTCACCAAGAGCATCGAGGAAGTCTGCAAAGACAAGGACATCCTGCTGTTCGCAGTGCCGTCGGTGTTCGTCCGCTCCACGGCGGCAAAGGCCCGGCCCTATGTGGCCGACGGCCAGATCATCGTGGACGTGGCAAAGGGCATCGAGCCGGACACGCTGTACACCATGACGGAGATCCTTGCCGATGAGCTGGGCCGGGAGGGCGGCCCGAAGAACATCCGCCTTGTGGCCCTGTCCGGCCCCACCCACGCCGAGGAAGTGGCCATCGACCTGCCCACCACCATCGTGTCGGCCAGCAAGGATAGGAAGGCCGCTGCCTATGTGCAGGAGGTCTTCACCAACAATGTCATGCGCGTCTACACCAACGAGGACATCAAGGGTGTAGAGCTGAGCGGCGCCATGAAGAACGTCATCGCGCTGGGCGTCGGCATCTCCACCGGCCTCGGCTACGGCGATAACGCCCGCGCTGCCCTCATCACCCGCGGCATCGCCGAGATTGCCCGTCTGGGCGTAGCGATGGGCTGCAATGTCCACACGTTCGCAGGTCTGGCCGGCATCGGCGACCTCATCGTGACCGCCACCAGTATGCACAGCCGCAACAACCGCGCCGGTATCCTCATCGGCAAGGGCGAGACCCCGGAAAATGCCGTCAAGGAAGTCGGCATGGTGGTCGAGGGCATGAACGCCCTGCCCGCTGCGCTGGAACTGGCCGAGCGGTATCGGGTGGAAATGCCCATCGTCCAGACCGTCAACGCCATCGTCAACAAGGGCATGAGTGCGGCAGAGGCTGTCAAGTCCCTGATGGAGCGCGGCCTCAAGAATGAGCTGCCGCAGGGCTACGAAAAATAAACGAAAAGGGGCGGTATCATGCCTTCTACCTACGCACACCGCCGCTTTGGTGCGGATGTTCTGGCCCTGCTGCCGGACGGTCTGCGCGCGACGCTGGAACAGCACCGGGAGCTTTACGACATAGGTCTCCACGGGCCGGACCTGATGTTTTATTACAAGGCCCTGCAGTCGAACCCGGTGAACCGTCTGGGCAACGCCATGCACGAGCAGAAGGGCGAGGTGTTTTTCACCCGCGCCCGCACCGTGGTGGAAAATGCGCCGGACAAAGATGCTGCTCTGGCCTATGCGCTGGGCTTTGTCTGCCACTTCGCACTGGACAGCACCTGCCACCCTTATGTGGAGGCCTATGTCCGGGAGAGCGGTGTGGGCCACTGCGAGATCGAGACGGAGTTTGACAACGCCCTGATGCGGGAAGACGGCCTCGACCCCATAAAGTTCTTCACGGCCAGCCACATCAAACCCAGCCGGGAGCGGGCCGAGGTCATCGCGCCCTTCTACGAGGGCGTCACGGTGGACGAGACGCTGGCGGCGATGAAGGGGATGATCTCGGTGCACCATATGCTGCAGGCGGCGAATCCCGTCAAACGCTGGGTGGTGCTGGCCGGGATGCGCGCCGCCGGGAAGTATGAGTTTATGCACGGCCTTGTGGCGAACCCGCAGCCCAACCCCAAGTGTGTCCAGAGCAGCCGGAAGCTCGAGGAGCTGTACAAAACGGCTGTGCCGCTGGCGGTAAGGCTCATCGAAGAGTATGCCGGGAACAAGCCGCTTGGGGCGGAGTATCAGCATACGTTTGGGGAGAACTGAGAGGAGCACCGGATGGAAAAAAGCGGCAAATTCCGCCTGACGAGCTTGGAGCGGAACTGGATCCTGTACGACGTGGGCAACTCGGCCTTTGTGCTGATGGTGGCTACCCTTATCCCTATTTTCTTCAACGCGCTGGCAGAGAGCGGCGGCCTGACCTCGGTGGAGTATCTGGCTTACTGGGGCTATGCCAGCTCGGCTGTGACCATCATCACGGCTGTTTTGAGCCCCATTTTGGGGACAGTGGCTGATACGAAGGGCTTCAAGAAGCCTATCTTCATACTCTGCGTCTTCGTGGGCATCGTGGGCTGCTGCGCCATGGGCGCGGCGTCGGCGTGGCTGCCGTTTCTGGTCATCTTCGTCATTGCGAAAGTGGGCTTTTCGGGCAGCCTGGTGTTCTACGACTCGATGCTCAGCGACGTGACCACTCCCGAGCGGATGGACGAGGTGTCCAGCCGGGGCTATGCGTGGGGATACATCGGCAGCTGCGTACCCTTCGTGGTCTGTCTCGGCCTTGTGCTGGGGGCGGGGAGCATCGGCATCAGCCAGATGACGGCGCTGAATCTGGCACTCCTGCTGACGGCGGCGTGGTGGCTGCTCACGACCCTGCCGCTGCTGAAAAGTTATAAACAGCTCTACTATGTGGAGGTGGAAAAGCACGCTGTCCGGCAGAGTTTTGCCCGCATCGGCCACACCCTGCGGCATCTGCCGGAGGATAAACAGGTGTTCTGGTTTTTGCTGGCGTTCTTCTGCTACATCGACGGCGTGTACACCATTATCGACATGGCGACGGCCTACGGCACGGCGCTGGGTCTGGACACCACCGGTCTTTTGCTGGCACTTCTTGTGACCCAGATCGTGGCGTTCCCGTCGGCCCTCATCTTTGGGCGGCTGTCAAACAAGTACCCCTCGGCAAAGCTCATCCCGGTGTGCATCGCGGCCTACGCGGGCATCGCGGTGTTTGCGTTTTTCCTGACCCAGCAGTGGCAGTTCTGGGTGCTGGCCGTCATCGTGGGCATGTTCCAGGGCGGCGTGCAGGCGCTCAGCCGCTCCCACTTTGCAAAGATCATCCCGCCGGAAAAGTCGGGCGAATACTTCGGCCTCTTCGACATCTGCGGCAAGGGCGCGTCCTTCCTTGGCACCATGATCGTCAGCGTGGGAAGCCAGCTCACCGGCAGCGCCAATGTGGGTGTCGGCTCCCTCATCGTGCTGTTCATCGTGGGATTCGTGCTGTTCAGGGTGTCCTGCCGTCAGGGTGAGACAGTGTAAATCGTTTTGGCCTCTGCTTTGTCTTCGGACAGGGCAGAGTTTTTTGTTTACCAGCGAGTTATGATTCACAAACCATTCATTGTGTTTTGGCGGGTAGGATGATACAATAGAATCAAAATCCAGAAAATACAAAGGAGCAAGACCATGAAACAATATCCCGGCTACACCCTCGTCAAGCACGAGGACTGCCCCGAACAGCACGGAACGCTGACCGTGCTGACCCATGACGTCAGCGGGGCGGCTGTCCTGCTGGTGGAAAACGACGACGACAACAAGGCCTTCGGCATCGGCTTCGGCACCTTCCCCTCCGACGACACCGGCGTGTTCCACATCCTCGAGCACTCGGTGCTGGCAGGCAGCGAGAAATACCCGGTGAAGTCGCCGTTTTTGCAGCTGCTCAAGAGCAGCATGGCGTCCTTCCTGAACGCCATGACCTTCCCGGACAAGACGGTGTATCCCTTCGCTACCCCCAACGAGACGGACTTCAAGAACCTGATGGACGTCTATCTCAACGCGGTGTTCTGCCCGCTGGCCATGGTGGACAAGGGCGTGTTCGAGCAGGAGGGCTGGCACCGGGACGAGGACGGCACAGTGAGCGGCGTCGTCTACAACGAGATGCAGGGGGCGCTGGCGACGCCGGACGCACAGCTGCAGAACGCTCTGAGCCGGGCAATGTTCCCGGATACGGCTTACGGCTTTGTCTCCGGCGGCGACCCGACGTCCATCCCGGCGCTGACCTATGAGAAGTATGTGCGGGTCTACCGCCGCCACTACAGCGCCGACAACTGCTGCATCACCCTCTACGGCAAGATGGACATGGCCGAAAAGCTGGCCTTCCTCGACGAGCAGTATCTGAGCCGTATGCCCAAGAGCGCCAGCCGCCCCCGCCTGACGGTGCAGGACGAGCAGGCCGGTGCGAAGCGGAATATCCCGTACTATACCGAGAAGCCGGAGCCGGACGAGGCTCAGTGTGCGCTGGCGTGGTACACCGGTGCGTTCAGCGACCGGGAGTGCCAGCTGGGCGTGGAGATCCTGCTGGACGCCCTGCTGGGGACGAACCAGGCGCCTCTGAAAGCCGCCCTGCTGGAAGAAAAACTGGGCGCGGACATCGACGTGGGCTTCGATGACAGCACGCTGCAGCCGACCTTGGAGCTTGTGCTGCGGGGCGCGACGGAAGAGTCGGCGGGCAAGTTTGCCGCCGCTGTGCGCAAGGCCGTGGACGGCATCCTCGAGAAGGGCATCCCCGAGGAGCTGCTGATGGCAAGCCTCAACTCCACCGAGTTCGCTTCCCTTGAGCGGCCGGGCAGCATCCCGGACGGCGTGCTGGACGCCATCAATGCATCTGCCGGATGGCTCCACACCGGCGACCCGGCCCTGCTGCTCCACACGAACGCTCTGTTCGCTTCCCTGCGGGAGAAGCTGGAACAGGGCTGGTTCAATGAGCTGCTGCGGGAGCTGTTCGCGCCTGCGCCGGTGGAGATCATCCAGGTGCCGACCCTGCCCAAGAAAGAGGAAGAGGGGCGCGCCGCCCGCACCGACGGCAAGCTGGTGCTGGACCATCCGCTGACGGCCGCCGACCTCGGCGAGGGCAAAAAGCAGACCCCGGGCAGCAAGGAGCTGCTGGCGGGTGCAGAACTGCTGCACCACCCCTCGGCAGGCAATACCTACCTGTACCTTTACTATGATCTGGGCGGCATGGCACCGGAAGACATGTCCTGCCTGCATCTGCTCACGGATGTCATGGATGAGCTGGACACCGAAAAGCACACGGCCCGGGAACTGAACACTCTGCGGAACACCTGGCTGGGAAGCAGTGGTGCGTGGATGGACTGCTGGACGGGACGGCAGGAAGGCAGGCCCTGCCACGCAAAGCTCATCGTGGGGATGAGTATGCTGGAACGCAGCCTCGAAAAGGCTGTGGAGCTGGGCAGCGAGTGGCTGTATGAGACAACGTTCAGCGGCCCGCAGGCCGAAGCTGCGATGGAGCGGGTGGCAAGCCAGCAGAAGCTGCTCATGGAGCAGAAGTTCCTGCGGGAGGGCCACGCCTTCGCCGCCATGCGGGCGGCGGCACATTTCTCGGTGGAATCCGCACTGAGTGAGCGCTGCAACGGCGTGAGCTACTACCACTATCTCTGTGAGCTGCTGGAAAAGGCCGACTGGACCGCTCTGGGCAAAAAGATGGAAGAGCTGTGGAAAAGCGTGCTGAAAAAGAACGCCCTGACCATCAGCCTCCACGGCAGCGACGCGGCGCTGGATACCCTGAAAAAGCTTCTGCCGGGCAGTGCCTTCGCGGCAGAAAAGCGCAACAAGGCAAAGCCCTACACGGAGGAGCTGACAGCCCCGGTGAACGAGGCTTTCATCATCGACGGCGGCGTGAACTACGATGTGCTGGTCTGGCCCATGGAGCGGCGGTTGGAGCGGAAGGTGTTGGCCCGGGTGATGAGCTACGAGTATCTGTGGCACAACATCCGCGAGGTGGGCGGCGCGTACGGCACCGGCATGGTGACCCAGAACGACGGCACCGAATATCTCTACACCTACCGTGATCCGCACCTGAAAGAAAGCTATGAGACTTTCGCAAAGGGGCCGGCAGAACTGGCAGGCCGCGACTACACCGAGAAGGACATGAACGAGTTCATCGTGGGCGCGGCAGCAAAGCTGGACACCCCGCGCAAGCCCCGGGAAGAGGCTGCGTCTACCGACTGCAAATATTTCTGCGGCATCACCGACGAGATGACTGCCGCCGAGCGCAAGAGCCTGTGCAGTGTGGATGCTGCCGCCCTCAAGGCCGAGGCGGCGGACCTGTCGGCCCGGATGGAGAAGGGCGTGAGGGTGGTCTTCGGCAGCAAGGAGGCTGTGGAGGCCGCAAAGGAGCTGTTTGACCGGGTGGAAACCCTGTAAAAATACGCAGAGAGTCTCCCGGAGACTTTGCGCAGAAAATTGAGTGAAAGATCCCCTGTCTGTGGAAAAGAACACAGGCAGGGGATTTTTGCTGCTTTTGGATATTACTTATGGGATAAAACGCACGGTAAAATACGAATTTGAGGTCAAAAAGTATGTACTCCTGCGGCGGAGAAAAACGTGGTATCCTTTTGCCAGCGACAGAACGAAAGGAAGTGGGAACACAGGATGGGGCAGGAAAAGCAGGCTGCGGCCAAGGGGCTGGAAAGTCTCCGGAAAGCCACCGACACCCTAAGCACCATGCTGGCGCAGGAGGTGAAAGATTTGAATGCCCGCCAGCGCGCGGCCCGCAGAGAGAACAGCACCGACCCCGGCATCATGAAGGGACTGAAAGAAGCGACTGCCGTGCTGAAAGATCTGGCGGGCGTGTCGAAGACCCTGAACGACCAGGGTGTGGACGCAGAAGGGCGGGAATGCGGTGTGGTGCTGCTGCCGCCGGTGGAGGATGTATGACGACAGAAAACAAGAATGCGGGCGTCGTGTGGAGGCCTCAGCCGAGGCAGATGGAATTTATGCGGAGGCCGGAGCCGGAAGCACTTTACGGCGGCGCGGCAGGCGGCGGTAAGAGCGACGCCCTCGTCATCGAGGCGCTGCGGCAGGTACACATCCCGCACTACCGGGCGCTCATCCTCCGCAAGACCTATCCGCAGCTTTCTGACCTTGTGGACAAGAGTCAAAGCTATTACCGCCGGGCCTTTCCGGAGGCGCAGTACAACGCCACGAGCCATGTGTGGGTCTTCCCCAGCGGGGCAAAAATTTACTTCGGCTCGATGCAGTACACCAAGGACCGGACGAACTATCAGGGCAAAGCCTTCGATTTCATCGGGTTCGACGAGCTGACCCACTTCGAGTGGGAGGAGTACAGCTACATGATGAGCCGCAACCGCCCCACCGGCCCCGGCACCCGGGTGTATCTGCGGGCCACCACCAACCCCGGCGGGGTGGGCCACGGCTGGGTGAAAGCGCGGTTCATCACGCCCGTCCCGCCCGGCACCCCCATCGTGGAGGAATACCCGGTGCGGATGCCGGACGGCACCGAAAAGGTGCTGCGGCGGGCGCGGGTGTTCATCCCGTCCAGCATCTTCGATAACCCAGCCCTTCTGGAAAATGACCCGGACTATCTGGCCAGCCTCGCGGCCATGCCGGAGGCCGAAAAGCAGGCGCTGCTCTACGGCAGCTGGGACAGCTTTTCGGGGCAGGTGTTCACCGAGTGGCGGAACGACCCGAACCACTACGAAGACCAGCGCTGGACCCACGTCATCGCGCCGTTCACCATCCCGAAGCACTGGAAAATCTACCGAGGCTACGATTTCGGCTTTTCGAAGCCGTTCTCGGTGGGGTGGTACGCGGCGGACGAGGAAGGGCGGCTCTACCGCATCAAGGAGCTGTACGGCTGCACCGGACGCCCCAACGAGGGTCTGCGCATCGACCCGGTGGAGCAGGCACGGCGCATCCGGGAGGCCGAGCAGAACGACCCGGTGCTCCGGGGCAGAGTCATTCAGGGCATCGCCGACCCGGCCATCTTCGACGAGAGCCGGGGCGAGAGCATCGCCGCCATGATGGAGCGGGGGCCGAACTTTCTGCACTGGATGCCCGGCGACCACACCCGTCTGGCGGGCAAGATGCAGATGCACTACCGGCTGAATTTTGACGGCGAGGGCAGGCCGATGCTGCAGGTGTTCAATACCTGCAAGCACTTCATCCGCACCATCCCGAACCTCGTGTACGACGAGAGCAACGTGGAGGACATCGACACCCGGCAGGAAGACCACATCTACGATGAGTGCCGCTATGTGCTGATGGAAAATCCCATCTCGCCGCCCCGGCATACATCGGCCCCGCCGGTGCTGGATGACCCGCTGGAGCTGCATCGGAAGGCGAAGTTTCTGAGGGTGTAAAGGCTCTCCCTTTGGGAGAGGCTGGGGGCGGAGAAAAACGATAGCGCCCTGCAACAGAGGGCAGGAAGGAGAAAAACTATGGATGAAGCAACAAAACTGCCCATCGGGCCGGAAGAGGTGGCTGAGGCTGCGCAGATCCTGCAGCGGTACAAGGCGGGCAAGGCCGCGCTGGACAAGCGCCTGGTGGACAACGAACTGTGGTTCCGGATGGGACACTGGAAGAACTACCAGAACCCCATGATGGAGGGCAAACCTCAGCCGTCCAGCGGCTGGTTGTTCAACTCCATCGCCAACAAGCATGCCGACGCGATGGACAACTACCCCAGTCCCAACGTCCTGCCCCGGGCCGAGGACGACGAGGCAGCGGCACAGGCGCTTTCCAGCGTGCTGCCCGTGGTGCTGGAACAGGCGGACTATGAGCAGGTGTACAGCGACACCTGGTGGCGCAAGCTCAAGCAGGGAACCGGCGTCAAAGGCGTGTTCTGGGATCCGGAGCAGCGGGGCGGTGTGGGCGAGATCGCCATCCGGCCCATGAACCTGCTGATGCTCTACTGGGAACCGGGCGTGGACGATATTCAGGCGTCGCCCCACTTTTTCTCGCTGAGTCTGGCTGACACGGCTCAGCTGGAAAGCCGCTGGCCCCAGCTGGCCGGACACACCGCCAGCGTGCTGGACGTGCCGCATTACATCCACGACGGCGGCCTTGATACCAGCGACAAGAGCGTCGTGGTGGACTGGTACTACAAAAAGCTTTCCCCCGAGGGCAGGAGCGTCCTGCACTACTGCAAGTTCTGCAATGGCGTGGTGCTCTACGCCAGCGAGAACCACCCGGCGCTGGCCGAAAGAGGCTTCTACGACCACGGCAAGTATCCCTTTGTGTTCGACGCGCTGTTCATGGAAGAGGACAGCCCGGCGGGCTTCGGATACATCGATGTGATGAAGGAGTGCCAGACCGCCATCGACAAGATGAACCACGCCATGGACGAGAACGTCCTGCTCTCGTCCCGCCAGCGGTATGTGCTGAGCGACACGGCGGGCGTCAACGAGGAAGAGCTGACCGACCTGTCGCGGGACATCATCCATGTGGTGGGGCGGCTGAACGACGACAGCTTCCGGCCGTTGCAGACGGCGGGTCTGCAGGGCAACAGCCTGAGCTACCGCAACAGCCGCATCGAGGAGCTGAAGGAGATCAGCGGAAACCGCGACATGACCCAGGGCGGCACCGCAGGCGGCGTGACGGCAGCTTCGGCCATCGCGGCCTTGCAGGAGGCGGGCTCGAAGCTCAGCCGGGATATGCTCAAGAGCGCTTACAGGGCATTTGCCAAAGAGTGCTGCCTTATCATCGAGCTGATGAGGCAGTTCTACGACGAGGAGCGCATCTTCCGCATCACCGGCAAGAGCGGCGAGAGCGAGTTCGTCCGCTTTTCGGGCCAGGTGCTCCGCGCCCAGCCTGCAAGAGTCGTGGGCGGTGTGGAGCTGGGCAGTCATGAGCCGGTGTTCGACATCGTGGTGAGTGCGGAGAAAAAGTCCACCTTCTCCCGCCTGTCGCAGAACGAGACGGCCAAGGAGTGCTATCAGCTGGGCTTTTTCGCCCCGGCCAACGCCGACGCCGCGCTGGCGGCACTGGAAATGATGGACTTTGAGGGCATCGAAAAGGTTCGCCAGCGGGTGCGCCAGAACGGCACCCTTGCCCAGCAGCTGGCCCGGATGCAGGCCCAGATGGCCCAGCTGACGGGTCTGTTGGAAATGCAGAAAAAGTCCGAAGCCCCCAAGCTCAGCGGCCCGGCACAGGAGCTGAGCACGGCTGCGATGGCGAGGGCGATGAAGACGCAGAAAGGAGAAATGAGATGATAAAAGTAAACTACACCGAGCTGGACGGCCCGGCAGGCCCCACCTGCCGGTTGGAGGCCTCGGGCCACGCGGGCTATGCCCCCGCCGGGCAGGACATCGTGTGTGCGGGGGCCAGCACCCTGATGCAGACCCTCTGCGCCCTGCTGGCGGGCGAGGAGGGGACAAAGAGCGGCGCATGGGACGAGCCGGACGGCCCGCGTCTGGCAGTGACGGCGGCAGCACCCCAGAAGCCGTGGGTGGAGGGGGCGTTCGAATTTGCAAAGGCGGGCTTTGCCCTGCTGGCAGAACGCTACCCGGACAATGTCCGCTTCGCCGATTTGAGCGGACGGGGGGAGCAGTCGATGGTGGATCTGCAGCTCTTTGCCTCGGAGGGCGGCGATGCCGCCGCTCCCTCCGCTCCTGCCCTCAGCCATGCACAGGCTCAGCAGGCCATCGCCTCCGGGACTATGAAGGCGGATGAGGGCCGGGAAGCTTCGGATGTGCCGACACCGGCGGTGCAGGAGCCGGAAGAGCGTCCTGCACCGCCCGAACGCCCTGCGCCGCTGCCGCTCCCGCCCATCCCGGGCCTGAGAGAGGGCGCGAACACCGTCCGCGCCCTCCACGCCCGCTGGGCGGCGGAAGAGGCGATGCTTCGCCGGGATATGCCGGATTTTTCGCTCAAGCAGGAGCTGGCGAACTCCGAGATGCGCCGCCTGATGGAGCTGCCCGGGATGCGGATGGGTGACGCCTACCGTCTGGCCCACTACAACGACGCTCTGCGTCAGACCGCCCAGACCGTGGAGCAGGGCGTTGTGGAGCGCATCCGCCAGCGTTCGGCCCGCCCGGCGGAAAACGGTACCAGCCCCGGCGGTGCGGCCATCACCCGGGCCGATGTGGCCAGCATGACCCGCGCCCAGCGTGAGGCACTGGAACGCCGTGCGATGCACGGGGTGAAGATCAGTTTTTGAAAGTTTTGATACAGAAAGGACAAATGACATGAAAAGCTACAACCTGAAGATGGACCTCCAGCTCTTTGCCGACCCTTCTGCCAGCCTGCAGAACACCACCGGCACCATGACCAACGAGATGAAGACCTTCTACGAGAAGCGCCTTATCGACCAGGCAGAGCCCCGTCTGGTGCATGACCAGTTCGCGGACTACTATCCCGTACCCCAGAACGGCGGCAAGACCATTGAGTTCCGCAAGTACGACAGCCTGCCCAAGGCCGATACTCCGCTGACCGAGGGCGTGACTCCCAACGGCCAGACCCTGAACGTGACCACCATCACCAGCGACCTGCACCAGTACGGCGGCTGGACCCCGCTCACCGATGTGCTGCAGATGACGGCCATCGACAACAATGTGGTACAGGCGACCCGCGTTCTGGCAAGCCAGGCGGGCCGCACCATGGACAGCATCACCCGCGATGTGCTGGCCGGCGGCACCAACGTCATCTATGCGCCGAAGCTTTCCGCAGACGGCACCGAGACTGCCGTCACCAGCCGCAAGGCGCTGGACAAGAGCTGCACCCTGACCCCGAAGCTGTTCTTCCAGGCGGCGGCACAGCTGGGCGCGATGAACGCTGACCCCATCGGCGACAGCTACATCGCCATCATCCATCCCTACGCCGCCTACGACCTCAAGACCTGCAAGGAGTTCATCGAGGCCCACAAGTACGCCGACCCCGACACCATGTACCGCGGCGAGATCGGCAAGCTGGGCAACATCCGCTTCATCGAGACCAGCGAGGCAAAGATCTGGAAGGACGCTACCTGTCCGGAGGGTCTGGCCGTCTTCGGCACCCTCGTGCTGGGCGCCCACGCCTACGGCGTCACCGAGCTGGAAGGCGGCGGCCTGGAGCACATCGTCAAGCAGCTGGGCTACGGCGACGATCCGCTGAACCAGCGCGCCTCTGTGGGCTGGAAGGGTATGCGCGCCGCCGAGCGTCTGGTGGAGCAGTACATGGTGCGCATCGAGAGCGTGTCCAGCTATTCCACCACTGCGGCGGCAAACTGAGCCCTCTCAGTCACCTGCGGTGACAGCTCTCCCAAAGGGAGAGCCTTCTGCACACATCCTCAAATCAGCCCAGCTGCTTCTCCACGATGCCCTTGACAGCGGCCAGAGCCTCGTCGATCTTGGTCTCGTCCTTCAGACCAGCCATAGCGAAGTCGGGCTTGCCGCCGCCCTTGCCGCCTGCGATGGCAGAGATCTCCTTGACGAGATTGCCGGCCTTCAGACCCTTTGCCTGAGCGTCCTTGGTCACGGTAACAGCCATGGTGATCTTGTCGTCAGACTTGCCCACCAGAACAGCCACAGCAGCAGCCTTGGCACTGTCACGGATGGTGTCGCACATGCCGCGCAGGGTGTCGCCGGAGGTACCGGTGAAGTAAGCGGAAGCGATCTTGACGTCGCCGACGGTCTCAGCGTTGTCGAACAGGCTGGTGACCTTGGAAGCAGCGACCTTTGCCTTGATGTCCTCCAGCTCCTTGCTCATGGCCTTGTTCTCAGCCATGACAGCCTCTGCACGAGCGGGCAGAGCGGCGACGTTGTTTGCCTTCAGGGTGTTCGCCACAGTGTGCAGCATCGCTTCCTGCATATTGGCACGAATCAGCAGATTGCGGCCGGTGACAGCCTCGATACGGCGGATGCCGGCAGCAACAGAGGACTCGCTGACGATCTTGAAGCCGCCGATCTGAGCGGTGTTCTTGACGTGGGTGCCGCCGCAGAACTCGGTGGACCAGCCCTCAATATCAACAACACGGACGACCTTGCCGTACTTCTCGCCGAACAGAGCCATAGCGCCCAGCTTCTTGGCCTCTTCGATGGGCATTTCCTTGACGGTGACGTTCATCGACTCGAAGATCTTGTCGTTGACGATCTTCTGCACGCGGAGCAGCTCCTCGGGAGTGACAGCGCTGAAGTGGGTGAAGTCGAAGTGGGTGATGGAAGCATCCTGATAGGAGCCTGCCTGATGGACGTGGTCGCCCAGGACCTCGCGCAGAGCTGCCTGCAGCAGGTGGGTAGCGGTGTGGTTGCGGGCGATGGCCATGCGGTATTCCTTATCCACGCGGGCGGTCAGATGGTCGCCGACATGGACGATGCCGCTCTCGAGGGTGCAGGTGTGGACGTAGTAGCCCTTGGGGGTCTTCTTGACGTCCTGCACACGCAGCACGCACTCAGCGCCGGTGATGACGCCGTGGTCTGCGGCCTGACCGCCCATCTCAGCGTAGAACGGGGTCTTATCGAGAACGACCAGCACACCTTCCTTGGCCTGCTCGTCGGTGGCGATGGCGTCGGTCAGAGTCTCCTCGTCGCTCAGCGCCACAACGACGCTGTCGCTCTTGAGGGTGTCGTAGCCGACGAACTCGGTGGGCTCAGCGGTCAGAGTGCCGAACAGGTCTTCGCTCCAGCCGGAGATGTTCTTCTTGAGGCGCTCAGCACGGGCGCGCTCCTTCTGCTTGGTCATCTCGGCGTGGAAGCCCTCCTCGTCGATCTCGATGCCCTGCTCCGCGGCGATCTCCTTGGTCAGGTCGAGGGGGAAGCCGAAGGTATCGTTCAGCTTGAAGACGTCCAGACCCTTCAGCAGGTGCTCGTGAGCCTTTTCCAGACCGTCGATCATGTTGTTCAGGATGTTCATGCCGGCGTCGATGGTGCGGGCAAAGTTTGCCTCCTCGGTGCCGATGACCTTCTTGATATAGGCGTCGTGCTCACGCAGCTCGGGGTAAGCGGACTCGCTGGACTGGATGACCGTCTCCACCAGCTCCACGAGGAAGGGGCGGCTGATGCCCAGCATACGGCCATGGCGGGCAGCGCGGCGGAGCAGACGGCGCAGCACATAGCCGCGGCCCTCGTTGGAGGGCAGGATGCCGTCGGACACCATGAAGGTGCAGCTGCGGATGTGGTCGGTGATGACGCGGATGGAGATGTCCTCCTTGGGGTCGGCACCGTAGGTCTTGCCGGCGATGTGCTCCACATGGTGCAGCACGCTCTGGACGGTATCGACCTCGAACAGGTTGCCCACGCCCTGCATCACGCAGGCCAGACGCTCCAGACCCATGCCGGTATCAATGTTGGGGCGTGCCAGACGCTCGTAATGGCCCTTGCCGTCGGCGTCGAACTGGCTGAACACCAGGTTCCAGATCTCCATATAGCGGTCGCAGTCACAGCCCACGCCGCAGGTCGGCTTGCCGCAGCCATACTCGGGGCCGCGGTCGAAGTAGATCTCAGAGCAGGGGCCGCACGGACCGGAGCCGTGCTCCCAGAAGTTGTCTTCCTTGCCCAGACGGACCATGTGGTCGGGGGCAACGCCCACCTTCTTGGTCCAGATGTCGTAAGCCTCATCGTCCTCTTTGTAGACGGAGATGTGCAGCTTATCCTTCGGGATAGCCATCCACTCGTCGGAAGTCAGGAACTCCCATGCCCAGGGAATGACCTCTTCCTTGAAGTAATCCTGGAAGGAGAAGTTGCCCAGCATCTCGAAGAAGGTGCCGTGGCGGGCGGTGATGCCCACGCGCTCGATGTCAGGGGTGCGGATGCACTTCTGGCAGGTGGTCACGCGATGACGGGGCGGCTCCTCCTGAGCGAGGAACCACTTCTTCATAGGTGCCATGCCGCTGTTGATGAGCAGCAGGCTGGGGTCGTTCTTCGGGACGAGCGGGAAGCTGTCCAGACGCAGGTGGCCCTTGCCCTCAAAGAAGGTAAGGTACTTGTCACGCAGTTCATTCAAACCGGTCCATTGCATAGTTTTAATCTCTCCTCGTGTATCGGCGTCCTCCTCCGGACGCAGTTTTTATGGCAGTCGGGCAAAAAACAAAAAACAGCCCTCATCCCGAAAAGGGACGAAGGCTGTCTGAAAAGCTCCGTGGTACCACCCAAATTGCAGAAATGCCGCCGGGGCGCTCCTGCCGCTTTGTGCGCTGTAACGCTGCGCAGCGTCCGGTTTGTTTCGCCGGAAGCTCCGGGGTGGCGTAAAAAATGCTCTGCCGGAACGCCTTTCAGCCAAGGGCGTTCTCTCTGGGCGGCGGCACACATCCTTCTGGCCCCATCCTTGCCATTTGCCATAATTACCATTCACGCGCAAAGGGCATGCTGCTCCTTTGCGTTCATTTCAGATTATAGCATAGTCAGGCCATTTGTCAACGGGTTTTCCCAAAAATCGCGCTTTACCTGAAACAAGGTTACGGCACCCAGATGCGGAGGATATTGCTGACGGCGCCGTCCTTCGTGAAGACGGTGGTGTTGTAAGGCGTCCAGTTGTCCTTATCCTCCGAAATGGCCTTGCCTACCTCGATGGTGCCGTTTGTCTCCACCGGCACAGCGTCCACGTCGGCGGAGCTGTCGCTGAGGGTCACACTGTCGTCCACAGGCAGCACGAGTTCTCCCATCATGTAGTAGACCGGGTAGTCGTCGTAGGTGACGGTGCGGTAGATGTCGCCGTTGCGCCAGAGGTCTACGCCGCCCTCTTCGATGCCGCCGTTGATGGAGACGGTGCCGTTCTCTTCATTCTTTTCGATTTTTTCCACAGTCACGTTCTGTGCTTCCACAGCGCCGTCCAGATGGGTGCTGAAAACGCTGCCCACATCCAGCGCGTCCACGTCCTCGGCGCGGTAAGCGTCGTAGCCGTAGACCGTCAGGGTCATCTGGCGCTTCTTGGCGTCCACGCTCGAGATGTTCGCGGCGAACTTGTAGGAACCAGTCTTCATCTCTTCAAGACTGCCCTGGTCGATGGGCATCATGACGCCCTCTTCGCCGGGCAGGACGCGCACTTCGCTGCTCACCTCTTCCACTTCACTGGCGGCGGGCATCGAACCGGCCATGCCGCTGGCGGCACTGGCAGCGCTGGCAGAGCTGCATCCGGCCAGCATCCCCAGAGCCAGAACGCCTGCAAGGAGCATCAGTTTCTTGTCGTTCGTCATATCAATACCTTCTTCCCTCTTCCATCATGTAAGGCTCTCATTATACCATAAATGGAGATTTGATGATGAAACCATCGTTAAATTCCGATGAATTCTTTTTGCACCGGCACAGTATACTCTTGTTTTTTGAAAAAGTAAACAACCAACTTGACGCAAGAAGGCGGATTCGCTACAATAAAAGCAAATCTTAACCTATTCTTAATTTAGAGAGGAAACTTCCGTGAAAATATTGAAAGTCAAATGTCTCGCCCCCACCCGGCTGGACAACTATCTGATGCAGCAATTCCCCGCGCTGAACCCGGGCCGTCTGAACAAGGCCCTGCGCGAAAATAAAATCAAACTGAACGGCAAAAAGCAGCCGCTCTCCACCCGCGTGATGGCAGGCGATGAGATCAAGCTGTTCATCCTCGACGATGTGCTGGACGCCGACAAGCGGGTGGAAGGCCCAGCGTGGAAGAACGCCCGCGGCCCGGCGCAGGTGGTGTTCGACTGCCCGCAGATCCTCATCGTCAACAAGCCCGCCGGCCTCGCCGTGGACGGTCCCGACGACGACACCCTGCTGAACCGTGCTCTGCTCTACCTCAACCAGCAGGGCGAGTACAAGGAGAACGACATCTACACCCCCGCCCTCTGCCACCGCCTCGACACCGGCACCAGCGGTCTTGTCATCATCGCAAAGACGCCGGAGGCCGAGGAGCTGTTCCTCGCCGCCATCAAGAGCCGCGAGGTGAAAAAGACCTACCTCTGCGTCACCTTTGGCCGTCCCACGCCCCCGGACGCCACCCTCGGCGGCTACTTGCTCAAGGATGCCGACCGCGGCATCGTGAAGATCGTCGAGGACAAGCAGCCGGGTGCTAAGGACGTGGAGACCCGCTACGAGACCATCGCCGTCTCCGGCCGTCTGGCTCTGCTCAAGGTTCAGCTCATCACCGGCCGCACCCACCAGATCCGCGCCCACATGGCAAGCATCGGCTGCCCCATCCTCGGCGACAGCAAGTACGGCAACAATACCGCCAACCGCGAACTGAAGCTCAAATATCAGGCCCTCTGTGCGTGGGAGCTGACCATGCCCCACTTCAACCAGCCCGATTTCGAGTTCCTCAGCGGCAAGACCTTCCACGCCCCGAAGCCGTGGTACTATCAGCAGGTGCTGGATGGAACGCTGAAGTAAACTTGAACCGCAAAGCGGTATCTTCCGGTTTGGATGGAAGATGCCGCTTTTTCTTACTTATTTTCCCGAAAAGTATTCATCGCAGAACGCAAACCAGAGCTTTTCATAATCTCTATGTTTTACTTCAATCAGTTGATAAGGAGATACAATATTTCGCCTGATAGCTTCTGCCGCAAAATCTCTGACATAATCATCCGCCTTTGTATAAAATCCATACACATTTTGGATTCCTTTTTCAGCCGCCACAAACAACCGGGTATGACCATCCACAGAAACATTGCGACCTTCCCACTTCACAAGCGGAATCACCAAATCTTCTTCTGTGTAAACAAAATCACTTACGGCTCGCTTCTTGATTTCATCCACATAAAATTGTGAAGGCTGAATTTCCGCTATGGAAATTCGTACCAATTCTACCGCAGGATATGTTTTCACAAGATTATTCGATTCATCCCAAAAGTTCGTAATATGCTCAGCATAGAATCGAAAATTTTCTATTACACTCTCATAGAAATTTGGGTTCTTTCCTCTTATAATTGCATCTGTTTTTGATACAATTTCCACTTCATACGGTTCATCTCCAATAAGAAATGCTCCGTGTTGATTCAGAACTTTTTTCGAAAATCGAGAATCCGTATATGTATTTATTCGATTTACTCCGGGCATGTATTCTTCTTTTTTCATCGTCTTACATCTTTATCCCTTTTATAAAATCTTAAAGGGCCTTATCTTTCCGAATCTCAAACTCCAACTCGTGGATTTTTTCTTTTCGCACTACATCGTACTCGTAGCCCGGAAAATCCTTGCGAATCGTGATGGTATTCAGACAGTCATATCCCAGTTTCCGATACAGCCGGATGGCCGCTTCATTCCGGGCAGCAGCTTCAATGTAAAGTGACACAGAATACTGCTTTACAATTTCTTCCAACTGGTGAATCGCTTCGCTGCCGAAACCGCTTCCCTGATATTCCGGCAGAATAAAAAGCTCTTCCAGCCAGTCTGTTTTTCCACCCCGACTGCCCAAATGTGCAAAACCCACAACGGTTTCATCGTGTTGGATAAAATAAATAATATGTCCGTCTTTTGTCCAGTTGGTCAAATCTTCCTGTGCTTCTTCTCCGCTTTGGTCGTAGTGGCTGTGTGCCTTCCAAAAGCCTTGAATCAGCGGAAGGATTTGATTTTCCTCATTTGTATATTGCTTTAATGTAATCATATTCAGATTCCTCTTATTTTCAGCCGACCCCCGTTTTCTCCATACACCACCATTCAAATTATATCAGGTCTATTATAATTCAGCAATGAAGTTTTCTATTTCAAAATAATGTCCCCCTGAAAAATCATCTTTTGACTTTTCAGGGGGATGTCTGCTTTTTAATAAACGATGTTTTTAGACCCGCACCATATCCGGCGTGATCTCCTCGATGGAGTGTGCGCCGCACATCTGCATGGTATCGGCCAGCTCACCGGCCAGCTTATCGATGTAGCACTTGACGCCTTCCTCACCGCCGCCGTAGACAGCCGT
>OHGI01000366.1_pt1 | contig 21802 bp, 14 predicted proteins | sample 1567781 | NCBI WGS metagenome assembly OHGI01 (sample SAMEA3879526, study PRJEB24766) | human gut metagenome | biome: human-associated habitat; feature: feces | place: USA | collected 1985/1987
CCTATGATATAGTTAATATGATTGGCGGAATCTCTCCGCAAGTCTATCGCCTCCAAAATAATGGCGGATGAATCCATATCGATCCGGAGAAGATCGGGATAGACGGACTCTGGGATAGGAGCCAGCCGCGAAAGCCCGACTTTCCGCAATTGCCCGTCCAAAAAACCATCATAGGATTTTTGATAGACCAAGACATCCTCTTCATCGTAAACCGCGATCGTATCATTCTCCGCCACTAACCGAGCAGCATCGCTCATTTTATAACTCCGTAAGCTCGCCATTGTATTATATCCCCGGATATCAACCGGCTTATCCGAGGAAATATGAATATACTCCACCTCCCAAGACTTCTTCATCGGATCATCTTTTCGAGACATTTGGGAGATATGTTCAATATTTTTGGCCGTCATCCCCGGGATATAAGTTACGCTCGCCAGCAAAAGGATCGCCCAACAGGCTACGTATAAATAAGATGCCCAACGTTTGACGGAAAATAAAACGGCAGCCCCGGTCAATATCAACCCCACGACAACTAAATAAACCCTTGGTTCGGTAAACCCATACTCACGAATCCGATAAAGCGTGCCTATCCAAAACATCACCAACGCCGGAAACACAGCAAGGCTGGCATGATCATAAAACCAATCGTAATACCTCCGGGTAAGAAAAACCTGACATCCTTTTAATATAAATGCGGCGGCAGTAAAACTTACCACTATAGAAGCAACCGCTCCCTTAGGCAATGACCACAGGACAGCGATCTTAATAAAATACAGATACAAGATCACCGCATAAATAAGCAATGCCGGAGAAAGCACATAGTTTAGCAAAACATCAAATAGCTTGCTCTTGAAAGGAAGCCAAGATCGCTCCCTTCGTTCATTAAACATCAAGAACAATAGTGGGAAAATGATGCTAAAAACGACAAAGGCCGTATAAGCGATTATTCTTTCTGCCTCATCTTGCCAGATCTCGAAAATATATTGGATTGACTTATAGATCGATCCGGACAACAGATAAATAACCACCGAAAGCCCGCCCGCATATAAAAGCGACCGGACAAAGAAAAGCGTATTTTCCACAAAGCGCTTGTTATCTTTCATCCATCCACTTCCCAAATAAACGAGTATCACAATGATCAACGAAACCAGATGCGTAGAAGAGAAAGATCGCTCTACTGGCATCATTAAAAAAGGAATCCATAACAACGCCGAGAAATAATACAACAAACGTCTCCTCATCCTCGCGCAACACCTGTTCAAGGTATAAACAAACAAGAAAACAACTGGCATATACTGTAGTACCATGTCGAAAAAACTACCCTCGCTTTCATAATCATAACATCCCATCGCACAGGCCAAAACCGAAAGCGACACCTCTACCGGATGGCTCTGTACCGCAGCTTTCATTCGCAGTCCAAACAACTCTATCTTTTTTCTCATATACGAACCGATTTACTATTAAAAACGTCTAAAGATAAAAGTTATTATCCAACCCGTCATTCTATCGTGCCAAAATAACGTATATTATGCCAATATTACAGATTTCCGTTTCATTGTATTTTATTCCAGTTTCTAAAAGATATTATTCCCTGCACCCGCATCCCCCGAATCATAAGTTCCCCATGCGTGGGTTAAACCTTATTCAATCTCTTTTATCCGCATTAACACACACATTATCAAATTGGCATGCCATTTGAAGTATCTATAGCGAATTCGAGATTAAAAAGGACGAGTTCAGAAATAAGAATAGTAAATAGAATGTTTAACTAATAATTGGAGGACTGTATTATGACACCGATGAGAAGAAGTCAAAATTGGTTACCGTATGTATTCAATGATTTATTTGACAACGACTGGATGATAAAAGCAAACTCTACAGCTCCAGCCATCAACGTGATAGAATCCGATAAGGATTATCGAGTTGAGGTAGCCGCTCCCGGTATGACGAAGAACGATTTCAACATCAAGATCGATGAGAACAACAACTTGGTCGTATCTATGGAGAAAAAAGAAGAAAAGAATGAGGATAAGAAAGACGGACGCTATCTGAGACGCGAATTCTCTTATAGCAAGTTCCAACAAACCATGGTTTTGCCTGACAATGTAGAGAAAGACAAGATTGAGGCGAAGGTTGAGAACGGCGTCTTGAGTATCAGCATACCGAAAAGAACTGAGGAAGAGGCTAAAATGGCCGAGAAAGTAATCGAGATCAAATAACCTCGATACACTTTCCTTCGTAAAAACTCAACAAAACCGATAATGGCTTGTTCTATTTATAAACAACATAAAATAGAATAAGCCATTATGATTTTAAGCAGAAAATTATCAGATGCTCTAAACGAGCAAATCAACATGGAGATGTGGTCATCCAACCTATATTTATCCATGTCGGTACATTTCACTCAGATAGGGCTGGATGGTTTCGCGCATTGGACGTTAAAACAATCGCAAGAGGAACTTGAACATGCCTATAAAATGATCGATTACTCCATCAAGCGTGGCGGACAAGTGACGATCGGAGTAATTAATTCCGTTCCCACAGCATGGGGAGAGCCGTTGGAGATTTTCCAGCATATCTACGAGCATGAGGTGCATGTATCCGGATCAATCGACAAGATTGTCGATATCGCTTCCGAAGAGAAAGACAAGGCGACACAAGATTTCCTATGGGGTTTCGTCCGGGAACAGGTAGAGGAAGAGGCTACAGCGAAAAATATTGTCGAGAAACTTAAATTATACGGAGAACATCATGCCGTATTAATGGATCATCGATTAGGAAAAAGATAAACGAATACCTGCTTGTCATGCCTATAAATGGGCCTAAAAAGCCATGTCGTCTTCTTGGGATGGCATGGCTTTTTTATAGAGGTCAAAGCCCTAAAGCCTGACGAATCGCCTCACTCCACAATTCGCCTAACCGGACCGCTCCCTTCTCATTCGGATGAAGATAGAACACTCCGGCGTTACCCTTCTCCGCTTGGAAATCTGTCAAATGGTTTTCCTTAAAGTAATCAAATCCCTTCGTATCTCCCAGAAAGACTTGTCCGGGAAAATGAGACGCATAATAATCGACTAATCGTTGTATTTGCGGATAATAATCTTGGAGCCTTCGTAAGCCTTCTTCCAAATATTTAGCCCCATTATACGTATTCGGGCTATACCATAAAGGACGATGCACCACAATACGGCAATTCGGGTATAAAGCTAATAAGCGATTGATAATTGTCTTCATATTCTCATAATACCGCTCGGGCGCTACCGGGCAGCCGTTCGTGCCTTCTATCGCGCTATCGTTCGTCCCCAGCATAATAGAGAATACCAAATCCGCCCAAGTCTCATCCTTAAATTTATCGGCAGCACGTACGGCCCACGGGAAAAGCGTATTCGTATCCGGCAAATAATCAACGGTAGTGCATCCGCTCTGTCCTCTATTGGAATACTTGACTGAAGCCACTTCCGGGCACTTGCTTAAAAACAATGCAGCCTTTACAGGAGGCGCATCATGGACAGGCTTCGGTAACCCGGCGCCAAACGTGATACTATTCCCGATAAATACGATATTCACATAACGTTTATTGTTTGCGGCTGAAGCAGACCAACACATAACGATACTTATTAAAATACATATGACTCCCTTAATTTGTCTCATGGCTCCCATTCAATTGATTCTCCTGCGAAGGTAAGAATAATTTGATTATCTCGGGATGTTTTTCAAGCCAAGCACGGGCTGATCGCGATTCCGTACGTGTCCCGTCTTCCATATAATACATCAATTCGCTAAGTTGTTCATCGGTTAACTTAAAGTTCTTGAAAAAAGAGGCTGCATATGGATCTTTCTCAGAGAATCCTTTCGTAGCGATAACCTCGATATGCTCCGAGTCTCCAAATTCCTCTTTCGGGTCTTCCAAGAATTTTAACGGATAACGTGAGAACATCCAATGAGGGGTCCATCCGGTAACCACGATCCATTCGTTCGCATCAATCGATTTCTTCAAGAAAGCGACCATCGTAGCCCCACTGGAAGATTTCAAATCAAAATCCAAAGAATAATCTTGAACCGCCTTATCCGCCGAGTTCATCAAACCGGCGCCGGCATCGATCCCTATAATCTCACCTTTAAACTGATCTTTATGGGCATTCAAATCCTCGATGGAACGAATGGTAACGTACTCCGGAACTACCAAGCCCAATTTCGCATGCTCATAAACCGTTCCGAGTGTCTCAAGCCGGTCACCGTATTGTTCCATATAATCCGCATGGGTCACCGGTAACCATGCATCCATGAACACATCCGCTTTTCCCGAAGCGACAGAAGTAAAGATCGGGGCGATATCCGCATTTTTTAATGTTACCCGATATCCTTGCTCCTCTAATATCACTTTGGCTAAGTTGGTCATAGCGATGCCCTCCGCCCAATTAGCGTACGCTATCGATATTTTCTTTCGATCCTTGCTATCCACACAACTGAAAATAAATTGTAAGGTCACCAAAAGCATACAGCATCCAATAATAATCGTAAATCGTCTCATATATCTATTTCTTTCTTTTCTATGTTTCTTATTTCTTTTGTTTATTCACTTTACCTTTCGCCCAGCCCTGCGTAATACGGTCCAAGATAATAGCCAAGATAACGACCGCTATACCTCCTTCGAAACCTAAACCTATTTTCATTTGGGTAATTCCTCGCAAGACAATCTCACCCAATCCTCCTGCCGAGATCATGGCCGCTATCACTACCATAGAAAGTGAAAGCATGATCGTTTGATTCACTCCCGTCATGATCGTTGGCAAAGCCAATGGCAATTGCACCTTATAGAGCAACTGAGAGGAAGTAGCGCCAAATGAGCGGGTAGCCTCCACAATATCGGCCGGGACTTGACGGATTCCCAGATCGGTCAACCGCACAACCGGAGGCATGGCAAAAATCACCGTTGCAAAGGCGCCGGGTACCGGACCTAAACCAAAAAACAAAACGGCTGGTATCAAGTAGACGAAAGCCGGCATCGTTTGCATCAAATCCAAGACCGGATGGATGATCTTATCCGCCCGGTCACTACGTGCGGTCCAAATTCCTAACGGAACTCCGATCATCAAGGCGATAATGGTAGAAGACAGTACCAAGGCCAAAGTCTGCATCGTTTCCACCCAGAAACCCATTCCGTAAATTAACAATAGACCCAATGCCGTGAACACGCCGACTCCTTTTCCTGCCTTGAACCAAGCCAACAATGCCAAGCCCAAAATCATCACATAAAACGGAATCCAAGTCAGCCCATCTTGAAAAGCATCGATAAATCCTCCGACCCCATCATTTATCACATCAAAAAAACGAGCGAAATGCTCAGTCAGCCAATTAATGGCAATCTCTATATATTTTCCTATATTTATCATAATTCTATCGCATTTTGAACAATTTGATCTATTTCCTCTTTATCCTTCCCCGTCATCTCGATTATAATCGATGAAGTAGAAACCAAGCCAGCCAATTGGTTGGCCTCATTAACGACCGGTAAGGCCTGCCGGATCTCCGGTAACAAAGGAAGCATATCCTCAACCGTCGTGTTTTCCAGAACCGAAGGCACCTCTTTCATCACAATCGATGAGAGATCATGATTCCCCGCTTTCCGAAGAGCCAAGACATCTTTCAAACGAACCTCGCCCAGAAATTGCCTATTCCCATCCACGACCGGCAATACATATAAGTTTTTCTCTTTCATTTTCCTCAACACGGTCTCCGGGCCATCTTTACGGATACGAGCGACAACCGGCTGGGTTATCATAATCGATGAGGCCGTAACGATACGTCCACGATCTACATTTTCCGTAAATCTAGAGACATAATGATTGGCCGGATCTGTCAAGATCTCCTCAGGGGTACCTACTTGCACGACCTCCCCGTCTTTCATAATGGCGATACGATCCCCCAACTTAATCGCCTCGTCAAGATCATGCGTAATAAAGATGATCGTTTTTTGCATCTTCTCTTGTAGTTTCAATAGCTCATCCTGCATCTGTACACGGATCAATGGGTCTAAGGCAGAAAAAGCCTCATCCATCAAGAGCACCTCGGGATCATTTGCGATCGCACGGGCCAATCCGACACGTTGCTGCATACCTCCAGACAACTCGCTAACCTTCTGGTTCTCGTATCCTTTTAACCCTACTAGGGCTACACTTTCCACAGCTTTCTGGTCTCTTTCTTTTTTAGGAACCCCTTGTAACTCCAAGCCAAAAGCGATATTACTCAATACCGTGCGATGGGGCAGCAATCCAAAATGCTGGAAAACCATAGCCATTTCCTTACGCCGTATATCCAATAATTCTTTATCCGAGGAAGTCGTTATGTTTTTTCCGTTGATAAAGACTTCTCCCAAAGAGGGCTCGTTCAATCGGTTAATACAACGTAACAGCGTAGATTTTCCACTTCCGGAAAGTCCCATTATCACAAATAACTCCCCTTCCTCAATCTTTAGGTTCGCATTACGTACAGCTACCGTGCAACCCGTTTCTTTCAAAATGTCTTGTTTACTTTTTCCCGCTACTAGCATTCTTTTCGCACGCATTTTCTCCGGGCCGAAAAGAATAGATAAATTCTTTATTTCTATTTTCGTCATATAAAATCCTTGATTACAGGTATGATACAAAAAGATTAGGCCATAAGTCCAGAATTTCTTATGGCAAAACATAAACCAAAAGCATATATAAGTTAATGCTTATTATGGAAATTGACTACAACCTAAATCATCTCTTATATAGACAACCGAATTTCAAAGAGTTTTGTTCACTAGTTTTTCCAACTATTGGGTCTTTTCATAGGTAAAGTGAAAATAAATGTAGAACCAAATCCTTCTTCGGACATCACTGAAATATTACCGCCCATTTTTAATACCAGACCTTTACAAATTGCTAATCCCAATCCGATTCCTTGCTCAAAATCGCTTAATTGCACGAATCGGGCAAAGATATTATCCAATTCATCCTTGGGAATGCCACAACCTGTATCCGAGACATAAAACTTAATCATTTTCTCCTCAGCCTCAATTGTATATCCAAACCAGATACGACCTTTTTTAGTATGCTTAACCGCATTCGTCAATAAATTCATGCAGATTTGCCATAATCGATTCCGATCTATATTAAATATGAAATCGGGACATGCATCCAAGGTCATTTCCACCCCTTCCGGTCTACGTAATTGTATGGAGTTATATAGATCTTTCATAAAGGAAGGTAAATAAACATCCATATAAGTAAACGTCATCATATCAGACTCGATTCTGGAAATATCCAAAACATCATTTACTATACTTAAAAGTAAATCATTGTTCATCTTGATCAAACTAATATAATTTTGGCGCAATTCCGAATCCTCCTCCACTCCTAACAAATCAGAGAAACCGACAATAGCGTTCAATGGCGTACGGATCTCATGGGTCATATTCGCTAAGAAAGTCGACTTAAGCATATCCGCCTCCTCCGCTTTTTCCTTGGCTAAGATCAAGTCTTCCTCAAACTCCAATCGTTCTTGATCATCGATCATACAGCCAACAATCAAATTCGGGAAACCATTTTCATCCTTTTCATGCGTCTTACCGATCACCTCATAGATCCGATAGGTGTTATCATCGTTCTTTAGACGAAAATCTATTTTATATTCATCCAATTTATTCGTACGGATCGTATTGAATAGATAGAAAAAGTCGCCAGAATCGTCCGGGTGACGAAGTTGCGGCAAAGCCTGACAGATGAACTGATTACGTTTCAATAAACTATTGGTCGTGCCATAAAACTGGAAACAACGGTTACAATGTACTTTATCGCAAGACTTAAATCGGCTGAAATTAAAAGAATAAGTCGTAATCTTGCTATTCTGCAAAGCAAGCTCCATCATCATCCGACTTTCGGACAACTTACTGCTTAACGCCTCATTCGCTTTCTCCTGCTCAACGAGCTCCGATACATTCCGTATATAAATAATCACATACCGGTCATGTACAGGTACCAACCGTAGTTTAAAATAAACGATCGGAGCGTTATGTCCCGGAATCGATAAATCTAAATTCATGATCTCCGACTTATTCAAGCAACTTTGCACGATCGCAGCCACACGACGCTTAGTCTCATCCGGATAAATGAAACCCGGAAGATCATCGATACGCCGATTGATCGACTCTGGTGTTATACAAGTCTCCATAGCATAAGCGATAATCCTCTCTACAACCAGTTGCTTGTTTACCAAAAGGATCGTATCAGGAACCGCTTCCGCCATCTTTTGCGACATGTCCGTCAATTCCTTCAATTCCCGGTCATAACCGGCTGCCTCCTGCCCGACCGCCGGATTACCCGTTAATAATAAGGTATATCCAAGAATCTCTCTATTCTCATTCATTGAGGGGATGATAGAATACGGTACAGGCAAAGAACCGGAAACCACGCTTCCCCCACGCAGATATTGTTTTTGAAGATCGGTCAACAAATCTGTACGAAAAAGATTATTTAATAAGAAGTCCGCTTCATTCGTAAAAGGAAATTTCTCGTTTAAGGACTTATTTATATCAATTAGCGCACCGTTTTTATCATACAGAGCACCTCCCATGGGATAATATGTAAAAAAATCTGTCAGCAAACGCTGTTTTACCTCGGAAACCTCCATATACTTTCTTTATTAACATCAATAAGTTACAAAGAAATAAAATCTTTGAAAATCAGAGAAATTTTAAAGCATAAACTTTAGGTCTATTTCACAAGAAAATCAGTCTCTTTACTAAAAAGCAACAACAAACCTTCACTTACGCTTGTTACTTAACAAACAAATTAATTATAATATGAAAGCATTAATAGGTAAAAAGGCACCGGAATTCCACGCTCCGGCAGTAGTGAATGGCAATGAGATCATCGAGGATTTCTCTTTGGAACAATATGTAGGCAAGAAGTATGTAGTCATGTTTTTCTATCCGATGGACTTTACATTCGTTTGCCCGACAGAATTACATGCCTTCCAACAAAAGTTACAGGAATTCGAAAGACGTAACGTAGCGGTGGTTGGTTGCTCCGTCGATTCTCAATTTTCTCATTTCGCATGGTTAAACCAAGATAAGAATAAAGGAGGTATCCATGGGGTGACTTATCCACTCGTATCCGATTTTTCCAAAACCATCTCTGAAAACTTTGGCGTATTGGCCGCTGATTATATTACGAACGAAAGTGGAGAACTTATCTCCAGAGGAAATCCGGTCGCTTACCGGGGTCTGTTCCTGATTGACAAAGAGGGCTTGATCCGTCATTATGTAATCAACGATTTACCATTAGGCCGTAACGTAGACGAGGCTCTCCGTATGGTCGACGCCTTACAGCACTTCGAAGAATATGGCGAGGTTTGCCCGGCAAATTGGTCCAAAGGAAAAGACGCCATGAAAGCGACAAACGCAGGAGTCTCTAATTATTTAAGCCATCATTGATATATTGCAGGAAAGGGGGTTAGGCCCCCTTTTTTTATACTAATTGAGACAATCGTTTACACTTTCCCGAGATATGCGAGATATCTAGACGTAAGATATTAGTCCGGTAAAAAGATTTCTCAATATACTTTTCGCCGATCTCCTTAAACGCCGATGAATATTTATTCACGAGTAGCCGCAAGGCATACCGACGCTCTTCTTCCGGCAAATCCAAATGTATCTCTCCAAAAGCGATAGTGCTCTCGTAACCTGTCGTGAATTTTCCCGGAACGATTTGTGTAGCGCCAACTACCGTGAAACTCACTTTCGGGTTTTCTCGTAGACATTCCAGCTTATACCCTTCCGGAGCGCAATGGAAATAAATAGAATCCCCTTCCTTTACATAATTGATCGGGATTCCATACCCATACCCATTTATCCCCGACATGGCCAAAAAACCATATTCCGCCTCCTCCAATAAACGAATTGCCAACTCATTATCCAAAATCCGGTCTTTTCGTCTGATCTCTCTAAACATAGGTCTAATTTATTTATAAACGAGTATAATACACTAATCGTGGCAAATCTAAAAAAAAATAATATACATTTGCGTCATAAAGTTGACACATGATAAATATTATAGATCTATGAGAGCAAGAATAACCTTATTATTATTCGCCATTCTTTACAGTTTCACTTGTCTGGCACAAACTAATTTTGAAAAACACTTCACGAAGAAAAGTCTCCGGATTGATTTCGCATTGAGTGGAAATTGGGATTTCCAAGCCGCCGCTATACAACAACTCCGGGAAGAACCTGTCTGGGCGGGGCCGGTCAAAAACTTGATCGATCCGTTTGGTTATGGAGGGTATTATATTAATGTATATGATAAAGCCGGTAAAGAGTTGATCTACTCACGAGGATTCAATACGTTATTCGAAGAATGGAGAAGTACGGAGCAAGCGAAGACCGAGACACAATCTTGGACAAATAGCATCTCTATCCCCTATCCGAAAGCTCCTGTCATCATTGAGATTACGGCAAGAGACAAGGCCGACATGCAGTTCCATCCTTTATTGAAACAAGAGATTGATCCGGCCAGTATTTTTATTGACCGGGGGAAACTCAAGGAAAACCGGATCACAAAAATCCAATATAACGGGGATTCCTCCGGGAAAGTAGACCTCGTATTCTTAGCGGAAGGTTATACGGCGGACGAGCAAGAGAAATTTGTAGCTGATGCCAAACGTTTTACGGAGGCATTGTTTAAGACCCCGCCTTATGACACTCGCCGGGAAGATTTCAATGTCTGGGCGGTAGATGCCGTTTCGGAAGAATCGGGAACAGATGTATCCGGTAAAGGTATATTCAAGAATACCGCATTGAATTTAACCACCCCGGATATGAAGTCTATACGTGACGCCGTATGGAACGCTCCTTGCGACGCAATCTTCATCTTGGTAAACACGGACGCTTACGGTGGTGGCGGTATGTATAATTTTTATGCCATGGGAACCGCCGATAACCCACGTACCCCAGTCGTATTCGTTCACGAGTTCGGACATAGTTTCGCCGGCCTAGCCGATGAATACTTCAGTTCCGAGGTCGCTTATCAAGATTTTTATAATTTGAAGTACGAGCCTTGGGAACCGAACATCACGACCTTGGTTAACTTCGATGCTAAATGGAAAGATCTTCTACCGACTAATACACCGATACCTACCCCATTAGATGACGCCCATAAGGATAAGGCAGGCGTATTCGAGGGAGGCGGTTACATCGCTAAAGGCATTTATCGCCCGATGGATCACTGTATGATGCGTGATTACGCTCCATTCTGTCCAGCTTGTAGCCGGGCGATCTTACAGATGATCGATTACTTCACGGATAAACCGATAAAACATTAAAAGGAAAGAGCGGGTACCCTAATAGCTTTGTTACATCAACTATTAAGATACCCGCCAGCACTAACCTATCAACATTTATTTCATCATCGGAACTTCTATCAAAAGAACTTTAGCGTGCTTCAAGACTTCTATCGTAATGCTTTCGGTTTCCCAGAATCCGGCCCCGTCACGCTTAGACAGGATCGTATTACTTACCTCCACCTCTCCGTCGATCACGAATAAATAAACCCCATTATTTTTACTATGTAGCTTATACTCCTTTACTTGACCGGCATCTAGGTTTCCTAAAGAGAACCAAGCGTCTTGGTTGATCGACGCAGGAGCGCTACCATCCGGAGCGATGATCAAGGACAACTTATTCTTTTCCGAAGTAACCGGACGCACGTCATAACTGGCATAATGAGGCTTGGTATTCTCCTCACGGGGAAATACCCATATTTGCAAGAACTCCAATTGTTCATTACCGCTGTCGTTGAACTCACTATGCACGATACCGGTACCGGCGCTCATCACCTGAATATCTCCCGGCGTAATCACCTCGCTATTCTTTATGCTATCCCCATGGCGTAAATATCCCTTTAACGGGATGGAGATAACCTCCATATTCTTATGTGGATGCATATCGAATCCCTCACCCGGCGCCACGGAATCATCATTCAATACACGTAGCATCCCGAAATGAACCCTTTCCGGATTGTAATAATTAGCAAAACTAAACGTGTGATGTGTTTTCAACCAACCGTGATTCGCATACCCTCTGGATTGAGCCTTATCAACTACAACTCTCATATTTTCCTCCTTTTTAAATCTACATTAATAACAAATCCATAACTATAAATGTTGCGTGACGCATATTTCGAACATTTCATGTAAACATGTGATTCATATATGAACAGAAATCGCTACTTTTGCGCAATTAAAAAAACTCATCCTGTAAATATAAAATCTTATGGCAATCTACTTAAACGATGTATCGAGAACATTTGGTGAGTATTTACTTATTCCCGGTTTAACCACCAAAGAATGTATTCCCGCAAACGTTTCATTGAAAACGCCGCTTGTGAAATTCAAGTCTGGCGAGAAATCCGCTATTGAATTAAATATTCCTTTCGTTTCCGCGATCATGCAATCGGTTTCCGGCCCTAAACTGGCAATCGAGTTGGCTCGCAACGGAGGACTTTCCTTCATCTTCGGCTCGCAACCGATCGAGAGCCAAGCGGATATGGTTCGCAAAGTAAAGAAATTCAAGGCCGGATTCGTTATCAGCGACTCTAACCTTACGCCCGAGAATACCTTGGCCGACGTGCTTGAGCTAGTCCGCCGGACAGAACATTCTACGATTGGTGTGACAGATGACGGTACGCCTAACGGCAAATTGCTAGGTATGGTAACCAGTCGCGATTACCGTGAAGGCAAAGACCCGATCGACATGAAGGTGAAAGATTTCATGACCCCGTTCGCTAAACTAATCGTTGGCGAGCTAGGCATGACCTTGAAAGAGGCGAACCAGATTATCTGGGATCATAAGTTGAATACATTGCCAATCATCGACAAGGATCAGAAGCTTCAATACTTCGTATTCCGCAAGGACTACGATAGCCACCGTGAGAATCCGAAAGAGTTATCCGGCGGAGATAAGAAATTATTAGTAGGTGCCGGTATCAACACCCGCGACTATAAGGAACGTGTTCCGGCATTGGTAGAGGCTGGCGTTGACGTATTGTGTATCGACTCTTCCGACGGCTATTCCGAATGGCAGTACGAGACCTTGCACTGGATCAAGGATACCTACGGAGACAAGGTACTGGTTGGTGCCGGAAACGTGGTTGACCAAGATGGTTTCAACTACTTGGCTGACGCCGGAGCGGATTTCATCAAGGTAGGTATCGGTGGTGGTTCCATCTGTATCACCCGTGAGCAGAAAGGTATCGGTCGCGGACAGGCTACCGCCTTGATCGACGTAGCGAAAGCTCGTGACGAGTATTTCAAGAGACACGGCGTTTATATCCCTATCTGTAGCGATGGTGGCTTGGTACACGATTACCATATGGTATTAGCGTTGGCTATGGGTGCCGACTTCCTGATGATGGGCCGTTATTTCGCCCGCTTCGACGAGTCTCCTACGAAGAAGATGAAAATCGGAAACAACTTCGTGAAGGAGTATTGGGGTGAGGGATCTAACCGTGCGAAGAACTGGCAGCGCTATGACATGGGTGGAAACGAGTCCTTGAAATTCGAGGAAGGCGTGGACAGCTATGTACCGTATGCCGGAAAATTGAAAGATAATTTAAACGTAACATTGGGTAAGATGATCGCTACGATGTGTAGCTGCGGTTCCATCTCTATCCAAGAGTTGCAGCAGCATGCCAAGATCACGCTTGTCTCCTCTACAAGTATCGTTGAGGGTGGCGCTCACGACGTGATCCTGAAAGAGCAGAATTAATTACAATATGTATTCTAGTAGAGGCGTGGCACGCTACGTCTCTACTATTTACACATTCAAATAATTTACCATGAAAAATCTATTACTTACAGTTATCCTTTTGTGTTTTTGTTTGCCATTCGTAAAAGCCGCCGATCAAAAGATGATCTTAATCTCGACCAACGAGACGGACTTGATTTTACAAGTAGCCCCCAACGGACGGCTCTACCAAACTTATCTGGGAAATAAATTAGTAAACGAATCCGAATTTGAGAACCTCTCATGGAATATCCAAGCCGGAACGGATGGCAGCGTATCAACCCGTGGATGGGAAGTGTATCCTTGTTCAGGAGCGGAGGATTATTTCGAACCGGCTTTCGCCATCCAGCACAACGATGGGAACATGACCAGTATATTCAAGTATGTTTCCAGCGAATCCAAGAAACTAGACAATAACGTTACGGAGACAATCATCTCCCTGAAAGATGACGTATACCCAGTGGAGGCTAAATTGCATTATGTAACTTTCGCTAAAGAAAACGTCATCAAGGCTTGGACCGAGATTCGTCATATGGAGAAAAAACCGGTCACGATTACCCAATACGCTTCCAATATGCTTTATTTCGAGAGTCCTCGCTATGTATTGACCGAGTTTAGCGGTGACTGGGCCAAGGAAGTACAGATGAGCAGCCAAGACTTGAAATTCGGGAAAAAGATTATCGATACGAAACTAGGCTCCCGTGCCGCCATGCACGCTTACCCGTTTTTTGAGATTGGGTTAGGTGCCCCGGCCAGCGAGAATACAGGAGATGTTTTAATGGGAACGATCGGTTGGACTGGAAACTACCGCTTTACGTTCGAGGTGGACAACGCCGGTAACCTTCGTGTCATCTCCGGCATCAATCCCTATGCGTCCGCCTATGAATTGAAGCCGAACGAATGGTTCGTCACCCCCGAGTTTATCTTTACGTTGAGTAACCAAGGAACCGGAAAAGCCAGTCGTGATATCCATGATTGGGCACGTAATTACCAGATCAAGGATGGTAAAGGCGATCGACTTACCCTACTGAACAACTGGGAATCGACCGGTTTCAATTTCAACGAGAAGAAATTGGAGGAACTAATGAAAGAAGCCAAGCATCTAGGTGTAGATATGTTTTTGCTGGATGATGGTTGGTTCGCTAATAAATACCCTCGTCAAAACGATAAGGCCGGATTGGGCGATTGGGAGGTTACACACGATAAGTTGCCAAACGGCATTCCTCATCTGGTGCAGACCGCTAAAGATGCCGGCGTGAAATTCGGTATCTGGATCGAGCCGGAGATGGTAAACCCCAAGAGCGAACTTTTCGAGAAACACCCGGATTGGGCGATCCATCTACCGAATCGTGAGACTTATTACTACCGCAATCAACTTGTCTTGGACTTAAGTAACCCGAAAGTACAGGATTACGTATTCAGCGTAGTGGATAATATCATGACCGAGAATCCGGATCTGGCTTTCTTCAAATGGGATTGCAACAGCCCGATTACCAATGTCTATTCTCCTTACCTCAAGGAGAAACAGAATCAATTATATATCGATCATGTACGAGGAGTCTATAACGTATTCAAACGGGTAGCCGAAAAATACCCTCACCTACCAATCATGCTTTGTTCCGGAGGTGGAGCCCGCTGTGATTACGAGGCATTGAAATACTTCACGGAATTCTGGTGCAGCGACAACACCGATCCGATCGAGCGTTTGTATATCCAATGGGGATTCTCCCAGTTTTTCCCGGCAAAGGCAATGTGCGCCCACGTGACTAGCTGGAACAAGAATACCTCCGTCAAGTTCCGTACCGACGTGGCCATGATGTGTAAGATGGGCTTCGATATCAGCTTGAAGGAAATGAACGACGACGAGATGAAATATTGCCAAGAAGCGGTTGCCAACTACAAACGTCTAAAGGGCACAATCCTCGACGGCGATCTCTACCGTCTTGTTTCCCCCTACGAGACCAACCATTCATCCGTGATGTACGTGGATAAGGCAAAAAGCAAATCCGTCCTATTCGCTTATGATATCCACCCTCGCTTCGGAGAAAAGACTTTCCCCGTAAAGCTACAAGGATTGGACCCGAATAAGAAATATAAGGTACAAGAGATAAACCTCATGCCGGGCCAGAAATCGACCTTGGTTACCGACGGAGGTACCTTCAGCGGAGATTTCTTGATGAAAATAGGAATGAACGTGTTCTCTACGGCTCATGCCCGTAGCAAGGTCATAGAGCTGACCGAGGTTCATTAACTGTCAATTGTCAACTATCAACAGTCAGCTAAACATGGACATTATCCACGAAATAACCCCACTATCGGAAAAGGATTGCTTCTACATCGTAGACCGACGTAAGACAGAATTTACCTATCCGATCCATTGCCACTTGGAGTACGAGCTCAATTTCATTGAGCACGCTCCGGGGGTAAGGCGTGTGGTCGGTGATTCCGCGGAAGTGATCGGAGAATACGAGTTAGTATTGATAACCGGGAAAGAACTGGAGCATGTCTGGGAGCAGAACGCATGTAAATCGCCTCTGATCCATGAGATCACGATCCAGTTCTCTCCCGATCTCTTCGGGAAGAATCTATTGGAGAAAAACCAATTCAACAGTATCCGGAAAATGTTGGAGAAAGCTCAATGCGGCATCAGTTTCCCGATGTCTTCCATCTTGAAGGTTTACCATTTACTGGAAAAGCTGGTTTCCGAGGAGCAAAGTTTTTATGCGGTCATCAACTTCTTGACCATCTTGTATGAGCTTTCCATCGAAGAGGACTACAAAGTATTGGCTAGTTCCTCGTTCGCTAAAATAACGGATATACATTCCGAGAGTCGTCGTATCCAAAAAGTACAAAATTACATCAACGAGCGATACCAACAGGATATCCGCCTGAACCTACTGGCTGAACTCGTAGGTATGGCCCCTTCCGCTTTCAGCCGTTTCTTCAAGTTGAGGACCGGGAAGACCCTCTCCGACTATATCACCGATATCCGTATCGGTTACGCCGCCCGCATGCTGGTGGACACGCAACGATCCATCGCGGAGATTTGTTATGACTGCGGCTTCAATAACCTCTCGAACTTCAACCGTATCTTTAAGAAAAAGAAAAACTGCTCTCCCAAAGAGTTCCGGGATAACTACAAAAAGACAAAAATCATTGTATAAGAGACCTTTTTAACAGGGATAAATACATATCCCCCCCTATTTCTATACAAAATCCCCCCTTCTCTTTTCCTTCACACATCTATCTTCGCGACCAGTCACAAAGGCTTTCATGCCTACGGCTACCCCATCGATGTGTTAAAAATACACTCCGGCAAAAAAGTATTATTCTTGGATAAAATAGTATTTGAACGCACTTGGGATCCGACGTAATTTTGCGACAGAAATTAACAATACATATTAACAACAAAAAACAATTGCCTATGAGGAAGGACCGAGAATCTAATGTTTTTAGCAGTTAACCGCTAATGACCCTATTGAGTAAATGAATTTTAGTTTAGCCTTATATGATTTAATGTAAAAAATAATGAATTCAACAATTAAGAAAACGACGCTGTTTTTAGGCGCATGTATGGCCTTCCAGCTAGGTGGCATACCACAAATGTTAGCCGCCCCTAGTACTTCGATGGAAGTCATGCAACAAACAAAAAGAATCACTGGTACCGTGAAAGACGCAACAGGAATGGAAGTCATCGGTGCCAATGTTATCGTAAAGGGAACGACAAACGGAGTGATAACCGATTTGGATGGTAAGTTCAGCTTAGAGGCCGCCCCCGGCTCTATCATAGAGATCTCCTACATCGGTTATATGACCCAAGAGATTCCCGTAACCGCCCAAACATCCGACTTACAGATCACCTTGAAAGAGGACTCACAGAGTTTGGACGAGGTAGTGGTAGTAGGTTATGGTGTACAAAAGAAAAAGTTGGTGACAGGTGCGACCGTAGAGGTAAAAGGCGATGAAGTCGCTAAACGTAATACGATCAGCCCACTAAGCGCATTACAGAATCAAAGCCCGGGTGTCAATATCGTGGCTTCTTCCGGTCAGCCGGGTGACGGATTTAAAGTAAACATCCGTGGTGCCGGTACGAATGGAGATACGGCTCCTATCTATGTTATTGATGGTGTGGCCGGTGGCGATATCAATTCCTTGAACCCTGCCGATATCGAGCGTATCGACGTATTAAAGGATGCCGCTTCCTCCGCCATCTATGGTGCCCGCGCGGCGAATGGTGTTATCTTGGTTACCACAAAACAAGGTAAAGAAGGAAAAGTGCAAGTATCCTATGACGGCAACATCGGTTGGCAGAATGTAGTAAAGATGCCGGATATGCTTACCGCCAAAGAATACATGGCCGTTCAAGACCAGATCAACTTCAACGCCGGCGTATCGCCCTTCAATTGGTCACAATACCTAGACGCAGATTTACTGGAATCCTATCAAAACGGTTCCAACCCGGGTACGAACTGGCTGGAGTTACTTCGCAACAAGAACGCAATAACCACATCTCACTCCGTGAACGTGACCGGAGGTTCAGAGCTCTCCAAGTTCTCTACTGGCGTAGGTTATCAGTATCAAGACGGTATTTTCGGTGGTCCGGTTAAATCCGACTACAGCCGCTTCACCATTCGTTTAAATTCCGAGCATATCCTTTGGAAAAACAAGGATCTGGATATCATAAAATTCGGTGAGAACGTATATTACCAACACACATCCAACCAAGGTATCCAAATCGGTAACCAATACTCCAACAGCATCTATAGCATGATGGGAGCCAATCCATTGGTTCCATTATACAATAGCCAAGGAGAGTTATTCGACTACGACGACTTGATCGCGCAAGGATCCGGATCAATGGGTTTACTCGGGCTCAACCAATACATCAATAACCCGATGAACACCTTGTTAAATACCACCAGTGGCAATAATAAAAGCCGGAACCACAATCTTAGCGCCATCGGTTATATAGAGATACAGCCGTTAAAGGATTTGAAGTATAAAGGCCAAGTCTATTACAAACAGAACTCCAGCCTCTACAAAGCATACAACGGCATCTATAAAAATAATAACAACGACCAGAATACGGATGATTATCTGGACGAGAATATGACCATCGGTTGGAATTGGGGTATGACACATACATTGAGCTATGCTTTCGACGTAAAGGAGAATCATTTCGACGTATTGGTCGGTACAGAGTATTCCAGAGAAGGTAATAATATGTCGGAAACCATCGAAGGACACGCCACGACCAGCATCTTCGGAGATTTCTCGCATGCTTACTTCAACAACTTCTCCGGTCGTACCGCTGGTATAGTGGGAGGATATCCCGTGGATGATCACTCCATCCTATCCTATTTCGGCCGTATCAACTACGACCTCAAGGAAACTTATATGTTTAGCGCGATTGTCCGTGCCGATGGTTCCTCCAATTTCTCCAGCGGTCATCGCTGGGGTTACTTCCCCTCATTCTCCGCAGGTTGGGTGATGAGTAACGAGAGCTGGATGGAAAACACGAAAAACTGGATGGATTTCTTGAAGGTTCGCGCCAGTTGGGGACAAAATGGTAACGAGAATATTGGAGCGTACAAATACGCCTCCACATACGCGTTCGGTGATTTAGGACTTTATTCCTTCAATAATAATAAAAACGGAGGAACCCAAGGCGCTTACCCCTCTTTGTTACCCAATAACGAGATTACATGGGAAACATCGGAGCAGACGAACGTAGGTTTAGACGCACGCTTCTTGAACGGCCGGTTAAACGCAAACTTCGATTGGTATAGTAAGAAAACAAAAGATTTGCTGATCGACGTACCCGTATCTTCAATCAACGGTTTCTCTTCCATGGTCGCAAATGCCGGTACAGTTAAGAACACGGGTATCGAGCTTGCCTTAAATTGGAGGGATGAGGTAGGCTCAGACTTTAGCTATGGCATCGGCTTGAACCTCGCGCATAACAAGAATGAGGTAACAGAAGTTAATAACGGTACTCATTACGTAAATGGAGGTAACGCTCTTCTGTCCGAGGGAACCACCTATATGGCCCGTATGGAAGAAGGACATCCTATCGGTTACTTCTGGGGCTATAAGACCGATGGCGTGATGCAAAATCAAGCGGATATACAGGTCTATCTTGAGCAGAATTGCGGTGGGGATGCCTCTAACTCCCTGCAAGGCACCTCGATAGCCCCGGGTGACTTGAAATTTGTCGATGTCAATGGCGATGGCGTGATCAACGACAGCGATAAGACGGAGATCGGTAATCCTCATCCAGACCTCACGATGGGCTTGAATCTAGATTTTAGCTGGAAAGGCTTTGACTTGAACATCTCCACTTACGGAGCGTTCGGCATGCAGGTTGCCCACACGTATCGTAAGTTTGGTAACGGACAGTTCGATAACTATAGCAGCAACGTCTACAATTACTGGCATGGCGAGGGAACATCCAACCGATACCCGATCCTGTTGCCCGGTAACACCGTGAACCATATCAACATTTCCGATATTTACGTGGACGACGCAGACTATTTCCGTATCCAAAACGTAACCCTAGGCTACGACATCAAACGTCTATGGAAAAGTTGCAAATTCCAGCAGCTTCGCTTGTATGTCTCCGCCCAAAACCTCTTTACCTTCACAGGTTATAAAGGAATGGATCCAGAGTGCGGAACCGCTCTCAACGATAAAGAGAGCTGGGTAACGGGCGTGGATGTAGGTAACTACCCCCAAGCGAGAACCTATATGGTAGGAGTTAATGTCAAATTCTAATAATTGATTATCAAGATGAAAAAAACAATATATTTAATCGGTATCGCGGCCTCGATCATGGGGGGAATCACCTCTTGTACGCTGGATGCCGAGGATTACGTAACAAAAAGTAGCGAGAACTTTCCCGCTACGACCGAGGATGCCACACAAGCGTTAGCCGGTATCTATCAGAACTTGAACCAAGTGTCCGCCACACCTGAGTGCTCTTTCCTTTATGCCGCTATGCTGGCCAGCGACGATTGTCTAGGGGGCGGAGGTCCAAACGACTTGCATATGCAATCTCTGGATATGTTGCTGAACTCCAAGCAAGACATGACCCAACAATTCTGGAAAGACCGTTACCAAGGTATTAACCGTGCGAACTCCTTGCTGGATGGTATTGAAAATATCCAACTGGCAGAATCCGACAAGAACCAGATAGAGGGAGAAGCGAAATTCCTACGCGCTTTCTATTATTACGAGCTGGCCTCCATGTACGGTCGTGTTCCTCTCACTATCACCTCACAATCCGTTGAGCCAAGCCAACCGACCGCCGCTGAGCTATGGGGACAAATCCTACAAGACCTGCGTGATGCAGCGGAAATTATGCCCGCCACTCGCAAGACGGACGGACATGTCGATAAATACACCGCCGAAGCCATGTTGGGCCGTGCTTGGTTATTCTATACAGGCATGTATTGCAATGGCGAGGATTTGGCCGCGCTTACCAGCACCACTTACTCACCGTTGACTTCCGTGGCTTTGCCCGACGGTTCCACACTGACGAAAGACCAAGTGATCGGCTACATCGACGATTGCGTGAACAATTCTGGTTACTCGCTGGTCACGTCGGACTTCCGCAACCTTTGGGCCTATACAAACCGGTTTACGGTAGAAGATTACGACTATACCACCGGACAGGGCCTGAAATGGGTGGAAGATGACAACGCCGTGAATCCGGAGACTTTGTTCGCTATCAAATACAACAAATTAGCCGACTGGAGCACAAGCATTGGTTACGCGAATAACTTCGCCCTACACTTCGGCGTACGCGGCATGGCAGGCGTGGCCGAGTCCTTCCCCTTCGGGCAAGGCTGGGGAGCAGGACCCGCCGCCCCGAACCTCGTAAGCGATTGGAAAAGTTCCGAGCCTAACGACAAACGCCGTGACGCCTCCATTTCGGATTGCGCCGCTTGGACCGAGCAAGGATGGGCATTCGGCGGCGGTGGTGAGTTTATCCAA
>OHGI01000374.1_pt1 | contig 21414 bp, 18 predicted proteins | sample 1567781 | NCBI WGS metagenome assembly OHGI01 (sample SAMEA3879526, study PRJEB24766) | human gut metagenome | biome: human-associated habitat; feature: feces | place: USA | collected 1985/1987
CGCACCGGGCTGTCTGGGCCATCCGGCAGACGCTGGTGCGGCGGGCGGCGAGGTTCTCGGCCACGGCGCGGGTCACGCTGCTGTCGGTCTGGCTGACGCCCTGGGCCACCACACCGTTATCGGCGCAGAGCACCAGCACCGCCCGGCGGGAAATATCCAGCTTTGCGCTTCCGGTGAGGGCGGCGGCATCCTCGATGGTCGTTTCCAATCCGCCCAGCCCGCCCAGCGGCTTTGCAAGGCTGGCCCAGTGGGCGTGCGCCGCCGCCCGGGCGGCTTCGTCCGGCGGCGTGATGGCCGCACAGAGGGCGGCGAGTTCTGTCTCAGTCATGGTCTCTCCTGTAATTTTCAGCCGCGGCGGCAAAGCGCTGCGGCAGGGGCGTACCCGCCCAGTACAAATGCGGGAAGCCCGCATAGAAATGCTCGTCTATAAATCCGCACCGCCACTCTGCGCCGCCCACCGGCTTTTTTGCCGCGAGAGCCGCGCCGTTGGCGGTAGAATCCCAATGGTGGAATTCGTGGATGGGAAAGCTCTCCCCGGCCCGGAAGAGCATACTGTCCGAGTCTGCGCTCAGCGCGGCGTAGCCGAAGCGGACGAGACGTCCGGCATCTTTTGCTTCGCCCGGCAGAACGCCCACCATCGGCCAGCTCTGCCCCTCGGCGTCCGTGAGGCTCTGCCCCAGATAGAGGAAGCCCCCGCACTCGGCCGCTGTGGGCAGACCGAACTCGATTTTTCGCTTTATCTCGCGCAGAAGCGAGGTATTTTCACTCAATTCTCTTGCGTGAAGTTCCGGGTAGCCGCCGGGCAGATACAGCCCGCCGATGTTTTCCGGCAGAGCCGTGTCGCGGAGGGGGCTGAAAAAGACCACCTCTGCCCCGGCGTCCCGGAAGGCCTCCAGCGTCTCGGCGTAGGTAAAGCAGAACGCCTCGTCCTGCGCCACGGCGATGCGGACGCGGGCCGGAGGCGTCTCCGGCTGCACCGGCAGGGCGGGCGGCTCCTTTTCGCAGAGGGCCAGCAGGCGGGGCCAGTCGATGTGCTCCTCCGCCGCGTCGGCCAGAAGGGCCAGCTTCTGCTGTAAATTTTCCACTTCCGCCGCCGTGTAGAGGCCCAGATGGCGGGAACCGATGACGGCCTCCGGGAGTTTCGGCAGAAAGCCCAGCACCGGCAGACCCGTCTCTTTTTCCAGCATCGGGGCCAGCAGAGCGTGCATCCGTGCCGTGCAGTTGTTCAGCAGGATGCCTGCGATGTGACTGGGGGTGCGGAAGTTTACGAGCCCCTTCAGCTCTGCGGCCAGCGTCAGGCTCTGACCCTTTGGCTCCACCACCAGCAGCACCGGCAGACCCAGCGTGTCGGCCAGATGCCACGCACTGGCCCTGTCGCTGACGCCCCCGAGGCCGTCGTAAAAGCCCATGGCCCCCTCGCACACCGCCGCACCGTGTCCGGCGGTACCCCTCGCGTAGAGGGTGCGCACCGTCTCGGGCGCAGAGAAAAAGAGGTCGAGGCTGCGGCTCTCCACCCCCAGCACGGCCCGGTGGAACATGAGGTCGATGTAGTCCGGCCCGCTCTTGAAGGCGCAGGGCGCACAGCCCCGCCGTTTGAGGGCCATGAGCAGGGCGCAGGTCATGGTGGTCTTGCCGCTGCCCGAGCGGGGCGCCGCCAGCAGAAACTGTATCATGTCATTCTCCTGTGATGAGGTAGATGGGGTTCTGGGCCATCATGAGGTGCAGCCCGCCCACGGCTTTTGCCCGGCTGACGGCGATCTGGCTCACCTGCACAGTCCGGCCTTTGGCCGTCAGCGCGGCCACCGACGCCGAAAGGCTCTCAAGGGCGATGGCCGACACGCAGATGCGGGCGTCGGGGTTCTTATCCAGCGCGGCGTCCACGATGGCGGCAAGGTTGCCCTTGCTGCCGCCGATAAAGACAGCGTCCGGCGCGGGAAGGTCCGAAAGGGCGGCGGGGGCAAGCCCCTCCACGAGGACGAGATTCCGGGTCCTGAATTTTTCGCGGTTGGCTTTGATGAGCGCACAGCCCTCCGGCCTGCACTCCACTGCGTAGACCCGGCCCCGGGGCGCGGCCAATGCCAGCTCCACGCTGACGCTGCCCGTCCCGGCCCCCACGTCCCACAGGATGTCTTCCGGGCGGACGGCCAGCTTCGCCAGCACAGCGGCCCGGACTTCCTGCTTGGTCATGGGAACATCGCCCCGCTCGAAAGCTTCGTCCGGCAGGCCCGGGGCGCGGCGGGGCAGCACCTCCGCCGCCTCCACGAGAAGGACGCTCAGGCTGTTGAAGCGGCCTGCGGCCAGCTCTTTGACGCTGCCGCGGAAGAGCTTCTCTTCCGGCGTGCCGAGGCACTGGCCCACAACAGCCTGCACGTCCCCGAAGCCCTCTGCCGTCAGCTGGGCGCAGAGGGTGGCGGGGTCTTCGCTGCCGCCGGTGAGGAAGAAGGTGGGTCTGCCCTGCATACACTCGGCCACCGGGTCGCAGGCGCGGCCATGGGCCGAGACGAGGTTCCAGTCCTGCCACGGACGGCCCAGCGCCGCCGCCAGCAGCTGGATGCTGGAAAGGCCGGGCAGCACCCGGGCGCGGACGCCAAGGGCCTCCAGCTTTTCCATCATGGAGGACGCGCCGGAGTAAAAGCCGGTGTCGCCGCTGTAGACCAGCACGGCGTTCTCTGCGCCGGAGGTCTGCAGCAGCTCTGCCACCTCGTCGGGGCGGTAGGCGGCGGCGCGGTTCTCGGTGCAGCCGGCAGGCAGAACTGCCAGCAGACGCCGTGCGCCCAGGATGAGGTCGGCCTGCCGCAGTGCGGCCAGGCCCTGAAGGGTCAGGTTCTCCGGCTGGCCGGAGCCCATGCCGATGAGTGTCACGTTCATCTTATCATCTCCTTGCAGCGTTTCAGCACCTCGGAAGCCGTCTCGCCCTGCTCGGGCGGGCGGCGGATGACCACCAGCTGCGCCCCGGCGGCAGAGGCGGCGGCGGCTTTTTCGTCGAAGCCTCCGGCCGCGCCGCCGTCCTTTGTGACGAGCCAGCGGATATGGAACTGCTCCATCATGGCCTGATTGAGGGCAAAGCTGAAGGGACCCTGCATGGCGATGATGTTGCGGTGGGGGATGTTCGCCGCCTCGCAGGCCGCGATGCTTTCCATCGTGGGCAGGACGCGGGGGTAGAGCCGCTCGGGTGGGATGGCCGCGAACTGCGCCAGCTCCTTGGCCCCGGTGGCCAATAGAAGGTTGCCCTCTTTTGCGGCCAGCGCTTCTGCAGCCTGCTTTGCGCTCTCAAAGACGAGACAGTTTTCCGGCAGCGGACTGGCCGGGCGCAGCAGGCGGAGGTATTCCACCCCGGCCTTCTCTGCCGCTGCTTTGATGTTTTTGGTCGCCTCCACCGCATAAGGGTGGGTGGCGTCGATGCAGAGGGCGGCATCCCCCAAGAGCGCGGCCATCTCATCGGGCAGGAGCCGCCCGCACCGGACGGTGACGCCGGGGGTGCTCCCCTGCTCTTCCTGCCCCAGCGGGGTGGCCACGCTGACGGTGACTTCGATGCCCAGCGCCGCCAGCTGGCGGGAAAGCTCCCGCCCCTCGGTGGTGCCGCTGAAAACGACGACGTTCATCGGCGGTACCCCCGCGGCGTGACCATCCGCCCGCTCAGCGCGCGGGTGGCGGCGTTGCCCACAAAGACGGTGGTGAACATATCCACCTCGGTATCCCGGAGCTGACTGAGGGGCAGGATGTGCTTTTCCTGCCCTTCCCGGCCGATGTTCCGCACAGAGCCGCAGAGGGTGTCCGGGGCTTTGCCGTTGGCCAGCAGGACGTCCACAGCCCGGCGCAGATAGTCCGGGCGGCCCTTGGACGAAGGATTGTACAGCGCCAGCGCGAAATCGCCCTGAGCGGCGCAGGCCAGCCGCCTTTCGATGACCTCCCACGGCGTGAGACGGTCCGACAGCGAGATGACGCAGAAATCGTGGGCCAGCGGCGCACCCAGCACCGCGCCGCCGCTGAGGGCGGCGGTCAGGCCGGGGACGACCTCCACATTGACGTCCGGGTACTCTTCGGCCAGTTCCAGCAGCGGGCTGGCCATGCCGTAGACCCCGGCGTCGCCGGAGCAGACCAGCGCCACGTCCCGGCCCGCCCGGGCGGTATCCAGCGCCCAGCGGCAGCGGTCGATTTCCCGGGTCATGCCGGTGGTGTAGCACTCTTTTTCCGGGTAGAGGGGGCGCACAAGGTCGATGTAGACCGTATAGCCGCACAGCACCTCGGCCTGCTGCAAGGCGCTCTGCGCCTGCACGGTCAGAAACTGTCCGCCGCCGGGGCCAAGCCCCACGACGAACACGGTCTTTCGGTTCTCACTCATTGCTCTGTCCTCCAATCGGGTGCAAAGGGGCGGACGGCCAGCGCCAGCGTCACGCCGCCGCCTGCCGTTTTGGGCAGAAGGAGCGTCCCGCCCGAGGCTTTTACCGCCGAGCGCTCACAGACGTTGTCCACGCCGGTGACACCGGCCACGAAGGCCGAGGGGGTGAACTGCCCCGGCACGGCCCGCAGCTGGTCTGCCGAATAGAACGTGATGGGCCAGCCGTGGGCTTTGCAGAACGCTGCAAGACCCGGCTCATCTTTTTTCAGGTCGATGCTGGCGGCGGCGCAGACCGCCGCCGGGCTGAGGCCGGACGCGGCACAGAACGCCGCAAAGGCTTCTTCCAGCTGGCGGGCCGTCGTGCCGCGGCGGCACCCCACCCCCAGCACCCCGATGCGGGGGACGAGGTGGAGCGCCCCGCCCTGGGGCGTGAGGGTCAGGGCGAAGTCGGCGGCTTCGGGTGGGTCAGCCTTTTCCACGCCGGCGGGGGTCTCCCCCGCCACCGGCCACGGCGACCAGTACCGGACCGTCTGCCCGGCCAGCAGGGCGCCGCTGACCCGCTTGATGCGCTCCGGCTCAAGGACAGCGCAGTTCTGGGCCTTGGCCCAGAGGTCCACGGCGAAGAGGCCGTTGACGTCGGTGGCCGTCGTGATGACCGGCACCGCGCCGCACGCTTTTGCCAGCGCCCGGGCCAGCGCGTTGGCACCGCCCAGATGGCCCGACAGGAGCGGCACCGCGAAGTTCCCGCCCTCGTCCACAACCACCACCGCCGGGTCGGCGGCCTTGCTCCTGCAGTGGGGCGCGATGGCCCGCACCGCGATGCCCACAGCTCCCACAAAAATCAGGGCCTCGTCCTGTGCAAAATGCTCCGCCGTCCAGCCTTTCAGGGTCCTGTCTCCGCCGCAGCGGCTCACGCTGCCGGGCAGAGCTTCCGCCAGCCGATGGGCCAGCGCTTCGCCTTTTGCGGTAAAGGCCAGATATGCCCGGCTCACTGCCCGGCCTCCGTTCCCTGCCGGAACTCGGTGGTAAAGGCGGGGTCATAGAGCTTGCTGCGCTCGTAATTTTCGCCCAGAAAGTCGCCTACGACGATGAGGGCGGTCTTTGTGATGCCGTTTTTGCGGGTCTCCTCGGCCAGTGTGGAGACGGTGCAGCGCACCACCTTCTGCTCAGGCCAGGTGGCCTTATAGACCACAGCGGCAGGGGTATCGGGGCGGTAGCCGCCGCTCCCGAGAAGGGCCTGCTGGACTTTGTCCACCAGCCCGATGGAGAGGAAGATGACCATGGTGGCCCCGTGAGCAGCCAGCTTTGCCAGCTGTTCGGCCTCAGGAACAGGAGTGCGGCCCTCCATCCGGGTGATGATGACGGTCTGGCTGACGTTGGGCAGGGTGTACTCGGCACAGAGCGCCGCCGCCGCGCCGCAGAAGCTGGACACGCCCGGGGTGTCGTCATAGGGGATGCCGTCGGCATCCAGCGCGTCCATCTGCTCCCGGATGGCCCCGTAGAGGCAGGGGTCGCCGGTGTGGAGGCGGACCGTGGTTTCTCCGGCCTTTTCGGCGGCACGGATGGTGTCCAGTACCTGTTCCAGCGTCATCTCGGCGCTGTTATAAATGGCACAGCCGGGCTTCGCCAGCCCCAGCAGGGCCGGGTTGACGAGACTGCCCGCGTAGATGATGCAGTCGGCATCGGCCAGCAGGGCCGCGCCCCGCCGGGTGATGAGGTCGGGCGCACCCGGCCCGGCTCCTACAAAATGGACCATATCTTACCCCTCCTTCACCAAAATCGTTGCGAAATAGCCCGCCGACCGGGCCGGGTCGTAATCGGTCAGGTCGGGCCAGACCTCCTCGTTCGGCAGGCCGCAGTTACAGACCATCGCGCTCCGGCTCAGAAGCCCGGCGTCGGCCAGCGCGGCCAGCGTCTCGGGCAGCTGACGGCCCGATTTCATCAGTACTTTCGCGCCCGGTGCGGCCAGCACCTCAGCGGCGCAGCGTCCCGGGACGATGGTCAGCGGCTGCTCCATGCCGCCCGTCAGGGACTGGCCCAGCCGGGCCGCAGCGGCACAGAAGCTCGTCACGCCGGGGAGCATCACGGTCTTGCAGCCCTCGGCCTCCAGGATCTCCTGTAAATAACCGAACGTGGCGTAGACGGACACGTCGCCGAGGTTGAGCATGGCGACATCCTGCCCGGCGTCGAGATATTCTTTCACGGCCCGGGCCGCCTCGATGTGGGCGGCTTTCTGCACCGCCGGGTCAAGGCTCATGGCGAAGCGCAGCGGCAGGATGGTCTTGCCGCTCAGATCCACCGCACCTTTTGCGATGTCCAGCGCCAGCATCCCGCCCTTCGGGGTCTGGGGCGCGGCGATGACCGGGCAGTTTTCGAGGCGGCGGACAGCCTGCAGGGTCATGAGCTCCGGGTCGCCCGGGCCGACGCTGACGCCGTAAAAAGTGCCTATCCGTTTTTCCATTCGTCCAGCAGCTCCTTTGCAGTTCTGGTCTGGCCCAGCGGGCCATATTGGTTCGAGAAGAGCACCGCACCCACCCGGAACGCCCCGGCGGCGCGGCGGTCGAGGTGGAGCTGGATGGCGTCCAGCAGACTGGACAGCACCGGCTCTCTCATCTCTGCTCCGTCTAAGATCTCCATGCAGGCGTCGGTGGTGGCCGCGTTCATCAGGGCCGCGCAGACGTCCCGGGACGCGCCGCAGAGGGCGGCGTGGGCGCAGAGCAGCTCGGTGCGGCAGTCGGCCGTGCGGGAGTGGGTGTTCATGACGCCGCCCGCCAGCTTGACCAGCTTGCCGATGTGGCCCACCAGCACCACCTCTTCGAAGTGAGATGCCGCCGCCATATCCATCGTATCCCCGATGAAGTTCGAGGTCTTGACCACCGGGATATTCTTTAGGGCGGGCATCTTCTCGTGGAGATAGTCGAGGCCGTAGTTGCCCGGGGCGAGGATGAGCCGCCGGGGGCTGACCGCCCGAAGCGCCGCCTGCCCCATTTCCAGCTGGATGGTGTCGAGGATGGCCTGCTGGCTCATGGGCTCCACGATGCCGCTGGTGCCGAGGACGCTGAGTCCCCCTTCCACGCCCATGTGGGGGTTGAAGGTGCGCTTCGCCGTCTCAGCCCCGCCTTCGATGGAGATGGTGACGTCAAAGCCGCCCGCGTACCCGGCAGATTCGGCCTCTTTTTCCAGCGCTTCCTTTATCATGGCCCGGGGGACGTGGTTGATGGCAGCTTCGCCCACGGGCTGGTCGAGACCGGGCTTTGTCACCCGGCCCACGCCCTCACCGCCGTGGATGCGCACCTCGCCGGACAGCTCGGGCCGGAGGGCGACACTGGCGATGACCGGCAGACCGGTGGTCACGTCCACATCGTCGCCGCCGTCCTTCCGGATAGCGCACTCGGCCCCCTCGCCGGACAGGCGGCAGAAGATAGGCTCTACCTCCACCACGATGCCCTTCGGGGTGCGGAGGGCCACCGTCTCGGAGGTGCGGCCGGTGAGCAGCAGCCGTGCTGCGCCCGCCGCGCCCAGCGCCGCACAGGTGCCGGTGGTATAGCCGCAGCGCAGGAGTTTCTGGCCGCTGCGGACGTAGTGCTCAAAGAGCGGGCGCTTTTCCTCCGGCGCTTTTTCTTCGCCGTAGAGGAATGCGTACTGCTCATCGGTCAGAGCATAAATTTTGCAGATGTTTTCCCGGGCAAAGGCCTTTTCCGGCGTCATGACGTCCGAGACGCCCGCCGCCGAGACGCAGACGACCTTATCCGAGATCTTCTGGGCCAGCTCTAATTCGTGGAGGCTGAGGATGACGGCCATCTTCTTGTCACGGGCGAGGCTTTTCAGGATGGCCAGCAATTCGGCCTTGCCCTTGATGTCGAGGAAAGACGTAGGCTCGTCCAATAATATCAGCTCCGGCTGCTGGCAGATGGCCCGGGCTAGCAGGACGCGCTGGCGCTGTCCGTCGCTGATGCGGTTGAAGTCCCGGCCCGCCAGCGCCTCGGCCCCCACGAGGGCCAGCGCGGCATGGACCTGGCGCTTATCTTCTGCCGAGAGGACACCCAGCCGCCCCGTGTAGGGGTAGCGCCCGGCGGAGGCCATCTCGAAACAGGTGGTCAGCTCAGTGCGGCGGGTGTGGGGCACCATCAGGGCCATTTTGCGGGCGCGCTCCGGGCCGGAGCAGTCCGCGAGATTTTTGCCGTCCAGCAGCACAGCGCCCCCCTGGGGGGCCAGCTGCGCTGCCAGCGTCTTGAGCAGGGTGGATTTGCCCGCGCCGTTGGGGCCGATGAGGGTGAGGATGCTCCCCTTCCCGACGCCGAGTCCGATGTGCTCCATCAGGGGTGTTTTGCCGTAGCCGATGGCAAGGTCCTCGGCGCGGCAGTAGAATTTCGGATCGCTCATTCCCGGCCCTCCTGTGTCTGGCGGCGCACCAGCAGCCAGATGACCACCGGCGCACCGAAAACCGCCGTCACCGAGCTGATGGACAGCTCAGTGGGCGCGAACAGGCTGCGGGCGATGAGGTCGCAGAGCAGACAGAACGCTGCCCCGCCCAGACAGCAGCCCGGCAGGACATAAAGGGGCTTTGCGCTGCCCAGCAGGTTCTTGACCAGATGCGGCACCGCGATGCCCACAAAGGAGATGGGGCCTGCAAAGGCCGTCACGCAGGCGGAAAGCAGGCTGGACAGCAGCACGAGGGCCGTCGAGAAAGCCCGCACCGGCACGCCGACGCTCCTGGCGTAGCTCTCGCCCATCTGGTAGGCTGCCATGGGCTTCGAGAGCAGGAACGCCGCCGCCAGCGCGGGCAGCACCACGCAGGCCGCTGCACCCACGTTGGCCCAGGTCATGCCGGAAAAGCTGCCCATCGACCAGTTGTGGAGATTGACGATGTTGGAGTCCTGAGCGAAAGTCACCACGATGTCGGTGACAGCCGAACAGATATAACCGATCATGATGCCGCAGATGACGAGGATGCTCATCCGCGGCACCCGCCGGGCCACCACCAGCACAAAGGCCATCGCCGCCATCGAGCCTGCAAAGGCAGCGATGATGAGGGTGGCCGAGCCGGTGAGCAGCCCCCGCTGTAAAAACACCACCATCGTCAGGGCCACCGCCAGCTTTGCGCCGCTGGACACGCCCATGACGAAAGGGCCTGCGATGGGGTTGGCAAAGAAGGTCTGCAAAAGGTAGCCTGCTGCGGAGAGGGCCGCGCCCAGCAGCACGACCATGACCGCCCGGGGCAGACGGAGCTGGAGCACGATGCCCACGGCCAGCGCATCTTCGCCCCGGCCCAGCAGAGCCGCCGCCACCGCGCCGGGCGTCAGGGACACACTGCCCCAGAACAGGTTGAGTGCAAACAGCACCGCAAGCCCCGCCGTGGGGCGAGGTAGGCGAGGCTGAGGCGGCGTGTGGTGGTCATGGCAATGCTCCTTTTATACGATCTGCTGCAAAAAGCGGAGGGAGGCCGGGTCGGGCCTGCCCTCGGTAAAAACGAGGTTCATATCGGAGATGAGGTCGGCCAGCTCCATGCTCTGCTGAAAGAGGCTCTGGGCCGTACACCAGCAGTCGCCGGACTGGACGGCCTTGAAATCTGCCAGCATCGGACATTTTTCGATGAGCTGGTCACGGGTCTCCATCACGCCCTCGATGGTGCTGTTGTAGATGAGGACATCGGCGTCTTTGGCCCGGGCGTAAAACGTCTCCAGCGGCAGTTTGATGGTGGACTGGGCCGACGTCTCCCCCTCGAGGTCGTCGAAGATGTAGACGCCGCCGGCCATCTCCACCATCTGGGCCACATAGTCGCTGGTGCGGCGGACGGTGATGAGGTTATTCGTGGTGATGGAGAAGAAGGCCGCGGTCTTGCCCGTGTTCTCCTGCTCGAGGATGGGGGCCACCTGCTCCACCTTCTGGCGAAAGACCTCTTCCGCCATCTCGGTCTTATTCAGCAGGATGCCGTAGAGCTTGAGCCACTCCATCCGGGCCAGCGGGCCGCTCTCGTAGCTCGAGCGCTCCACGAGGACCGGCACGCCGAACTTTTCCAGCTGTTCCTTGACCGCCGGATCATGGAGGATCATGGTGTTCTCGATGGCGAGGGTGCAGCCGGCGGCAAGGATGCGCTCATAGTCCGGGGCGCTGTACTTGCCCGCGTAGGCGATGCGGCCCTCCTGCATGGCCTGTCTGGCCTCTTCCACATACCAGCCCTCGGCCTTCGTGCCGGAGAGAGCGATGCTGTCCAATGCGTCCAGATGGACGAAGAGGTCCATCACCGAGGTGGAGACGAGATAAATATGATCCAGCGGCTGGCGCAGCAGAACGACATCTTCGGGCAGGTCGTCCACCTCGGCGGCCCCCTCGGGGACGACGAGGAACCGCCCGGCGTCCGGGATGTCGATCATCACATAGCCGCCCTCATAGCAGTCGGCGGAAAACTGGGTGGCATAGTCCAGCGGATAGCTGTGGTCGAACACGAGGGATGCTGTATTGGCCGGGGCGGTCTTGTGCTGCCCGCAGCCCGCAAGGGTGAGGGCGGCGGCAGGCAGGGCTTTCAGGAAATTGCGGCGTTTCATCGTATGAACTCCTTCCGTCTGCGCCTACGGCGCATCCACCTCCCTCAAAGAGGGCGGCCTTGGCATAGCCGGGAAAGCTTTTCTCCTTGCCAAAGGCCCCCTCCCAGAGGGGGCTGTCGAGCGAAGTGAGACTGGAGGAGTTACTTCAGCGTAAAGGTCAGCGTATACTCAATCTCATGCGGGGTGCTCATGGCGACGGTATCGCCCACCACATCCAGCGGGGCGTCGAGAGCAGTGACGGGGATCTCGAAGGTAGAGTTGCCCTCGGTGTTGGTGGGCAGATACTTTTCGCCGTCCACCAGCATATAGTCGTAGTTGGGGCTGGACCAGACGATGGTGGCGGTCATCCTGCCGTCGGCCACGGTCAGGACAGCAGGGCTTTCCACGGTGGCACGGCCGGAGCCGCCCTCGAGGGTCACGTCACAGGTGTAGGTGCCGTCGGCAGGTGCTTCCGCCGCCGCAGGCTGGGCGTTGGCGACACGGACGGTATGGTCGTACCACTTGCCCTTGGTGCCGAGGATGGCCAGCTGGAAGTCCTCGTCCAGAGCCTCCACCGGGATGTCGAAGCCGTAGACCTCATCCGAGGTGCCGTCGCTGTAGGTGACGGTGTCGGTGGTGGGCTGGAGCCAGTCGGCCTCGTGGGCCTCGGCGTCAGCGGCCATGCCGACGTAGAGGTTGACGATCTTCTTGGAGGCGAGACTGACGTGGAAGGTCATCTGACCGTCCTTCACGGTCAGGGTCCCCTTGCCGTCATTGGCCTCGTTGGCATGGAACATGGAGCTGTCGGTGTCAAAGTCGGCGGTGTAGACGCCGTCGGGCAGAGCAGCCTCTGCTGTCGGTTCGGAAGCAGCCTCGCTCACAGCGGAGGAGGCCGCAGCCTCGGAGGAAGCGGCAGAGCTGGCCGGGGTGCCGGATGCGCCGCAGCCGGTGAGAGAACCAGCCAGCACAGCGCCGGCCAGCAGAAGAGCAAATTTATGGTTCAGTTTCATGATGATATACCTCGAAGTATCTATTTTACAGAAAAGATTATAACACGCAATGGCCCGAATTCAAAGCAGGCCGAAAAAGAAATTGCCCGAAAAGGCACTCCTTTCCGGGCAATGATAGAATCAGGATCAGCCGTTCAGGGAATCGACAGCGGCCTTGGTGTGTGCGACGTAGAGCTGCTGGATGTCAGCGACCTCGCCCAGACCTGCGATCTGGCAATCGACAGAGTCGAATTCGCCGGAGGCCTCGAACTGGCTCTTCCAGGAATCCTCGTCGTCGCCCGCCATATCGTTGTTGGCGTGGTCACCTGCAACGACCATCAGGGGACGCAGGACGACCTTGGTGTAACCGGCGGCCTTGACAGCCTCGATGACGTTCTCGCAGGCAGTCTCCTCCGGCTCGCCCTCGACGGTGCCGATGAAGACATTCTTGTAGCCCAGAGCGTTCATCTGAGCCTGCATCTGGCTGTAGCTCACCTTTGCGGTGTGAGAGGTTCCGTGGCCCATGAAAACGAAGGCGGTGCCGTCCTTAGCAGCGGCGTCCAGACTGTCGAAACCGGCGGTCTTGACGGCCTCGGCGGTGATGGCCTTGGCGACAGCTTCCTTGTCGGCGTTGATGACGGTGGCATCGCTGCCCACCTCGCCCAGCAGAGGCTCGGCGATGGCGACGGACTCAAACTTATCGCGGTAGCTGTCCACCATCTCCATCATCTCGTCGTACTCAGCGCCGTGCATCAGATGGGTGGGCTGGACGACCAGATTCTTCACGCCGTTGGCAACAGCGCGCTCCAGAGCCTGCTCCATATTGTCGATCTTCTCGCCGTCACGGGCCTGGACATGGTTGATGATGATCTGTGCGGTGAAGGCACGGCGGACAGACCAGTCGGGATATGCGGCCTGGATGGCGTCCTCGATGCCCTTGATGTCCGCTGCGCGGCTGTTGTTGAAGGAGGTGCCGAAGCTGACGACCAGGATCTCCTTGTCGCCGATGTTGTCCTGGTTGCGGGCGTCGTCCTTGGAGGCGTCGCCGGTGTCGCGGCCAAAGTAATCGGGGTCAGCCTCTTCGCCCTCGACCAGCTCCTTCTGGGCGTCGGTCAGAGCGTCCCATGCGGCCTTTGCGGCCTCACACTGAGCGTCGGTGTTCTCGTTGCGCTCCTGCACATAGATGGCGTCGATGAGGTCTGCCACATTCTTTGCTGCCATTTCATCGGCCTCCTCGCTGCTCACCTCGCTGGCGGCGGCAGAGCTTGCGGCGGTGCTGCTGGCGGCAGTAGAAGAAGATGCACCGCAGCCGGTGAGCACACCGGCACACAGGGCCAGTGCGGCGGCAGCGGCGGTGACGCGCTGCCAGTTCTTGTTGGTTGCCTTACGCATTGTTTGAGTCCTTTCTGTTGTGTGGAATGTACGTTTCCGATAGAAAGGGTACGAAACGGGGGCCAGCTCAAACGAAAAAAGAGCCTTTTCACCGCGCGGAAGGCACAGCAAAAAGACCCTTTGAACGTTCGGGCTTTTTGGTACGACCAATTCCTCGTGATCCGGAGCCGGACGCTCCTGTACCAACAGCGGGCAGGTTTCCTGACTGAAAGCTCACCGCCCGCTGCCGCCTTCCCAGAGGCAAAGCCTCCAGTGACCGGCGCTGAGCGCCAAGGCAGCGGACTCCCTTATCACAGTGACGAGATCGCGCGGGACTCGCACCCGCTTCCCTTTTACCCTCCCGGCCAAAGGACACGCCCTTGGCGGCAGGCACCTGCTGTTTTCTATTCAGACGAGGTGAAGTATATCACACTCCGCCCTAAAATGCAATATCTCAACCCTCCTGCGGCACGGTCCAGACCATGCCCAGCGCTTCGAGCTTTGCGATGCGCTCCGCCGTCAGCTTTTTCTCGGCACAGGCGTAGTTTTCGCGCATCCGGCGGACCCAGTCGCCGAGGCAGAAGCCGTCTTCGGTCTTATAGTTCACCGGCACCAGCAGATTGCCGTGGGCGGCGCAGTACTCTTCGGCACGGCGGAACGCCCCGGCCCACTTGGCCTCCCGGGCGTCCCACTGCATCCCGATGGCATCCAGCAGAGCGATATGCTCCGGCGTCACCTGGAACGAGCCGGGCCGGGCCTTGCGGGCAGCCCGGAGGTTCGAGATCCAGACGCCCAGACGGAAGCCGTTCTCGTCCACGTATCCGGCAGGCACGAGGAGACTGCCCTTCTTCTCGGCGTAGAGCCTGGCGCTCTGGTAGTTGTCCAGCCAGTTCTGCTCCCGCACGCTGCACGCGGGCGGCACCGGGGCGCTGAGGCGTCGGCCTTTTTCGCCCTTGAACAGCTCTTTCAGGGCCGCGCGGCGCTCGGCGGAGAGCTTTTTGCCCTCCCTCAGCATCTGCTTCTGACGGGACAGCCAGCTGCCCAGCCAGATGCCGTCCTCCGTCCGGTACTGGGCCGGAACGGCCAGACTGCCGTGCTCCTTTTTGTATTCCACGGCCAGCTCGTAGCGGTGCTGCCACGAGTCGGTCTTTTCCCAGTTCATGCCCAGCTCGTCCAGCAGAGCTTTCCGCTCCGGCGTCACCCGGGCGCTGCTGCGCTCGGGGTTCTGCCATGCGTACCGCTGGCGGGACACCCACTTGCCCAGCAGAATGCCGTCTTCGTCGGTGTACTCGGTGGGGACGTCGAGGTTCCCGTGGGCGGCGTGGTACTTCACGGCGGCCTCGTAGGCGGTCTGCCACTTGCGGTCGTTCCGGTTCGTCCAGTCCACTCCCAGCGCTTCCAGCTTTTCGATCTGGGCGTCGGTCAGCACACCTTCTTTATAAGCGGCACGCTGACTGCCCAGCCAGACGCCCAGCGCCATACCGTCCGGCGTGACGTACTTGACGGGAATTTCCAGCGTGTGATTTTCCAGATAATACTGGACGGCGGCGGCATAGCTCTTCTCCCAGAGGATGCTGCCGGTGTCCCACACCATGCCCAGTGCCTCGAGGCGCTCGACGCGGTCTGACGGCAGATTCCCGCTCAGATAGCGCTGGCGGTTGTAGACGATCCACTCGCCCAGCGCAAAGCCGTCCTTATCCTTATAATGGACCGGCACCAGCAGGTCGCTGTGGCTGCCGCGGTACCGCCGGGCCGAAGCACAGCCCTTCTCCCACGCCAGCTCGAGCCGCTTTTTCCAGTTCATGCCGATCTTGTCCAGCCGGGCGGCCTGCTCGGCGGTGAGGCGTCCCTTTTTCTTTCCGGCCCGGACAAGGCGCTGGTTTTCCAGCCAGCGGCCCACGGCCACGCCCCCAAAGCGGTAGGAGCGAGGCACGTCCAGCGTCTTTCCCTCTGCCGTCATCTGCTTTGCGGCGGCATAATAGCGCTCCCAGTCGGAGTCCAGCGCGCGGCGGAGCTGCCGGTAAGCCCGGCGGCAGGCAGAGAGAGGCTCTTCCAACGGGAAGGCTTCTGCCCCCGCCGCGCTGCACTCCTTCCGCAGCTGCTGCACACAGGTCAGCGCCTCAAAGGCCGCGCTCAGCTCTGCCACCGGCACACTGCCGCAGGCTGCAAGGGCGCGGGCCAGCATCTGCCGGTATGCGGCCGGTCCAGCGCTGCGGCGCACCAGCACCACGCCCGAGATCCCGGCCAGAGGAGCCTGCACCGCCGGGCCGTTGGCACAGACCAGCAGCCGGAGGGTGGCCGCTTCGTCGGCCGCAAAGCCTTCTGCATCCTTATAAATATGTGTTCCTGCACCAAACAGCTTCTCGGCCTGCTCTGCGGCCTGCGCCGCCGCTGCATCATCCTCGCAGAGGACGAGGCAGCGCCCGGCAGCATCCGGGAGCCACTGCGCCAGCAGCTGTTCCACCGGCGGAAGCTTCTCTACGGCGAGGCTCAGAGCCTGATATTTCTCGGCGTTGGGGTCAGGGCAGCCCGGCAGATGGAGGTTCTTCACCTCAGCACGGAGGCGGGCCATCGCATCTTCCAGCGGCCAGAGCAGGGCCGTATAGGAGGCCGGCATGGGCAGCAGGCCCTCGGCCATCGCCCCGCCCAGCGCCAGCGGCTCCACGATGGCGTCGGCCAGCATCTCCTCGGCAGCGCGGCAGCTGTCGCCCGGGGCGTCCGGCTCCCCCAGAGCCAGCAGCTTTGCCCCCGGGCAGAGGCGGAACAGGGGCTGGACACAGTCGGTCCAGTCCTTTGCGCTCATCTCCCTCCAGCCGTCCAGCACCAGCAGGCCGGGCCGGAACTCAGCCAGCGCCACCCAGCCCAGCGCATTCTGCACGGCCAGCTGCTCGCAGCTCATCAGCCGCACCCGGTCGCCCAGCGTCCGGTCCAGCCGCTTTGTCAGGGCGCGGCGCAGCTCCAGACGGGCAGCGCAGGACACCACCCAGAGCACGCGCATCTCGGGGTGGGCGTCCAGCAGCTCCCACACGATGCAGCCCTTGCCCGTACCCGCCGGGCGCACCAGCGCAGCACAGTTTTTCTGCTGCAGTCCAGCCTCCGCTGCACGGCAGGCTGTTTTATTTGAATCATCTACCAAAATCGACATATCTTATCCTTTCTGCCCCTTCCGAGGGTTCAGAAATTCGCTTTTTCTGCAAAAAAGAAACGCGCCTGCGCAAAGCCGGCTTTCCTGCCTGCGCTGCGCCTGCGTTTTTCTGCAAAAATGTTACTTTCATGCTCTATTTTTATCATAAAAGTTTATTTCTTGTCAAGATGATTTGCACAGATTTTTCCAAATAATTTTACATTCCCTTTTTCCGGAAATTCCGGGACCGTTCCCTGCTGCCCGTTGACGGCGGGGACAGTTGGTGGTAGACTTTTTTCATCGGCTCCCCTTTTGGCGGGAGACTCCCCTATTTATGATATGTGAGGTAATCGATATGAACATCATCAGCACCGAAAAAGCTCCCGGCGCCATCGGCCCCTACTCTCAGGGCTACACCGTGGGCGGCCTCGTCTTCACCTCCGGCCAGATCCCGGTAGACCCCGCCACCGGCGCAGTCGCCGAGGGCATCGCCGCACAGGCTGACCAGAGCTGCCGCAATGTGGGCGCTATCCTCGAAGCTGCCGGCGTGGGCTTTGACAAGGTGGTCAAGACCACCTGCTTCCTGGCCGACATCGCCGACTTTGCCGCTTTCAACGAGGTGTACGCCAAATATTTCACCTCCAAGCCCGCCCGCAGCTGCGTGGCCGTGAAAGACCTGCCCAAGGGCGTGCTCTGCGAGATCGAAGCCATCGCTGAGGCCTGAGCCGCCTTTTCAGCACAAAGAGGGGCCGTCTGCACTCCATTCCGGGTGCGGACGGCCCCTTTTGTCTGCCTTCGATTCCAGTTTTTCATGCTGGCCAACTTTCTTAGCCGGAGAAATTGACTTCGTTTTTCGCTTTTGTTACAATAGAATCGAACTGTTGTAAAAGATTTCCGGTCAAATTTGAAAGAGAGGTCCCTGCCCATGTCCAATTCCCGTGTTGAAAGCCACAGCCGCGCCGAATTGCGCAACAAGATCATCAGCGCAGCCACCCTGCTCGAGATCCTGTTGTCCGGCCTCGTCCTCATCGGCCTGCTGCTGTCGATGGTGCCGCTGCTGCAGTGGATGCCCGGCCTGCTGTTCGACGGCAACGACGTCGAGGTGAGCATCTTCTTACAGCGGGCGCTGGACATCGTCATCGGCATCGAGTTCATCAAGATGCTGGCCAAGCACAGCCCCGGTTCCAGCCTCGAAGTGCTGCTCTACGCCATCGCCCGCCACATGGTGGTGGGGCACGAATCCGCCATGGAGAACCTGCTGAGCGTGAGCGCCATCGCCCTCATCTTCATCGTGCGGAGGTTCTTCTTCGTGCCGGCCTTCGGCGCTCATCTGCCCGACGGCCACCCCGCACCCGACCTTTCCCCCAGCCAGAGCGGCATCCCGTCAGAGGAATTCGCCTCCCGGCTGCGCAAGCACCTGCATCATAATGACACCGACACGGAGCTTGAAGTCGCCATCGAAGACCCCAAGTACGAGGACAACACCGACACGCTGCTGGAAGCAGACCCGAAATGAGCCTGACAACGTAAAATGCCCCGCAGGACGCTCGTCGAGAGCTGCCTGCGGGGCATCTTTTTATGCTTAGTTGCTCTTGTGCTTCTGGCCGAAACGGTACTCCTTGCCGTCCCGGATGCGCTGGATGTTGGAACGGTGCATCCAGATGACCATGCCGCCCATGATGGCAGCGCCGACGGTGCAGACCACCACGTCCCGGGTCGGCAGGCCGCGCATGAGGCTGTACACCAGCGTCAGCACCGGGTAGGCTGCGGCCATGGTGATGCTGCCCAGCGACACCATGCCGGTGGGGACCAGGCAGACGAGGAAGATGAGTGCCAGCACCGGCAGCAGCACCGGCTGAACTGCCAGAATGGCACCGGCAGCCACCAGTACGCCCTTGCCGCCCTTGAAGCCGAAGTAGATGGGCTTGGAGTGGCCCACCACGGCGAGGATGGCGGCGAGGTAGACGCCCAGATAGGGCGAAATGGCCGCATCGGCGGGCAGATGGCTGAACAGCCACCGGCCGAGGCAGACAGCCACGACGCCCTTGAGCACATCGCCCACCGCCGTGAGGGCAGCGGCCTTCTTGCCGAAGGTGCGCAGCATGTTGGTCATACCGGCAGCGCCCGAGCCGTGGGTGCGGACGTCGTCATGGTACAGATACTTGCTGACGAGGATGCCGGTGTCCACGCTGCCCAGCAGATAGGCTTCGGCAGCGACCGCCAGCACAATGAGAAATGCGGTCATAGAACCAGTCTCCCTTCCTTATACGTCCTTCGCGCCCACCTCGCCGGAGCCGCGCTCACGCACGACAAGGCGGATGGGGGTGTGCTCCAGACCAAAGTTCTCGCGGATCTGGTTGATGATATACCGCTGATAGCTGAAGTGGAACAGGTGCTTTGCGTTGACGAAGGCCACGAACGTCGGCGGACGGGTGGAAGCCTGGGTCAGGTAGAAGATCTTCAGGCGGCGGCCCTTATCGCTGGGCGGCTGCATCCGGGCGGTGGCACGGGCCAGCATCTCATTCAGCACACCGGTGGGCACGCGGGCGCCGTTCTGGCTGTCCACATCGCGGATGAGCTGCATCAGCTTGTTGACGTTGTAGCCGGTCTGGGCCGAGATGAAGATGATGGGAGCGTAGCCCATGAAGCTGAAGCACTCGGCATAGCCCCGGCGCTGCAGTTCCATGGTGTTGGTCTCCTTGCCCTCCACGGCATCCCACTTGTTGACGACGATGATGCAGGCTTTTCCCTGGTCGTGGGCGTAGCCGGCCACCTTGCTGTCCTGCTCGGTGAAGCCGACGGTGGCGTCCACGAGGATGAGTGCCACGCGGCTGCGCTCGACAGCAGCCAGTGCGCGGACGACCATGTAGCGCTCGAGGCCGTCGGTGATGTTGCTGCGCTTGCGCAGACCGGCGGTATCGGTGAAGATGAACTTGCCGTAAGCGTTGTCCACGGGGGTGTCGATGGCGTCGCGGGTGGTGCCAGCCTCGTTGGCCACGATCATGCGGTTCTCACCGAGGATGCGGTTGGTCAGGCTGGACTTGCCCACATTGGGGCGGCCGATGATGGCGACGGGGATGCGGTCTTCCTCCACAACGGTCTCGCTGAAATCGAGGTGGGCGCAGACGGCGTCCAGCAGGTCGCCGGTGCCGTGGCCGTGGACGGACGAGATGGGCATGACTTCGTCGAAGCCGAGGTTATAGAACTCGTAGAGCTCCATGGGGGTCTCGCCCACGTTGTCGCATTTGTTGACGGCGAGGATGATGGGCTTGTGGCTGCGGCGCAGCATATGGGCCACGTCCTCGTCGGCGGCGGTCAGGCCGTTGCGCACGTCCACCACCATGATGATGCAGTCGGCGGTATCGATGGCGATCTGGGCCTGCTCGCGCATGTGGGCCAGAATGCCCTCGGTGGCCTTGGGCTCGATGCCACCGGTATCCACCAGCAGGAACTCGTGGCCGCTCCACTCGCAGTTGGCGAAGATGCGGTCGCGGGTGATGCCCGGGGTATCCTCCACGATGGCCAGACGCTGGCCGCAGAGCTTATTGAACAGGGTGGACTTGCCCACGTTGGGGCGGCCCACCACAGCAACGATCGGTTTGCTCATAGGGGGTTCCTCCTTTCACAAAAGGGGTAAAATTACGGTCTTCTCCGGCGGGCGATATGCAGGCCGCTGCGCAGCAGGGCCTTGGCTTCGTCGCCGCCGCCGGTGGGCAGGACTTCCACCTTTACGCCGAGCCGCTGGCCCAACTGCTCGATGGTCATATCATCGAGGAAGGTGTCCTTCTCCTCCCGCAGCATCACGGCAGGCACGCCCAGGGTGCCGCTGGACAGCCGACCCTCGCACTGAGCGATGATGTCGGTCGCCGTGACGAGGCCCGCCACGCCGACGTTGCCGCCGAAGAAGTTGTTTTTGATGGGATGCACGTTTACTTCTATCATGGGGTACTGGCGGTGGAGCTCGTCCATCATCTCGGTGATGAGGGGCGCGGCCATGGTGCCGGTGACGACATCCATCTTTTTGGTGCCATAGATGCGGTGGGGCTTTTCCAGCTCGGCCAGAAATTCCTCCCGGAAGAGGCTCATCATGCCCACGCCATTTTCCAGCTGGTCGTAGTCCTCATAGAACTCCGGCTCCGGGATGGGGCGGCCGGCCTTGAGATACCACTCATCGCTGGGGTAGATGATGCGCTTGCCGTGGCGGCGCTTGCACTCATCCCCAAACTCCTCCATGATGTCGATGACGGCAGCGCTGGTCTCGGCGTCGTAGGGCGTCTGCTTGAAGAGGTTCTGGCGGTAATCCGTCACGCCGCAGGGGACTGCCGCCACGCTCTGCACCATCGGGGTCAGCTCCAGCAGGTCGGTGAGGGTGCGGCGGAGCTCGTCGCCGTCGTTGATGCCCCGGCAGAGCACCAGCTGGCAGTTGACGGCGATGCCGCCCTCCACCAGACGGGGCAGGTACTTCAGCACCTCGCCGCCCCGTTTATTCGCCAGCATCCGCACCCGGAGCTGGGGATTGGTGGTGTGGACCGAGATGTTGATGGGCGAGATATGCATCTTGATGATGCGGTCGATCTCGTGGTCCTGCATGTTGGTCATGGTGATATAGTTGCCGAACAAAAAGGACAGGCGCTCGTCGTCGTCCTTGAAGTAAAGGCTCTCACGCATTCCCGGGGGCAGCTGGTCGATGAAGCAGAACATGCAGTGGTTGGAGCAGGAGTGCTTCTGGTCGCCCAGATAGGTGGAGAAGTCGCAGCCGAAGGGGCCGCGCTCTTCCCGCCGGACGTCCCACTCCCGGATGCCGTCCGCCACTCTCGCTTTGAGGTGGAAGCTCTTGCTGTCGGTATAAAAATCATAGTCCAGCGTGTCGTTCAGCTCGTTGCCGTCCACGCTCAGCAGCTCGTCGCCGCCGGCGAGACCGAGGGCTTCCGCCTCGCTGCCCGCGTCCACGCGGTCGATTTTAATAGACACTTTCACTTCACCTGCTTTCCGATAGGTTCGCCTTCGTACAACCTCTCAGTCGGGCTTGCGCCCGCCAGCTCCCCCAAAGGGGGAGCCCTTGGCATG
>OHGI01000392.1_pt1 | contig 20003 bp, 14 predicted proteins | sample 1567781 | NCBI WGS metagenome assembly OHGI01 (sample SAMEA3879526, study PRJEB24766) | human gut metagenome | biome: human-associated habitat; feature: feces | place: USA | collected 1985/1987
TCTCTTGTGTGAGCCGGCGAGGACGGCGTCTGGCCGCTGTCGGCTCCAACGGTGCGCTCATCAACCTGCTGGTCAACCTGTTCGTGGGCCTGTCGCTGGGCGCGAACGTCGTTGCGGCCCGCTGCTTCGGCGCGAAGGACGATGAGGGCGTCCGCAACACCGTCCAGACCTCCGTGACGCTGGGCCTCGTCAGCGGCTTCTTTCTGGCCGTGGTGGGCTTTTTTGCCGCCCGCGTCCTGCTGGAGCTGATGAGCTGCCCGGAGGACGTCATCGGCCTGTCCACCCTCTACCTCAAGATATACTTCATCGGTATGCCCATGACCATGCTGTACAACTTCAGCTCGGCCCTCCTGCGCGCCGTGGGCGACACCAGGCGGCCTCTGTTCTGTCTGGCCGTGGCGGGCGCCATCAATGTGGTGCTGAACCTCGTGTTCGTCATCCTCTTCTCCATGAGCGTGGCGGGCGTCGCTCTGGCCACCATCATCAGCCAGACCGTCTCCGCCTGCATGGTCACGGCCCTGCTGGTGAAGGAGAAAGGCCCGCTCCACCTCGACCTCGGCCGTCTGGGCTTCCATGCGGGGGCTCTGGGCCAGATCTTGCGCATCGGCCTGCCTGCCGGTCTGCAGAGCACCGTGTTCAGCCTTTCCAACGTCGTCATCCAGTCGGCGGTCAACTCCTTCGGCTCCATCGTCGTGGCCGGCAACTCTGCCGCTTCCAACCTCGAGGGCTTCGTCTATACCGCCATGAACGCTTTCGCCCAGGCTGCTGTCACCTTCACGAGCCAGAACATGGGCGCCCGCCGGTACGACAACCTGGACCGCGTCATGCGCAACTGCCTGCTCTGCGCCGCCGTCACCGGCCTCGTGCTGGGCGGCGGTGCCTCCCTGCTGGGCGAACCGCTGCTCCACTTCTACTCCTCCGATGAGGTCGTGGTGACCGCCGGTCTGGCCCGTATGCACATCATCTGCACCACCTATCTGCTCTGCGGCTGCATGGATGTTCTGGCCAGCTGTCTGCGCGGCCGGGGCTACTCCGTCCTGCCGATGGTGGTCAGCCTCGTGGGCAGCTGCCTGCTCCGTCTCGTCTGGATCGCCACCATCTTCCGGCTGTTCCACACCACCACGATGCTTTACCTCAGCTACCCCGTCAGCTGGATCTTGACGGCACTGGTGCATCTGGCCTGCCTGCTGGTGGTACGGCATAAGATGAATACCGCCCTCTCAGTCAAAGCCTGACGGCTTTGCCAGCTCTCCCAAAGGGGGAGGTGTCACCGAAGGTGACTGAGAGGGCGCTTGTAAACTTTCTGTGCAAAGCTTGACTTTTGCGGGGAATGGCATATACTATAAATAGTGAAAGTAGAAATTGAACTAGTCATTTGACTCACCAAGAAGAAAACCCCCTCACGGAGTTGCAGCTCCGAAAGGGGGTCTTCTTTTTTAGTGCTTACGGCCCGTGAACCATCCGTCAAGCCACTTGCAACGGCGACGACCGCTGCCAGTGGCGGAGCGGAAAAGTTTCCTATGGAAGACGAAGCGCTGCGGAATGCCAAAGCCTCTCCTACAAGGAGAGGTGGCATCGCGTCAGCGATGACGGAGAGGTTGGACAAAGGGAAGCCTGCCCATAACCAAAAAAGCCCCCGGCACGCTGCGGAACGTGCCGGGGGCTTTTCGTACAAAGCGGAGGGATGCGGAAACGCTCCGCCTTGGGGGTTGGTTAGTTAGTGGATCAGTTCGCTGTGGTCTGCGCCGCCCACGGTGAGGGTGGCAGAGCTGCCGCTGTGGGTGAGGGTGAAGATGGTGTCCTCCGTGCCCAGCGACAGCATGGTATCGATGTCCAGCGCCGTCTCGCGGCTCTCCGTACGGAAGACGAGGGTATCTACGCCCTGCGCTTTCAGTTCTGCCAGATTGCCCAGACAGCCGAAGAGGGTGGCGGTATCAGAATCTGCCGTGACGATGTAGCGGGTAGACTCCTGATGCATCTCATAGGTCGGCGCACCGGTTATGGTGAGGACGACGACGGTGTCACTCGAGTTTTCTTCTGCCTCAGGCTGCATGATCGGCAGAATCTTCACGCTCGTCGAGCCACATCCCTTGCAGAAGTATTCTACTTCGCCTGCCGAGTCCTGAGTTGCAGCCACACGATTCGTTTCTTGCCAATCGTGGATATGTTCACTCTCGGTTTTTCCATCAATTCGAGTCACTGAGCCTCCAGTCATCTCCGAAAAATCCAGTTCGAGTTCTTCACCTTCGGTCAAGTTTTGGTCTCCTCCTGCACCTTTGTAAAGAGCACCAGAGCCAATAGCTGCTCCCGCCTTGAATAGACCGGATTGTTTTCCTCCTTTCGCGGTGACCTGCGCATTTCCGAGAATCTTCACGATTCCCTTGGCTGCAAAGCCTCCACCAATTCCGGCAGATGCACAGCCTCCTTCTGCATTCACTTTTGCATTCTCAGAAATCGTAACGTCGCCGACATTCCAGCCTCCACCTCCGATGCCTGCACCTCCTCGCTCACACATACCTCCGATTGCGTTTTCAATTACTGCATTCCCGGAGATGGTAACAGTTCCTTTTGCTCCGCCGCCACCGATACCAGCGCCGTTATAGTTTCCCTGTGCTTTTTTGATGACCGCATTTCCGGTAATCGTCACCTCGGCCTTTCCGCTCCAGCCTCCTCCGATTCCAGCACCATACAGCCCGCCAGTTGCCGTGATCGTTCCTCCCTCAATTGCTAATTTCGACGTTCCCTGTTTACCTCCTGAGCTTCCAATTCCTGCGGCATTACTTCCGCCAGAGGCCACCAGTGAGTCCTGCGTGCTGTCTGCTGTAATCGTTAGCTTTCCGTTTGAGGTGCTATCATTCTTTTCCACGCCAGCATGGCTGTTTCCGCTCTTCAGAGTATTGTCCCCCTTTAGCTTCACCGTCGTGTCACCTTTACCTTGTACAGCCATCGCGGCCTTACCATCTTTGCTCACATCGATATTCACGTTTTCGATCGTGACCGTCGTGTCTTTTTTGGTGCAGTTGTTGATAATTGTAATGATATGCTTCACCGCTTCGTTCACAGCCTTTGTCACCGTGCTGGCAGTGTTGGCCTCAAAGGTCATGACGTCCTCGTCGTCATCTTCGTCCTCTGCGGCCTCCTCGACAGGCTTCTGCTCAGTCGATGCCTCGAGGGTGTCGTCGTCGGTCTTCCCTTCGGGCTTCTGCGTGTCCGGCGTCTCCGGCTCGGCATCCGCAGGCTCGTCCTTTTTCTGGGCTTCCCCGCTGTTCACGTTCTCGGGCCAGACAACGTGCTCCGTGTCGGTCTTCTCCGCAGGCTCTCCCGGCTCGGCATCCACCACCGGCTTCTGTCCTTCAGCCTCGTCCGCCGTGTCGTCGGCTGCCGACCCATCAGAGTTGTTCTCCGTTTGTTTGTTCGGGTTCTTGCCGCCCTTGATGACCACCGCCGTGTCGTCTTTCTCTTCTTGCGCATTGCCGACACTGACATAGGTGTCGCCGTTGTCCTTAACGGTCACCGTAATATCACCGTCATCGATATAATAATCCTTTGCCAGTGCCGCCGGGGCTGCCGCCGAAAGCGCCACACTCAGGGCCAGCGCGACTGCCGCCGCACGCTTCATATTTTTCCGTAACCGCATACTTTTTTACCTCCTATATTTTTGCAGGGTCACCGTTTTTTTCATTTTACCCCCCCCCCCTATATCTTTGTCAAGTCCTTTTCATGACATACCAGCGTAGATTCATGAATAGTGTGACTTTTCCGGCATAGCAAAAAAAGAACAGCCCCGCCTTTCCGAAGAAACGCGGAGCTGTATCATTTTACAGCCTCTTCGCCAGCAGATACCGGTCATACCCGCCGTACATCTCCCGGCGGCAGACGATCTCAAAGCCGCTGGCCAGGGCGTTGTTGAGGCTGTACTGATTTTCCGGGCTGACGGTGGCCCCGATGCCCACGATGCCCGGGCGGAGCCGGGTAAGCGCCGCCTCCAGCAGCTTCCGCTGCAGACCGTTGCCCCGGTAGTCGGGGTGGACGATGGCGCTGTCGGCGTTGGCCCAGCCGTCCCACTCTTCTCGCGGGATGCCCATAAAGGCGGCGTAGTTGTGCGCGTCCTGCCCGCAGTACCGCAGGATGAAGTAGGCCCCCAGCCGCCCGCCGTCCCACCCGCCGATGCAGAGGTCCTCTTTCAGGTAACGGGCGATGTTTTCCAGCGTGTCGGGTACGAACTGCTCCGGGTGGGGCATCGCGGCCCGCACCTCGTTCTGCAAGGCGTAAAAGGCGGCGGCATCCTCCGGCCCGGCAGCACGCAGGGTCATGGTGCGGCTTGCGGGTTGGCCGCACACTTTGTGCAGAAGAACTTCCATTCTTGCTCTATCCCTCCAAAATAAAATCATACTTTCCGGCTGATTCCAGTATAAATGCCGTTTGAATCATTGTCAATTTATGCTATAATATTTGCAGAAAGAGTTTTTGTGCTCAGGCACAGCTTTTTCGGAAGTCCAGGCAGGGCCGCCCTGCCCGTGTACCGGAGGAAACGAACCATGAGAGATTCCAGCTTATCCCCTTCCAGCCGCTTGGGTGGTGCTGTCATCAGCGACCGCATCGTCAGCGCTCTGCTGGAGGAACTGCGCACAGGCCGCTATGCACAGACCGACCGTCTGCCCGCCGAGGTAGACCTTGCCGCCGAACTCGGCGTCAGCCGCACCGTCATCCGCGATGCGCTGAGCGAGATGGAGCGTGCGGGTTACATCGAGCGTGTGCGCGGCATCGGCACAGTGGTCAACCGAAGTGTCCTGAACCTGCGCAGCCGGTTGGACCAGAAGCTGGAGTATTACCCGCTCATCCGCAGCTTTGGCAGCTACCCCCACGCCGACGGCATCCAGATCTACCCCGTCCGCGCAGGCGAAGAGCTGGCCCGTGATCTGGCCATCGAGCCCGGCGACGATGTCATCTGCATCAAGAAGCGCATCCTCGCCGACACCACCCCCGTCATCTACTCCATCGACTACCTGCCCCGCGCCCTGTTTGGGAACCGGGACTACACCCGCATCGACCTGTCGGGTGACATCTTCGATGTTCTGGAGCGGGAGTGCCGCCAGCAGGTGGCCTCCAATGTGGCCCACCTCAAGGCCAGCTGCGGCGACGAGCCCATCCGGGCCGCCATGCGTCTGGCCCCGGGCGAGGCCATGCTGCTGCTGGATGAGATATGCTACAACCGGCTCTGCCATCCCGTCATGCGTTCGTTGAGCTACTACACGAACTTCTTCGACTTCTCGATTCTTCGAAAGCTTCTTTGACGGAGGGAAACAAAAAAATATGCGTCATCTGATCGATCCGTTGGATTTCAGTCAGCAGGAGATCGCCTCTCTGCTGGACCTGGCCGACCGCATCTGCGCCGACCCGGCTGCCTATCAGGACGTGGCCGCCCACAAAAAGCTGGCCACCCTGTTCTACGAGCCGTCCACCCGTACCCGCCTTTCGTTTGAGGCCGCGATGCTGAACCTCGGCGGACATGTCCTCGGCTTCCCAAGCGAGACCGTCTCCAGTGCATCCAAGGGCGAGAGCGTGGCCGACACCATCCGCGTCGTCTCCTGCTATGCCGACATCGTGGCCATGCGCCACCCCAAGGAGGGCGCACCGCTGCGGGCCAGCCGGTACTCCCGCATCCCTGTCATCAACGCAGGCGACGGCGGCCACCAGCACCCGACCCAGACCATGACCGACCTGATGACCATCCGCCGCCGCAAGGGCCGTCTGAACGACCTGACCATCGGCCTGTGCGGCGACCTCAAGTTTGGCCGCACCGTCCACTCCCTCATCAAGACCATGGCGCGCTGTGAGAACATCCGCTTCGTCCTCATCAGCCCTGAAGAGCTGCGGGTGCCGGACTACATCATCACCGACGTGCTCGAGGCCAACCACATCCCCTACAAGGAGACCCGCAGCCTCGAGGAATCCATGCCCGAGCTGGACATCCTCTACATGACCCGCGTCCAGAAGGAGCGTTTCTTCAACGAGGAAGACTATGTCCGTCTGAAGAACAGCTATATCCTCACCAAAGAGAAGATGGCCCTTGCCAAGCCTGACATGGCCGTGCTCCATCCCCTGCCCCGCGTCAATGAGATCACGCTGGACGTGGACGACGACCCCCGGGCCGCCTACTTTGAGCAGGTGCAGAACGCCGTCTACATCCGCATGGCGCTGATCATGACGCTGCTGGGTCTCAAGGACCCCAAGGCTGAAAAGGAGGGCAACTGAGATGCTGAACATTGATGAAATTCAGAACGGTATCGTCATCGACCATATCAAGGCAGGCACGGCCATCGGCCTGATGGACCTGCTGGGCATCAAGGGCAACCGCACCTCCAGTGTGGCCCTCATCCAGAACGCCCGCAGCCACAAGGCAGAGTCGGGCCGGAAGGACATTATCAAGGTGGAGGGCGACGCCTCCTGGCTCAACCTCGACGTGCTGGCCTATCTCGACCCCGACATCAGCGTGACCGTCATCGAAAACGGCCGGGCCATCAAGAAGGAAAAGCCCCAGCCCCCCAAGCGTCTGGTCAACATCGTGCGGTGCAAGAACCCCCGCTGCATCTCCTCCATCGAGGAAGAGTGCGACCAGATCTTCGAGCTGAGCTCCAACGGCAAGTATCGCTGCATCTACTGCGAGCAGGAGCTGCAGGTCAAGCCGGAATAATAGAAAATAAACGATAAAAGCCGCCTGTCATTCAACGAACGACAGGCGGCTTTGCTTTTGATCCTCAGACTTTCCGGCGCAGCAGGCTCATCGGCGGCAGCTCCGGGGTGGGGATGGTATAGCGCTCCATCGCGTGGGGCGTGGACTCCACCAGCTCACCGGCCTCATTCTTGATCCACTCGGGGTTCAGCGGGATGCTGCGGCCATCCGGGCAGAGCACTTCCAGCGTGTCGCCGAGGCTCCACTTGCCCCGCTGCTGGCAGCTGGCGACGCCGTTCTCCCAGCCGTCCACCGTACCGACAAACTCCCACTCGCGGATGTAAGTCGCGCTGTCGGTAGCCTGACGGGCCTGCTCCCGGCCAAAGTAGAAGCCGGGCGAATAGTGGCGGTGGCTGGTGCGAGTCAGCTCATCCAAAACCTCTTCCGGCAGCTCGAAGTTTTCGTTCATCGGGTCGGCCAGATACTGGTCGAGGGCGCGGCGGTAGGCCGCCGTCACGCTGGCGACGTAGTAGAACGTCTTGGCGCGGCCCTCGATCTTGAGGCTGTCCACGCCCGCCTTGCAGATGAGGTCGAGGAAGGGCGCGGTACACAGATCGTTGGCGTTCAGGATGTAGCTGCCGTTCTCGTTCTCGCCGATCTCATAGAGCTGGCCCGGGCGGGTCTCCTCGCTGAGATAGTACTTCCAGCGGCAGGGCTGGGCGCACTGGCCGCGGTTTGCGTCGCGGCCTGCCATGTAGTTGGAGAGCAGGCAGCGGCCCGAGACGCTCATACACATGGCGCCGTGGACGAAAGCCTCGATTTCCAGCTCCGGCGGGGTCTTGTCGCGGAGGGTAGCGATGTCCTGCAGGGTCATCTCCCGGGCCAGCACCACCCGCTTCGCGCCCATATTGTAGGCGGCGCGGGCAGCGGCCCAGTTGGTAATGCCGGTCTGGGTGGACATATGGACGTCGATGTCGGGCGCGAAGGTCTTGCAGGCGTCCAACACGCCGAGGTCGGCCACGATGAAGGCGTCCACACCGGCGGCGGCAGCGTCCTTGATGGCCTGGGGCAGACGGTCAGCCTCCTCGTTGGTGGGCAGGGTGTTCATGGTCAGGTAGACCTTGCGGCCCCGGGCGTGGGCATAGATGACGCCCTCGCTCAGCTGCTCCGGGGTGAAGTTGGTGGGTGCAGAGCGCATCCCGAACTCGGGCAGCGCGCAGTAGACGGCGTCCGCGCCGTAGTTGATGGCATACCGCAGGCGCTCGAGGTCGCCTGCCGGGGCCAGAAGTTCCGGTATCTGTAACATGGTATTCCTCTTTTACTTCATACTTTTATTAACTTTAGCCGCCTCATCGCAGTTTTTCTGGTGGTCTGCGTAGGTGCGGGCGTAGTAGTAGTGACCGGAAAGGTCTGTGACAAAGAAATAGGCGTCTTTCACCTCATCGTCGGGCTGCGGGTCAAGCGCCGCACGGATGGCCGCGATGCCGGGGTTGGAGATGGGGCCGGCGGAGAGGCCGGTGCGGGCGTAGGTGTCGTAGGCTTCCAGAATGTTCTCCGGGATGCTGTCCCAGCCGCCGTAGTAGGGCGCGACCCAGTTCCAGAGGTAGTTGTTGTCGGCGTCGCTCTGGACATAGCTGGAGGTGTTGCTCTGCAGTTTGGGGTAGGGCGAACCCTCGGCCAGACGGTTGCGGAACACCTGCGCCACATTATCGTCCTGATCGTTGCCGGCCTCCTCCTGCACGAAGGACGCCAGAGTGACCACCTCGGAGAGGGTCATCCCCTGCTTTTCCATCTCGGCATACATCTCATCGGTGATTTGCTTGTCGAAGTGAGAATAGAACGTCTCAACGTAATGATGGACGGTGTCATCCTTCAGGAAATCGTAGGTATCCGGGAAAAGATAACCCTCGCACTTGAGAAAGCGGTCCGGGGCGTCCTTGTCATCGGGGACGTACTGCCAGAACCTGTACTGGCTGAAGTCGCCGGTGTTGGCCTCCTTGAGGAAGTCCTCGGCGCTGCACAGCCCGGCATCCTCCATTTTTTTCGCAATGGCGATGGCCGTCGTGCCCTCGGGGAAGGTCAGCCGGACGCTGTCGGCCTTCGCGTAGGCGGAAAGTGCCTCGATGATGTCGTCGTAGGAGCTGCCGGGGGCGAGGTCGAACTCGCCGTATTGGAGCTTGCCTGCCGCGCCCTGCTTGCCTGCATACCAGCGGAAGACGTGGGGGTACTTGATGACGCCCGCCGCCTTGAGCTTCTGGGCGATGGCTGCCACGCCGCTGCCCTGCTGGATGCTCACACTCACCGGTTCGCCGGCGGAAGCACTGCCATTGATCTCTTTTCGGATGGCCAGCAGACAGCCGCCCGCCGCCAGTACCAGGATCAGCAGCACGATCAGGATCATTTTCGCTGCGCCGCCTTTTCTGCTTTTTCTATGTTTTACATCGTGTGCCATGTACACACTCCTTTACCATTCCGTTCAGCTTTCCATCATCAGCCGCATATAACTTTCTTCCACATCGAAAGGCTCCGCGTCGAACCGTATCATGCCGTAGTCCTGCCGGGTGCCTTCGCCGAGGAAAAGATTCTGAGCCGCGCCCACTGTGATGACGGCGCGCTCCACGATGACCTCCTTCTCCCGGGCCGCTTCCATCAGCACCTCGGCAGAGCGGTCATCATCGGCCATCAGCTCCACAAAATAGAGGGTGTCCTCCCGGCGGAAGTAGATGCCGTAGCCCTTCTCGTTGGACACGATGGTCGCGCCCCGGGCGTAGAGGTCGGTCAGCACGACGGCCATCTGCTCCGGCGGGAACTGGACGGTATCGGGATAGAAGCGCTCCCGCAGCTCACAGAGCTTGCGGGCCGTCACGGAGTCGAACTCCGCCTGACTCCACAGGTTGCGGGACACCTCCCGGGGCAGGCAGCGGAGGGCAAAAGCCCGCTGGAAACCCTTGTTTTCCAGCAGCGCGGCCTGCTCCTGTCCGGCCGGAACGGCCACGGTGAAGCCCGCGCCCCGCAGCTTCTGCTGCGCACAGAGATAGTCCACGAGTCCTGCCAGAATCAGGCTTCCCTGCCCGCAGAGGCCGTAGAGGTAGCTGCCGCTGCGTCCCTTGAGGGTGACGGGGACCGCCAGCGCCGCAGCGGCTATCTCGTCATTTTCCTCAGCGACGTAGATATTTTCCGCCCCGGCGAACTTTTCCAGAGCAGTCTTGATGAACTCGGCGCTGTCGCCGCGTTTTTTCTGCCACAGTGCCACGACTGCCGCCTCATCCGACGGCTGCATCAAACGATACATTGATAGTATCCCTCCCATTTTCGCGGTTATCCGAGCTCTTTTTCCGCCAGCGCCCGCACCTCGGCCTGAATCTCCTCGATGGTGCGCATGGCTCCATTTTCCGTGCAATGGACGGTGGCCCAGCCCAGATGCGCCGCACAGTACTCGGCGGCACGGCGGCTGCGGGCCAGATATTCGATGTCCTTTTCGTGGACGTCCTTCCTGCTCTCGTCGCCGTGGTAGCGGCCAGTCATGAGCTTCTGGCTCACGGCGGGGTCTACCTGTAAGTACACCACAGCGTCCGGCGCGGGCAGGCCCAGCAGCCTGTATTCGTAGTCAAAGGCCCAGCGGAGGAAATCGTCCCACTGCTCCAGCGGGAGCTTGGAGCACTGATGGACCGCGTTCGACGTGGTGTAGCGGTCGGCGATGACGATGCCGCCTGCCTCGTAGAAGCTGCCCCACTTGGTCTTATAGCTGGCGTACCGGTCCACCGCATAGAAGCTGGACGCCGCATAAGGGTTGACGTCGTCGGGCTTGTCGCCGAACTGACCGGAGAGGTACATCTTTACCAGCGCGCTGGAATCGCTCTCGTAGTCCGGAAAGGTGATCTCCATCACCCTTCGACCGCTTTCGGCCAGATGGGCGGCCAGCAGCTTTGCCTGGGTGGCCTTGCCGGAGCCGTCCAGCCCTTCGATGACAAGAAGCCTGCCCTTGCTCATTCTGCCTTCTCCCCTTTCAGCGCGGCGTACTGGGCGCGGACTTCGGCGGTGCGGCCGCAGCACATCTTGCCCTCCGGGCAGGGGCCGCTCACGCAGGCCGGGCCGGATTTGGCAAAGATGTGGGGTGCCACCGGGTACACCAGTTTGAACATCTCTTCGGCAAGCTGGCGGATCTCCCACTGGGCGCGGCTGCAGCAGCGCAGGTGGAAAAAGTTCTGCAGGCTGCGGGCGTTCATGGTCACCACCATCTTGGTCTCGCAGGCGTTGGGCAGGACGAAGCGGGCGTCCTCGTTGGCCTGCTTGGAGGCCTTGGCCCGGGCCTGCTTTTCGGGCAGACCTTCGGCCATCAGGCGGGCGGTGTGGCCGTCTTCCAGCTTCTGCACGAGGTCGAGGTAGCGCCTGGCGTCCTCGTTCATGCTCTCGATGAACGCCGCCTTTGCCTCGGGGATGGCCTCGATCTCGGGCGGGATGACGTAGCGGAAATCGTCCAGACGGACGTACCGCTGACTCTGGACGCTGAAGGACGCGATGCGGTGACGGGTGATCTGGGCCAGCAGGGTACGGCTGACACCCTCGATGCCGAAGGTGAAGCTTGCGTGCTCGATGGGGCTGGCGTGGCCCAAATCGCTGAGCATGGTCAGGAAGCGGGCAGTCTTTTCCTCATCCAGCCCGTCCAGCAGGTCGGTGATGTGGGCGTCGGAGTAGCAGAGCTTCGCCGCAGCCGCCACGACCTTCTCCGGCTCCGGCGTATGTGCTATCAATCGGACAGTCATCATTTTTTCTCATTCCTCCGTCGTTATCTTCACAAGGGGCGCAAAGTTGGCCATGGTCTTCTTCACGCCCACCTTCTCGAAGCTGATCTCCACGATCTGGTCGCCGGCGGCGGGCTTGACCTTCAGCACCTTGCCGCGCCCGAAGACCTTGTGCTCCACGATGTCGCCCGGCTCATAGTGCTTGGGGCCGGTGGATGCCGCTGCCGGACGGGGCGAAGAGGTCACACCGCCGCCTGCGGGTCTGACCGGCGCTTTGGGCGCTGCCGGACGGCCATAGCCAGAGCCGAAGCCGCTGCTTCCCGAACCGGAGCTGCAGCCGACATGACCCGACGAAGCACTTCCACGACCCGCGTAATCGGAGCCAAAGCCTCGGTTATTGGACATCGGTGCGTTATATTCTTTATTCAGATAGCCGCTGCGGCTGCCATAGCCCGAGCCGTGACCGGAGGCCGCACGACCCCAGCCGGAGGGGCCGGAGTAGCCCGACGCACCGCCCGGCACGGTATCGCTGCCGTAACCGCTGCCCCAGCCGCCCAGACGGGAGCGCTGTTCCAGCACCGGGCTGCGGGTCTCTTCGATATACTCCGGTTCAATTTCCCGGAGGAAGCGGCTGGGCTCGTTGCGCTGGGTGCGGCCATAGAGCATCCGGGTGACGCTGTTGGAGATGTAAAGCTCCTTTTTGGCGCGGGTGATGCCGACATAGGCCAGACGGCGTTCCTCCTCGAGGTCAGCCTCGGAATACTTGCTCATCTCACTGGGGAAGACGCCCTCTTCCATGCCAATGAGGAATACATAGGGGAACTCAAGGCCCTTGGCCGAGTGAATGGTCATCAGCACCACCTGGTCGGCGCTCTCGTTGTAGCTGTCGATGTCGCTGATGAGGGCGATGTCCTCCAGATAGCCTTCCAGCGAGGCCTCTTCGCCGTGCTGGTCGCAGTAGCTCTTGACGTTATTGACCAGCTGGCCGAGGTTCTGCAGACGGTCAGCGGCATCCTCGTGGCCCTTGGCGGCGTCAGCTTCCAGCATGGCGCGGTAGCCGGTGATCTCGATGACATCGGAAGCGAACTCATCCAGCGTCTTTGTTTCCAGCGATTCCTGCAGTTTCTGGTAGATGTCCCAGAACTTGAACAGCGGCGCGATGGCGCGGCTGAGCTTGGCGTACTGGTCGGCATGGGAGATGACATCCAGCATACTGATGCCCTGCTGAGCCGCCAAATCCGCGATGACTTCGATGGTCGTTGCACCGATTTTGCGCGCAGGCTCGTTGATGATTCGACGAAGTCGGACATCGTCCCGGGGGTTCGCCACGATGGACATATAGGAGTGGATGTCCTTGACTTCCTTGCGGTCATTGAAGCGCTGGCCGCCCACGATCTTATGCGGGATGCCCGCACGGGTGAAGTAGCTTTCGATGGGGGCTGACTGGGCGTTCATCCGGTAGAGGATGGCGTGGTCGGCCAGATGTCCGCCCTCTTTGAGGTGCTGGCCGATGACGTCCGCGATATGGCTGGCCTCGTCCTGCTCGTTCTCGGCGGTATAGACCTGCACCTTGTCGCCCTCGCCGTTCTTGGTCCAGAGGGTCTTGCCCTTGCGCTCGGTGTTGTGCTGGATGACACAGTTGGCGGCATTCAGGATATTCGACGTAGAGCGGTAATTCTGTTCGAGTCGGATGGTCTTGGTGCCTTTATAGATGCGCTCGAAGTTGAGGATGTTCTCAATGGTCGCGCCGCGGAAACGGTAGATGCTCTGGTCGTCGTCGCCCACGACGCAGATGTTTTTCTCCGGGCCGGTGAGCAGGCTCACGAGCCGGAACTGAGCCACACTGGTGTCCTGATACTCGTCCACCAGCAGATATTTGTACTTATTCTGGTAGAACTCCCGCACGTCCTCGTGCTCCGACAGCAGGATGACCGTCTGGTAGATGAGGTCGTCGAAGTCGAAAGCACCGGCCTCCTTGAGCTTCTTTTCATAGGCGGCATAGACCTTGGCCGCAAGCGCTCCCTTCGTGTCCCGGGCCGGGGTCTTCAGGGCCTCTTCCGGGCTGATGAGCTGGTCTTTCCAGCGGCTCATCTGGTTGATGGCGCTTTTGACCGGGAAGAACTTGTCGTCCACGCTCAGCTCTTTGTACACAGTCTTCATGACACGCTGGGAGTCGTCGCTGTCGTAGATGGTAAAGCTGCGGGGGTAGCCGATCTCCTCGGCCCAGCGGCGGAGAATGCGGACGCAGGCCGAGTGGAAGGTGGAGGCGAACACCTCGTCGCCCTCTTCCCCGCCCAGCATCCGGCGCAGGCGCTCTTTCAGCTCACCGGCGGCCTTGTTGGTAAAGGTGATGGCCATGACGTTCCAGCTCCGGACGGCGTCCTTCCGCAGCATCCCATCCAGCCACGACGGGGCGTCGGTGCCGGTCATGATGGCGGTGCGCAGGGCTTTCACATCGTCCTCCGTCACCTCCCGGGGCGTCCACCTGGAGCCGTGGGCCGAGCCGAAGCGGATGAGGTTGGCGATGCGGTTGACCAGCACGGTGGTCTTTCCGCTGCCTGCACCCGCGAGGATGAGCAGAGGGCCGTTGGTGGTGAACACCGCCTCCCGCTGCATATCGTTCAGGCGTCCGAACTGCTTTTCAATATACGTATCACGCAAAGCGCAGAATTGTTGTGCGAGATCTGTTGCCATTGTTTCACCTGTTCTTTTCAATCATTTCTGGATATATCACTTAAAATATAGTATATCACATTTCAAAAAAGTTGTACATAAAAACAATGCAAACAAAAAACCGCCCCACCGCGGTCAATACCACGATGGAGCGGGGATCTCAGGAAATGCTTAGCCGAAGATGTTGATGAGGATACCAGCAGCGACGGCGGAGCCGATAACACCGGCCACGTTGGGGCCCATTGCGTGCATCAGCAGGAAGTTGGAGGGGTTCTCGCTCTGGCCGACCTTCTGAGAAACACGGGCAGCCATAGGCACAGCGGAAACGCCAGCGGAACCGATCAGGGGGTTGACCTGACCGCCGGTCAGGATATACATGACCTTGCCGCAGAGAACACCGGCAGCGGTGCCGAAGGAGAAGGCGATGAGGCCCAGCACGATGATGAACAGGGTGCGGCTGTTCAGGAAGGTGTTTGCAGAGGTGGTGCAGCCAACAGACAGAGCCAGGAAGATGGTGATGATGTTCATCAGCTCATTGCCGGCGGTCTTCTGGATACGGTCCACGACGCCGCACTCCTTCATCAGGTTGCCCAGCATCAGCATACCGACCAGAACGGCGGCATCCGGCACGATGAGGGAGACGATGATGGTGACCATGATGGGGAAGATGATCCTCTCGGTCTTGGTCACGGTGCGCAGCTGCTTCATCACGACGGTACGCTCCTTTTTGGAGGTCAGGGCCTTCATGATGGGGGGCTGGATGACGGGCACCAGAGCCATGTAGCTGTAGGCCGCGACGGCGATGGAGCCCAGCAGCTCAGGAGCCAGACGGGAGGTGACGTAGATAGCGGTGGGGCCGTCTGCGCCGCCGATGATGGAGATGGCGGCAGACTGCTTCTGGGTGAAGTCCACCAGACCGGTAGCGGCCAGCAGACGAGCGCCCATGTAAGTGCCGAAGATGCCGAACTGAGCGGCAGCGCCCAGCAGCAGGCTCTTGGGGTTGGAGATCAGGGGTGCGAAGTCGGTCATGGTGCCGATGCCGAGGAAGATCAGCGGCGGGTAGATGCCCAGCTTAACGCCCATGTAGAGCATATCGGCCAGACCGCCGTTGTTCAGGATCTCGACCCACATCGGGTGCTCGAGGCCGTCACCGACAAAGTACTGCATATGGATGACGCCGCTGCCGGGGAGGTTGGCCAGGATCATGCCGAAAGCCATGGGCAGCAGGATCAGAGGCTCGAACTCTTTGACGATAGCGAGGTAGAGCAGGAAGCAGCCCACGCAGATCATCACTGCGTACAGCCAGCCGCCCGGCTCACCGAACTTGGCAAAACCGGAACTCTGGAAAATACCGACCAGAGTCTCAATAAACTGAGTCATGTTTTTCCTCCTGTGTTAAAAGGGTGCGGTGGTGTCGTTGACGCCAGCCTTGCCCCAGCCATTCTTGCCGCGGCGGACTGCCTTCAGCACATACTTGCCGTTGCCCATAGAGTAGATGGCTGCCATGATGGCTGCCACAACGTCGCCGGGGATGCCGGCCTCGACCTGCGGGGCAGCAGCCTTTGCAGGAGCGGGCGCAGCGGCCTGTTTCACAGGAGCAGCCGGTTTTGCAGCAGAAGCAGCCTTGGCAGCTGCCTTCTTGCCGTTCATGGCGTCAAAGATCTTGCCCTCCAGCGTGATGATGGCCATCAGCAGGACGAGGATCAGAAACACCAGCACAATACCGGTTATGGTAACGATCACATCATAACCTAAATCCATGGTCTTCCTCCTATTTACTTTTTTCTTTGCCGCCCGGGGGGCGGGCGGCAAAAAGCGATTTGAAGATATTATACAATATTTTCCGGGTCGATTCAACAACTATGAACAAAAATCATGTTGTTTTTCACGGTTCTGTGAACAGCGCTTCCCTCTCAGCGGCGGCCCATGCGGGGGGTGGCGTCCATGAAGCCGGTCTCCAGCTTGTCGCCCAGACGCAGGCTCATGGCCGTACCCAGCGCGACACAGTTGACGGGGTCAGGCGAGACGGTCACTTCCACCTTCAGCTCCTGGCTCAGGTACTCAGGCAGGCCGTGGAGCTGTGCGCCGCCGCCGGTGAGGACGACGCCGTTGCGGTAGATGTCGCCGGCCAGCTCCGGAGGAGTCTTCTCCAGCACCTGATGGGCGGCGGTGCCGATCTGCTCGCTCAGGCGCATGACCGGCTCGTAGAGGTCGGCGGTGGAGACATTGACACGCACGGGCAGGCCGGTGAGCAGGCTGCGGCCCTTGATCTCCATGGTCTCGTTGAAATCCGCCTTCTGGGGGCAGCAGGCCACGTTCTTTTTCAGGTTCTCAGCGGTGCGCTGGCCGATGGCGATGCTGAACTTGTTGCGCACGAACTTCAGGATCTCTTCGTCGTAGTGGTTGCCGGCCACGCGGACGCTGGTGGCCTTGACCTTGCCGCCGAGGCTCAGCACGGCGATGTCGGTGGTGCCGCCGCCGATGTCGATGATCATCCGGCCATCCGGCACGGTGATGTCGATGCCGGAGCCGAGAGCTGCGGCGATAGGCTCATCAATGAGGTAGACCTGACGCGCACCGGCGGCCATGACGGCCTCCACCACAGCGTCGCTCTCGATGCCGGTGATGGCGGCAGGCACACAGACGGCCACACGGGGTTTGACCATGTGGGAGCTGTAGACCTGATTGACGAAGCGGCAGATGAGCTCCCGGGTCATGGTGTGGTCGCTGATGACGCCATCCTTCAGCGGGAAGATGGCGGAGATGTAGTTGGGCGTGCGGCCCACCATTGCAAGGGCCTTGTCGCCGGCCTCAAGCACGCAGTTCTTGCGGGTATCCACCGCCACCACGCTGGGCTGGTTGAGCACGACGCCCTGCCCCTCCTGCGCGATGATGATGGTCGTCGTACCAAGATCGATACCGATGTCATTCTGTGCCATAATCGTGATATTTCCTTTCTCTGCTGCCCATTCTCTATTTCCATCGCCCATCTCCGGGCGCGGGTCATCAAAACACATTATAGTATAACACAGGTGTATCCAAAAAGAAACCCTTAAAGGTTCTCCTGCTCCGGCGGCAAGGCTTCTGCCAGCAGGGCGGCCAAGCCGCTATAGCGCAGGTTCTGGCGGATGTTGGACATCATCCGGTTCACCACGTCCCGCCGGCCCACCACGATGCAGAGCTTCCGCCCGCGGGTGACGCCGGTATAGAAGAGGTTGCGGTAGCACAGGCGGGGCGGCACCTGTGCCGCCGGGAGGATGACCGCCGGGAACTCGCTGCCCTGGCTTTTGTGTACCGTGATAGCATACGCAATTTCCAGCTCGTTGAGGTTCTCCGCCGGGTAGACCAGCCGCCTGTCGTCCATCCGCACCACCATGGAGCGGCTGCGCACGTCGATGGACTCCACGATGCCGATGTCGCCGTTGTAGGCACCCACACCCTGTTCCCCGCCGATGCGCTGCCACGTTATCTCGTAGTTATTGCGCACCTGCATCACTTTGTCCCCCACCCGGAAGACCCGGGCCGCGCTCTGCAGCTCCGGCTTGCCCTTCCTGGGCGGATTGAGCATGGCCTGCAGCTCCGCGTTGAGAGCCTGGGTGCCGGTGGGGCCGAGCTTCGTGGGGCAGAGCACCTGAATATCCTTCACCGGGTCGAACTGGTAGCTGCGGGGCAGACGGGTGGTCACAAGGTCGCAGACCAGCTTCTGGGCCGCGTCGCCGTCGGCTTCGAGGAAGAAGAAATCGTCCGTCTTTCCGCCCTTTTTCAGCGGTTCGCCCGAGATGATGTGGTGGGCGTTCTCCACGATGAGGCTCTGAGCGGCCTGCCGGAATATCTCGTTGAGACAGACCGTCGGCACCAGCCCGGAGCGGATGATCTCGCCGAGGATATTGCCCGGGCCGACGCTGGGCAGCTGGTCGGCGTCGCCTACCATAATAATACGGCAGCTGTACCGCAGTGCCGCAATGAGGGCCTGGAACAGCTTGACGTCCACCATGCTCATCTCGTCGAGGATAACGACGTCGCACTTGAGCAGGTTCTTGTCGTTGTGGATGAAGCTGACCACGCCGCCGGTGTAGTCCACTTCCAGCAGACGGTGGATGGTGGAGGCTTTCCGGCCCGTCAGCTCGCTCAGACGCTTGGCGGCGCGGCCTGTGGGAGCGCAGAGGGCTACCCGTTCGGCCTCGTTCTCCAGCAGCTGCAGGATGGCGTTGACCGTGGTGGTCTTGCCGGTGCCGGGGCCGCCGGTGAGGACAAGGCAGTTCTCGGTCATGGCCTTGCGGATGGCTTCCTTTTGGAGCGGCGCGTAAGCAAAGCCCTGCGCCAGTTCCAGAATCTGGATGTTCTTGTCGAGGTTTCGGGCCGTCTGCTTTCCGCGCCTGGTCAGCATGGCCAGACGGTCGGCGATGTCCTGCTCTGCGGCCAGCAGATCCGGCAGATAAATATACGGTGTGCCGTCGAACATCCGCACCTCCAGTTTCCCGGTCTGGATACAGCTGTCCAGCGCCGCCGCCAGCTTTTCGGGGGGCTGGTGGATGAAGTTCGACGCTGTTTCCAGCAGCTGCGCCCGGGGCAGACAGGTGTGGCCGTTGCCGGCGTTGTGGCGCAGGGTGCGCAGAAGGGCGGCTTCCAGCCGCTGGGCGCAGTCCCCTGCCATCTGGTAATACTGGGCGATGCTGTCGGCGTGGCGGAAGTCCAGCTGCAGCGGCTCCCCGCAGAGCAGGTAGGGGTTCTGCTGGATGGCCTGCATGGCCCCCGGCCCGAAGGTACGGAAGACTTCCATCGCCCGGCGGGGGCTGATCTCGAACTGAGCCAGATAGGCGATGAGCTCCCGCATTCCGAACATCCGCTTGAACTCCTGCTGGATGCGGTCGGCCTTGTCCGCCGAGATGCCCGGGATGAGGGTGAGCTGGGCGGGGTCGTTGGCGATGACCTCCAGCGCCGCCGCGCCGAACTTGTCGATGATCTTGTCCGCCGTCCGTGCGCCGATGTAGGGCAGCGACCGGCTGGCGAGGAAAGCGTAGACGGCCTCGAGGTCTTTGGGCATATCCGTCTCGCACTCCTGTGCGTGGAACTGCCGCCCGTAGGTGGCGTGGTTCTCGTACCGGCCGCGGCAGATGACGCTTTCCCCGGCGTGCAGCTCCCCCACGACGCCGCACACCACGGTGATGACCCCGCCGCCGGACACCTCGAACACGGTGTAGCCGTTGCCTGTGGTGGTGACGCCGCTTTCGTACACCGAAAGAATGTAAGGGTGTGATGAGATTTTGCCCATGAAGTTCGCTTCGGAACGGAATCTTGCCGCCGCGCGCGGGTCGAGCATTCCCTTGCTGACTTTGATGGCCACCTGACGGCTGGGGGAAAGCTGCTGATACAAGTACACGTTCGCTTCGGAACCGGACCCCAACTTCTGGACGAATGTGTACCCAGGGATTTGAGGGGGAATGCTATCCATGGCTTCCATATGTTCTCTTTCCTCGTAATGCGTATGCTTTTCACTGCCCTCTCTGAAGGCCATGCTATCCGAAGACCAACCCGGAAACCTACCAGTAAGGGGTTGAATATCCGCATACGAAGACGGGCATCCGAGGTGTTCCCATGTCCCGCCCTTGCGCGGCCACCGAGCCTTCCATCATGAGTTTCCTCCATTGCCGGATTTATCAGGTAAAGGAGGGTGAGACTAGTAGTGTTGGGAGGCATGATGGATTTGGAAGATCTTGCTCACGCCACGTTGGTTGCGGGAGCGCCGCGCAGCGGAAAAACCGAGTTTGCGTTGGACATGCTGATCGCCGCGATGAAGCGGTATGGTGATGCGAATGCCGTGATGACGGTGTCCGGCAGACAGATCGCCGACATGTTGGGCGATCGCGCGATCCGTGAATTGTCGGCGGTTTCGCAGGCTCGACCGGTCACCACAT
>OHGI01000393.1_pt1 | contig 19990 bp, 16 predicted proteins | sample 1567781 | NCBI WGS metagenome assembly OHGI01 (sample SAMEA3879526, study PRJEB24766) | human gut metagenome | biome: human-associated habitat; feature: feces | place: USA | collected 1985/1987
ACCCGTCTGTTCAAACAGGCGGTCAATCTCTCCAAACAGGCAAAAGCCATTGAAGCCACACTGGACGGTATTACCCCATTCAATGCCGGAAAGAAGAAAGAGGAAGCCCTCTCCCTGCTGAAAAAGTGGTTTCCGCAGATGGAGAACTTCTCCGGGCAGCTCAAAAAATACAAGGTCACGATAAACGACCTTTTAGCAGAAAATGAAAAACTGGAAGCCAGAGCCAAAGCCAGCGAGCAAGGCAAGATGAAAGATACGATGGAACGGGCAAAGCTGGAAAGCGAATTGAAAGACATTCAGCGGCTGGTTGACCGTATCCCGCCGGAGGTGCTGGCAGAACTGAAACGGCAACAGCGGCACACAAAGGAACGGTGATTGATGACAGAAAACATTTCACGCCGCAGCATGGTGGCACTGCACTTTGCTACGAAAATAAATACCTCGTAGCGATACCCGCACATTGACAACAAATGTTTTCAACAATCATGAAGACACGACAAATAGAGCAGCTAAATAGCTGCCTGTCCATAATGAATCATCAGGCGGAGGCTTCAATATGATAACCTCGTTTTTCAAGTTCACGAATGTAATGGGATACCTGTTTTTGTTCACAGTTTTTACGGCGCGTTTCAAAGCAGTTCTCACCAAAAAGTGTACCTTGCTTCAGCATGGTATAGATGATGACCAGAAGTTTGCGTGCGAGCGCAACTATGGCTTTTTTAGCCCCTTTCTTTTGCTTGATTCTCCAGTACCATGCGGAAAGATAGGTATTACGCTTTCCAGCAATGACCCAGGCAATTTCACAAAGCATACTTTTTATATAAGGATTGCCTTTGGTGATAGAGGTGCTTTTGCGTTTCCCGGCACTTTCATTATTACCCGGACATAAACCAGCCCAGGAACATATGTGCTCTGCAGTTTTGAAATAGCTCATATCTGTGCCAATTTCAGCAATGATTGCACAGGAGGCAGTGGTGTTGATTCCATAGATGCTGGTTAACTGTTCAATATGAAGGGAAAAAGGTGCCATTGCTTCTTCTAATGCGGTTTCAATTTCTGCCAGATGTGATTTGAGGGAGTCATAATGATCCATTAGCATTTCCAGAAAATCCTGCTGGATTTGGGAAAGAGTTCCGTTCACAGCCACAAGAATTTCATTGATGTGATTGCGGGTTTTGGTTTTCAGACAGGAATCAAGAGATTCCCTATCGATACAGCCATGCTGGATCAGATGACAAATGATGTTTCTGCCGGAGGCACCAAATATATCTGAAATAAAAGTGGATAAACGGAAACCGGAACTTTGAAGGAATTTTTCGACCCGGTTTTTCTGGGAAGTGATATCACGGATGATACTCTTGCGATACCGATTCAGATACCGAAATTCACGGATCTGCTTATCCGGAATGAAACTGCCATTGAGAAGTCCTGCGCGTAAAAGAGTAGCAATCCATTCCGAATCACGCATATCAGTTTTCTTACCCGGAACATTTTTCATGTGTCTGGCATTAACAACAAGCAGAGTGATATCACCAGAATAAGCATCTTCAAGGATTTCATAAATAGGCTGCCAGTAAATGCCAGTGCTTTCCATAGCGACATGATGGCAGTTACAGGAAACAATCCAGTCGCGTAGAGCAGCCATATCAGGGATAAGAGTGGTAAATTCACGAATTTCAGAGACAGTGGTTTTGCCAATGGGGCCGGATAAGATGCAAGCAACAATCTTATCTTTGTGAACGTCAAGGCCGCAGGAAATTTCTAACAGGTCTTTCATAAGTACAAGCTCCTTTCCAAAGATGGCAGGAGATTTACCCGAGATAATACGGACTTTGCTACGCGTGCTAACCATAAAGATTGCCACAATATGCTGTGCTCAAGGGTAAATCGTTTACGTTGAACAAACGGGGTGCAGATCCACCAATGTGCGGTCAAACTTTATCCTGCCTAATCCGATTCTACGGCAAAAGCAAGCATAAGAAAAGTAGCGGAGCCAATACCCTATTTTCATTAGGGGCTGTGATAACCTTTCATGATTCGTTGAAAATTAAATACGGAGGTACTATGGAGCATATCAGATACAAGAAAGAAACCGAAGTCGTGACTTTTCAGGGAAAGGAAATCACGCTGGAAAATCTCTCCCCGGTGTTCACGCCGGAGCAGGAAGCGGCAAAACGCCGGGAGCTGGAACAGCAGCTTTATGAGGTATTCCGCAAGTATGCCGACAAACGGCAGCGTGAGGAAGCCGGGGCATAAGGTTTTCCAAAGACATCGTTGATTTGCGGGGCTGCTGACGGTATAATAAAGGTGTCAGCAGCTCCGTTTCTTTTTTAAGAAAAGGAGCGACAATATGAACAATCGAATAGACGCAATCTATGCAAGGCAATCGGTAGACAAAAAGGACAGCATTTCCATTGAAAGCCAGATTGAATTTTGCAAATATGAGTTGAAAGGCGGTAACTGCAAGGAATACACAGACAAAGGGTACAGCGGCAAGAACACAGACCGTCCGAAGTTTCAAGAACTGGTGCGGGACATCAAGCGGGGCTTAATTGCAAAGGTCGTGGTTTACAAGCTCGACCGTATCAGCCGTTCCATTCTGGACTTTGCCAACATGATGGAGCTGTTCCAACAGTACAATGTAGAGTTTGTGTCCTCTACGGAAAAGTTTGATACCTCCACCCCGATGGGGCGGGCTATGTTGAATATCTGTATCGTGTTCGCCCAGCTTGAACGGGAAACGATACAGAAGCGGGTGACGGACGCTTACTACTCCCGCAGTCAGCGGGGCTTCAAGATGGGCGGGAAAGCCCCTTACGGCTTCCATACAGAGCCAATCAAGATGGACGGTATCAACACAAAGAAGCTGGTGGTAAACCCGGACGAAGCGGCAAATATCCGGCTGATGTTTGAAATGTACGCCCAGCCCACAACCTCCTACGGGGACATTACCCGGTACTTTGCCGAACAGGGAATTTTATTCAACGGAAAGGAACTAATACGCCCCACGCTGGCGCAGATGTTACGCAATCCTGTCTATGTGCAGGCAGACCTTGATGTGTACGAATTTTTCAAAAGTCAAGGGACAGTCATTGCCAATGACGCTGCCGATTTTACCGGCATGAATGGCTGCTATCTGTATCAAGGGCGGGGTGTGAAGCCCAGCAAAAAGAACGACTTGAAAGACCAAATGCTGGTACTGGCTCCCCATGAGGGCATTGTCCCCTCCGACATCTGGCTGACCTGCCGCAAGAAGCTGATGAACAACATGAAAATCCAGTCTGCCCGGAAAGCCACCCACACATGGCTGGCGGGAAAAATCAAATGCGGGAATTGCGGATATGCGCTTATGAGCATCTTCAATCCGTCCGGCAGGCAATATCTCCGCTGCACGAAACGGCTGGATAACAAGAGCTGTTCGGGCTGTGGGAAAATCATCACTTCCGAACTGGAAGCGGTGGTCTATCAGCAGATGGTAAAGAAACTGGCAAGCTACAAGACGCTGACAGGCAGAAAGAAAGCGGCAAAGGCAAACCCGAAAATTGCAGCACTGCAAGTGGAGCTTGCCCATGTGGACAGCGAGATTGAAAAACTGGTGGACAGTCTGACGGGCGCAAACAATGTCCTGCTCTCCTATGTGAATGTGAAGATAGCGGAACTGGACGGACGCAAGCAGGAACTTGTGAAGCAGATAGCTGGGCTGACGGTGGAAGCCATCAGCCCGGAACAGGTCAGCCAGATTTCCGGCTACCTCGACACTTGGGAGGATGTATCCTTTGATGACAAGCGGCGTGTGGTGGATTTGATGATTACCACCATAGCCGCCACAAGCGATAGTTTGAATATCACATGGAAAATCTGACGGGCGGAACCCCTCCCGTCAGATACCTACCCTGTGTAGTCCCTTGTAAACTGTACTTTCCCTTTAGCTATAACAGCGGATAAAAGGACTTGAACAGCACGGCCCCACCGCAGACGCACTAACAAAAGCCCCAGTGGGGCTTTTGTTAGTGCGCGGTTCCCAACCCGTAGGAATGTCTACCGGGAGGACTGCCGCTAAAATAGAAAATCCGAACCTTTTCTCGATAGGAGAAGGGTTCGGATTATTTGTTTTCTAATGAATGCTGGATATTACTGCTTTTTAACTGGTGATGTCCAGCATTTGTTATTTGGCGTTGGCCGATCAATTTTAATGGAATCTTTATACTTCTACAATTTTCTTTACGGCTCTTTTATCTATTCCATGCTAATCTTTATGCACACGGATAGGTAAAGGAGCTTTTATGATTCAATATCCTCGTTACAGGCAGCACCGTTTTTCTTCTTTTCAGGTCATTATTGCAGGTTTCGCGGCAGTTGATCTGGTGGGCGCGTTGCTTCTGATGCTTCCGATCGCTGCACAGCAACGGTGCATCACACCGCTCCATGAGGCACTGTTTACCTCCACCTCCGCCCTTTGTGTGACCGGACTGGTGGTTCAGGATACCGGCAGCTACTGGTCGGCATTCGGGCAGAGTGTGATCCTTCTTCTGATCCAGATCGGAGGATTGGGCGTCATTACGGTGGGCGCTGCCTTTGCGCTGCTTTCCGGGCGAAAGATCTCCCTCAAGCAGCGCAGCACGATGCAGGAAGCTACGGCTGCCCCGCAGATGGGCGGCATCGTGCGGCTGACAGGCTTTATTCTGCGGATCACCGCTCTGTTTGAACTGGCCGGTGCTGCACTGCTGCTGCCGACGTTCTGCGCCGATTATGGTTTGCGCGGGATCTGGTACGCGCTGTTTCATTCCATTTCGGCGTTCTGCAATGCCGGCTTTGACCTGCTGGGAACAGAGGGGGCAAAATTTGTTTCGCTGACACGGTATGCAGGTGACCCATTGCTTACCACAGTGATCGCGGCCCTGATCGTCTTTGGCGGCCTTGGTTTTCTGACATGGGAGGATATTTATACATATCGCCTTGATTTTCACCGTTATCGGATGCAGAGCAAGGTGATCCTTGTCACAACGGCGTTTCTTCTGGTACTGCCGACGCTGTACTTTTATTGTTTCGAGTTCACGGCAGGCTCTGCCCGGCAGCGCATTTTATTGTCGATGTTCCAATCCGTTACCCCCCGTACTGCCGGTTTTAACACCGCTGATCTTGCTGCGATGGGCAGCACTTCACAGGCATTGATGGTGGTTCTGATGCTGTTGGGCGGTTCGCCTGGCTCTACGGCAGGCGGCATGAAAACCACAACATTTGCCGTTCTGCTGGCCAATATGTGGGCGACCTTCCGCCGCAGAGAAGATGCCGAATTTTTCGGGCGGCGCATAGATGGTTCCGCGGTCAAGAATGCTGCCACGATCGCAGGGATGTATTTGACGCTGTTCTTCCTCGGAGCCTTTGTCATTGCTGCGGCTGAGCAGCTGCCGATGTCGGTCTGTCTGTATGAGACCGCATCGGCTGTGGCAACGGTAGGTCTGACATTGGGCATCACGCCGCAGTTGGGCATCCTTTCGCAGGGGGTGCTGATTGCACTGATGTTTTTGGGACGTGTTGGCGGATTGACGTTGATCTATGCGGCATTTGGCAGCAGCCCTGCCCACTCTCGTCTGCCGCAGGAGAAGATCGCAATCGGATAAAGGAGACAAGTATGAAATCGATTCTTTTGATCGGGCTTGGCCGTTTTGGCCGCCATATTGCGCAGGAACTGAATGAGCTGGGTCATCAGGTCATGGCGATCGACAGCAACGAAGACCGTGTGAACGCCGTGCTTTCCTATGTGACGAATGCACAGATCGGTGACAGCACCAGCGAATACTTTCTGCGCTCCCTTGGTGTCGGCAATTTTGATGTGTGTATCGTAACCATCGGCGGCAATTTTCAAAGCTCACTGGAAACAACATCACTGCTCAAGGAGCTGGGCGCAAAGCTTGTGGTCTCGCGTGCAGAGCGGGATGTACAAGCCAAGTTTCTGCTGCGCAACGGTGCGGATGAAGTGGTCTACCCGGAAAAGCAGCTGGCAAAGTGGGCAGCGATCCGATACAGCTCCGAACACATTCTCGATTATATCGAGCTGCAGGACGACCACGCTATCATGGAAGTGACCATTCCGCCGGAATGGATGGATCGTACGATCGGTGAGATCAATATCCGAAAAAAGTATAACATCAATATTCTTGCGCTGAAAAAAGACGGAAAGCTCGATATGAACATCACGCCGGATACGCAGCTGTGCCGGGATGAAAGTATGCTGGTTTTGGGAAAATACGCATCGATCCAGAAGTGTTTCCGGCTCTAAAAAGATAGGACAGATCGTATGGATGTCGTTTTGTTGCTGATGGTTCTTGGAGTCATGTTGAGTGGTTTCCGGGCAGCAGATGCGCTGGATCACATGCGGAAGGAGATCATTCGACAGGAAGGAAAAAGACGTGGCTGGTGGTCGTGACCGTCAAATTGTGCTATACTGTGGGCAAGGCAGGTGATCTTTATGAATCAGAACGACCCACCCACTGAACATATTCTGGCGTGTCTGTCGTCCTCTCCCTCCAATGCAAAGATCGTGCGGACGGCAGCAACGATGGCAAAGGCGTTCGGCGGGACCTTTACAGCTCTGTATGTCCGGACGCCTGACTCGGATCAGATGGGAAAAGAAGACCGTCGGCGCTTGCAGCAGCACATTCGTATGGCAGAGCAGGCAGGTGCCGACATTTCTACGATCTACGGAGATGACATTCCTCAGCAGATCGCAGAGTTTGCCCGCATCTCCGGCATTACAAAAATCGTGCTGGGGCGCTCCAGCGTACATCGCCGCCATTTCTGGAGTGGACCGTCACTGACTGAAAAATTGACGATGACTGCACCCAATCTGGATATTTACATCATCCCGGATGCTTCTGCAGAGACCGGCTATGACTCCGGAAGAAAGCTGTTCACCCGTCCGCTTCTGCCTTCTGTCCGTGATCTGCTGATCACCGCAGGCATCCTGAGCTGCATCACGCTCATCGGCTTCTTTTTCTTGCAGCTGGACTTTGCGCGCTATAACATTATTATGCTCTATATGCTGGGGGTGCTGTTCACCGCATTGTGTACCAGCGGTTACACCTGCGGTGTGCTGGGCTCCATTGCCAGTGTTGCGCTATACAATTTTTTCTTGACGGAACCGCGCCTGACATTCCATGCGTATGACCCCGGTTATCAGGTCACATTTGCCCTGATGCTGACCTCTGCGATCATTACCTGTACGTTGACGACACGGCTGAAGGATCATGCAAAAATGTCTGCGCAGGCAGCATTCCGTACAAAAATACTGTTTGACACAAATCAGCTTTTACAGAGAGCAAAAAGCGAGGAAGAAATCCTCTCTCAGACAGCGTCCCAGCTGATGAAGCTGCTGAACCGGAGCCTGATCGTCTACCCGGAACAAAACGGAGATCTTGGTTCAGAGCAGTTTTTTGGGGTTGACGGGGAAACGGCGCAAAACATCTTTTCTGCACCGGAAGAACGTGATGCAGCAAATTGGACATTTGCCAACAAAAAGCGTTCTGGTGCAGGCACGGATAGCTACCCGGACGCAAAGGGACTTTATCTTGCACTTCGGACCGGAGGCGGCGTGTTTGGAGTGATCGGGATCGACCTGTCCGAAAAACCGCTGGATGCCTTTGAAAACAGTGTGCTGCTTTCCATTCTGGGTGAAGGTGCGCTGGCAATCGAAAACCGCAGAAACGCACTGGAAAAAGAGCAGGCAACCGTGCAGGCAAAAAATGAAGAGCTGCGGGCAAACCTGCTGCGCACGATCTCCCATGACCTGCGCACCCCGCTGACCTCCATTTCCGGCAATGCCAGCAATCTGCTTTTCAACGGAGAAACGCTGGATACAGAGACCCGGAACAAGATCTGCACCGATATTTTTGACGATGCACAATGGCTGATCGGTCTGGTGGAAAATCTGCTTTCCATCACCCGCATTGAAGATGGACGGATGAATCTGCAGATCTCACCGCAGCTGATGGACGAAATGATCGAAGAAGCACTGCATCATGTCAACCGGAAAAGCTGCGAACACACCATCACAACACAGTATGGGGACGAGATCCTTCTGGTCAATGTGGATGCACGGCTGATCATGCAGGTCGTTGTCAATCTGGTGGATAACGCCATCAAATACACCCCTGTGGGCTCGGTCATTCAGATTTCAGCTTACCGGAAAGACCATCAGGTCGTAGTGGACGTTGCAGATAACGGCCCCGGTATTCCGGATCGCGCAAAAGCACAGGTGTTCGAGATGTTTTATACCGGGCAGAGCCGCATCGCAGACAGCCACCGCAGCCTTGGACTGGGTTTGCCCCTCTGCCGAGCGATCCTGACTGCTCACGGCGGAACATTGACCCTGCGTGACAACATTCCCAATGGCAGTGTCTTTTCCTTTGCATTGCCGCAAAGTGAGGTGAATATTCATGAATAAGCCGACCATTCTGGTCGTAGAGGATGATGTTCCTGTACGGTGTCTGATCACAACGACCCTGAAGACCCACGGCTATAAATATCTGACTGCTTCCAATGGGGAAACGGCGATCATGATGACTACCAGCCACAACCCGGACATCATGCTGCTGGATCTTGGGCTGCCCGATATAGACGGCATCGAGGTCATCCGCAGCGTCCGCACATGGTCGAACCTGCCCATCATCGTCCTGAGTGCCCGGAGCGAGGATTCTGATAAGATCGAGGCACTGGACAACGGCGCAGACGATTATCTGACAAAGCCGTTTTCCGTGGATGAGCTGCTGGCAAGACTGCGTGTAACGCAGCGCCGATTGAATCTGCTGGCTTCTGACGGCATAAATAGTCCGGTTTTTGTCAATGGTCCTTTGAAGATCGACTTCTCGGCAGGCTGCGTCTGGTTGAGCGAGAATGAATTGCATTTGACCCCCATCGAGTACAAACTGTTGTGTGTGCTGGCGCATAATGTGGGCAAAGTGCTGACGCATACCTCCCTCACGCAGAAAGTATGGGGCAGTACGCAGGAAAATGACATTGCATCCTTGCGAGTTTACATGGCATCCCTGCGCAAAAAGCTGGAACGATACCCGGATGCGCCGCATCTGATCCAGACCCATGTTGGTGTCGGATACCGGATGCTGCGCGCAGAAAATGATGAAGCATAGTATAAAAAACAGGGTGCGCCCCGAATGGGACGCACCCTGAAAGATCCACATACGACAGAAACTCCAGTGTCATTACAACACTGGAGTTCTTGGTGGGCGCGGGTGGATTCGAACCACCGAAGCTGAAAAGCAGCAGATTTACAGTCTGTCCCCATTGGCCACTCGGGAACACGCCCATATACAGTTTTTCGCAGTCGCGGACTGCCTGTATATATTACCACTCGGGGGCGTATTTGTCAACTGCTTTTTACAGCTTTTTCAGAAAAGAAGCTGACCGCACGGCTCAGTCGCGGGGACGGCCATAGCGGTGGACTTTTTTGGAGGAATGGCGGGTGTGGGGGGAGTTGAGTAGGACCCACGCCACATAGATGATGGCGCAGATGGCGCTGACGACGAGCACTACCTTGAGGTAGAGGCTGCCGAAGAACTCCTGCAGCTTCGAGAAAGAGTAGAGCAGGCTGCTCCGGTTCACGTCCTGCCCGGCGATGAGGTTGACCATGCCGATGGTCTCGCCGGCCAGCTTCAGCTCCACGGTGCCGACAACATCGCCCTGCTGGACGGGGGCGCAGACATAGTCGGGCAGATGGAAGTATTTCTGAGTCACGGTGCCGTCGCCCGAAGAGGGCAGCAGGGTCATCATGCTGTTGTCGGGGTAGAGCTTGAGGGTGTCGGTGTCGGAGGAATACTTCACGGGGATCTCTGCCAGAGCAAGGTCGGTGTCCAGCGCAGGCTGGATGGAAAAGCTCTGGAACACCCAGTCGATGAGGCGGGTCGTTTCGTAGAGGGCCGGGCGGCGGTTGGCGTAGCCGTAGGTGTCGCAGGTGTCGGGGCTCTGCATGATGCAGAAGATATAGGTGGAGCCGTCCTGATTGGCCCACGAAACATAGCTCTGGTCGCCGTGGTCGTTTTTGTAGGCCATCACATCGCACATGCCGCCCTGCATAGACTTGCGGTAGAAGCTGCCGCCGCTGGTCTTGTTGAGGGCGACGTTCTGGTTCAGCAGCACGAAACTCTTGGTGTGCTTTTCCTTGGCGGGCATGGTGAAGGCGGGGGCCGACGAGATGTCCACAAAGGCGTCGAAGCTCATCAGATACCGCAGGATGAGGTATATATCCACGGCGGTGGTCACGTTGCCGCTGTCGAGGCCGCAGGCATCCGTCCAGGTGCTGCCGGTGGTGCCGATGCGCTGGGAGAGGGTATTCATCTGGCTCACCCAGCCTGCAAGGTCGCCGCCCGAAAGACTATAGGCGAGGCCCATCGCGGCCTCGTTGGCGTTGCGCAGAAGCATGGCGTAGACGGCTTCCCGGTAGGTGAAGGTCTCATTGGAGCGCATATCGGCATTGTCACTGTTGTGGACGTAATCCGAGATGGCAAAGGGCATCTGGAAGGTGTTGTCGAGCTGGTCGGCATAATTCGTCAGCAGCAGCGCGATGGTCATATATTTGGTCAGGCCCCCGGCAGGCACCTGACGGGAGCTGTCCTTGTCGTAGACGATGATGTTGGTGTCGGTGTTGACGATGTAGGCGCTCCTGGCCTGCACCTCGTAAAAGAGGCTGGGGTCGAACATGGCCGAAGCCGGCGCGCACAGGCAGCTCAGCAGCAGGATAAGGCTCAGAAATAGGGTGACGATACGTTTCATGTGGACATTTTCCTCAAAAAGCGATAATATATTAGAGTATCGGACAAAATGTGCTGTCCGTTCTTACGGAACAAAAACAGGCTCAGAAGAGGGCCTCATACTTTATAATAACAGGTTTGGCGGAGCGTGACAAGGCTTTTGGGGCGATTTCACACTCCGCAAAAGGAGGCAGAGGATGGTATATCTTACGGGCGACACCCACGGCGAGCTGGATCGCTTCAAAGACGGGGAGCTGCGCCGGGCCGGCAAGGGCAATTTCGTCGTTGTGCTGGGCGATTTCGGCTTCGTGTGGGACGGCAGCAAAGCCGAGCAGAAGAATCTGGACTGGCTGCGCAAGCGGCTTTATACCATCCTTTTCCTCGATGGCAGCCACGAGAACTATGACCTGCTGGAACAGTACCCCACCGAGGAGCGGTTCGGCGGGCTGGTGCAGCCGCTGGGCGGCAATGTGTACCACGTCTGCCGGGGCAGCGTACTGGAGCTGGAAGGGAAGAAGTACCTCTGCTTCGGCGGAGCGGAAAGCCCGGACAAGGAAGAGCGGGAAGCCCACGTCAACTGGTGGCCGCAGGAGATGCCTTCGGACGAGGAATACGCCCGCTGCGAGGCCGCGCTGGAAGCGAACGGCTGGCAGGTAGATTATGTGCTGACCCACGACGCGCCAAGCAAGTTTCTGGATTTCAGCGTGCTGGCTGAGGGCGAGAATAACCGGCTGCACCTCTTCCTCGACAAGATCGTCATGAAAACGACTTACGAGAAATGGTTCTTCGGCTGCCATCACAAGGATGTGCAGCTCTCTACCAAGAGCCGCTGCCTCTTCTGCGATGTAGTGAGCATCGGCGAGAAGAAGCCGTGGTGGAAGAGAAGATAACGAAAAAGGACTGCCGCGGGCAGTCCTTTTTCGTTACTCAATTCATTGCACCGGCTTTGTCGAACATCTGCTCCACCTGACGGGCCAGCAGGGCGTGTTCGGGCCGCTCGAGAAGCGGGTCTTCAGCCAGAAGGGCCGCAGCCTCGCTCTGGGCCGCGTGGAGGGTGCGGGTGTCGTTCATCAAATCGGCGATCTGCAAGGTCGGCAGACCGTGCTGGCGGCTCCCGAAGAAGTCGCCGGGGCCGCGGGTCTCGAGGTCGTACTGCGCCACGGCGAAGCCGTCTGAGGTGGAGCAGAGGAACTTGAGCCGCTTCTGCACCGACTCGGAGGCATTGTCGCTGACGAGGAAGCACCAGCTCTCCGCCGCGCCGCGTCCCACACGCCCGCGCAGCTGGTGCAGTGCGCTCAGGCCGTACCGCTCGGCGTTTTCGATGACCATGACCGTCGCATTCGGCACGTCCACACCGACTTCGATGACGGTGGTGGACACGAGGGCGTCTAGCCGTCCGGATTTGAAGTCGTCCATCACCTCGGCCTTTTCCTTCGGCTTGAGCTTGCCGTGCATCAGGCCCACCCGGCGGTCCGGCAGATAGGCTTTTGCGATGTCCTCATAGTAGCTCTTGACGGCGTTCAGGCCGCTGCCGCCCGCATCCTCAATGGCAGGGCAGACGATATACGCCTGTCGTCCGGAATCGATTTCTCTATCAAGGAAGCCGTAGAGGTCGGCCCGCTTTTTGCCGGTGATGCAGCGGGTCTTGACGGGCTTGCGGCCCGGCGGCAGCTCGTCGAGGATGGAGATGTCGAGGTCGCCGTACATCAGCAGCCCCAGCGTCCGGGGGATGGGGGTGGCACTCATGACCAGCAGGTGGGGGTTCGCGGCCTTTTCGGCCAGAAGGCCACGCTGGCGCACACCGAAGCGGTGCTGTTCGTCCACGACGGCCAGACCCAGCCGGGCGAACTCCACGCCCTCGCTGAGGATGGCGTGGGTGCCTACGATGAGGTCGGCCTCATCGTCCCGGATGGCGGCGAGGGTGGTGCGCCGTGCGGCGGCTTTCATGCCGCCGGTGAGCAGGGCTACCCGCATCCCAAAGGGGGAGAGCAGGCGGTTCAGGTTCTCGGCGTGCTGGCTGGCCAGGATCTCGGTGGGGGCCAGCAATGCGGCCTGATACCCGGCCCGGATGCAGGCCCAGATGGCCGCAGCGGCCACCAGCGTTTTGCCGCTGCCCACGTCGCCCTGCAAAAGGCGGTTCATGGACGTTTCGCCCGACATGTCGGTCAGGATCTCTTCCACGGCCCGCCGCTGTGCGCCGGTGGGGGAGAAGGGCAGCGACTCCCAGAAAGGGGAGGCGTCGGCTTTCTTCATCGGCGCGCCGGTGGAGGCCGCGCCGTGGTTCTTCATCCGGCCGATGCCCAGCTGTAAGACCAGAAGCTCTTCGTAGATGAGCCGCCGCCGCGCCGCAAAGGCTTCCTCCTCGGTGGCGGGGCAGTGGATGGCCCGGACGGCGTCGGCCTTGGAGAGCAGGCGGTATTTTTTCAGCATCTCAGAGGGCAGCGGGTCGGGCAGAAGCTCCGCGTGGGGGAGGAGCTGGCGGACGCACTTGGCGATGGCGCTGCTGGTCAGCCCTTCGGTCTGTGGGTAGACGGCCTCGAAGGGGGAGGAGGCCACCTGTGCGTCGGTGCGCACCTGCGGGTTGACCATCTGGCGGCGGAGCATCCCGCCCGTCACGATGCCCTGAAAATAGTATTCCTGCCCCAGCTCCAGCTTCTGGGCGGCGTATGGATTATTGAACCACGTGATCTCGAGGCTGGATACATCGTCCCCGGCGGTGATGCGCTCCATCCGCCGCCCGCCCGGCAGGATGCGCCCGCCGGGCTTTGCAAACACTTCGGCCTTCACGACGCACTCGGTGTCGGCGGGGGCCTCGGCGATGGAGTAGGGCTTTGAAAAATCCAGATACCGGCGGGGATAGTGGCAGAGCAGGTCGCTGAGGGTCAGGATGCCCAGCTTCTCGAACCGCTCGGCAGTCTTGGGGCCGACGCCCTTGAGATAGCGTACCGGGGTGTCCGGCGTGAGGGTGGTGTGAAGTTCGGCAGGCATGGCGCGGCCTCCTTTCAGGGAAAATGATAGTATGCCCATTGTATCACGGCAGAGGGCAAAAGAAAAGCGCCCTGCCGGAGCGGAGCGCATGAATCAGATTGCAAATCGTCGAAAAGTGTGTTATTTTATATTCATGGATGGGTTATTCTGTCCTGAAAGGTGCTGTCTGCAAATGCAGGTGGTCAGACTTCCTCCTGACATCGTCCGGAGGAGGCCAACTTTGTCATCCTCCGGACATTTTGAGTGATAGTTCATGATGAATGTTTAAGGAGGAGTCTTTATGACGGATCTGAATCTTGTACTTGTACTTCTGGGCCTTCTGGCTACAGTGATCATTGGTGTCATTCAGGTGACATGGATGATCGCGAGGGATGTCTTTCGGGACAAGCCGAGCACAAAACATAATTCCGATGACTGACAAAGAAAATGACCGCCCCAGACTTCCCAACCTGAGCGGTCATTTCTTTGATTTGCTAGGAGGGAGCTGACCATTTTGCAGGACAGCACCTTTCTTGCTTTCATTATATACGTTTTATCGAGGATTGTCAAGCATTCAGACCTTACTGCCTTTCTTGAACAGCCCTTTGAATCCTTCCCAGAGGGAAACGACCCGGGGCCGGGGCAGAAAGTAGTTGACCAGCAGAGCTGCGATGACGCCAATGGCGGTGTCGAAGATGCGGTTGAGAGCGTAGCTCATATAGCTCTCAATGGGGGTGCTGAACAAAACGATGCAGAGCACCACGATGGACAGCGCTGACTCTTTTAGCATAGCACAGAGCGAAGAGGGGAGACAAGCTTTTCCCAATAAGTAGATTATTTAACGAGCGAAACAACAAAAAATCCCGGATGCCTCAGCACCCGGGAATCTTTTGGAGGTGACGACCAGATTTGAACTGGTGGATGAGGGTTTTGCAGACCCTTGCCTTACCACTTGGCCACGTCACCATATTCGGAGCAGCTGTTGCTGCTCCATTTGGAGCGGCCGACGAGGCTCGAACTCGCTACCTCCACCTTGGCAAGGTGGCGCTCTACCAGATGAGCTACGGCCGCATATTGGAAACCCTGCTGGGTCTCCTGACTGGTGCCTCCGATCGGAATCGAACCAATGACACGGGGATTTTCAGTCCCCTGCTCTACCGACTGAGCTACAGAGGCGCACCGGACGATGATTATTATACCTGAAATTTCGATTTTGTAAAGGGGTAAATGCAAAATTTTTTGAGAATTTTTGAACTTTCTATATTTTGCCCGTGTTATCGTCTAAAATAAGACTGACTTTTCTGACGCTTTTTGCGGGCGGCAGACAGGGAAAGACTATTTGACATCTTCAACAACCTATGGTTTAATAAATGAGAATGAAAAGAATCGCTTTTCTCCCGCTGTGGGAATATATACCTATATATAGCAAAAGCGTTTGAGACGGCTCCACTGCAAGAACATTCCGGGGCCGGGAGGAGCAGCATGGCAAGAAAACAGGAATATGGCAACGAAAGCATCACTTCGCTGAAGGGTGCCGACCGTGTGCGCAAGCGCCCGGCCGTCATCTTCGGCTCGGACGGCGTGGAGGGCTGCGCCCACTCCATCTTTGAGATCGTCTCCAACTCCATCGACGAGGCCCGCGACGGCCACGGCGACACCATCAACGTCACCCGCTGCAAGGATGGCAGTGTCATCGTCGAAGACTTTGGCCGCGGTATGCCCGTGGACTGGAACAAGGGCGAAGAGCGCTACAACTGGGAGCTGCTGTTCTGCGAGATGTACGCAGGCGGCAAGTACGGCGAAGGCGAGGACAACTATGAATTCAGCCTCGGCCTGAACGGTCTGGGCCTCTGCGCCACCCAGTACGCCTCGGCATGGATGACTGCTGACATCTACCGCGACGGCTTCCACTACCACCTCGACTTCCAGAAGGGCGAGAATGTGGGCGGCCTGCACAAAGAACCCTACAAGGGCCGCCGCACCGGCAGCATCATCCACTGGAAGCCGGACGATGAGGTCTTTACCGACATCGACGTCCCCGGCAGTTACTATAAAGATGTCCTCCGCCGTCAGGCTGTCGTCAACGCGGGCCTGACCCTCAACTTCACCGACGAAAAGGAGAAAGACCCCGCCACCGGAAAGCCGTGGAAGGAGAGCTGGTGCTATGAGCACGGCATCGCCGACTATGTGGCTGAGACGGCGGGCGAGGACAGCCTGACCCCGGTGTTCAGCTGCGAGAGCGAAGCCACCGGCCGTGACCGCGAAGACCAGCCTGACTATAAGGTAAAGATGAGCGCGGCGTTCTGCTTCTCCAACAAGGTGCAGCTGCTGGAATACTACCACAACTCGTCCTGGCTGGAGCACGGCGGCAGCCCGGAGCACGCCGTCCGCACGGCCTTCGTCTACCAGATCAACAAGTACCTGAAGGACAAGAACCTCTACAAAAAGGGCGAGAGTGCCATCAGCTTTCAGGATGTGCAGGACTGTCTGGTCTACGTTTCGTCCAGTTTCTCCACCCGCACCAGCTATGAGAACCAGACAAAAAAAGCTATCACCAACAAGTTCGTCTCTCAGGCCATGACCGACTTCCTCAAGCACTATCTGGAAGTCTACTTCCTCGAAAAGCCCGACGAGGCCCAGAAGATCTGTCAGCAGGTGCTGGTGAACAAGCAGAGCCGTGAGCACGCCGAAAAAACGCGCCAGAGCATCAAAAAGACCCTCTCGACCCAGATCGACCTCGCGAACCGGGTGCAGAAGTTCGTGGACTGCCGCACCAAGGACGCCTCCCGCCGTGAGCTGTATATCGTCGAGGGCGATTCGGCTATGGGTGCGGTCAAGACCAGCCGCGACAGTGAATATCAGGCCATCATGCCCATCCGCGGCAAGATCCTGAACTGCCTCAAGGCCGACTATGCCCGCATCTTCAAGTCGGACGTCATCGTGGACCTCATCAAGGTCATGGGCTGCGGCGTGGAGCTGGGCGGCAAGCACAACAAGGAGCTTGCCACCTTCAACCTCGACAATCTCCGCTTTAATAAAATCGTCATCTGTACCGATGCCGATGTGGACGGCTACCAGATCCGCACACTGGTGCTGACCATGCTCTACCGCCTGACCCCCACTCTCATCAACGAGGGTTATGTCTATATCGCGGAGTCGCCGCTGTACGAGATCACCACGAAAGACCGCACCTATTTCGCCTACACCGAGCCCGAGAAGGCCACCTTCCTCGAGGAGATCGGCGATAAGAAATACACCATCCAGCGCTCGAAAGGTCTGGGCGAGAACGACCCCGAGATGATGTGGCTGACCACCATGAACCCCGAGAGCCGCCGCCTCATCAAGGTGATGCCCACCGACGTGGAGCGCACCGCGCAGGTGTTCGACATCCTGCTGGGCGACAACCTCGCAGGCCGCAAGGAGCATATCGCCCAGCACGGCGCAGAGTATCTGGACGATCTGGATGTGTCTTAAAGAGGATTTACAATGGCAAAAAAATCGAGCAAAAAAACCGCAAAGCCTGTCCGCCCCCAGCTGGGCGAGGGCGTTGAGATACTGAACGCCGGCAGTGTGCTGGAAGACCCCATTACCCGCACGCTGGAAACGAACTATATGCCCTACGCCATGAGCGTCATCGTCAGCCGCGCCCTGCCGGAGATCGACGGCTTCAAGCCCGCCCACCGCAAGCTGCTGTATACGATGTATGAGATGGGCCTGATCAAGGGCGCGCGCACCAAGTCGGCGAACATCGTGGGCAGCACCATGCACCTGAACCCCCACGGCGACGCCGCCATCTACGACACCATGGTGCGGATGGGCCGGGGCAACGAGAGCCTGCTGGTGCCGTTCGTGGACAGCAAGGGCAACTTCGGCAAAGCCTACAGCCGGGATATGTCCTGCGCCGCGGCCCGCTACACCGAAGCCAAGCTGGAAGGCGTCTGCGAAGAGCTGTTCCGGGACATCGACAAGGAGACGGTGGACTTCGTCCCCAACTACGACGGCACCACCACCGAACCGACCCTTCTGCCCGTGACCTTCCCCACCATTCTGGCCAACAACACGCTGGGCATCGCCGTCGGTATGGCCTGCAACATCTGCTCCTTCAATCTGGCCGAGCTGTGCAGCACCACCGTCGCCCTGATGAAGGATGCGAAGCACGACATCTCCACCACCATGCCCGCCCCGGACTTCGTGGGCGGCGGCCAGATCCTCTACGACGAAGCCCAGATGCGGGACATCTTCGAGAATGGCCGCGGCAGCGTGAAAGTGCGCGCCCGCTATGCCGCCGTGCCGGGCGAGAACATGATCGAGATCACCCAGATACCGCCCACCACCACCGTGGAGGCTATCATGGACAAGATCGCGGAGCTGGTCAAGGCGGGCAAGATCAAAGAGATCAGCGATATGCGGGACGAGACCGATTTGAACGGCCTCAAGCTCACCCTCGACCTCAAGCGCGGCGTGGACGCCGACAAGCTGATGGCCAAGCTCTTCAAGGCCACCCCGCTGGAAGACAGCTTCAGCTGCAACTTCAACATCCTTGTCTCGGGCCAGCCCCGGGTCATGGGGGTGCGGGAGATTTTGCAGGAGTGGACGGCCTTCCGGATGGAATGCGTCCGCCGCCGCACTTACTATGACCTCCACGGCAAGGAAAAGCGCCTCCACTTGCTCAAGGGTCTGGCGGCGATTTTGATGGACATCGACAAGGCCATCCACATCATCCGCACCACGGAGGAGGAGACGGAAGTCGTCCCCAACCTGATGATCGGCTTTGGCATCGACGAAGTGCAGGCCGACTATGTGGCCGAGATTAAGCTGCGCCACCTCAACCGGGAATATATCCTCAAGCGCACCGGCGAGATCGAGCAGCTGGAAGCCGACATCGCCGATTTGAACGACATCCTCGCAAAGCCTGCCCGCATCCGCAAGATCATCATGAAGGAATTGGCCGACGTGGCAAAGAAGTACGGCCAGCCCCGCCGCAGCGAGATCCTCTACGACCTGCCCGAGGAAGAGAGCGGCGCCGAGGAAGAGGCCGTGCCGGATTATCCCGTCACCGTCTTTTTCACCCGCGAGGGCTATCTGAAGAAGATCCCGCCCCAGAGCCTGCGCACGGCCGGTGCGCACAAGCTCAAGGAGGGCGACGAGATCGTCCGGCAGGTGGAGACGCGGAACAACGTAGAAGCGCTCTTCTTCACCGACAAACAGCAGGTGTATAAGGTGCGTCTGGCCGAGCTGGAAGACGGCAAGGTGGCCCAAATGGGCATCTATCTGCCGGGCCGTCTGGGCATGGACGAGGGCGAGAACATCCTCGACATGGTCATTACCTCCGACTACAGCGGCTATATGCTCTTCTTCTTTGCCAGCGGCAAGTGCGCCAAGATCCCGTTGAGCTCCTATGCCACCAAGCAGAACCGCCGCAAGCTGCTGAAAGCCTACTGCGACAAAGAGCCGCTGGCGACCATGTTCTTCCTGCCCGAGGAGACGGAGCTGGCCATCCGCACCAGTGCGGGACGGATGCTTCTGGTCGGTACGGCGCAGATCGCCGCAAAGACCACCCGCGACAGTCAGGGCGTGGCTGTCGTGACCCTGAAAAAGAACCAGACCATCGCCTCCGTCGTCCCAGCGGATACGCTGGAACTGGCCAACCCCCACCGCTACCGCGTCCGCAGCCTGCCGGCCACCGGCGCGCTCGTCCGCGCGGAGGATGAAGGGGAGCAGATGACGATGCTGTAAAAAAGCCTCTCCCTTTGGGAGAGGTGTCACCGAAGGTGACGGAGAGGGCAAGCCCGGCACGAAAGAGCCGTGGGCGCAGTGATAGGCAGGCTTTTTATCAGAGCGATACTATCGCGGTGCCTGTGATTCTCGGTCAGCAGCCTTGCCCTCTCAGTCGGGCTTGCGCCCGCCAGCTCCCCCAAAGGGGGAGCCCTTGGCATGTCGGTCAGCTTTCGTCTGGACGAGCGAAGCACAATATCTCGGAAGCAGCAGTGCTCCGCTGCCTAGGCCAGCGACAGCTTGACAAGGAGCGTTGTCCAGAAGCCGCTACCCTTTGCAGCAAGGCCCGCCCTCTTGCGCCATATCGAGCCTCAGGCGTCCAGTAGGAAGTGAACCGGCCTGCCAAGGCCTCCCCTCGGTAGGGGAGGTGGCACGGCGTCAGCCGTGACGGAGAGGTTGAGTCCAGCAGCGGCTCACGGTCAGGCTCTGTCTTCGTACAACCTCTCAGTCTGCTTCGCAGACAGCTCCCCTAGTAGGGGAGCCTC
>OHGI01000449.1_pt1 | contig 17419 bp, 10 predicted proteins | sample 1567781 | NCBI WGS metagenome assembly OHGI01 (sample SAMEA3879526, study PRJEB24766) | human gut metagenome | biome: human-associated habitat; feature: feces | place: USA | collected 1985/1987
TAGAACGTATTTTCCCGATTGAATCACCGGCTATCGACAGCATCGAAGTGAACAAGGTGGGTAAAGTTCGTCGCGCTAAACTGTACTACCTGCGCGCTCTTACCGGTAAGAAAGCAAGAATCAAAGAAAAAAGAGTTAACGGTTAATTCCAGACTCCTATTTCGAAATAAAAAAGGGAAACTGACAATGTCGGTTTCCCTTTTTTAGTGATATACACAGTAGGCATACACACCATGCGATACTCTACTGCTACTCCCTCATTCAAAACATTGTAAGCCTGCGCTCCTTTCCTTTCACATAAGCCTTCCTTCTTGCTGATATGTTAGTTTATCAGCGCCCAACGGCCGTGAGACGCTCTGCTAACGACCGTCAACAAGGTGCTTTATGGCCGTTAGGCGAACGCCTCACGGCCGTTAAACAGCTCTCATATGCATAGCTTGCCTATACTGAATACCTATCTTATCCATACCAAAAACCTGACTTCCACCTATTATCGCACGGGCTTTTACGAAGTTAATACCGTGTTTGCAGGAAACCAATAGCTTGTTTACACGATATTGGCAAATTGCCCCATATCCTATTAATTTATTGTACTACAAGACATTAATAGATTATTTGGCGTAAATTTAAGGTGGAAGCAAAAGTTGCTTCCACCTTTTCAAGTTGCTTCCACAGCATCCGCAACCCCGATGAATAAAGGGATACAGAGAATGGGTGGAAGTGTGGAAGCAACTTGTGACATAACTTTATTGCTGAGGAATATGTGCCACCAAAGAAAAAAAGGTGTGTCGAAACTCTCATAAACTAAAAATCACCCTCGCCACAGATAGGTGTAGCGAGGGTGACTTCGATAGAAGGGGAGTTTTGACATATCCCCTCCTTTATCAGTTTCCCTAATATTGATTACTTGATATCTCTCAGCTCCCAGCCCAACGCACTGGCACCCAGCACTGCAGCATCAGAGTCCTTCAACTCGGAAGCCAGCAACTTGGTCTTACCTTTGTAGATATTCAATACATTGTCGTCAATAGCTTTCTGGATAGGCTTGAAGATATAGTCTCCCGCTTTTGCCAGACCACCGAACAACACGATAGCTTCCGGACTGGAGAAAGCGATGAAGTCAGCCAAAGCCTCACCCAAGATGGTTCCGGTAAACTCAAAGATGTCTTGAGCAATCTTGTCACCCTTCACCGCTGCATCATACACATCCTTGGAAGTAATGTTTTCTGCCGGAATGTCGCGCAACAAACTCGGTTCGGTACTCTTGGTCAAGAACTCACGTGCAGAACGCGCCACACCCGTAGCCGAACAATAAGTTTCCAGACAGCCGTGACGTCCGCATCCGCAGAGACGTCCGTTTTCACGACGGATAATAGTATGTCCCAACTCTCCGGCAAAACCGTCATGGCCATATACCATCTGACCGTTAATAACGATACCGCTACCTACACCGGTGCCAAGAGTTATCATGATAAAGTCTTTCATACCACGAGCCGCACCGTAAGTCATTTCACCGATACCGGCAGCATTGGCGTCGTTTGTCAAAGCGGTAGGGATACCCAAGCGCTCTTCAAACATGGCAGCCAAAGGAATTACACCCTTCCAGGGAAGGTTCGGGGCAAACTCAATAGTACCGCTGTAATAGTTTCCGTTAGGAGCACCGATACCGATACCTTTTATCTTGTCTACTCCACCGTTGGCAATAATGAGCGGCAACAGATTCTTGCAAACTTCGTCTACGTAATCATTGACGTCCTCATAAGCTCCGGTTTTGATGGAACTGCTTGCAATAATAGTTCCGCGTGCGTCTACAATACCAAAGACGGTGTTTGTTCCGCCTATGTCAATGCCCACTACATAGGGCTTTTCCATGTTTGAATTCATGATATTACTTTTGTTTAAAGGGTTAGTTAATCACATTCATGGTTACAAAAATCACAAAGAAAAACGACACTGCAAAATCTTTTTTTAAAAAAGTTTGCAACTTTTGCAACTTTTCGTAGCATTGCTGCGTCTAATAGTGAAAATTAATAAGAGTAAAGCAATAAACAGGGAAAACAGTGATACAACTAAAAGACATTAACAAGACCTACAACAACGGAGCACCGCTGCATGTGCTCAAAGGTATCAACCTCGACATTCAGAAAGGCGAATTTGTTTCCATCATGGGCTCATCGGGTTCGGGAAAGTCCACTTTACTCAATATACTGGGTATTCTGGATAGTTACGACACGGGGGAATATTATCTGAACGGTACCCTCATCAAGAACCTCAGCGAAACGAAGGCAGCCGAGTACCGCAACCGTATGATTGGTTTCATCTTCCAGTCCTTCAATCTCATTTCCTTCAAGAATGCAGTGGAGAATGTGGCGCTTCCTCTCTTTTATCAAGGAGTGAGCCGCCGCAAACGTAATGCGCTGGCACTGGAATATCTGGACCGCCTGGGGCTGAAAGAGTGGGCACACCACATGCCAAATGAGATGTCCGGTGGACAGAAGCAACGGGTAGCGATCGCCCGGGCCTTGATCGCCAAGCCGCAGATTATATTGGCCGACGAGCCTACCGGGGCATTGGATAGTACCACGACCGTGGAAGTGATGGAACTCCTCCGTAGCGTAAACCAAGAAGGTATGACCATGGTGATCGTTACCCACGAGCCATCCGTGGCGGAAGCTACCGACCGGATTATCCGGGTAAAAGACGGATTGATTGAATACACCGTAAACGAAGAATCGCATGTTTGATTTTGACAATTTTAGGGAAATATGGAGCACGATAAAGAAAAACAAGCTCCGTACCTTCTTGACCGGTTTCGCCGTATCATGGGGGATCTTTATGCTGATTACCCTGTTGGGAGCGGGAAATGGGTTGAGAAACGGCATCATATTCAACTTCCGGAGGTTTTCCGCCAATACCGTGGAGGTTTGGGGGCGCTATACCACCATGCCTTATAAAGGTAACCCCACGAACCGCAGGATCGAGTTCAAGGAAGCGGATCTCAGCGGCATCAAGATGGCATTCCCGGAAATAGAATACTGCTCGGCTACCATTTCGCAAACAGATACCATCTCGTATGGGGAAGAATACATCGTGGGCGACCTGCGGGGCGTATCCGAGGATTACAATTCCATTATATATATTAATGTAGCGAGCCAGAACGGGCGCTTCATCAATAAGATGGATATGAACGCTACACGCAAGGTAATCATACTAAGCCCCCGTATGGCGGAAGTGCTATTCCGTAACGAGGACCCGCTGGGTAAATACGTGAAATGCGGCAATATGATGTATCAAGTTGTCGGTATCTATGATGATGACGACAAGAGTAACAACGCACCCGCATATATACCGTTTACCGTAGCGCAACAACTTTATAATAAAGGCTTCGGGTTCGGCTCCATTTACTTTACGGTAAACGGGGTCTCCACCGAAGAAGAGTGCAAGGATTTCGAGAACAGGTTCCGGTCGTATATGGCCCGTAAGCACATATTCGACCCGACAGACAAGAACGCAATCGGTATGTGGATGACCGGCAATGAGATCCGTATGTTCAATACGATGACAGACGGTATCTTGCTCTTCATCTGGATCGTAGGTATCGGCACCTTGATGGCTGGTATCGTGGGGGTTAGCAACATCATGTTGATCACCGTACGCGAACGGACCCGGGAGTTCGGCATCCGGAAGGCGATCGGGGCGAAACCGGCCTCGATATTGAAGCTTGTCATCGTAGAGTCCATCATGATCACCGCCATATTCGGTTACATCGGGATGCTGATGGGAATCGGGTTGACGGAGCTAATCGACTATGGCATGACGATGAGCGGGATGAACAACGCTTCATCCGGAGGAAATCCCGGCGAGGATCTTACCTTATTCCGGCACCCGACCGTCAGCTTAGGGATATCGCTGGCCGCTACCGGGGTGCTGGTCGTAGCCGGGGTACTGGCGGGCTATTTCCCCGCTCGCAAAGCCGTGAATGTATCCGCTATTGAAGCCATGAGAACAGAATAAACCGAAAAGATATGTTTGACATAGACAGATGGACAGAAATATGGGTAACCATCACCCGCAACAAGACACGTAGCTTGATGACTTGCTTCGGCGTGTTCTGGGGAATCCTTATGCTGGTATTGTTGCTGGGTACCGGATCGGGATTCAAGAACGCCATGTTCAAGAGCGTCAACGGATTCGCAACGAATTCGCTATTCTTCTACGCCGATCGCACCAGCGAACCCTACCAAGGATTCAACAAGGGGCGAAACTGGAACATGAGGAACCGGGACATAGACGCCATCATACGAGACGTACCTAGCGTACAGGATATCTCCCCCATCCTTTGGGGCAACCGCTCGGAAAAGAATATCGTTTACGGGATAATGACCGGAACGTTCAACGTGAAAGGTATATATCCGGCTTACTTCAATATCGATACGCAAGACCTATACTATGGCCGTTTATTGAATGAGATCGATATGCGGGAAAAGCGCAAGGTTTGCTTGATCGGCACGAAGATCAATGAGGTATTATTCCACAACGAGGACCCTTGCGGCAAATATATCCGGGTGAACGGGCTTTACTACCAAGTAGTAGGAGTGGTCAACCAAAGGGCATCGGGCCTGAATCTGGGCGGCCGGGGAGAAGAAACCGTCTTCATTCCGTTCAATACCATGCAGCAGACCTTGAACCAAGGCGATATCCTGCATTTCCTCGCACTGAGCGTGAAACCGGGATATCCGATTGAGACGACGATCGAGCAGGTCAAGAATATCATGAAGACGCAAAATCAGATCGCACCGACCGATCCTCAGGCGATAGGCGTAGTCAATATCGCCGCACAATTCAAGACATTCAATCTACTGTTTACAGGTATCGACATCTTGGTCTGGCTGGTCGGTATGGGTACCTTGCTATCGGGTATTATTGGTATCAGCAATATCATGATGGTAACGGTAAAAGAGCGCACGAGGGAGATAGGCGTACGAAGGGCTTTGGGAGCCAAGCCATTCGACATCATCTCGCAAGTCATGAGCGAGAGCTTGGTGCTGACTGCCTTGGCGGGCTTACTGGGATTAAGCGCCGGAGTCTTCCTCTTGGATTTGTTGGATAAGATATTGTCCGCCAATCCGACGAACGATCCGACCTTGCTGAATCCCGGCGTAAACATCCAAACGGCGGTAGCCGCCGCAGTGGTACTACTGATAAGCGGTTTTATGGCCGGACTGATTCCCGCATGGAGAGCCATGCAGATCAAAGCGATAGATGCCATCCGAGATGAATAATAACGAATCGATAATTAAAATAAAACTATATAATCATGAAGAATCGCATCGTAAAGAAAATCCTACGTATTATCTTATTAACGATCGTAGGTGCGGCGGTAATAGGCACATTCTATTTCTTATGGAAGAAGGCGCAACCGGTAATAACCGTTTATGAGGTCGTAACCCCCAAAAGGGATACGGTAGAGACCAAGACGGTGGCCACCGGAAGCGTGGAACCTCGCTACGAGGTAGAGATCAAGCCGCAGATATCCGGTATCATCTCCGAGCTAAGGAAAGAAGCGGGACAGATGGTACAGGCCGGGGAGATTATCGCCACGATCAAGGTCATACCGGAGATGGTACAGCTAAATAGCGCTGAATCCCGTGTAAACGTAGCGGATATCTCCCTAAAACAGGTGGAGGAAACCTATAAGAGAGATGAACTGCTGTTCAAGCAAGGTGTTATCGCCCAAGAGGATTTCGATCTCTCGAAGGCCAACTACTTAAAGGCGGTCGAGGAGAAAGAGAATGCGCAAAGCGCACTGGAAATTATTCGTGACGGTATCGCCAAGAACTCCAATGTAGCCAGTACCACGCAGATCCGTAGTACCATCACCGGTATGATACTGGATATCCCGGTGAAAGTAGGTAACTCCGTTATCCAAGCGAACAACTTCAACGACGGTACGACAATCGCCACGGTCGCCAACATGAATGACATGATCTTCAAGGGAAACGTAGACGAGACCGAGATCGGGCGCATTCACGAGGGAATGCCTATCAAGCTTACGATCGGAGCCATGGAAAGCCGTTCGTTCGAGGCCTTGCTGGAATATGTATCACCCAAAGGCGTTGAGAAAAACGGAGCCATTCAATTTGAGATCAAGGCAGCCGTGACGATCCCCGAAGATGCTTTCATCCGTGCGGGATATAGCGCCAACGCCGAGATCGTGCTAAAACGTGCGGAAGACGTTCTTACGATCCCGGAAAGCACGGTCGAGTTCCAAGGGGATTCCGCATTCGTTCAGTTAGTTAAACAAGAGCAACCGGAGCAAGTCTTCGAGAAACATCCGGTAAAGGTAGGTCTGTCCGACGGTATCAAGATCGAGGTTCAAGAAGGACTGGCCGCGACCGATAAAGTCCGGGGCGCAGCTATTGACCCGAATAAGAAATAAAAGAAAGATTGTATGATGAGAAGAAACTTATATATACTGGCAATCGCTTCCTTCCTGTCCGGAAACTATGTTTTCGCTCAGGATGCGGTGAAGCAATGGAGTCTGGAGGAGTGCATCCAATATGCCATCGAGCATAATATCGACTTAAAGCAAAAGGAGCAGGAACAGGAAAGCCGAAAGGTAGACTTACATACCAGCAAATACAGTTGGCTCCCGGCCCTAAACGGCAGTCTTGGACAGAGCTTCCAGTTCGGACGCTCCACGTCTAAATCCGGGGTGATCGTGGACCAGAACGCCGCCAATTCCACATTGGGGATCAATCTGGACATGCCTTTATTTGACGGGTTAAAAATACCGAACGATATCGCCGCCCGCAAACTTGATCTAAAAGCGTCTATCGAGAACTTGAATAAGGCGAGAGAAGACCTATCCATCAATATAGCTTCCTACTACCTGCAAGTACTTTATAATAAAGAGCTGCTGAAAATAGCGCGACTGCAAGTGGAACTGGACAAGGAGCAGGTGAATAAAACGGAGGCCATGGTGAACGCCGGAAAGGTGCCTCTTTCCCAACTGTATGATATCAAGGCCCAATTAGCGAAAGATGAGGTCACGCTTACCGAGTCGCAAAACAATGTGAACCTCGCTTTATTGGATCTTGCGCAAAGTCTGGAACTAGAGCGAAGCGACCGGAATTTCGATATACAGACTCCTGTAATTGAAGATGCGGTGGCTGATAATATGAGCAGTATCCTACCTCCGGAAAACATTTACGATCATGCGGTTACGTTCAAGCCTCAGATCAAGGAACAACAGTATTTGCTAGAGAGCCAAAAGAAAATGTTGCGTGTCGCGCAAGCGGGCTATTACCCCAAGTTAAATTTCGGGGCTAGTTACAGCAATGGATATTATCATTCTACTTCCGGAGGTGAATTTGCCGATACTCGTTCCTTTAGCGAGCAGTTTAAGCAGAATGGGCAAAAGATCATCGGATTCTCATTGAGTATTCCACTTTTCAACCGCTTCCAAGTACGCAATAGCGTTCGTACCGCAAGGATCAACATTATCAACCGGGAATTGCTGATGGAAAATACAAAGAAAACATTATACAAGGAAATCCAGCAAGCGTACTACAACGCAACGGCTTCCCAAGAGAAATATACGGCTTCCGACAAATCCGTCACGGCGAGCAAGGAAGCGTTCAATTATGCCCAAGAGCGTTACAACGCAGGTAAAAGCACTGTCTTTGAATTTAATGAGGCTAAAACAAAATACGCGCAAAGTCTAGCGGAACAGGCACAGGCCAAATATGATTTTATCTTCCGTACGAAGATTCTAGATTTCTATAATGGCAATCCGATCCGTTTATAAACGTTAATTAACACTTCATTTTTTTCATTATACACACAAAGTTTAAGGGAAGATGGTCTTTATGGACATCTTCCCTTTCAGCATCCATTAAGGCATTTAGTCTGCACAGAACTATGTTTAACAGCATAATTAACAGACAGATAGCCAAGACCAAAAACTCTCCTGCCAGCTATCATAATGCAACAAGATCCCCAGTACAACTAAATTGAATTTGGCAATATCAATCAATATTATATTAGTTTTAGAATGTTTTATAACAGTTTGCTTTTTTATAATAAAAATTAGTATATTTGCGGCTGTGAATTTCTAGAGTCTTGGTATGTACATTTTTTTGATAAGTATTTTAACTGTAGTTCTGTGCAGACTATGGTCTCTCGAAAAAATAATGTGTGTCTAATTAACAAACAAATTCATTCTATGAAGCACAAATTAACGCTTGTACTACTCTCATTCTTTCTGGGAGTGCAGTGTATGGTCGCCCAGCAAATGAAGGTGACCGGTGTAGTGATTAATGAAGATGATGGGGAGCCTGTTATAGGTGCATCCATCGTAGTAAAAGGAACCACTATTGGAACCATTACCGATTTAGATGGTAAATTTGAGTTAGAAACTCAGAAAGATGCTAAGCTAATTATTTCTTATGTAGGTTTACGGACTCAAGAAACTACAGCTCAGCAAAACATGAGAATTGTTCTTTCTTCAGATTCTCAAGCTATAGATGAAGTTGTTGTCGTAGCTTATGGTACCGCAAAGAAAAGTTCTTTTACAGGTTCCGCATCCACGGTGGGTGCCGCTTTGATGGACAAACGTCCATTGAGTAACGCCCTCTCCGCATTAGAAGGAAACACTTCCGGAGTACAAATGACTTCCTCTATCGGACAACCGGGAGAAGCTGCTAAGGTAACGATCCGTGGTTTTGGTTCTGTAAACGCGGATAATGCTCCTTTATATGTAGTGGATGGCGCCATCTTCAGTGGTGATATCTCTTCTATCAGCCCATCTGATATCGAATCAATGACAATTTTAAAAGATGCCGCTTCTACATCTTTGTATGGATCTAGCGCAGGTAACGGTGTGGTTTTGATCACGACCAAGAAAGGTTCTACCAGCAGTGGCGCAGGTGTTACCTTGAGTATCTCACAAGGTTGGTCTAGCAGAGCTTATAACGATTACGCAAAAGTAGGTGTATACGATTATTATCCTTTGCAATGGCAAATGTTGAGAAACGCAAATATGTCACTCGGACAAAGTGCTGCCGACGCTGCCGCTAATGCTTCTAAAGATATTATCAACAAATTAAAATATAATCCTTTCGTAGGAATCGCCAATGACGCAATCGTGGGCACAGACGGTTTATTGAATCCATCAGCCTCGGCTTTAAAATGGGGTGAGGACCTTGATTGGGAAGATGCCGCTTACCGTACCGGACATCGCCAAGAATATAATGTAAGCTACAATACAAAAACAGAAAAGAGCGACACATATGCTTCCATAGGCTATCTGAATGATAAGGGATATATGATTAAGACAGACTTTGAGCGTTACAACGCACGCTTGAACTATAATATCTATCCAGTGAAATGGTTCAAGAGTGGATTGAATTTAGGTTTAAGTCGCACAAATTCCAATTATTCTACTTCTACTTCTAGCAACTCCGCTGGTTATGGTAACTTATCTCGTTTCATTCGTTCTATGGCACCGATCTATCCGGTACATAAGCATGATATTGAGACAGGGGCTTATTTGGATAAAGAAGGAAACGTAGTTACTGATCCGGCTTTATATACCTATGATTATGAAGGAGCCCGTATCTCCAGCAATGGACGCGACGGTATCGCTGAGGCCCTGTGGAACGATCGCTTGATGTCTACCACAAACTCTAGTGCCCGTACTTATGTAACGATCACTCCGATCGAAGGATTGAATTTAACAGTGAACTACGCATTTGACAATAAGGATGAACGCCGTAGAGTATATGAGAACCCAGAGGTAGGTGACGGAACCGCAGGACCGGGACGTTTGAACATCCGAAATAGAAACTACTTGACCCAGACTTTCAACCAATTGATCAATTACACAAAGACTTTTGGTAAACATAACATCGAAGCTTTGTTAGGCCATGAGAACTATAGCTACCGCTTCCAACATAACTATGGAATGAAGACCAACGAGATCGTTTCCGGAACATACGAGTATGGTAACTTCGTAAACGTAAGCTCAATGGAGTCTTACACACGCGAATATAAGAAAGAAGGATACTTCGCTCGTTTGAACTATGATTTCGATGATAAATATTATGCAACAGCCTCGTATCGTCGTGACGGTTCCTCTCGCTTTAGCAAGGATAACCGTTGGGGTAACTTCTGGTCATTCGGAGCATCTTGGCGTATCAGCCAAGAAGATTTCATGGAAAACTTGACTTGGGTGGACAATTTGAAACTGAGAGCATCCTACGGTGAAACCGGAAACGATGCCATCTATTATACAGATGATGACACACAACAGGATTACTATCCTTATCAAACCTTGTATAATTTGGGTATCAACAACGGTTCGGAAGCAGGTCTCTACTTCCCGACTATGGCAAACAATAATTTGAAATGGGAGACACAGGTTTCTACCGACGTCGCTTTAGAATTCGGATTGTTCGGTCGCTTAAATGGTACGGTCGAGTTCTTCCGTAAGGCCTCCAGAGACTTGTTATTCAATGTTAGCCAGCCGTTATCCAGTGGTGTCGAAAAGATCGTACAAAACATTGGTAAAGTTCGTAACCAAGGTGTGGAAATCGACTTAAACTACCAAGTATTAAAATCAAAAGATTGGAAATTATCAGTCGGCGCAAACGCTACATTCATCAATAATAAGGTGACTCGTCTGCCTGATGCCAACCGGAAAGATGGTATCATCAAAGACTCTAAGAAATTGATGGAGGGACATTCAATCTATGAGTTCTGGTTACGTCAATGGTGGGGTGTTAATCCTGATAACGGAGATGGATTGTATATCTTTGATGCCGAAAACAACACCGATGCGAATGGTAATATTAAAGATGCGGTAAAAAAGACACTTGTAGAGAAAGATGGTCAAGTATTGACAAACTCTTATAGCTATGCGAAATATGATTTCAGTGGTTCTGCCGTTCCGAAAGTATATGGTGGTTTCAATATCAATTTGAGCTATAAGGCATTCGACCTTTCTACCGTATTCTCTTATTCATTAGGAGGTAAGGTGCTTGACTCGAGTTATAGAGGATTGATGGATGTAGGTGAGTTCGGTTATGCGGTGTCACCGGATCTACATAACGCATGGACAACTCCGGGCCAGATCACAGATGTACCTCGTTTGGACAATAACTCAGGTCATGCGACTAGCATCGGACAATCCTATTCTACACGTTGGTTGACAAACGCAAATTACTTGAACTTGCGTACTGTAACTTTGGCTTACAACTTGCCTAAGTCTATCCTAAACGTTATCAACATCAAGAGTGCACGCGTCAATGTCAGCGCAGAGAACTTATTCATGTTGAAAGCCCGTCAAGGTCTGAATCCGCAAGCTAACTATGCCGGAGTATCTTACAATGAATATATGCCGGCTAAGAACTTTACGATCGGTTTAAATGTATCGTTCTAAATTCATAATACATCAAACAAAGGAAAAGATATGAAAAATATACAATTATTCAAACACATCGCAGCAGGACTGCTTCTAAGTGGCTCTCTGGTCGGCACAAGCTGTTCCAGCGATTATATGGATACAATCCCAACCGAGAACGTTTCATTCACGACAGTATCCACTTCGCTCGACAATCTTTATCTTGCACTGAACGGTATTCATCGTAAGATGGTATCTCAAGACTTAGGCAACCAAGGTTTGGGAGGTGAGCCCGGTTTCATCATCGGTCGAGAAGCGTTGGCTGATGATTTGACATGGGACACGCAGACTTGGCATCAAGGTTTCTTAAACTGGAGTTATCCAACGAACGCAACAAGTTCGTACAACTCCGGTGAGTGGGAAACTTATTATAAGTTCATTTTGAATGCAAACAACATCTTGAAAGCGTTGAATGATAACTTTAGCGATGAGTCAAAACTCACAGATAGCGAAAAAGCGCTTGCGAACCATATCAAGGGCGAGTGTTTGGCAATTCGTGCATGGAGTCATTTCAATCTAGTACAATATTATGCGAAACCATATCGTAACGGACAGGACAACTCTCAACCGGGAGTTCCTTATCGTACGAGTCCGGAAATCGAGCCTATGGCACGTAATACGGTAGAAGAGGTGTACACGAAGATTCACGGGGACTTAGACGAAGCGTTGAACTTATTGGCAGACTATGAGCCAAATGATAAGAATCATTATAGCCTAGCATCGGTTTACGGATTGAAAGCACGTGCTCTTCTGACTCAACAGAAATACGCAGACGCAGCTACGGCCGCAGTGAATTCTATCAATGAAGCAGAGAAAGATGGCTGTAAGATCATGTCTCAGTCTGAATTGATGAATGGTTTCGCTAATATCACTTCCGCTACGAAAGAGGCTATGTATGCCGCTATGACGCAGAATGACCAAACAGTTTATTTCTACTCTTTCTATGCGTATATGTCTTGGAACTTCAACTCCAGCTCTATCCGCACAGGTATCAAATGTATCAGCCAAAGTACTTACGACTTAATGTCGCCAACCGATCTTCGCCGTCAATGGTGGGATCCGACAGGAAAGGCAGAAGTACCCGCAACTTCTTACAACCAGCGTGTTTATCAGAACCGCAAGTTCACGGCACGCTCTACAGCTGATGCTGTAGGTGATTTTGCCTTCATGCGTATCAGCGAAATGTACTTGACAGCAGCCGAGGCTTTCGCTCGTTCCAATCAAGACGCAAAAGCAAAGGAATATTTGCAAGCCTTGTTGAAAGAACGTGATCCAGAGTACAAGGATTTGGGTAACACAGGCGCAAAACTAGCGGATGAGATCATGACACATCGCCGTATCGAACTTTGGGGCGAAGGTTTCCGTTGGTTCGACTTGAAACGTCTAGGTTTGCCATTGGATAGAACCGGTTCTAATTTTGACGCTACTTTCTGTGGCTTCTTGCACAAGGATCCGAATGCTGATGGCTGGATCTTCGAGATTCCAAAAAAGGAAACAGATTTCAACGACTTGATCGAAAAGAACTATTAACACTCTTTTTACGTTAACTTACATTAATCACAATCCCCAAAGTATACTTTAACAGGTTATCTTTGGGGATTTCTTATATCACTATTTATGAAAACAAATCATTTATTTTCAGCTCTGCTCTCTTTAGCGCTTATATGTCCTGGAATAGCGCAAGAAACACATTATCAACGTCCTCCTGCAGTTATCGAGGAAGTGGCCTTGGCCAAGCTTTCTCCTATCATCCGAATTAGTGATAACAATCAGTGGGCACTCCAGTTAGAGCGTTCCCCGTACCGGTCTATCGCCAAGCTTGCGCAACCGGAGCTTAAATTAGCGGGAATGCGTATCAGTCCCGAAACATTCAATACGAGCCGGCAAGCCGAATATACGGGTGCCAGTTTAATGAACATCGCTACTCAAGAAGAAATCAAGATAGAAGGAATTCCTGACAACGCAGTAATCACAGAAGCCTCATTCTCTCCTTCATCCAATAAGGTAGCTCTATTCGTGGAAGAAGCGGATGGCGTATACCTTTATATCTGTACCCCGGAACAGCCCATAGCGCAGAAAGTAAGTACCCGTAAAATCAACGCGACAAGTGGAGCGGAGATCTTATGGATTAGCGACAATGAGTTTATTACGCTTATGGTTCCGGGAAACAGGGGTAAGGCACCAAAGAAACCCACAGTTCCATCCGGTCCCATCATTCAAGAAAGTACTGGAAAGGTGATGCCCGCTCGTACCTATCAAGACTTGCTGAAAAATCCATACGACGAGCAATTATTCGACTATTATTTCACCTCCCAATTGGTACGTATAAAAGAGGGCATTGTGTACGAGATCGGAAAACCGGCAATCTACGGCAGTACGCTTTCATTATCCCCGGATAAATCTTTGCTACTTATCGCGACAGTTCATCGTCCGTATTCCTATCAAGTACCGGTATATAACTTCCCACAAAAGTTCGAGGTCATAGACTTACAAGGCAATTCCATTTATACGTTAGCGGATAATCCAACCGTCAATATTCCGATGGGATATGACACGACCTCGCCTTATCCCCGTCAATTCGGATGGAGATCGGATCAACCGGCTACCGTTTACTGGGCGGAAGCGCAAGATAAAGGAGATCCTAAGCAAAACAAGACCGATTTCATGGATATTATCTACCAAATAAGCTATCCGTTCAACAGCGAGAAACAGGAAGTCGCAAAGACAGAGAAACGTTTCCGCAACATCCTGTGGAATGACGATGCTTTCGCTTTATTGATCGAGACTTCCCGGGAGACTCGAAAAAACAGGACATTTACTTTTAAGCCTTGCTCTTCTGAGTCTCCGGTTCTATTATTCGATGTATCCACCGACGATAATTACAACAATCCGGGAAATCCACTTACGGTTAAAAATGCGTATGGCAAATATATCGTTTATACCAATAAAGCCCACAATGAGTTATTGATGCTTGCCCAAGGTGCCTCTCCTAAAGGGGATATGCCTTACCTTAGCCGTTACAATTTGAAAACAAAAAAGAACACGGAACTTTGGCGCTGCGAGGACGGATATTATGAGACCATCCTAAAGGTAGCGAATCCGGAAAAGCTGCAATTGATCACTTCACGTCAATCCATTACAGAACCGGCGAATCTCTGCTCTCGTGACTTGAAAAAGAAAAAATTCGCTCAATTGACTCATTTCGCCAATCCATATCCGGCCATGGCAAACGTTAGTAAACAAAAGATTAAATATAAACGTGCCGATGGATTGGACTTAACCGCAACGGTATATCTCCCTGCCGGATATGATAAGGCAAAAGAAGGCCCGCTACCCGTCTTGATGTGGGCTTACCCAAGAGAATACAAGAGCAAGGCCGAGGCATCCCAGGTACGTGGTTCCCAATACATGTTCACGAACATCAATTACGGATCACCAGTCTATTGGGTATTGAGAGGATACTGCGTAATGGAGAATGTCGAGATGCCGATCGTAAGCACGAGCGAGGGAGCGGAGCCAAACGATGATTTCATTGAGCAATTGACAATGAACGCCGAGGCGGCCGTAAAAGTTATTTCCGAGATGGGTGTAGGTGATCCGAATCGTGTAGCCGTAGGAGGACATTCCTATGGAGCTTTCATGACAGCGAATCTATTAACACATACCAAACTGTTCAAAGCCGGCATCGCACGTAGCGGAGCTTACAACCGTACGCTTACCCCGTTCGGCTTCCAAACAGAGACCCGTACTTATTGGGAAGTACCGGAAATATATAATGCCATGTCGCCATTCATGTCTGCCGATAAACTACATGGAGCATTATTAATCATACATGGTGAGATGGATAACAACTCCGGAACCTTTCCGATCCAATCCGAGCGCCTGTTCAGTGCCCTAAAAGGCCACGGGGCGATCGCACGTTATGTCGTATTGCCCTATGAGAGTCATGGCTACGCCGCCAAAGAGAACATATTACATCTATTGTATGAATGTGACCTATGGCTGGATCGTTACGTCAAGAACGCAAAAAAGTAAGTAGTACTGACTTTGTCAATGAAGTATATATCCTCTGGCATGAGAAGTATATCTCCTCTAACCAATGAAGTATATCTTCTATGAGGAAGCCAGCCGGCAGCCACCAATTGCCCTAAAACAACGATGCCCATCGTAAGGTTATAAGAATGCCCATCGTAAACTCCTTACAATGGGCATTCTTAACTCCTTATGATGGGCATTCAAAGAAAGCCCTATCTGAGATTCGTTTATTTTAGCAATGAACAAGGACAAAGATGATCCTTCTCGATATCCTTGAAATAGTTATAAGTACCTACCTTAAGATCCGCGCAAGCCGCCTCATCGCAAACGATGATTCCTTTCGGATGCAACTGCAAGGCGGTAATTGTCCACATTTGGTTCACGGCACCCTCAACGGCTTGTTGCAACGCACGAGCCTTGTTATGACCATTTACCATGATCAATACCTCCTTAGCGTCAAGAACCGTACCTACACCAACCGTTACAGAAGTCTTCGGAACTTTATTCACGTCATTATCAAAGAAACGGGAGTTAGCGATAATCGTATCCGTAGTTAACGTCTTGATACGAGTACGAGAACTCAAAGATGAACCCGGCTCATTGAACGCGATATGGCCATCAGGACCGATACCACCCAAGAACAGGTCTACGCCACCGACCGCTTTCATGCGAGCCTCATAAGACGCACACTCAGCCTCCAAATCCTCGGCGTTACCATTCAAGATATTTACGTTCTCCGGTTTGATATCGATATGACTGAAGAAATTATTCCACATGAAAGAATGATAGCTTTCCGGATGATCTTTCGGAAGGCCGACATACTCATCCATATTGAAAGTGATCACGTTCTGGAACGATACGACACCCTGCTTGTTCAATTCAATCAGGTTCTTGTACATACCCAGCGGAGAAGATCCGGTAGGCAAGCCCAGTACGAATGGTTTTTCAGCGGTTGGATTCGCTGCTTTAATCTTCGCTGCTACATAATTGGCAGCCCATTTTGAGAGTTGCTCGTAATTAGGTTCGATAATTAGTCTCATAACGTTATGTTTTTTGAAAATTAAAGGATTCCCAATCTACGCATCTCGCCTTTCTTTTGTTTATAAATTAGATCTATTGTTAATAGCTTTCGTTTTATCTGTTGTCGGAGCCTTTAGACTTTTCAATTCTCAATTCTCCATTTTCAATTTCCCAGCCATTTCCTTGCCCAAGGCTAAACACTCCTCGTATTTAGTAGCGCTTAAACCTTGCTTCTGCTCAACCGGCGTACCGACAGTCTCCCACTTCATCTTCTCGCCAAAAGCCGCCAAACGTTTCACGGCGGCTCCAGCCCATGTGAAAGACCCGAAATAACCGAAAATACGATTTTTCACCTCACGCAACTCGATCTTACTCAACACAGCTTCCACCTCTGGGAACAATTGATTGCTATAAGTCGGGCTACCTACGATAACTCCCTTATATTTGAACACATCTTTCAAGATATAAGAAGAAGGGCTTTTGCTAACATTATGCATCACAATATTCTTGATGCCATTATCAGCCAAAGAAGCGGCGATCGCCTCAGCCATCTGCTCCGTGTTACCATACATGCTGCCATAAATAATAACCACGCCTTCCTCACCTTCGTAGCGGCTCATACGGTCATAGATATCGATCGCTTTCGACGCATATTCACGCCAAACAGGTCCATGGGTAGAGCAAATCGTCCGGATATCCAAGCCCGAAAGCTTCTGTAATGCCCTTTGTACTGGACTTCCATATTTTCCGACAATGTTGGAGTAATAGCGAATCATCTCTTCCCAATAATGCTCCACGTTCATCTCCGTATCGATCACACCACCATCCAATGTGCCATACGTACCGAACGCATCCGCAGAGAATACGATTTTATCCGTAACGTCATAAGTAACCATCACT
>OHGI01000468.1_pt1 | contig 16757 bp, 18 predicted proteins | sample 1567781 | NCBI WGS metagenome assembly OHGI01 (sample SAMEA3879526, study PRJEB24766) | human gut metagenome | biome: human-associated habitat; feature: feces | place: USA | collected 1985/1987
CGAAAATAGGTTCCGTTACAAGTTTTTCGATATTGTTCAATTTTCAAGGTCCTGTGCGCCTCAGCCTTGCGGCTGAAAGCTTATTTATTTTACCACCGAAGCACCAGATTGTCAAGCAATTTTTTGAAGATTTTTTGAAGTTCTTAGGAGAACCAATCGACCTTCGTGCTTTTTCTGTCGCTTTTTCGGGGGTGTTTGTGTCAGACGTCCGCCTGACAGTAATGTATTTTAGCACAGACCCCCTCAAAAAGCAAGTCCTTTTTTCACTTTTTTTGAATTATTTTGCGGTTCGTCTTTTTGCCCAGTTTTTTCTCTCAGATTTGGCCGCTCTGTCCATCATTCGTCCAACAGCCTGTCCCGCATCACCTTTAATATCTTGCGCTCCCGCCGTGAGATTTGTACCTGCGTGGTATGGAGCAGTTTTGCCGTATCGCTCTGGGTCTTGCCCCCATAAAAGCGAAGCTGGATAATAAGTCTGTCCTCTTCGGGCAGGCTCTTCAATACCTCTGCCAGACCTATCTTATCCGCAAGCTCTTCCTCCGGCGACTCCACCGGAATATCTATCTGCCGGTCGCTCTCTTCCCGGTTCTCCGGCGTCAGACTCACCGCAGGCTGCGCCGCCTGGATAGCCAGCGTGATATTCTCCACGCTTTCCCCCAGCTCCTCTGCCAGCTGCGACAGAGTAGGCTCTGCTCCGCAAAGCTTGCTGTGATGCTCCCGGGCCGCATTGATGCGCAGGCTCAGCTCTTTGAGTGACCGGCTCACCTTTACGGTGCCGCCGTCCCGGAACAGCTTTTTGATCTCGCCCAGAATGACCGGCACAGCGTAGGTGGAAAAACAGACGCCACGCGACTCATCAAAGCCGTCATACGCTTTTACCAGCCCCATACAGCCGGCGCTGTAGAGGTCGTCGTATTCAATGCCTCTCCCCCGGAACCGTCCGGCGCAGGAATGCACCAGCCCCAGATTCTGCTCGATGAATGCGCTCCGCCGGGTCTTGTCCGTTACCATTGCGACGCCCTCTTTCTCTTTATTATGTAGAGCGCTCATCCAGACGCTTGGTCAGCACCACCCGCGTCCCCTTTCCGGGCTGAGAGGACACCTTGACCTTATCCATAAAGCTCTGCATCACCGCAAAGCCCAGACCAGAGCGCTCTTCCGGGTTGCCGGTAGTGAAAAGAGGCTCCATGGCCTTTTCGACGTCCGGGATGCCGATGCCCTTATCCGTCACCGTTATCTTCACCAGCCGCTCCGGGTAGACGGCGATGCTCAGGGTCACGGGACCGATGGCATCCGGGTAGGCGTGGACGATGCAGTTGGTCACCGCCTCGGACACCGCCGTCTTGATGTCGGCCAGCTGCGGCACGGTGGGGTCATACCGAGCCAGAAAGGCCGCCGCTGCGCCCCGGGCAAAGGCCTCGTTGGCACTGAGCGAATCAAATTGGATCTTTGCACTGTTTTCCGCTTTCATTTATATCCCTCCTGATACTTCCCCGCCCGGCTCGGTGCAGGGGATGCTTGCAAGCTGTAAGACCCGCCGGAGCTGTTCCGGCGCGTGCTGGATGCGCAGACTGCCGCCCAGCGTCCGGGCGCAGCGTTGCCGCCCCAGTATCAGCCCGATGCCCGACGAATCCATGAACCCCACTCCGCCGAGATCCATCACCAGAATGCGCGGGCTGCGGGTGAGCAGGGCGTCGTCCAGCTGGATGCGAAGCCCCTGCGCCGCGTCGTGGTCGATCTCGCCGGCCAGATAGGCGTAGAGCACATCGTCCGCCGCGCTGAAGGTCACTGTCGCCATATCCTCATCTCCTTTTTTTGCATAAAGAAAAGACCTGTACACCTTTTCAGTGTACAGGTCTTTCGGGTTATTTTTTAGAGAACGGTGTCGCTCAGCAGCTTTTCCGCCTCGAGGGCGATGGCCTCACTGCCGCAGACCAGCAGACCGCGGCGGCTGTTGGCTTTCGCCTGCTCCACGGCCTCGGCCAGCGTCGGGCAGAACACCGCATCGAAGTGATACCGTGCCTTTTCGGTCAGGCGCTCTGCCAGCGCCGCTTCCGTTCCCGCCGGGGCGACAAGGAAGACTTTGTCGAAGGGGTTCTCGCCCATGCCGGGCATAGTGCTCTTGTCCTTCTTCTGCTCTTCCGAAGTCAGTCCGGTCTCCAGTGCGGCAAGGAACGACTCCGCGCCTTCCTCCTCCGTCAGGCCGATCACGGCGCTCATGTGGCGCACCTTGGCCATATTGAGGACGCGTAGAAGGGCTGCAGCCTGCTGCGGGGTACGGCAGGCGTCGAGGATGACGAGGGGCTTCTGGGACAGGACGCGGATGCTGCTGCGGTTCTCCACAGCGGCAAGGCCCGCCAGAATGGCCTCATCGGGGATTTCAAAGCCCTTGCGCCAGAGGGCCAGCGCCAGCTCGACCGCGACGGCGGCATTGCCCGCCGCATGACGGCCCAGGAAGGCCAGAGGGGCGGTGTATCCGCCGTAGTCCACCTTGCTGGTGAACTTTTCCGCCTCGAGGAAGGTGATGTCCTCGGCGTCGGGGACGACGAGCTCACACTCGGCCTTGGCCGCCGCCACCACCAGCTCACTCAGAACAGCCTTCGGCTGCTCCGGCGCGGTGACGCAGACGGCGTCCTTCCGCATGACGCCTGCGGCCAGCGCGGCCAGACGCTCCACCGCGCGGCTCACACCGTCCGGGCCGATGGCCGTGACGGCGCAGACCGGCATATTGGGCAGGGCCGATGCCAGACCGGCATCCGGCAGCTCCACCACTGCCAGCTTGCAGCCTGCCGCACCAAAGCAGCGGGCCGCAGCCGCCAGCTCTGCCGCCTCACGGGGCAGAGGCTTTGCGGCACTGAGAGCCTCAGCAGCCTGACAGAGCAGCACCGGGTCCACCGACACGCCGCCGATGGCGATGCGGGCTGACAGCGGCTCACAGCCGGCGCGGTAGAAGCCGGTGTGGAACGCCGCCTCCCGGAGGATGGCCGCCAGCAGACCGGCAGCAGCGGTCTTGCCCGCCGTGCCGGCCACACCGACGAACTGCACCTTCTGGACATCCGCCGTCAGGGCAGCGCGCAGCTCCTCCGCCGGGGCAAAGCCCTCGGGCAGAGAAGAGAAATATTCGTTTGCCTGTTCGATGGTCATTGCGTCAATCCTCGTTTCGATGTTTGTAGAGCAGCCAGCACATCCTGCACAGGGCCAGACAGAACAACCCCACCAGAATACCGGCCATCACGCCCGAAAAATCCAGCCAGACGTCGGTGAGCTGGCTGCTCCGGCCATCGCTGAACATCTGGATGGTCTCGTCCGTCAGAGCCGTGAGCAGACCGCCCAGGATCGGCCACGAGATGTGAACGAAAAAGTGCCGGGTGTAGACCCGCAGGCAGAGAGTGAGCAGGAAGCCTTCCAGCGCATACTCGCAGAAATGTGCCAGCTTGCGCACGATGTGGTCTGTCAGGTGGTTTGCCGCGCCGGGCATTCCCAGACGGGTGAACACCTTTTTCATCAGAAGCAATACTCGTCCGCTTGCCGTTTCCGAGACGTCACCGATCTGCATGGAGTTGGAGAAGATGAATACGATGCAGGCGATGAGTGCAAAGGTAAAGATGACTCGTGCCGCAATGAGCCAGGGAGAAGTTTTTTGCATATCAGGATCCGTTTTCCGCATCAGCCCAGGGCCTTGATGCTCTGCTCAATGTTGGCAAGCTTGTCCTGGCTCTTGGCGTGCTTATTGCGGATGTCCTCCACCAGAGCGGCGGGAGCGCGCTCGACGAACTTGGGGTTGTTGAGCTGGTTCTCGAACATGGCCAGTTCCTTCTCGGCCTTGGCCTTTTCCTTGTTCAGGCGGGCCAGCTCCTTGTCGCGGTCGATGAGCTCCATCATGGGGATGAAGCCGCGGGCGGCGTGGGTGGACACCTGCACCATGCCGTCGGTGCTGCCCTCATACTTTTCGGTGAAGGTCACATCGGTGGCGAAGGCGAACTTTGCCAGATAGACCTCGGCGTTCTGGAAGGGAGCCGGGTCAGCCGTCTCGATGATCATGCTGGTCTTCTTGGCGGGGTGGACGTTCATCTCGGTGCGCATGGTACGCACAGCCTTGATGTAGTCCATCACCTTCTCGAAAGCTTCCTCTTCGTCGGCCCAGTTGTGAGCTTCATCGAAGGTGGGCCAGCTCTGGGTCATGATGGTCTCGGCAGAGCCGGGCAGAGCCTGATACAGCTCCTCGGTGATGAAGGGCATGAAGGGGTGCAGCAGCTTGAGGGCCTTGTCCAGCACATACACCAGCACGCGGCGGGCAGTGTCGGCCTGCTCGGCGTCGCCGGAGTTCAGGCGGGGCTTTGCGATCTCGATGAACCAGTCGCAGTAGACGTCCCAGATGAAGCTGTTGATCTTGGCAGCGGCCAGACCCATCTCGTAGTGGTCGAGGTTGTCGCTCATGGCGCCGGCCACCTGATTCAGCTTGGTCAGCACCCACTTGTCGCTCATGTCCAGCTTATCCTCGCTGGGCAGGCCGGGCTGGAAGTCCTCGGGCAGGTTCATCAGCACGAAGCGGGTAGCGTTCCACAGCTTGTTTGCAAAGTTGCGGGCAGCCTCCACCTTCTTCTCGCTGTAGCGCATGTCATTGCCCGGGGTAGAGCCGTCCACCAGCATGAAGCGCAGGGCGTCAGCGCCGTACTGGGCGATGACTTCCAGCGGGTCGATGCCGTTGCCGAGGCTCTTGGACATCTTGCGGCCCTGGCTGTCGCGGACGATGCCGTGGATGCAGACGGTGTCGAAGGGAGCCTTGCCGGTGTAAGCCAGACCGGAGAAGATCATGCGGCTGACCCAGAAGCCGATGATGTCGTAGCCGGTGACGAGGGTGTTGGTGGGGTAGAAATACTTGAGGTCTTCGCTCTCCTCATTGGGCCAGCCCAGCGTGCTGAAGGGCCACAGAGCGGAAGAGAACCAGGTGTCGAGGGTATCGGGGTCCTGGGTGAGCCTGGTGCCGCCGCACTTGGGGCAGGTGCAGGGTGCGCTCTTGGCGACCACAGTCTCGCCGCAGTCGTCGCAGTACCAGGCCGGGATCTGGTGGCCCCACCACAGCTGGCGGCTGATGCACCAGTCGCGGGTGTTCTTCATCCAGTTCATATAGTTCTTGGTGAAGCGCTCCGGCACGAACTTGATGTCGCCCTTCTCCACGCTCTCGATGGCGGGCTTGGCCAGAGGCTCCATCTTGACGAACCACTGCTTGGACACCATGGGCTCGATGGTGGAGTGGCAGCGGTAGCAGGTGCCGACTTCGTGCTTCAGAGGCTCGATCTCCTTCAGGAAGCCGCCCTCCTTCAGGTCCGCGAGGATGGCCTTGCGGGCCTCGAGGGTGGTCATGCCGGCATACTTGCCGCAGTCCAGCACATGAGGCTCGTTGACGGTGTTCTTGCCTGCAGCAAACAGAGCATCGGCAGCAGCCTTGTCGGCGGCGCCGGTCATGTGGCCGTCGTAGGTAAAGACGCGGACGATGGGCAGGTCATGGCGCAGGCCGACCTCAAAGTCGTTGGGGTCGTGGGCCGGGGTGATCTTCACGACGCCGGTACCCTTGGTCATGTCGGCATGCTCGTCGCAGACGATGGGGATCTCCTTGTTCAGCAGGGGCAGGATGACATGGCAGCCGTGCAGATGAGCATAGCGGGGGTCATCGCCGTTGATGGCAACAGCGGTATCGCCCAGCATGGTCTCGGGACGGGTGGTAGCCAGTTCCAGCATCTCGCCGGTCTCCTTGACCGGGTAGAGCAGGTGCCAGAAGCTGCCGTCCTTTTCCTCATACTCCACCTCGGCGTCGGAAATGGAGGTGTTGCAGTGGGGGCACCAGTTGACCATGCGGTTGCCGCGGTAGATGAGGCCCTTGTCGTACAGGCGGACAAAGACTTCCTTGACAGCCGCAGAGCAGCCCTCGTCCATGGTGAAGCGCTCACGCTCCCAGTCGCAGCTGCTGCCCAGCTTCTTGAGCTGGCTGACGATGCGGTTGCCGTACTTGGTCTTCCAGGCCCAGGCGCGCTCCAGGAAGCCGTCGCGGCCCACCATTTCCTTGGTCAGGCCCTCAGCACGCATGGCCTCCACGACCTTGGCCTCCGTAGCAATGGAAGCGTGGTCTGTGCCAGGCACCCACAGGGCGGCATAGCCCTGCATCCGCTTGGTGCGGATGAGGATGTCCTGCATGGTGTTGTCCACGGCGTGGCCCATGTGGAGCTGGCCGGTGACGTTCGGAGGGGGCATCACGATGGTATAGGGCTTCTTGTCGGGGTCGGCCTTGGTGTGGAAGTAGCCGCCATCCAGCCAGAACTGGTAGATGCGGTCTTCCACCTGGCTCGGATCATACTGTTTTGCAAGTTCTTTCATAGTATCCTCCCAGATGAATAATTGGAGTGGGACGAAAAAAGCCGCCCCACGGAGCGTTCCATGGGACGGCTGTAATATAACCGCGGTACCACCCAAATTGCACACGGCTTTCTGCCGCATGCCCCTTGATGCCCCGATAACGTGGGGCAGACCCGGAGGCGACTACTCTTGTTTCCCCGCCTCTGCTCAAAAGCGACAGCACGCCGCACCGCCATACCGGGTTTTCAGCAGCCCCCGGCTCTCTGGATGGCGAAAACGACACACACTCTTTTTCCTTGCATTTATAAAAAGAATATAGCGTTTTTTGTGCGTTTTGTCAATCTCTTTTTGTCCGGAACAAAATTTTCACATCCTTGTGCGGGGCCTTCGCTCCCTGCGTCAGGCAGATTTTTTCTTCTCACCCTTCCGCGTCCAGAAGCTCCGTTTTCAGCCGGGCAATGAGCCGCTCCATCAGGGCCACACGGTTGAAGGGGGTCATGAGATAGAAGCCGTCGGCGTAGGGCAGAGCCTCCCGGGCCATCTGCATCGACACCTCAAGGCCCAGCGCCTCGCCCTGCTCCCGGTCGAGGCCCGCGAAGCGCTGGATGATGTCCTCCTCCACATGGATGCCGTTGATCTCGTTTTCCATAAAGATTGCGTTCCGCTGGCTGACCACGGGCATGATGCCGGCCAGAATTTTAGCCCGTTCACCCAGTGTCTGACGGGCCTTGCGGAGATTCTCCACCGCCTGTGCCGACAGCACCGGCTGGGTCAGGAAGCCCGACATCCCGTTTTCCAGCTTTTCCACAGCCCGGCGCAGCTCCACCTCAAAGTTCCGGGCGTTGAGGTTCAGCGCACCAAGGACGGTCATGGCCGAGGGCATCTCCCGGCCCTCCCCGGCCAGCGAGACGATGTACTGGGCCAGCTTGCGGGAGTTGAACTGGTAGACATTCTTCACCTCGTCCCGCTCTGCGGTGGGGATGGGGTCGCCGGTGATGGCCAGCACCTCCCGCACGCCCTCGGCGTAAAGGCCCAGCAGAAGGGCCTTGGTGGCGTTGAGGTTGCGGTCGCGGCAGGTCATGTGGGGCAGAGCACACATTCCCAGTTCCCGGTGTACCCGGCAGGCCACGAGGGAGGAATCCATCCGGGCCTGCGCGATGGGGCAGTCGGCGATGGTCAGCAGGTCAGCGCCTGCGGCCTGCAGCCGCCGTGCGCCGTCCAGATAGCCACTCAGGTCGGCCACCCGGGGCGAATCCAGTTCAATGGCGATGACCTTCTTACCTGCGTTCAATTTCCGCAGGAAGGCATCATCTTTTTCCACCGCCGGTGCAGTCCCGGTGGAAAGCTTCGCTGCCGGAGCGGCTTCGGTCCGCCGGGGCAGGGCATCCAGCTCTGCACACAGGGCCGCGATGTGGGCGGGCGTCGTGCCGCAGCAGCCGCCCAAAATACGGACGCCCGCAGCGGCGATCTGCCCCATCTCCCGGGCAAAATACTCAGGCTTGCCCTGATACAGCACCCGCGCCCGGGTGACCACCGGATAGCCCGCGTTGGGCATCACCGACAGGGGCAGCAGCGTCTCGCCAAGGCTCTGCACCAGTTTCTTCATCGCACCGGGGGCCGAGACGCAGTTCAGGCCCACGGCGTCCACCACGCCGCTCTGCTCCATCCGGCGCAGCAGGTCGCGGAACAGCAGGCCCTCGCGGGTGTAGCCGTCCGGCAGCACCGCGAAGGACACCATGACAAAGGCGTCCGGCACGGCCACACGCAGTGCCTTTACCGCCTCCACAATGCCCACATCGGAGCTGAGCGTCTCAAAGAGGAAATTCTTTGCCCCCAGTGCGGCGAACTGCTGCGCCACAAGGCCGTAAGCGCTGCTGGCCGGGGCAGCCTCGGTGTCCGGGGCCGGGCCGAAGTCAGCGAAGACGGCGGCGTCCTTCTCAGCGGCAGCGTCACAGGCCAGCTTCCAGCCCGCCTCGGCCAGCTCTTCCCAGCCCGGCGTCTGGGCCGCCGCCATCCGGGGCAGACCGAAGGTGTTGGTCTTGATGGCCTGTGCGCCTGCGGCCAGATATTCCGCATGGACCTTCTTCACGCCCTCGGGGTCGGTGAGGTTGGCCATTTCGCAGTCCGCGCCCGGTGCCGCTTTATAATAGGTACCCATGCCGCCGTCGAACAAAAGCGGCTTGTGGGCAAGATGCTCTCGGATGTCCGTCATAGAAAGGTTCTCCTTTTTTATTTTCCTTGATTTTATAAAGAAATTCAGGTATAATTTTTGTATGAAAGTGAGGTGCTTTTGGATGCCCAAGATTCGTTCCAGCGCAGACCTGCGCAACAACTACAATGAGATCTCCACCTTCTGCCACGACTACGCCGAGCCGGTGTTCATCACCAAAAACGGCAAAGGCGACCTTGCCGTGATGAGCATCGAGACCTACGAGGCCCTGACCGCCCGGTTCGATTTGTACGCAAAATTGCAGGAAGGTCTGGATGACGTGGCGGCGGGAAGGACGCGCCCGCTGGATGAGTTCATGCAGGAGCTGCAAAACAGAAGGAGTCTTCGATGAACTACTTTATCGATGTTGCCGTTTCTGCTCAGCGTGACCTTGCAGATGCCTTCGACTATATCGACCTGAACTTGAAAAATCCCTCTGCTGCCGACAAGCTGGTTGCCATCGCATGGAAGAAATTCCGTTCTCTCGACACCTTCCCACAGCGTTTTTCACTTGTGAATGACTCATTTCTTTCCTCTTTGGGAATCCGGCTCATTCCAGTTCAAAACTATCTTGCATTTTATAAAGTCGATTCTTCCACCCAGACCGTCCACATCCTCCGCTTCCTGTATGGTCACAGCGACTGGCAGGCTATCCTGCGGGCGGATGTTCTTCCAACATGAGCATTCTCCCCGGCCCTTTGCCGGGGAGAATTTTTGTGCAGTCATCTTCAGTTTAATGAAGTTTGCGCACTTGTCAAGCATTTTTGCCCCGAAGCAGCCCATTTTGCTTGCGCCGAAGCCGGTTTTGTGCTATTCTATGCATATTTACAATGGTTGGGAGGAATGTATCATGCGCCACGCCGGCACACAGGAAATCGAAACGCCGCGGCTGCTTCTGCGCCGCCTTATGCCGTCGGATGCCCCGATGATGTACGCAAATTGGGCCAACGACCCGGAAGTCACCCGCTGGCTGCGCTGGACGCCGCACAAGGATGTGGCCGAGACGCAGGAGCTTCTGAGCGCATGGGCGCTGCTCTATCCCAACGAGGACTACTACCAGTGGGCCATCGTGGAAAAGGCCACCGGACAGGTGTTCGGCTCCATCAGCCTCTACAACAGCCTGCTGGGAGAACCGGCACAGCGAAATGAATGGCCGGGATTTGACCTCTCCGAGGGCATCTGGGAGCCGGGCTACTGCATCGGCAGAGCATGGTGGGGCAAAGGCTGCACCACCGAGGCTCTGAACGCTCTGGTAGAATACTGGTTCAAGAATACAGACAGTAATTGGCTTGCCTGCTCCCACGCCGTGGAGAACCCCGCCAGCGGCAAGGTCATGATGAAAGCAGGCTTTGTCTACGACCACGAGGCCGTCTACCATAAATTCGACGGTACAGCGATACCCTGCAAGTGCTATGCCCTGACGCGAGAACACTACGAATCGCTATATTCTCCAAACGAATAACAGAAAGGAATCATTTTGAGCGAACTTTACGATATTTTAGTCGAAACTCCCCCGACGAAGGTCATCCTTCTCGCCCTCGACCAGGGCCTGTGGGACTGCGAGCGCAGCCTTGCCGAGCTGGCTGCGCTGTGTGAGGCCAACCACATGGAGGCCGTGGCCGAAGTCACCCAGAAGCGCCAGACCCCCGAGACCGGCATCGTGCTGGGCAGCGGCAAGCTGGAAGAAGCCGCCGCTGCCGCCGCAGAGCTGGGGGCCGTGTGCGCCGTCTTTGACGGCGAGCTGACCGGCAGCCAGATCCGCAACATCTCCACTGCGCTGGGAGGCCTCGAAGTCATCGACCGCACCATGCTCATCCTCGAGATCTTCCGCAGCCGTGCCGTGACCAACGAAGGCAAGCTGCAGACCGAGCTGGCCCTCCTGCGCTACCGTCTGCCCCGCCTGCAGGGCATGGGCGAAAGCCTGAGCCGTCAGGGCGGCGGCGGTGGCGGCGGCGGCGGCGCCCGCCGTGGTGCCGGTGAAACGAAGCTCGAGCTTGACCGCCGCCACGTCCACGCCCGCATCGACGCACTGGCTGAGAAGCTGGCCGAGATGGAAAAGCGCCGGGGCGAGAGCCGGAAAGCCCGCGCCAAGACCGGAATGCCGGTGGTCAGCCTCGTGGGCTACACCAATGTGGGCAAATCCAGCCTGATGAACGCTCTCTGCGGCCCCAGCGTCGCCGAGGCCGATATGCTCTTTGCCACCCTCGACCCCACCAGCCGGAAGCTCGTCCTGCCCAGCGGCATGGCCGTGCTGCTGGTGGACACCGTCGGCTTCGTCTCCCGTCTGCCCCACAATCTGGTGGAAGCATTCAAATCCACGCTGGAAGAGGCCGCATGGTCGGACGTCATCGTCCGGGTGGCTGACGCCGGCGATGAGCAGCGGGAGGAGCAGCTGGCCGTCACCGACGAAGTGTTGGACGGCCTCGACTGCGCCGACATTCCCCGCCTGACCGTCTACAACAAGTGCGACAAGCCCGGCGCGCTGAGCTTCGACCCCGACATCCTGCTCACCAGCGCCAAGACCGGCTACGGCCTCGACAAGCTGCTGGCCAAGCTGGACGAGACCCTCAGCGACCGCGTCCACACCATCCGCGTTCTCCTGCCCTACGATAAGCTGGGCCTCGCCGCCCCCATGCGGGAGCGCGGCAGCGTCCAGCTCGAGGAGTACCGTGAAGACGGCCTCTACCTCGAAGGCATCGTCAAGACCGAAGACCTCCACTGCTTCGAGGGCTATCTGGTCTGAGGACCCGCATACGAAAAGAACCGGACTCCGTGGAGTCCGGTTCTTTTGCATTTCAAGGCATCAGCCTGCGGCAGGGGGCGCTTCCTCTGCGCCCATCATCTGATCGTACCGGCCGGTGAACACCCGTTCCGGCAGGGCCGCCGTCAGGGCGAGGGCGGCGGTGAACCGCTCCTCATCGGTCAGCGCTTCCTCCACCGGAGGGAAGTGCGCGAGCACTTCGTCCAGCTGCTTTTTGACCTCCCGGGCTACGAAGATGCCCCGGTCGGTGAGGTAGATCTTGCCGTAATACTCCTTGACGATCATCCCCCGCTCCATCAGCAGGTTCAGCACCCGCACCACCGAGGGTTTGGTCACGCCCAGCTTCTCGGCGATGCTGCGGGAGCTGATGTCAAGATGGGTCTGCGAGACCTCATAGATCGCGAGCAGGTACCGCAGGTGTGCTGGCGTCAGTTCCATCTCGTATCACTCTCTTTTCGTTATATCACACGAACTCTTGGTTTACAAAAGGGGCGCGGGCCAAAGCTCTGACCCACGCCCCCTTCTCTTCCATTATTGCTCAGTGGCAGCCGCCCTTGCAGCTGCTGCAGTTTCCACTGCAGCCGCCGTCACAGCCGCCGCTGCATCCACTGCAGCCACCATGCTTATGAGAGTGCCAGGTGATCCAGCCTACACCGCCAAACACGATGGCTCCGACGATGATCGTCGGCAGATTGAAATTAGCAGCCAGGAACTCCATCATAACAATGCACTCCTTTCAGCGCGTTTTGAAAAGTTTTTACTTGATCTTGGAAACGTCGATCTTGACCTCGTTGTCGTTCACGTACTTGTTGGGACGGAACATCAGATACAGGAAGGCAGCGACGATGACCACGGCCACGACGGTGAAGAAGTTGAAGCCCACCTCACCGGTGATGAGGCCGCCCAGCTGGTACACGACCAGAGCGGAGCAGTAGGCCAGTGCGCACATATAACCGATGGCGATGGCGGTCCACTTGCCGTTGTTCATCTCACGCTTGATCGCACCCATAGCAGCGAAGCAGGGAGCGCACAGCAGGTTGAAGATCATGAATGCATAAGCGCTCAGAGCGGTGTAATCAGCAGCAACGAGGCTCCAGATCTCGTCGCCGTTCTCAGACAGCTCCTCGCCGCCGAAGTGGTACAGGACGCCGAAGGTACCAACGACGTTCTCCTTGGCGATCAGGCCGGAGACAGAAGCGACGGTAGCTTTCCAGTTGCCGAAGCCCAGAGGCGCGAAGATCCAAGCGACTTTGGTTGCGATAGCAGCCAGGACGGAGTTGTCCTGATCCTCGACCATGCCGAAGGCGCCGTTCTCGAAGCCGAAGCCCTGCAGGAACCAGATGGCGACGGTTGCCAGCAGAATGACGGAACCGGCACGCTTGATGAAGGACCAGCCGCGCTCCCAGGTAGCACGGAAGACGTTGCCCCAAGCGGGGATGTGGTATGCGGGCAGCTCCATAACAAAGGGAGCAGGGTCACCTGCGAAGAGCTTGGTCTTCTTCAGGATGATACCAGAGCAGATGATGGCAGCCATGCCGATGAAGTAAGCGGAGACAGCCACCAGAGAAGAACCGCCGAACAGCGCACCTGCGATGAGGCCGATGATGGGCATCTTAGCGCCGCAGGGGATGAAGCAGGTGGTCATGATGGTCATACGGCGGTCGCGCTCGTTCTCGATGGTACGAGAAGCCATGACGCCCGGGACGCCGCAGCCAGTGCCGACCAGCACGGGAATGAAGCTCTTACCGGACAGGCCGAACTTACGGAAGATACGGTCCATGATGAAGGCGACACGGGACATATAGCCGATGTCCTCCAGGATGGACAGCAGGAAGAACAGGACCAGCATCTGGGGAACGAAGCCCAGGACCGCGCCGACACCGGCGACGATGCCGTCCATGATCAGGCCGTACAGCCAGCCTGCCACGCCGATGCCCTCGAGGAAGCCGCCCAGAGCATTGGGAACGATCTCGCCGAACAGGACGTCGTTGGTCCAGTCGGTCGCAAAGGTGCCGATGGCCCAGCCGCCGTCGGCGATGGAAGTACCCATGGACAGGGAGTACATCAGGTACATGATGACTGCGAAGATGGGCAGGGCCAGAATACGGTTGGTGACGATCTGGTCGACCTTATCGGAAACGGTCAGGTGCTCGACGCGGGCCTTCTTCTTGACAGCCTTATCGACGACGCCATTGATGTATGCGTAACGCTGGTTGGTGATGATGCTCTCGGCGTCATCGTCCATCTCAGCCTCGCAGTCCTTGATGTGCTGGTCGATATGAGCGATCAGGTCGGAGGAGAGCTTCAGCTCATCCATGACCTTGTCGTCGCGCTCGAACAGCTTGACAGCGTACCAGCGCAGGAAGCGGTCATCGACTTTGCCCTGGATGGACTCCTCGATGTGAGCGATGGCGTGCTCGACGCTGCCGGTGAAGACATGGGGCAGCTCGCCGCCCTTGCCAGCCTTTGCAGCAGCCATAGCAGCCTTTGCAGCAGCCTCGGTGCCCTCGCCCTTCAGTGCGCTGATCTCAACAGCCTGACAGCCCAGCTCGGCGCTCAGCTTCTTCAGGTCGATCTTATCGCCGTTCTTGCGGACGAGGTCGATCATGTTGACAGCCATGACCACGGGGATGCCCAGCTCGATGAGCTGGGTGGTCAGGTACAGGTTGCGCTCGATGTTGGTGCCATCGATGATGTTCAGGATGGCATCGGGCTTCTCCTTGACCAGATAAGTACGGGAGACGACCTCTTCCAGAGTGTACGGAGACAGGGAGTAGATACCGGGCAGGTCCTGGATGATGACATCCTTCTCGCCCTTCAGCTTGCCTTCCTTCTTCTCGACGGTAACGCCGGGCCAGTTGCCGACGTACTGATTAGAGCCGGTCAGATTGTTGAACAGGGTAGTCTTACCACAGTTCGGGTTGCCGGCCAGTGCAATTTTAATGCTCATTGCAACTCCTTTCCTCTCGTTACGATCAAACGACTTCGATCATTTCGGCGTCGGCCTTGCGCACGCTCAGTTCGTAGTTGCGCACGGTCAGCTCCATCGGGTCGCCCAGAGGGGCGACCTTGCGGACGTAGATCTCCACACCCTTGGTGATGCCCATGTCCATGATGCGGCGCTTCACCGGGCCTTCGCCGTGCAGGCGCGCCACGGTGGCAGTCTCGCCGACCTTAACGTCTTTCAGAGTCTTCATAAAAATCCTCCTCTACTTGTCTTTCTATTCAGAGACTATCCAGTTTCGGAGCGTCTCCCAAACAGCGTTTTGCCGCTGCTCAGCCAACCATAATGCGGTTTGCCATCGTCTTGTCGAGGGCCAGACGGCTCTCCTTGACCTGAACGATGAGGTTGCCTGCGATCTCATTGACGACAGTCACCTGACTGTCCACCACGAAACCAAGCTCTGCCAGATGCAGACGCACTTCATCCTTGCCGGTGATCTTCTGGATGGTGACGGTATCGCCTGCTTTTGCCATAGTCAAAGGCATCATAATTGTTCCACTCCCATTCGTGCTCCCCCTTCTGCGGGGAGCTTTTCAGTTCGCTTTTTTCGTCCTCGGGGATGGCCGCACCAGCCAGACGCCGCAACGCGCTCGCTCATGCCCGCGTCCCCCTCCGAAAAGCTACGGCAGTTAGTCAGTCGCAACTATCAGCACAGATAGTTTATACTTACTAACCCGCATTGTCAACCATTTTCCGGTTCAAAAAAGTTAGTTTGTATGAACAAACAAATTTTCTTCCCTTATTTCAAGAAGATTTTTACAGTTTCTATATGCTAACTTTGTTTGCACATATTTACGATTTTTCTCTTTTACACTCCCCGCAAATGACACAGCCGCCCGGTGCAGGGGGTATTCTGCAACGAGCGGCCGCGTGTCAAAAGGAGGATTCTTCCCGCCAGTGCGTGGTTTCGCTCTGGCGGGCGCCAGGATAAAAAGAGAGTATTTGGAAGAGAATGTCAAAATTCAGGGGCGTCAGGCTGCGACAGCCAGACGCTGGATGGGCGTTCCGCTGCGGAACAGGCGGAGATATACTGCCGTACACTTGTTCAGCTGAGCAAAATGCCGCTGGGCAGCACTGGGGTCACCATAGGCTTTCCAGCAGCCGCAGTAGGTGAAGTTGCGGCCCGCATTTTCGATAAAGCCCACCACATCGTAAAGCGGATAGCCCAGAAATACGCCGATCTCATGGGGAAAATCAGCCTCGCAGCAGAGCCGGCGGGACAGCTGCCGCAAAAGCGGCGCGTAGTCGTCCGACTGCTCAGGCAGAGTGTAGCCTTCCCTGCACAGGAAATCCCGCACCTGCGGCTGAGCCAGCACAGCGCGGAGCTTGCTCTCGCGGTAGACGTACACCAGATACCGATGGGTCCGCACACAGCCCTTGAGGACGCGGACGCAGAGACCCTTTTCGCCCAGCTGTTCGTTCCAGCTGCGGACGCGGCGGGCAAGGTCGGCGCAGTCGCTCGTCTCGTAGCGGAAAAGTCCCGCAGGCTTTAAGCTGGCCAGCACCGGGGCGCACTGTTCGATCATGACTGTCTCAAAGTTGCGTTCCATGTCTTCGGCCTCCCTGCCCGTTTTCCACTATTGTCTCCTGCCGTGTGGTGCTTATGCAGGAGATACAGTTAGAATAAGCTAACCAAGACTTCAAAAAGAATGCGGCAGCTTGCCCATCTCGAGCTTCTTCCGCTTCTTGGTTAGTCATTTCTAACGTGGCATTATCTTACCATAGGTCCGGCTCTGTGTCAACACTTTTTTGCAAAAATATTTGCTCCATTTTCTCCGCCGTGCTATACTGAGCCAAAGCTGATATAAAGGAATGGTATCCCCATGCATCTTATCTCACCCGAAGAGCTGGCCTCGGCCATCGCCGACCGTCTGGCCCGACAGCCTGCCGTCCTCGTCGCACTGGATGGCCGCTGCGGCAGCGGCAAAACGACGCTGTCCGCACAGCTGGCAGAGCGTTTTCCTCAAAGCATCACCGTCCACACCGATGACTTCTATCTCCCGCCATCCCGGCGTGTCACGGGCTGGGAGAGCATTCCCTGCGCCAACATGGACATCCAGCGCCTGCGGGATGAGGTCGTCGCTCCCGCCCGGGCAGGGCAGGCGTTCTCCTACCGGGCCTACTCCTGCCGCGAAGGTGCCTATCTGCCGCCGCGTCCCCTCGGCTCTGCGCCGCTGGTCATCGTGGAGGGAAGCTACAGCCATCATCCCAGCCTTGCACCCTATTATGATATAAGAATATTCGTCACCTGCTCTCCCGATGAACAGGCCCGGCGGCTCCGCAAACGGGAGGGGGAGCGGTATTCGAATTTTGTAGAGCGGTGGATCCCGCTGGAAGAGGGGTATTTTGCGGAGTTCGAAATCGAAGATAAGGCGGAGATGATGGTCGTTACGGATTGACGACATCTCGCGCCGGTGGCGCGGGGCTGGTTT
>OHGI01000488.1_pt1 | contig 16303 bp, 14 predicted proteins | sample 1567781 | NCBI WGS metagenome assembly OHGI01 (sample SAMEA3879526, study PRJEB24766) | human gut metagenome | biome: human-associated habitat; feature: feces | place: USA | collected 1985/1987
GGATGCTGTAGAAAACAGTGTTTTATGGGAAATTCCGCGTGATATAATGGAAGAACTTTCTGATGCTAATGGTGATATAGCTTATCTATATCGGAGTTTTTTTGAAAATTCCTTAATGTTATCACAATTGAAGGCAGACATTTTACGTTTCGAATCAGCAAATGACAGATATGCCAGATTACAGCAACATTTTCCTGAAATAACCAAAAGAGCACCTTTGACAATGATTGCTTCATATCTTCAGATGACATTGGAAACATTGAGCAGAGTACGTGCATCAATAGCTAATGCTGAGAGCAAATAAAGCAAACTAACTATTAGGACTTAACTAACATCAAAAACAGGTCAGGATATAGCGTCCTGACCTGTTTCCTTTAATAAACTTAAAAGCTATGGATATATAATTTGTTAGTCATCATCTTTGTCGTCGTCATAATCGTATTCATCAAAATCATTATCATCGTCATAATCAACCGCATCTCTTTCATCAAAATAGTTATCTAAAACACATACCGCATTTGAGCGATTGTTCCTAAAACCAAAAATGTTGGGTTTGCAGGAGATTAATTTTCTCATAGTTTTATTTATTCTTATAATCTTACAATGCAGGTGACTTGTTTAATCTCAAAAATTAAGGCAAACTAAAAAGTGAGTATTTGCTATATCTTGATTGGATATTTGGTATAACTTAAAGCGACCATATATATTCAATTATCATATAACAATCACTTTTTAGTAAGCCACAAACATTAATTAACCTTAGAAATATTTTTACCTCTTGCTTGCAAATTTTCACATTTGCGATGCATAAACTAAAACCTATCTACTCTCTTCTTTATCTTGTTTTTTTCTTAGTTGTGCTAAAATCATAGAAGACGGGAATCGCACCTGTAGGACACAAGTAATTAATTCTCAAACTTTTTTTATTGTTATCAACTGTATTAGTCATACTTACAATCTTTTTCATACCTTAAGTTGTTTAGCTCTTTAATGTAAAGAGTTGGTTAATACTAATTTTGGTGATTGTCGTAAGTTCTATTATTTCATTAATCCTGATAATTCTTAATCTGATGATGGAATATTGGATTCATCCCGGTTGGACACCAAAAGTTGATATTGTTGCAGTCGTTGGCATTCAAATTAGTAGGATGATTTGAAAATATTGAACCAATATAAACTATAATCTTTCTCATACCTATCTGAATTAGTCTCTCTAGTTTCGAGAGAACGTTAGTACTACTGAGCTGCCAATTCACGGCGCTCGATTATTATAAAATTCTAATGTGTCTCAAATTCATTTGCTTTGAAAATCACAAAAGATGGGGGGCATCCCAGTCGGACACCAAAAGTTAATCTTATTACACTTATTGGAATTTGCACTATTATTAGCAAACACAGTACTTAAAAACATTTCAATCTTTTTCATACCTTTCCAAATTTAGTTCCTCCGAAGAGGGGTTTATACTCATTTTTTTCTTTCTTTGACAATTTGATATTATTATCCTAACAATCACCAATATTTGTATATTCAAATCGTCATTTAATAGTCATTATTTATGACTTTCCTTTTATTTTCTGTTATCCTGTTTTGTTTTTCTGGTGCAAATGTATGTCGATTTAGAATTACAGACTGCAATAAAAGTGTGAAAATTTAAATTTAAGCCGATTTATTTGACATTTATCAAATCATGAATTATATTTGAAATGATATTGAGATAAAAAACTAAGATAGGACTCTTTAAATGGAATGTTAATTAACGTTTTCTTCTTCCTCTTATAAATCACCTTGTAAATTAAGTTATTATCTAACTGTATCACATTATCTGAATAAAGTTTAATAAGTGATAATACTAATTATAGAAATAGTTTATGTACCTTTGTATGAGATACAAAATAGCATAGGTAAGATGAATTCACACATATGGAGAGACATTTATATATAATTGGTAATGGTTTTGATTTACACCATGGCATAAATAGTTCATATCGAAATTTTCGTGATTGGTTATATGAAAATGAACCGACTGTCATTCAAGATATAGAAGAAGCCTACGGCTGTTGTGATGATGAGTGGTGGTCTGATTTCGAGAATCAACTTGGTTCACTAGATATATTAGAATATGCTAGTGCTGTAGCAAGTGAAAATGTGCCGGATTTGATGTCTGACCATTGTGATAGAATGTGGAATGATGCCCAAATAGAGGTGGAGCAGAGCCTTGATGGACTATATAGCGATTTAAGAAGTTGTTTTAGAAATTGGATACTGCAACTGAATCCTCCAAGAGAAGACAAAAAGATTGAATTGATAAGAGAAGGATCTCGTTTCTTAACCTTTAATTATTCGAAAACTCTTGAGAATATGTATGGTGTTCCTTCCGCACAAATTCTTCACATACATGGCTGTATTGATGATAATGAAGAATTTGTTCTAGGACATTGTGTAGGAGAGGATGAATTACGGAAGATGATAATAGTAAATGATCCAGAACCACCTTCTGACGATGATCCAGAAGCATATGAACAATGGAGAATGGAGATGGAGGACAATCATCAATTACACCAACAATTAGCAGAAGATGCCGCAATAAGTGGCGTTGCATCTCAACAAAAACCTGTCAAAAAATTATTGCATAGGTATAAAGACTTCTTTGATAGCCTTTACGATGTGACACATATACATGTTTATGGAATGTCATTCTCGGAAGTTGATGCGCCATATTTAAACATGGTTGCTCAAATAGCAAGAGACGCAGAATGGGAAATAAGTGATTATCAAGGATATTGTGAAATGGAAATCACATCGTTTATTGATTTACATAAAATAACCAACTATAAGGTGATTGAACTGAACACATTAATATCTCGATTACAATTAGAAATAGATTTTCCAACCAACTAATCAATTTCTCTCTCTTATTACATTCAAATTATGTGGATTAGCCTGTTCACACTTATTTGTGCAATAAGTCACTCATTTAATATATATGCTGTGGTACATCTATTTGTTTCATGGTAATAAAAGCGACCCGCCAGCAGTTCTTACGAGATGCTGACGGGTTCTGTTATTTTTTGTTTGAGTTTTTATGCCCTATAAGAACCTTTTTACAGGTCCATTTACAAGCTCACACAGATAGACTCACTGTTTATCTCCAAAGAGGTTCATTCTTCCAGTTGATAGGAATACCAATTTTATGAATAGGTATGACTTGGGAACTTGTCTCAAACAACGCCTTTACTTTTTCTTGGATAGATTTGCTACCACTTACGGCTCTACAGAGATAAACCATGGCACAAGTTACTGCATAGGGCTTTTTCTTCTGCATTTCTGAGAAATCATTATTCAACCAAAGGTCTCTATGCCCCTTGATATTCGAGATTTTCTTGCTGAGTGCTCTGTTCCATAAACGTGAATGGTGTGCTATGATATTTCGCATTAACGAGATTATCTCTATCCAGTTAGAAAACTCTCTCGATGAGTAAAGTCCAAAATCATTTGCAATGGCTGACTTTTGAGGCAATTGATTCTTCAAGTTCTTATACATCTTCGACAGTGTACCGAAAGTAGCCACCTCAATTATCATCCAAGCATCAGGGTTATCACCCTCAAAACTATCCCATTGCCAATTGGGATGGTTCTCAATGTACTTCTTAGCAAACGGTTCAGTACTTCTTTCAAACTCATATTTCAAGTTAAGCACAAACTCTTGATGTCTGTCGGCATCTTCAAACAATGATGCATCAAGATACCAAAGTCCATTGCCTGCTGCTTTTGACATATGATTGATGATTTTAGCACGAAAAGCTACTTCGATCATTTCTATTGCATCAAACAACACCAATCGTAGGTTATGGTCGAAATTATAGCGTTTCATGACCATATCAAAAGATGTATCAGGCAAGAAATCACCATCTGTAGAGTCATCAATCAGGTCTGTCCAGAAATACTTCAACCGGAAATAACTGATTCGAGCAAGCAAAGCTTTTGCTTCGCCTAAATCTTCAAATTCCATCCCTTTTGCTCTGAGCAATGAGACCTGTTCTTCTATTGTGCGTGGGCGCTGGTTCATAGTAATAAAAAAAGCGACCCGCCAGCAGTTCTACGGGATGCTAACGGGTTCTGTTATCATTGACTCGGCACAAACCGATGATCATCATATTTACGATGCAAAGATAATGCTTTTTGTCTCTAATAACAAATAATTGCAGAAATATTTTACAAGAATCATGCTTTTTTACCTAAATCCTTACAGTTTTAGAGAATTTCCACGCTTCTGCGCCTGTTCATATCTGCCGATAGCAACATCATCCACTTCGCGAACAGCCTTACGGTATTCGCTGTTGGATAGATTCTCTTTATCGTCTGCCGTGAACACGAGGAAAGTTCCGATAGTTCTGTAATCCTCCTTGTCTTTGCCAAAGGCTTCCATCACACTTTTGATGGTCTTTGCCTCCTCTCTGCTGAAGATGCTGCGATATGTATCCTTGGCAAAACTGATGATTGAATCGACTGCTTTTCTGAAGGTGCCATTACTTTGCATTAGGATTTTTGTAAATATCCTCAGCATCTTGTCTCTCCACGAAAGACAGTCTTTCAAATTGCGAATCTCATCATCCTTTTTAAGTACAGCATTGCGAACGGCACTATCCATCTGATGTGCAACTGTTTTCTTATAGGCTTCGAGCTTGGCGGTTTCTGCCTGTGTCCGTTTGCGTTCTTCGGTTATGGCTTCGTGTGCTTCCGCCAAATCAAGTTTCAAGTCCTCAATATCGCCTTTCAAGGCTTTGGACTTACCCGTAGCCCAATCAGCAACTGCTCCGAGCAACTGGCTTCCTTTCTCCTTGTTCAGTTTGGAGCGTTTATCACTGATGGCCTTGTCAAGCATCTTGCTATGTTCTTCCTTTTGCAGGGCTTCATCACGTAGGGCTTGCGCTATACTCTCCGCTTCCTGAACCTCCTGCTCGGCAACCTTCACCTGATACTCCTTGTATCGCCTTACGGCATCCAAGTTGCGGAGTTCGGCTTTCTGCTTCTCGAGAATGAAGTCGTTACGTTCCAGATGTTCCTTGCCTGTCTCGGCTTTCGATTGTCCTCGCTCCATTTCAAGAATCTCGGATGCTAATGTCTGCATTTCCATCATATCGTTATCATTAAGTTTGCAGCTCTTTCCTGTGTCGTGGTTCATCCAATCAAAAACGATATGGGCGTGATAGTTCGGTTTGAACCATCTGCCATTGATTTTGAAACTCTCCTTATCGCCTGTATCGGGTTCGCCAGAGAGCCAATGCCCTTCATCCTTGTGCATGAAAATCTGTAGCGGTGTGATTCCCCAACGTTGGTTGCATTTATCGCAAAATATGCGAAGATCATTCAAGGTAGTATCTGCTTTGATAAGCAATACACCTTCACGGATAGGAGAACACCCCGCCACTTTGATAATCTTTCCGTTTTTGCCTTTGCGTTCACGCTCCTTCTCCTGCATGGCACGCCCGGTCTTTTCCTTGACCATACGCTTGATGTTGTCATAAATCGTCTGCAAAGCGACATTGCCGAAACTGGGATTTATCCACTGCTCGTTATCGGCAGAGAGTTCGGGTACAATATAGATTTTGGAGTCCCCGATGTTACGCATGTATTCGGGAGTCCTGCGGTTATGAGCCTCGCTTGATGTTATATTGCAAGGCTTGATATGTATACTGCTTTTTGTTGCCATAGTTATTCTTTTTTTATTGGTTACAATTTGTTTGTTTGGTCACTTGGTCATTGTGTCGTTTGCTTCCGCTATTGGTCTGTCTGTCGTGACCAACAGATACATGCCGCACAATTCAAGCGAGCTTCTTTCTGTGGGGTTGCTCTTGCGACCCTTGGCTGGCACTCAGCATAGTTCAAGCAAGCTTGACTCTGCTCTCGTTTGCGCAAGGGTTCTTAGGGGTACAACCCATAAGCGGAGATTGCAAAGAGAGGGTCACTCTTTGCTCTGGGTTCTCAGGGGAGAAACGCCCTGAGTGGGTTATTAGGGCAAAGCCATAATCCCCTCGGGAGAGCCCACAACTACGTAAGCGAAGCGTGTAGTTATAGTGGGCTATATCAAGGGCAAGCCCTTGTCAGTCCGCTACAGCCTACGGCTTCCGCTCTCCTCCGTCAAGGAGGGCTTTTATCATCGCTTGCGATGTGACTTGCATCGACCAATACAAGGTCGAGTTCATCAATCAGCTTTTGCAGAGCCGGGTTCTTCTCTATCATCCGTTGGAGGATTTTTTCAGCCTCTACCAAGTGGTTGGCTGTGGACATTAGTCTGCCTTCCTGTATCTGAAAAATAATCCAGTCGGCTATGTCGATATGGTCTGCTTTTTGCTTCGGAGTAGCGTGTTTCTCTATGAGGTCAGAAACGATAGCTTTGCAATAGGTCATGCCTTCTGCACGCTGTTTCCATTCGGTATATCCGTCCGCATCGGGAAAGAGAAGTACGGTTCTTCCGCTCAACACACGAAGTTTGTCCTCCTTCATCTGGCTCTTGCCACCTGTCGCCAACCATACATAGTTAGGGAAGATGGCTGAGCCGATGATGGCACTCTTCTCGGATTCGACCAATACCACCACCTTGTCGGGATAGAGGCTTAGCAGGTGTTCACCGAAAAGACATTGGGACAGTAGCCATTCTTCTGGTAATACCTTCTGCTTTTTCAGTATGCAGTGTATCCAGTTGATGGCTGCACCTTGTTCTGCCTTGATGCGGTGTCCGTCTTCGGGGTTATACTGCATCACTTTGCCTGTACGCACCTTGCCGTTCTTGTCTATCTGCCAAAAGATAACAGCACCGTCACGAGTCGCTCCCAAACAATACTCGTCCAACAAGCAGTTCAACACCTCCTGCGATTTGCAGCCATAGTAGTTGCCAAGCAATGTGGAGAGGAAACGGAAGAAGTTACTTTGTACGCTTTTCGACTTCTCCACATAGTGAATAGGGATATTACCTATGGTTGTAGGTTTCTGTAGTTCGCTCGGAGTGCTCTTGCTCTTTACATCTCTCTTTTGCCCGTCAAAAGAAGAAGCATTGGAGGTACGGCATTCGGGATGCTCCTGAAAGTATTGCTTGGGAGTGTAATGATACCCACAGCTACTTTCGTGGTTGCATCTTCCGACTGACGGATGCAGAGGTGTATTCTCCTCATCCACATAATAGGCAAAGGAACGCTTGTCGCCACAGTTCGGGCAAGTATGACGGGTAGCCACACCTTTGTAGGCTTGCAATGAATAGTTCTTCATAGTCAGGCCTCCTTTTCTTTGATTTTACAAGGTGTCCCGTCCTGTCCCATGTCCCGTTCCCCTATGGGCTGGGACGGTGGGACACTTGGGACGATGGCATTTTCATTCTCCTTGCTTCGGTGGATTACTCGCCCGACAGTTGATTTACCGCAACCCACTTGCGAAGCAATCTCCCTTAATGACTTGCCCATTCGGGAGAGTTCCAATATCTGGCTGTCCCTACGGGTGGACTCATCGTCACCCAACTGCTTTAGGTGTTCCTTTTCCGTAGAGTACCCACGGTGTACAAATTGGAGGAAGCAATCGACCTTCTCAATCTCATAGATGATGACATTGTCGGCATCGTATGAGTATGTCCCGTAGCGCACCTTCAACTGCTTCACATAGCGGAGGCTGTTATCCTGTGCACTCTTGCCGATGGCAAACACACTATCAAAGAAGTTGTACAGACGTTTGCTTCCGGCAAGGTCATTAGAGGTGATGGGACAGTCCAAGGAGCGTTTGGGGGTATGTGCCAGGACGAGAATAGATAGTTCGTATTTCTTTTTGAGGTTGTTGAGCTGGATCATCAGCCGTCCTGCGGCATCTCCCTTTTCCATGGCACAGCACAGATAAGTAAGGTTGTCAACGATGAATATCCTACATCCTGTTTGCAGTGCCATCTGCTCGATACTCCCGATGATTGCCTCCTCAAAGTTGGCATCAAGGAGGGAATCGCAATCCAATGATACACGGTACAGCCTTTCGGGGAACGAATAGAGATTGCCGTGCTCGTTGGTGTAACGGAGCTGGAACTGCTTCTCGGACAACTCGAAATCCAAGTACAGCACATTGTCGGTTTGTGCTATATGGTCGGCTATCTGTACGGCAAGGATGGACTTGCCCACATTGGAGTCAGCAAAGAGGCAGGACAATTCCCCCTCATACCAGAAGCAATCCCACAGCGAACGTGGTGTGGGCTTTTGGGACGCTTCGAGTATGGTACGGTTGGCAGTCTTGATATTCATCACACCGACATTCTCGGGCATACCGCTCTGTACCTGGGTCGCTCGTTCGAGGTCGCCATGGATCATGTTGATGTAATTCTTATCCTCTTCCATAGCATCTACCAGTTACGTTTGTTGGGCTTGCGACGGTGGGAAGAGAATATGGACTCGCTAAGTTCCTCATCGGATAGAGGTACGGGATTCTTACGGGAAGACTCCAGCCACTTGTCCAGTTCATCACGGTAGAGGCAATAGCGTTTGCCGGGCTTGGTGGCAGGGATGGTTCCATCGGAAAGCTTCATGTAAAGCGTTCCTTTGGGAATGCCCAAGTATTCCGCTGCTTCATCCACAGACATGGGGACGTGGGTGTCCACTGCCTTTGCGTTGTTCACACTGCTCTGCTCGGTGAGCAGGCTTTTCAGACTCATCACTTCATCCCGAAGCTGAGCTACGACCATAGGAAGGTCGTTGAAGGTAATCATATTATTTTCCATTTTGCAACTCGCCCCTTTAGTGGGACTTGCAGCAAAGGACTTGAATGATACAGCCGTGACTACCTCCACGGATGATAATTGCAAAATAATTCCCGAATAACGATGACCGACCATAAATGACGGGCAAAGTTATTCGGGAAACGATGTGATACAGATAATTACGCTTTACTGACTACTTATGGTTATTCTATTGAATTAGGCTATGAAATCTGTTTTGGTGTGTAATCTTCGGGATAGTGAAAAGATAAATTATCTCCTTCCGGTTCATCAATGGGAATTTCGCTCTTTCGGGCATCTACCTTGAAGTTCTTGATGGTCTCAATTTCCGTATCTGCAAACTCTTTCGGGAACAAGGTCTTTATGAACATGGCCTTATTCTCACCATCGTAAAGTTTGGGATTCAAGAAACGGGCAGTGATATTCCACACAAAATGGCGGAGTGGTACACTCGTAATCTGCTTGGTAAGTCTTCTCTTGATTGGTTTCGGTTTATAGTTGGGATTGTACATCCAATTATGCACCTCGGTGCAGATATGGTTGATGGTCTCTTCGTCTGCTATACGAGGCATTATGTAATGAATGTACTCCATTACACTACGGACACGCTGTTCCATTTCCAATTTCTGCATCTCCTCATAAGAAGCCTTTCTCTCCTGATGATGTTGAGAAGTGATGTGGATTTCAATAGGCTGACTTTCTTGGACAGGCTCTTTATCGAATGTTTCTTCGGCAACTGCGGTTTCCTCAGCCACCAAAGCAATAACCTCTTGTGGAGCAACAGCCTCTACCTCCAATGGTTTCTCCTTTTTGCCGAATATCAATTTATAAATATGGTAGGCATCAAAGATGAACGACTGGAAGACGAGATAGACTAACCATCCGAACACATTGCTGCAAACAAAGACAATCAACCTGATAAAGTTGTCATGACCGAAGTCGCTTCCTATAATAATGGTTACTCCAAGAGAAATGACACAAATCGCCAAGCCGACAGCCGTCCAGATAAGATATTTTTCTTTGATAGATGACTCCATATTATTCATGTTTTTTTGCGGTTATTACTTAATTTTCATTCATTTCTTCTGCAAAAGTAATGGAGTTCTTTCAATTATCACTCATTATTGCCTACTGTTGCATCATTTGTCTACATTTGTTAACTATTGACGCAATATCATACTCTAAAATCATACTCAAAATGCCATAGAAAAGGCTTTTTATACAGAAAAAGGGATGTCAGCTGATGACACCCCTTGATGGATTTTGCGTTGATGCAGTATTACTGTTCAGCCTTACGCTTCAATGTGATTTTATCCACCACCTTGCAGAGCTGGTCTGATGCCAACTTGGAATAAATCTGTGTGGTGGTAATGTTCTTGTGCCCCAACAAAGCCTGAATCTCTGCCATATCGGTTCCCTTCTCCACATGGAGCGAACCCATGGTATGACGTGAACAGTGGAAGGTAATTTTCTTGGTGATTCCTGCTGCTGCCAGCCATCGTTGCAGTGGTCCTTGCAACATCTTTTCCTTGAAGCCCTTGAAGATTAGTCCCTCACAATGTTCCCCAAGAAGTTCAAGGGCTTCCTGGCTGATGGGGTTGTGTATAATCTGCTGTGTCTTCTGCATACGTGTGGTAACATACATCCTGCCATTGGTATAGGGCTGGACTTGTTGCCATGTAAGCTGTATGATGTCGCTCTTCCTTATTCCTGTGAGGCATCCGAAAAGAAATACCCGTCTTAGAACATCCTCCTCACAAGGTGTTTCTGCAAGTCGTATCAACTCATCCTCGCTCAAATGTTCCTTGATGGTAGGGATACATTCAATACGATCCAAGAAGGGGTTGGGATTCTCCTTGATTTTCCTGTCACGGTAGGCAGTGTGGAGAACAGCACGGAAAGTTGACCAATAGCCGGCTGCGGAATTTATATGCAACTTCCTATTGGTGTGGATGGACTGAGGGGCATCAAGCAGATATTCCATGAACTTACGGCATAAATCTACATCCACTTCATCAAAGGTACATTTTCCATCCACAAAGCGTTCAAAGTGCTTGTAAACGTTTTGCCACTTGATGTTCTTTCTGTTTGCCAGTTCTTTGAAGTAGGCAAGGAAATCGCCTTTCATCCTGTTCTTGTCAAAGAATCCGTGGTTCTCGTTGAAGATGGCTTCATAGCGTTGGTTACGCAAGATAGCAGCCTTCTTCATCATGCGTGCGTTGAAGTCCTTCTCCTGCTGATTGGCAGGCTTGGCAAAGATGTAGATGCCCAATGCCTCGCGTGTGATAACCTTCATGGTGGCATTGTCACGATAGCCGGGATAGTAGTCCAAGCAGAGTGAATACTGGGTTCCGTTCTTAATCTTACGCTTTCGTAGCGTTACAGTCTTACACTTCATTTTTCTTGATTTTATTTGTTAATACTGATTTTGTCGGCACAAAGGAATACAATGAAATAACCGTGAGAACAATCACGATAATCATTTTGAAATAATTGCTGAATAATGGCGGTTGCTTATGGTTGTTCGTTTCTTTCAGCCATAACACGCTCTACATCAGCACGCAAAAGCAGGTTCTTTCGTCCTACTTTGACCTTATTGATGTGCTTAACCTTGACGATATGGCAAATATTGGCCGAGGTGAGTCCATAAATCTGCTGTACCTGTTCTACGGTGTAGTAGTTTTCATCGCTCATAAGGTCGGTTCTGCGGAGTCCCGCCAAATGGGATTGGGAGTAATAGGTACGTCCATATTCTCTTTTGGTGGGTATCTTATGGCGATAGGTGTATGCACGGAGAGCTGTGGGTTTCATATTGAATAGTTCTTCCACTTGCTCTGCTGTCAGCCATTGGGTGATTTTGCTGATGTCAACGGACACACCGAAGAACTCATCAATATGTTTCTTGCTGTAATAGTTCTTGCCTGCGATACGGCAGATAGGTATCTTGTTCCGTTTGGCAGAGGTATAAAGCCACGATTGCTTGACTTTATAAAGGGTCATGACCTCTTCACCCGAATAGAAGTCCAGCACCTCATCGTTTTTCTCTTCCCTCTTTTTCTTTTTGAGGGATGTGGAAGACGAAGCGGACTTTCTCGGTGCAGAGGCACTGCCGGGTAGGATACGATGATAGGGATTGGATGCCAGCATCTGCTCGATGTCGGCTCTACGAATGAATGCCATTCGGTTGCTGATACGGGAGGCGTTCAGTTTGCCAATGGCTACAAGTTTATAGATGTACTGACGGGAGCAGCCCATGAGGGTGGCTGCTTTGGAAAAGGTGAGATACTCCTGATGTTGTATCTCCATGAGTGGCTGAGCCAATTTGAAGAGGTTGTTCCTCTGCATTGCTCTGGCTCGTTTGGACTCTGCCTGACAAGCCTCGCTGCAATAGCGTTGCATTCCGCTTCGGGTCTCAAAGGACTGACCACAAAAAGCACATTTCTTGGTTACTTTCATACTGCTTATCGTTTACTAATTTCACTTCTTCATTCTCATGTATCTGAAGTGGTGAACGGAGGTAAACAGTAGTAAACCATTGTCGCCTTTCTACACGATGTGATAATCCTCACATATCGGGGCGGAATTTGTCACTCGTTGTAAACGGATGTAAACCCTTGTCAACTATCTACACGAAATGACAAAAAATAAGCTCCGCAAATTCTCCACGTCAGAAATATGTCTCAAAAATATGTGGAAATTTGGGAACCATCAAAAAGCAGTCTGAAAGTGTTAAATTTTAGAATGTATTGATAATTAAAGGTTTATATTTGGTTATTTCTGAATAGTTTTGGTTGTTTAGGGCTTCTAAATACAACAATAAAAGCGTCCCAACCAATGCTTCGAGTGTATTTAGGCAATATAATATTTTTTATTAAAGTGTTACCAAACATACTTTTGTCTATTTCTTCATCCGTTCCATAACTTTTGTCTATTAAAGTATTATATAGGTCAACAGCGATGATTTTACCTTTACCACCTTTCGATTTTAATAGTAAATCATTGATAAATGATATATCATTACTATTCAATCTGCCCGAAACCGTTAAAGAGGTAATTTGATATTTCTCACTTTCATCAATTAATGAAAACAATGTTCCTGCCGTTTGTACTTCAACACTTTTAGATGCAGATTTATTGGTCTGAGTAATAGAAAGTTCCTGAATTAAATCGGAATTTTTATCCTTAATTAAAACTACACCAGTTCGGGGAGTTTCTGTTTCTGAAACACTTATATATAACTTTTGGACTTTAGCTTGTGCATTTTCAATCTTATCCAATTTTATCCAACTATATGTTTTATCAATTACAACCTCATATTCTGTATTTGTGGTAAGTAGGAATATGGCATTTCCACCTTCTTTCGGGAATGTCTCTTGCAGCTTATCTAATTCAATCAAACTTTTAGGAAGTTGCAAGATATGCAAAGAAGGAGCTAATGATTCGGTTACTATTCCATTTTTGGGTATAATGTATATATCACACTCTCGTTTATCATAGTTGAGATTAGGAGCAATGGTGAATTCAATATTGTTAGTTGAAATAGCTTTAGTTCTGTTTGAAAATTTAACCCAATCTTGATGCTCTGTTGGAATTTGTACATCATAGTCAATATTACTTGTAACTTCAATCTGATAATTTCCTCCGTTACTGTTAGATTTTATTAAGTCTGTTGATAATGAAATTACGTCATTTTGTTTCTGTTTTATTGTGAATGATTTGGATATATCACCAGTGGTTATTGTTATAGTCGCACTTCTTTCTTCTCCGCTTGTATTTTGAGCAATCATTAAGCGAACATTTGTGAATGCAGACATAGGCATATCGTTTGTTATATCCGTTGAAGCAGGATGATATTCGCACCAATCTTTTTGGCTACCATTATAGTTGATTGTAGAAGTCCAACTTTTATTGGCTGTTACTGTAATTTCAAAATTGCATTGAAACGGAGAAGCTATGATACCTTCTGATAAAAAATTCTCTGCTTGTTGGCAGTCTATCTCCAATAATGTAGGAATTTCTTCTTCTGAACTACAAGACCCCAACCCTACGCATACAGCAATCAATAATGAAGCTGTCAATAATCTAAATATTTTCATATCAAGTTAGCTATTAAATTAGGAATTATGAATATTGTTTTCTTTAATCCGTTTTATGATTCTGTTTTTAATCGGGTCAAGGATAAAAAAGCTAATAATAACGAACAAGAGTACTCCTAAAAAGGCAAGAACCATAATAAGACTTATTCTGTCTTTCCAACCATTGTTATTAAACTCGTCAGAAAACAAATAGCATGGAATTAGAATGATAGGAATTAGAAACATCTGTATCCATGCAATAGAAAGAACTGTTTGATAAAGCTTACTTTCTCTTAGAGCTTCTTCTATTAAAGCCTCTTCCGCTTCTTGTTTTCTCTGTTGTTCTTGTCGCTCACGTGCAACAATTTTATCATAGGCACGTTGTGCTAATAGTTGTTTTTCCTTTTCAAGTTCAAGTTGTTTTCTTCTGATAAAGTACTTCTCAATATCTGATAAACTTTTGGGAGCGAATGTATCTCTTTGCAATTCATCAATCATAAAAGAATATTGATTTGTTCCGTCTAACTGCAAAGCAAAAATTATATCATCAACAAACGCAGGATGCAACATATACGAAGCACTCTTTGTGCTGATTAAAATAGATTGGTTTACTGGAATATATTTCCATGTAGCATTAGTTACTTCTCCACTTACAGAGATTATCAGACTACCGTCATGCTGAAATAAATATATCTCTTTGCAACCGGAGTCATTGAAAACAGACCACGATTTAGAGCAAAGAATGGCTTCTACATCTAAACTCTCGCTAAATTTCTTATATCTATTAAGAATATCCAGTAAGTAGGTTTTCATATTTGCACCTTTATGCTCACCTGCTCCCTACAATGAGCCATAAATAAAAAGGTGTGGGAACATACTGTCTTATCTCATTCTCTGGCTCTCGCATTGCCTTTGGTACGGATAAAACAGCAGCCCACACCAATTCGACAATATCTAAAGCCTTATAGGAATATATAAGGTAGGTATATATCAAATGATGTGGTGCTACTGCTATCATCTTCGTACCGTTGTCAAATTTGCGAGATTTGAGAATGGAAGATAATTTCAATAACACCTTTCGTTAAATATGTCCTTCCAACTCCCTAACGCATTAGTTCATTGGAATTGATGCAAAGATAATGAAAGGTTTTAAATCATTAGGTATGAAGTGTGGATTAATAGTAAATTCTATGCCCTCAAACATACTCTGAATAGGTTGTAGAGTTAAAGTTTATTGTTCCGGCTGATTTTTAGGTAGGACAAATTCGGATTGGGGTATATAAAATAGAACTTGCTCTAAATTTGTCCTGCCTTTCAAAGTGACTTCACGACATCAACCTTGCTCTGACAAGCAATCTCTTGACTTGTGTAATTTGAAACTTGCATCCCTTAGATGTAACAAAGCCTTGCTCATTCAACAGACAAGTCATTTCAGATAATGATTTGCCTTGCATTGACAGCGACCGTAACAGTGCTATCGCTCTCATGTTATTTGGATTGTTATCCGCTTTAGCCTTGTTGGTAACGATACTATGCTGAACGGCTTGTTCAAATTTATTCATCAAGTTCTCCGATTTACCAAGCTTTACACCCCTTGCTTTTTTGGCTTGAAGTGATTGTTTGGTTCTCTGACTGATTAATCCTGCTTCATATTCGGCTATGCTACTGATGATATGCAGAATTAATCTGTTGGCTTGTGGAAAGTCACAGAACACAATCTCAACATCACTCTCCAACAGCTTTGAAGTAAATGCAACATTTCTTGACAGTCTATCCAATTTGGCTACAATCAAAATAGAGTTCGTTTTCCTGCACATTGCCAAAGCTGCAAGAAGTTGAGGTCTGTTAGATTTCTTCCCACTCTCCGTTTCAATATATTCAGCAAGTATGGGTTTATTCTTTACATGGTTGTGTATAATCTCCCGTTGTGCTTCTACACCAAGACCCGATATTTGCTGTTTCATAGTGGATTGCCTTAAATATGCTATGTATGTCTTCATAATTCACAATTATTAATAGTTGGTTACAAGTGCTGAATGTTCGTTCAGCTTATGTAAGTAAGGACACCCAACTTAAAAATTGAATGTCCTTTTAAGATGATACGCTATAACTGTCCTTCGTCTGCGAAGCTGTAATATCCTGCATCTGTTAATATGAGGTGGTCTGTTACTGTAATCCTCATAAGTCTTGCAGCTTCTTTGACCTGCTTAGTAATTTCCATATCCTGCCTGCTTGGTTTCAAATTACCACTTGGGTGATTATGAGCAAGGATAAGAGCTACTGAATTGGTAAGCAATGCAGCTTGTAGAATTACTCTTACATCAACGGTTGTGTCTGTTATTCCTCCCTCTGATATGAGAGTGTAGCCTAAAACTTTGTTGGATTGGTTTAGGAACAGAACTTTGAAATATTCTTTGTAACAGATTGTACCCTTCTTATATGTAGGAAGCAAGTATTTATAAGCGTCTTCCGAACTATATATTTTAC
>OHGI01000496.1_pt1 | contig 16080 bp, 17 predicted proteins | sample 1567781 | NCBI WGS metagenome assembly OHGI01 (sample SAMEA3879526, study PRJEB24766) | human gut metagenome | biome: human-associated habitat; feature: feces | place: USA | collected 1985/1987
AACAGCCGGTGCATTTGCAGGGCGCGAGAGCAATCCAGGAGATTAACGATAAGGCTAATGGTACGAATTGGAGAGAAGGGAACGGGCGGCCTAAAGGCAGCGGAACGGCCCAGGCGCGGGTTTATGAATGGCGGCAGCAGCACCCGGAGGGGCGCAAGGCCGACTGTCACCGGGAAACTGGCCTTGATCCGAAAACCGTCCGCAAGTGGTGGGATTGTCCGCCGCCAGCGGTGCGCTTTGAAAATGGGCATATAACGGTGCGGGTGTCCCCTTCCCAGGAGTTGAGCGATTGGCTCCTGGATGCGCTGCACGATGGGGGCCAGGAATAAGGCCCAGAAAGGCCCCTGTTACGCTTTAGAAGCCGTTTTCAGCCCTCCGAGGGTAAATATACCGGCCCCCTCTCTACCGCGTTTGGAAAGCCGCATAAATCAAGGCTTTTTTGCCCTCTAAATGCGAACATACCAGGGTAGAAGTTTAAGGGCCAGTGCTTGGGTAAACGGTCAGGAACATATATTGACATTGTAAATAAAAAGTTATACAATGGATATAATAAGAATGAAAGGAGTTGCTACCTATGGCAAATACAAATATTAACATTCGTATGGACGCAGACTTGAAGCGGCAGTTTGAGGCGTTCTGTGCTGATATGGGAATGACGATGACAACGGCGTTCAATGTTTTTGCGCGTAAGGCGGTGCGGGAGTATAGAATACCCTTTGAAATCAGCGGCGATGTGCCGAACGCTGAAACCGTTGAAGCAATCAAGGAAGTAAAGAGAATGAAGGCCGATCCGAGCCTCGGCAAGACCTATTCCAATGTCGATCAGATGATGGAGGAGCTGCTTGCCGATGTATAACATAAGACCAACCACAAAATTTCAGAAGGATTTGAAGCGCGTGAAAAAGCGCGGCTTTGATATTTCTTTGCTGACGGATATTATTAAAAAGCTGGCTGCGGGGGAGCCGTTGCCAGAGAAGAACAGGGAGCACCAACTTTCCGGGGATTATACGGGGTGTCGTGAGTGCCACATTACGCCGGATTGGTTGCTGATCTACGAAGTGGACGGGGACGAGCTGATTTTATATCTCACCCGGACGGGATCGCATAGCGATTTATTTTAGGGGAAGGAGGAAAGGTCTATGAGCTGGGATAAAGAGAGGATCGCGCAGATACAGCTTCCCGATCCGGCAGACGATGATCCGCACCCTCGGCTGCTCCTGGAAGGTCGCGGCATACACGCAGGGCAGGGTTTTACGGCCCTGTTCCCTGATGGGTGGCACGAGATTACCCTGGAAGTAGCGTGGGAGCCGACAGGCCCCGGCTGCTGGTACATATCTACGCCGGGGTTTAAGGGCGTGTGTCCTGTGGGCCTGTTCGTAAAGGTATGAAAACGATCCGGCAGATAGCTGACGAGATAGGGGTATCAAAGCAAGCTGTTTTCAAAAAAATTAAGCGTGAACCACTGTCAACCAGTTTACAGGGGTTGACGGCAACGGTTGACGGTAGGTTGATGGTAGAGGTTGACGGCGAAAAGCTGATAAAACAGGCGTTTTCTGAAATTGCACCGTCAACCACCGACAACCAGTTGACGGGCGCGGTTGACGGTTTGGTTGACGCGCCGTCAACCAAAAATGCAGAAAAAACAGCAGAGGTTGATGGTGTGATTTCTGTTTTACAGGCCACCATCGACACGCTGCAGGGGCAGCTTGAAGTGAAAGACCGGCAGATCGAGCAGCAGGCCCAGACCATTACCCGGCTTACTGACGCGCTGGCCGCCGCCCAGCAGACAGCGGCAGCGGCCCAGGCCCTACACGCGGGGACAATCCAGCAGCAGCTTATTACCGGGGAGGCTGGAACGGATCAGCAGGAACCGGAACAGAAAAAAAGCTGGTTTTCAAAAATTTTTGGTGGCAGATAGGAAACAAAAGGATATTTTTTTCGTCACTACAAGTTAAGAAAGGCGGTGTGATACAGTGAAAAAGATTGCTCTTGTTTTGGTGGCGGCTATGGTTTTGGTATTCACTGGTTGCGAAAAAAAGGAAACTATTTCAATGCCTTTTGATGTTGCTGATGTGAATAATATCGAGATGTATCGCAATGTTGTGCCAAACTCCGCTGAAAAGCAAGTCATTACAAAAACCGATGATATAGAGGATATTTATTTTCTGTTTTCGGGATTGGAGGTAAGCGATAAAAAAACGGAGCCTGTTGCTGGAGGGACAGTAACAAGTTTTCGGTTTAATCTCTCAAATGATACAAGTTATGAGATTATCTACTGTGCAGAAGCAGTAAAGTCAGGCAGACTGAAACTTCCAGAGGAGAAACTGGATTATTTTACAGCAGCTGATATTGAATCTTATTGGGACAACTACCAATATGAGATTGTTCCTGTAAGTGAGAATGAACTGCCGGGACAGGAAGAAACGCAAGAATGGGATAAAATCCCTATGGTAATGGTGGATGGCAAACTCTACTATGATACGGGGAAAGAAAGTACCATAAGTGGCCGTTGCGGGGTAATGGACGGGGAAATCACTTCATCGGTTGATGGCTCTGAGATACCGACAAAGGATAACCAATCTAATTTTGGAACAGGATTTGAATATCAATACGGGGCCGACAATACCATAGAGATTTTTATGAACGAGAAATGGATCGTTTTTGAGCAAAGAGAAGGAGCCGGAAATCAAGTCCGATATGGTGATCGGATGGTAGATGCGGAGGGCCTTTCCAAAGAAACGCTTGAATGGCTGGATTGGTATAATAGCTTGCCGGAAGAACAACAGTTAGCTGTAAGTGCTGTGCCGCCAGATTTGCTTGAAGAAAGCGGCCTTGTAAAAACAGAGGACGCAGAGGTTTCTGCACAGGAAGATGAATTGTGTGGCTATCCTCTTGCACCAGAAGAAGTAGAGTGACAACAGAAATTCTTGGAGACAGTTGTGAGGCTGCTTCTTTTAGCCCCCGGCAGGGCGCAAAAGCACTTTCATACTGCCAGCCCCGAAGGGGCGGCGGTGTGAAAGTGCTTTTGCGTTACTTTCTCACAAGAAAGTAACAAAGAGGTTGTGGCCTGCGGCCAGTTATGGTAAAATAGGAGTAGTAGGATATAGGCTTTTGCAGGAAAGGGACGGGTGATTTTATAGGCACAACCATTTCGGGAATGACGGGCCGGGGAAGTATCCGGCACAACAACAGGAGCTTTTCAGCGGCGAATGTAGACCGGAGCAGGTCGGGGCAGAATGTCACCTTTTGCAACGAGGATTTGAAGAAGGTGTACCACGAACTTTTCGATGAAGCCCTGGCCGCCTACAATGCCAAAAAGAAAAAGACCAGGGACAAGATACCAGATTACTATGAGCATATCCGGCAGAGCAAACAGGAGAAGCTATTTCACGAGGCTATCTTCCAGATCGGCAACTTGACGGACTGCGGGTGCGGCTCCCCTGGAGGGGAACGGGCGGCGGCAGCTCTCAAAGAATTTGCAGAGTCCTTCCAGGAGCGCAACCCTCATCTGCGGGTGTTCAATATGGTGCTGCACATGGACGAGGCCACGCCCCACCTCCATGTGGACTTCGTGCCTGTGGCAACGGAGCAGAGCCGGGGCCTCTCAACGCGGGTATCAATGAAACAGGCGTTAAAGCAGCAGGGATTTGAAGGGATGGGCCGAAAGCAGACCGAATGGAAAGCCTGGATGGAACGGGAGAAAGAAGCCCTAACGGAAATCGCCCAGGCTCACGAGTTTGAGATTATCAGCCTGGGCGGTGGCCGCGAGCGTATGGAGCTACCAGAGTACAGAGCAGCGGCCCAGCGGCTTGAAGCTATCCAGGAACAGGTGACAGCAGCAGAGCAGGAGATCGCGGCCCTGGAAAAGCAGAGAAAGGCCCTGCAAGGGAATGTGAAGCTGCTGAAAGCGGTGGAGAAGGTTAAGCCCGATCTGGACGCGATACAGCCGGAAAAGACGCTGACAGGGGCCGTCAAGGGTGTGACGGTGGAGCAGGTGAAGGAGCTGAAGGCGGCGGTGATCCGGGGCGCGGCGGCAGAGCAGAAGGTGCGGGAGCTGAAGGTAGAAAACCAACAGCTTCAGCAGAAAATCCCCTCGATGAAAGAAAAACTGAAGGAGGCCCAGGAGCGGCAGCGGCTTGAAAATGAAAACCGGCAGCTCAAAGTGCAGGTGGAATACCTGGAAGAAGATTTGAGCTGGGAGCGTGGGATTTCGGCGCGGCTCCGGGAAGGGATCGGGGCGGTGCTGGACTTTCTGGATCAGCACTTGCCGGAGCAGTTCCGGCCCCTGGTCGAAAAGGCGCGGGAGCTGCTACCAGTGCCAGAGGTGCAGCAGCCGGAGAGAGAACAGGAACAGGGCCACACCTGGGGCGGTATGGAGCTGTAAAAGAAGCCTGTCCGGGAGCCTTGCAAGAGCCGCCCGGACAGGCTATAATAACAGTAAAAATAGGGAATAAAATGTATTGATAATATATGCCCCCCTATGGGGTGAAGGGGACAAGCTGAAATGGGTTTGTCGTAAAATAGGGAATAAAATGTATTGATAATATATGCCCCCCTATGGCCTTTAGGCCAAGGAAAAATAATAAAAATATTCTCTCTCGGATAGGGAGAAAGTCGGAGGGGAAAATGGGGGTGAGCGACGGGGTGTGGGAATGTGGTAAACCTAAAAGGTTTTCCATCATTTCCATGCCCCAGAGCGAGGGGGAAAAGGGGGAGGTGACTTTCTCTTTAAGGCCCCGAAGGGGCTGCTCTTTGGCTCCCCCTTTTCCCCCTGTGGGTTTGCAGAATGTGTGAAAAGAGGTGTAAGGAATGGCGGATCAGCAAGAGGCTCTGGAACGACAGCGGGAGCTTTATCAGGAAAAGAATGAGCATTTGGAAAGGTTTTTGGAGCCGGTAGCGCCGTATGAGTTTTATCGGGAGATCTTCCCGGAGGGTTCTTTCGAGAGGAAGGGGCATTTTGAGGACAGGAAGGGAAACGGGATTGCAGTGACGGTTCAGAAAGTTGAGGTCGATAAGGCGACCGGGATTGCCTTGCAGATCGAGGGGGATGGTAAGGCGAAACGCTGTACTATCACTGACGAGCTGGACGAACTGCGGGCGCTGCAAGACACTGATTTTACGATTATGTCCCCGATTTCCTATTTTGGTCTGCGGCGATGCGGTAAAAATGCCAGGTATCTTTATGCTCTGGTGTTTGACCTGGATGGGGTAGGTATGCCGCAGCTTCGGGATACGCTGCACCAGATGAACAAGGATATTCTGCCCCAGGCAACCTTTGTTGTAAACAGCGGGACGGGGCTTCACCTGTATTATGTGCTGAAAGAGCCGGTGCCTATGTATCCGCACAACCAGAAATGCTTGAAGGAGTTGAAATATTCCCTTACTCGGCAGATTTGGAACCGATATACCTCCACGATAAAAGAACCGCAAATGCAGGGCATTTTGCAGGGCTTTCGGGTGGTCGGCTCCGGCTCGAAACTGGGGCGGGAGTACCCTGTGAGGGCGTTTCGGCTTGGCGGGCCGGTGGAACTGGCGCAGCTGCTCGATTATATTCCGGACAGCAACGGGGAACGGCAGCGGCTTGAGGGGCTTATGAGAAAGAGCCGCCTGTCGCTGGATGAAGCAAAGGAGAAGTACCCAGATTGGTATGAACGGAGGATTGTCAAGAAGGAACGGCGGGGGCGTTGGACGGTCAAGCGTGACCTTTACGATTGGTGGCTGCACCGGATCGCTGACGAAATTCGGGTAGGCCATCGCTTTTATGGCATTATGACGCTGGCGATTTATGCGAAAAAATGCGGGATAGACGAGGACGAGCTGCGCCGGGACGCTTTCGCGCTGCTCCGGCCTTACGATGATATGAGCGTGGAGGATATAAACCGCTTCACGAAAGATGATGTGGTGTGCGCCCTGGAGATGTTCAATGAGGACTATGTGACATTCCCCAGGGACGATATAGCGAAGCTTTCCGGCCTGACTATGCCTGTTAATAAGCGGAACTGGCGCAAACAGCCGGTGCATTTGCAGGGCGCGAGAGCAATCCAGGAGATTAACGATAAGGCCAATGGTACGAATTGGAGAGAAGGGAATGGGCGGCCTAAAGGTAGCGGAACGGCTCAGGTGCGGGTTTATGAGTGGCGGCAGCAGCACCCGGAGGGGCGCAAGGCCGACTGCCACCGGGAAACTGGCCTTGATCCGAAAACTATCCGTAAATGGTGGGACTGCCCGCCTCCAGCGGTACGCTTTGAAGATGGGCATATAACAGTGCGGATGGCTCCCTCCCAGGCATTGAGTGATTTGTTGGTGGAGGATTTCAAAAAGGGGCTGTAACCGCCCCAGAACGCCCTGTACGGCGCTTTTGAGGGTGGGAAGGGCTTTATATTGCCATGCCGAAAAAGAGCCGTAAAAACCGCAAAAATAAGGCTTTTTTAACCCCTAAATGTACACGTTGCATTGTTACGCATATCAGAAATTGGTGTTCACAAAGATGTTGCAATAAACATTCGCAACGCACTTGCAAAATAAATGGATATTGAATATAATAAAGGTGCAAGCTATCAGAGAAGAAAGGAGAGCTTTATATGGCAAAAGAAAATATGACGATTAGGATGGAACCGGAGCTGAAAGCACAGGCGGCAGCTCTCTTTAAGTCCCTTGGGATGGATTTGAGTACGGCAACCGGCGTTTTTTACAGGCAGGCACTTCGCTGTCATGGACTTCCCTTTGAAGTCAAGGCTGACGAGCCGAACGCAGTCACCTATGCAGCGATGGAAGCGGCAGAAAAAGATGAGGATATGTACGGGCCTTTTGATAGTGTTGCAGATCTGATGGAGGCGCTGAATGCTTAAGCCGGAGTTTACGGGGCAGTTCAAACGAGATTATAAGCTTGCAATCAAGAGGGGCTGCAATCCGAAGAAATTGGAAGAAGTAGTTACAATGTTGTGTAAGGAGCAGCCGTTGCCGGAGTCATATCGGGATCACGCCCTCACAAATTCCAGAAACTATAAGGACATGAGGGAGTGTCACATTGAGCCGGATTGGCTGCTCGTTTACAAGGTTTATCGAGAGACTTTGATTTTGAAATTGATTAGGACAGGTTCTCATAGCGATTTGTTTTGAGAACGGTGCTGAATTGGAAGCGTGGTGATGATATATGGCGGGTACAATAGCAGAAATTGCGGCAGAATGTGGTGTGTCTGAACAGGCGGTTCGTGGATGGTGTCGGCGAAACCATGTTGCGAAAGATGCGAAAGGAAGTTTCGCAATCAGCGAAAGTCAAAAAACCGCTATATATCAGCATTATTTAGGTGTTGGGCGAAACCAAGTTTCGCAATCAGCGAAACCAAGTTTCGCAACTTGCGAAACCTCCGAAACGGCGTTGATTTCCATGTTACAGAAAGAATTAGACCGTAAAAACGAGCAGCTTTCTGTAAAGGACAAGCAGATTGAAGAATTGAATGCAAGGTTGGCAGAGATCAGCTCGGCGCTGGTGGTAGCACAGCAAACTGCCCAGGCCGCCCAGGCGCTTCATGCCGGAACAATTCGGCAGCAGCTTACGGATGGTGACGCTGATCCAGATGTACATAGTCAGGAGCCAGAAGAAGGGGAGGAAAAGAAAGGGTGGTTGAGCCGCCTGTTCGGAAGATAAAAAGAGAGCGGCAAATTAGAATTTGACGGGGAGGTCTCATGAGGACAGAATATAAACACAATCCGCCCATTCCATATAGTCTGCATGATATGCGGGTCAAAAAGATTATAATTCAAGATAAAACAATAGTCCTTGAATTCGAGGACGGATATGAAAAACTTACAGAACCTTTTGAACAGGTCGAGGGAAACATCACAATCGAAGGTGTGGATTTTGATTGTACCTGCGTTATGTTGCAGAGCAAATGGGGAAACTATGGAAAATTCAACGGTGAGAAATTAGAACTGGAACGCTTTATAAAGAGATACAAAAACTATAGCTTTGAAATTGTAGATGAATTATACGGGTATAATCAAGTATTGTATTCTGGTTATTTATCTATCTTAGAAACAGAAGATTTAGTTCAAATGGACATTTCAATTTACTTTACGGGCAAAATTATTTACGATACAAAAGAGTAACAAATTCCAGCTTGTAGAATTGGACTTTGGAGATGTAAAATAAAAAATAAATTGGAAGTTGGTGGAGAAATTCTATGAGTGTATGCACATTTATTGCTTCGGATTTTCCCTTGACAGAAGTTTCGCCTGTTCAGGATTATCCATTTGAAATAAATCTTGATAAGGGTACAATGTATGACGGTGGCGCAGATGATAACTATTTTCTGCATTTCTTTCAAGATGTTCAAAACTATACCGACAAGAAAAACGGAGTCTGTCTGGAATGGAACTACTTTACAGAGGGTAGAGCAAAACAAATTATTGAATATATGAAAAATGTCTTGCAGGATACGACTTCCATAGAACTCTGGCATGTGTGGTTAATGGACTACTATGAATTTGAGGACAGACCTGTAATTCATAGGCAAACAGTTTCTATTGATGAACTTACCACAAAACATATCAAGGAAATTGATGATGCAGAGATTTGGAATACTCCCGACAAAATGTATCCAAATAGACCGTCATTCTATTGCTTGGAAATAAAACGATAATGACAACTCCCAGTTTGTCGAGCCTGGGCAGGAACAGCGGATTAAAACGGTGTTCTCGCCTGGCTCCTTTAGCCCCCGGCAGGGCGCAAAGCACTTTCATACTGTCAGCCCCAAAGGGGCGTCGGTGTGAAAGTGCTTTTGCGTTACTTTCTCACCAGAAAGTAACAAAGAGGTTGTGACAGCCACCCAGGTATGGTAAAATAGAGGTAGTAGGATATAGTTCTTTTTACAAGAAAGGGACGGGTGATTTTATAGAAACAACCATTTCGGGAATGACAGGCCGAGGAAGTATTCGGCACAATAACAGGAGCTTTTCGGCGGCGAATGTAGACCGCAGCCGGTCGGAGCAGAATATCACTTTTTGCAACGATGACTTGAAGCAGGTGTACCATGAGCTTTTTGATGAAGCATTGGCTGCCTATAACGCTAAAAAGAAAAAGACCAGGGACAAAATACCGAACTACTATGAGCATATCCGACAGAGCAAACAGGAGAAGTTATTTCACGAGGCCATCTTCCAGATCGGCAACATGGAGGACTGCGGGTGCGGCTCCCCAGGAGGGGAACGGGCAGCGGCAGCTCTCAAAGAATTTGCAGAGTCCTTCCAGGAGCGTAATCCTCATCTGCGGGTATTCAATATGGTGCTGCACATGGATGAGGCCACGCCTCACCTCCATGTAGACTTTGTGCCGGTGGCTACCGAGCAGAGCCGGGGGCTGTCTACGAGGGTTTCCATGAAGCAGGCGTTAAAGCAGCAGGGGTTTGAAAGCCTGGGCCGAAAGCAAACCGAATGGAAAGCCTGGATGGGGCGTGAGAAGGTATCTCTTGGAGAGATTGCCCAGGTACACGATTTTGAGATTATCAGCCTGGGTGGTGGTCGGCCTCACATGGATTTGCCAGAGTACCGGGCAGCGGCGCAGCGCCTTGAAGCTGTCCAGGAACAGGTTGCAGCAGCAGAACAGGATATAGCAGCTCTGGAAAAGCAGAAAAAAGCGCTTCAAGGGAATGTGAAGCTCCTAAAGGCGGTTGAGAAGGTCAAGCCTGATCTGGAGGCCATACAGCCAGAAAAAACGCTGACAGGAGCTGTGAAAGGCGTTACCGTAGAACAGGTAAAGGAACTGAAGGCGGCAGCAATCAGAGGTGCGGCGGCGGAACAGAAAGTGCAAGAGCTGAAGGAAGAAAATCAGCGGCTTCAGCAGAAAATCCCCTCAACGAAAGAAAGGCTGAAGGAGGCCCAGGAGAGGCAGCGGCTTGAAAACCAAAACCGAAAGCTGCTGGTACAGGTGGAGTGCCTGGAACAAGAGTTGGAGCAGGAGCGCAGCTTCTCGGATCGGCTCCTGGATGGGGTAAGTGCGGTGATGGATTTTCTGGATCGGCACCTGCCAGAGAAGTTCCGGCCCCTTGTCGAAAGAGCCAGGGAGCTGTTGCCTGTGCCGGAGGTGCAGCAGCCAGAGCAGGAGCAGGAACGAGGTCATACCTGGGGCGGCATGGAGCTTTGATAAGATAGGGAAAAACTGTATTGATAATAAAAGATATGGCAGTTACAAAGATACACCCTATCAAAACTACGCTGAATAAGGCAATAGATTATATCTGCAATCCCGATAAGACGGACGACAAGGTTTTGATTTCCTCCTACGGCTGCTCTTATGAAACGGCAGACATAGAATTTGGTTTTACAATCTCAAAGGCAAGGGACAAGGGGGACAACCTCGGACACCATTTGATACAGTCTTTTGCGCCGGGAGAGGTCAGCTATGAGGAAGCCCACCGTATAGGAAAGGAGCTTGCGGACAAGGTTCTCGGCGGCAAGTATGAGTATGTACTGACTACCCACATAGACAAGGGGCATATCCATAACCATATCATATTTTGCTCGGTTGATTTTGTGACGCACCGTAAGTATGTTTCCAACAAGAAAAGCTATTACCAGATAAGGAATGAGAGTGACAGGCTGTGCAAGGAACATGGATTGTCAGTCGTCACGCCGGGGCAGGACAAGGGAAAGAAATATGCGGAATGGGACGCTGAACGGAAAGGCACAAGTTGGAAAGCGAAGCTGAAAGCCGTGATTGATGATACAATCCCCAAAGCAAAAGATTTTGAAGATTTCCTGCGGCTCATGGAAGCGGCGGGCTATGAGATCAAGCGGGGGAAGTATATTTCATTCCGTGCGCCGGGACAGGAACGCTTCACACGCTGCAAGACGCTAGGGGAAGCCTATACAGAGGAAGCCATAACGGAGAGGATTGCCGGGACATACCGGGCGAAGCCGAAAGCATTAAGGCAGGAAAAAGCGGGTATCTCCATGCTGATTGACATTCAGAACAGTATCAAGGCGGCAGAAAGCAAGGGTTATGAACAATGGGCGAAAATACACAATCTGAAACAGGCGGCAAAGACTTTGAATTTCCTCACGGAGCATGACATTTCAGAGTATGAACAGTTGCAGGCGGTTCTTGATGAAGTGCATACGGAGAGCGAACAGACCGCCGCCACGCTGAAAGGCTTGGAAAAGAGGTTGTCCGACATATCCCTTTTGATGAAAAACATATCCGCATACCAACAGACAAAGGCGGTCTATGCAGAGTACAAAAAGGCAAAGGACAAAGAAAAATTCCTGCGGGGGAATGAAAGCAGTATCATCATTCACGAAGCCGCCGCTAAGACGTTGCAGGCGGCAAAGAACGGCGGCAAGCTGCACACGGAGTATAAGGAGCTGACAGAGAAAAAGGATAAGCTGTATCAAGAGTACGGAAAGCTAAAAAAGAAAGTGAAACAGTATGATATGATTAAGCAGAACGTAGACAGCATTTTGCGGCAGGCGAAGCAGCCGGAACGGGACAGGCAGACAGAGAGGTAATGCGGACAGTTAGGACGGCGTGTAAGGCGTTTTAAGGGCGTTTTGTAACGCAGGCAGGGGGATAACCATTGCCGCCCGGAAAGGGCTTCTAATCGTCCACAAGAGCAGAAAAAGACACCGGGAAATGACGGTCTATCAATCGTCATTTCCCGGTGTTTATGCACTGAATTTATAGCCGACACCTAACACGGTTTTTATATAGGTCGGGTTCTTGCTGTCCGGCTCTATTTTTTTCCGTAGGTTATAAATCACGTTGACAACGCTTGAATGGCAGCTCTCGCTATCCATGTTCCAAACGGCTTCAAATATCTGTGTCTGTGTGAACACAATTCCCGGATTGGAAGCAAGGAATACAAGGGTGCTGTATTCAAGGCGTGTAAGGTGTATCTCTTTTCCATTCTGAAATACCCGATGTTGATATAATCTTATTTCCAGTTCCGAAAAAGTGAGTATTTGAGAGTATGGCGGCTGTATAGTTTCCAACTGTAAGTTATTAGCAAGGGTGGCTATAACTTTTTCAACTGCCTTTTCTTCTTTATCATCAAATGTAAGTATAATTATTTTTCCTATGTTGCCACCTCCTAATTTTCAGCTTTTTTCTGTTGCTTAGATAGTTTTATTACGCTTCATTAGAAAGGTGTTCAGTTTTTTTATTAAACATATGGCGTACTTTATCTATTCGGCTATTGGGGCGGCGTGATTGAATAACTGGTTCACAAGCAGCAGCTTGATAGCCTTTTAATTCTGTCAAACAAACTGCTTGCCCATTTGTATATAGAGTTAAAGCATTACGGTATGCACTAATACAACGTACAGGAATATGTCCCGTAAAAATGACTTCATCATTTTTCGGTTGGCTTGTTTCAATAATTGCACAGTATTGTGGTGCGTCGTTATATGCACGGGAAAGATATTCCTGCGGTGTAAAAAGAGTAAACGAAAGATACGGCTCTAATAATTGCGTTCCAGTTTTTTTCAATACTTGTTCCAGTACAATAGGGGCAAGGAAGCGAAAATCTGCGGGAGTGCTGACAGGGCTGTAATAAACACCATATTCAAAACAAATTTTACAATCTGTTACTTTCCAGCCATACAATCCCTGCTCCAATCCATAATCAATACCGTCCATTACTGCATTTTGGAAACTTTGGTTTAAGTAACCGAGGGAAACTTTGCTTTCGTACTGTATTCCGCTGCCTATTGGAAGCGGAGTTACCGATAAGCCAATCGACGCCCAAAAAGGATTTGGCGGCACTTCAATATGAATCGTATAATCTGCCTTTTGTAATGGCTTTTCCAGATAAATAACCGTAGGCTCTTTGACGTTTATGTCTATATGGTATTTTTCAGTCAGCAGAGAACAGATAACTTCTAACTGCACCGTTCCTAAAAAAGAAATGATGATTTCATGTGTTATCGTATCAACATAATAACGTAAAAGGGGATCTGTATCTGCAATTTCTGTAAGAGCGTCCAATAAATACTCTCTTTGTTCTGGTTTTATCGGTTCAATCATTGTCCGCAGCATGGGTACAGGATTGTCATTCCATGCGTTGCATGGCAACATTTTTTCGTTTCCCACAATATCATTCAATTTTAATGTATCGTTAGGCAAAATAACAATATCTCCGGAACAGGCAATTTCCGTCTGTATCATTTCTCCATTTGAAGGAATATACATTTCAGTAAGTTTCATTTTCTTCTTTTCTGACAATATAATAGTGTCCCGTAAGTGTAATGTTCCACTGTAAAGGCGTAAATAGGCTAATCTCTGCTTTCGGTCTGTATATTCGATTTTGAAAACATTTCCGCATAGTTCTGACTGGCTTTTATCCATTTCGGAACAAAAAATATCTGAAATGACTTCAATGAGCTGTTGTGTCCCTATGTTGTTTTTTGCACTTCCATGATATATAGGAAACAAAGAACCTTTCTGAACCTGTTCATATTCTTCCTGTTTTAATTCCTGTACCGTCAATGTTTCCCCTGTAATATACTTTTCTAAAAGTCTGTCATTTCCTGCAATTACAGCGTCCCATTTTTCTAAATCCGTGATATTTTCCAGTGATACTTCTGGAGTCAATGTTACATTCTGCATAATGATAATATCAGTCGAAAGTTTTTCTTTGATATTTTGATAAGTATTATGCAGGTTAATTCCGTACTGGTCTATCTTGTTTATAAAAATGATTGTTGGTATATTCATTTTTTGGAGTGCATGGAATAGTATCCGGGTTTGAGCCTGTACACCGTCTTTCGCAGAAATCACTAAAACTGCCCCGTCAAGAACAGACAAAGAACGATATACTTCTGTTAAAAAATCCATATGTCCGGGAGTGTCTACAATATTGATTTTGTAGCCGTTCCAGTTGAAAGAAGTAACGGCTGCCTGAATGGTAATTCCACGCTGACGTTCCAAAAACATAGTGTCTGTCCTTGTCGTTCCCTTATCTACGCTACCTAATTCTAAAATCGCTCCACTTGTATAAAGCAGGCTTTCCGTTAAGGTCGTCTTTCCTGCGTCTACATGGGCGAGAATGCCGATATTGATTATTTTCATGTAATTGTCCTCCATTCAAAGCCCTAAAGGGCATAAAAATCCCCAGCAGTAAAATACTTTTACCACTGGGGAAATATATTTATGGACATATATACATGACAAACTGGCAGGCAGTAATAGTCAATTTAGATACGTCAAAATCTATAAAGTAAAAGTATTCTTAAATTGGGTACAAAAAACAAACCTCATTTTAAAGAGGCATTTTAAAATTCTTTGTTCCCACTATTTGATTATAGTTTTATTTAAGAATACCTTGCCGCATATTTTTTAACTCCCTTTTTTAGGATATAAGCATTATAGCATATCAATTTGTAAAAAGAAAGAGCTAAAAAGAGAAATTCACGGAATAGTGTTAATTTCAACATAGTATACATCTGCTATGCAGAGTTAATATAAACAAAAAAAGGGGAATAGCAATCCTCAGACTACTATCCCCCGGCATTTCATTTACTCCATATCTTCAGCAGGCAGAAACACAAGCCCGGCAAATTTTTCCTCGGTCAGTTGCTTCAGCTTTTCCGCTGTGTGTTCTGCAAGCTCCTGTATCTCCGTTTCCATGTAGGGCAGGGCGGCGGTCATTGCCGCCACCGTGTCAGCCCTTGTTTTCCTCCTGTAACAGCAGATAAGGTTGATTTCTTCAAATATGAATTGTCCCATGCTTCTATACCTCCAATCCCTTGTTTTTGGTCTTTGCAACCGTCCTTTGGACGGTTTTGTTTTCTTTCGGGGCGATCTTTACGGTTTCTTTGTCCTGTGCAAGCTGCGCCCGCAGGGACGGCTTTTTCTCTTTGCCGGACAGTTTTTCGATATGCGCCTTTATGTCGCTGCTTTTGAAACGCTCCCGGCTGTTCTTCTCGTCCCTAAGTACGGTCTGCAAGGCGGCGGGGTCTTTGGGCTGTTCCTCGAAGCGTACAAATTTCCCTAAGCCGGGGTCAGCGTCCCCGGTAATGCGCCTTGCGGCTTCCTGCGTCCGTTCCCCGTTCTCGTAGATCAGCTTGGTATCTCCGGCGGGTACGGAAACGTCCTTGACGTGTTCATAGAGCTTTTTATAATCCAGTTCGTAGAGGTTGCCCGTTACCCTGCCTTTTTCAATGCCCGTCAGCTCCACCGCATAGGCAAGTATCTTGTCCCTTGTCTGCTCGGCGTAAAAGCAGAACGTGTTATGCTCCCGTGAACCTTTGATGAAAGTGTCACGCTCCCGCAAGCACCACGTTCCGGCGGGGCGGCATAACCAGAGCTGCTTTTTATCCTCCGGGTTCGGGCTTTTCGCCGCCTGCTTTAGTGTTTCCATGTCTATGTCAAAATCAGACTGGAAGTGTTGCGTGTGGGTCTGCATGATAGCTTTGAGGGACTTTAATATATCCACGTTTTCAAATTTCTGCATGGGGTCAGCTCCTTTCTAAGTTCTGCTTTTTCGTTTTTTCCGCTGCCTTTTTGGGGGCATTTTTTAACGCTTCCTTGTCCTGTGCAAGCTGCGCCCGGATAGACGGCTTTTTTTCTGTCTTGGCGGCTGTGCGGGCTTCCTTTTGTATCTCAACGGGGCTTTTCCCGGATAGGGGGCGTATGCAGGATAAGCGGTCAGCAACGTAAATAGCGTTGTCGTTTAGCTGCCTTTGCCATGCCCCGGCTTTGGGCGACCAACGGAAGCCGTTTTCCTTTAAGGTTTCACGGGTCTTTTCGTCCGGCTTTTCCTCAAAGAAGATTTGCAGGCGGTTGTCCTCTTTGTTGGCTTCCACCGTGCCGCCGTCAAATTCCCACCCGGCGTAGGCGGTTTCCTGCTTCTTTGTCAGCTCCGCAATACGCCCCTTTATGCGGCGTATCTCTGCGTTGTTGTTGGATAAAGCCCATGAGGGGTAGGGCTTAAGCCCCTGCCCGGCTTCGGAGTGGGTCACATAGGAAAGCTGCTTATTGGATATGCCTGTCCAGGGGACTTGAAAGCGCCATCTGGACAGGCTATAATAACAACAGAAAATAGGGAATAAAATGTATTGATAATATATGCCCCCCTATGGGGT
>OHGI01000516.1_pt1 | contig 15472 bp, 9 predicted proteins | sample 1567781 | NCBI WGS metagenome assembly OHGI01 (sample SAMEA3879526, study PRJEB24766) | human gut metagenome | biome: human-associated habitat; feature: feces | place: USA | collected 1985/1987
CATTCCTTTCCCATAGGCAAATTATTTTAATAAAATTATATTATTCTCCCCGTCTCTCTCTTGGCGTAGAAAAAGAGATTGACAAATAATCTCAACAACTTCCTCCAAGCTCTCTCTCAGGTCCAATTTTCCTGAAATAGGTATTTCACCTATCTCTTTGCCAAATAAAATAGTCCGGCCATAATAACGAGACAACCGATTTAAGACCTCTCCAACCTTACGATCATTTAACAGCATCAAGTTATCTTTCCAACAAATATGTTCAAAGACATCTACCTTTTTGATCGATATTTCTTTACCCTTTAACTCAAGCATATCATCAGGGCTCAGCACATTCTTACCATTATCGCCATTTTTCACCTCGACCTGTCCTTCCACTAATACAACGGAAGCCGCAGGTTCATCCCGATAAGCACACACATTGAATCGAGTGCCAAGCACTTTTACCTCGATCGTACTCGTTTTAACAATAAAAGGGCGAGAAGGGTCCGCAGCAACTTCCAAATAGACCTCTCCATCCACTAATATCTCCCGCTTATCTTTAGCAAAAACCGTAGGAAAAATCACCCGGGTCTCTGCATTGATATACATTTTAGTACCATCTGAAAATACGATATTCGCACGCCGTCCTTTCGGTACTATTATTTGATCCGGCTCATCAATTTTAGTTTCTTGCTCATTCTTTTCTATTTGGTGTTCCTCTACATTTGATTTGCCTACCGTATCATAAATTACCGTAGCTTCATCTTTCAGTTGAACCCAACCTTGATCCTTCACCAAGAGAATCTCATCCCCCGGCAAGGCGCCAACATTCTTTTCCTCCAACAAGGCCAAAGGCAATGAAGATTTATCATGCCCCATCATCCAAAAATAACATCCCACGGCAAGAAGCAACATGACGGCGGCCGCTACGGAAGAAACAAGATAGCGTATACGTAAAACAGAGGTCTTACGGGGAGCATTCAAACGTTCCTCCAGCTTCTGCCAAGAAGAAAGTGCCAGTCGCGAATCCACTCGCTCCTCTTCACGAACTTTACGCAACAAATCTTCTCCGGCTTGCCGAAATGACTCCTTCTCAACCATGTCCTGTTTCTTATTCACGAGATACCTGTTTACTCTTATTACGGATGGAATTCGTTTTGGTACTCACTTTTTACCGGGAAAAATAGCGAATCCGCCATTTTTTTCATTCTTACAACCTCTTTTGCCATCCCTAGGGCACGGCTGTGCCACCTTGATGGCACAACTATGCCACACCGATGGCACAGCTGTGCCACTTGGATGGCACGACTGTGCCATCAAGGTGAAAATTATTGGCACAATATATCTTTGATATACTGCGACATAAAGAGAGTCCAAGAATACATTAAAGCTCCAACGAGAACCACCGCCTTAACTTACGGAGTGTTCTAGACAATAAATTTTTACTGGATTGGTAATTTATGCCTAAAATACCAGCTATCTCATTATGCCCCAATTCATTTACATAATAAAGATAAATGATCTCTCGCTGATGGGGAGAAAGTTTTGTCAAGGCTTTCATCAAAAGTTTAACCCGGTCGTCCGTATCTGTCGTATCCAATGCGATACGGGAGAATAACTCATCCACTTGAAACACGTCCTCATATAAGGAGACATCCTCCATTTTCCTGTTTTTCTCGATCGTATCATACAGCTTATGTCTTAAAGCCTTAAGCAGATATCCTCTGACATTCGCCGTCGGAGAGAGGGAGGTATGGTTTTGAATCAAATTGATAAAAATATCCTGTACGCAATCTTCCACCAAGTTCTTGTCGGGAAGTAACTTGATTCCATAATTGCGCAGCAATGCGTAAAATCGGCAATAAAGCTCACGGAAGGCTTCCTTATCTCCCTTCAGACACGATTCCCATAGCTTCTCATCGGATATTCCCATATAAATAAACTCCCGAAGATTTCCCGCAAACATACACAAAAAACATTCAATTTCAGTTAAGAGCAATAAAAAAATACAAAAAAGCACGTACACCACCATGAATAACGATGTACGTGCTTCTAAAAAATCACATGGGAAAATCACTTATACCGTTTGCCTTGCCACGGTATCATACCCGTCTGACGGATATGCTCCATCAAGCCATTGAACAAGTTTTTATACGTATCCGAAGATCGTTCCCCGATCGGACTTTGTTCCTTCGGATCTTCCTTTATATTAAAGAATTGGATAGGCTCCCAAGGAGTATTTTGTAAAATCTTGAAATCCCGGTATTGAGATGCGTAATATGCCTGACCTCCATATCGGGAATTACCTTCCCTTCGTACCCAATGCACCATTCGATCTCCGGTATCTTGTTCCTCACCCCGTAAAAGAGGCAAGATACTGATACCGTCGATCTCATGCGATACAGGCACGGCTGTCAGATCGCATAAGGTCGGGAACATATCCGAAAGCATGACGAAATTATCACGTACCGCCGGACGGATCTGGTTCTTCCAATAAATACCTCCGGCTACCCGGATCCCTCCCTCATACATATCCTGCTTCGCGCCTCTGAACGGGCCGTTATTCGCACCCGCATCGTCCTGCCCTCCATTATCAGAGGTAAATATAATGATCGTATTCTCCAACTGGCCATTCTGTTCCAAGGCCTCATACACACGTCCGACGTTGTAATCCAAATGCTCAATCAAGGCGACAATCTTAGCACGCTTCTCCGGAAGTGACGGTTCACGCTTTTTCACCTTTTCCAGCCATTCCTGAGGAGGTTGTATCGGGGTATGTGGGGCATTATAAGCTAGATACAAGAAGAAAGGCTCTTGCTTTTGCTTCATATCCGACAGGTAACGGATCGCCCAATCAGAGAAAATCTCTGTAGCATGCCCTTGTGGATCGATCTCTTTCAAGTTCTCACGCATATAATTATTCCCGAAACGACGATGGGTATAATAATCATCCATCATATCCCCTAAAAATCCCCGATAGAAATCGAACCCCCTTTCCGTAGGGGTATTCGGAGACTCCAATCCTAGATTCCATTTTCCAACCATCGCATTATGATAGCCTCTTTTCTTCAACATCTGGGGTAATAATACGGCATCCTCCGACAGATACCCCCAGCTATCCTCTTTATGCGTACGAATAACTCCCGGTACGCCTACCATATCCGGATAACGACCGGTTAATAAGGAAGCTCTACTAGGAGAGGAGACCGGACAGTTCGCATGGAAATTCGTGAAACGAACTCCTTCTTTTAATAATTTATCGATATGTGGAGTTTGAATGTCCTTGGCGGCTCCTTGACAGGACAAATCACCATATCCCAAATCATCCACCAAAATCAGCAGGATATTCGGGCTATCCGGCAAAGCCTTTGTTTGTGCGGAAGCTGCGGAAAAAGCCAATCCGCAAGCCGCTGTCAGTATATATTTATTCATCTATCTGTTGTTTTTAATTTCCCATTACATCATATCACATACGGAAGGTTTGATCTTCATTCCTTTCTTATGTTTCTCACCGGCCTCGATCAGTAATTTCACGATCTCCGGATGCTTATCCGCCTGATTGAATCGCTCTGAGATATCTGTCTCCACGTTATACAACAAGGGTTCTGCCGGAGTCTCGATCTTACAGGTACGCAGATATTGGTCCTTGATCGTCTTAAAATAATACTTCCACTCCCCTTTACGGATCGCCATCAACTCGCTTCCCCACCAATAATAAACTTCATCACGGGCGGAATGCTTTTCCTCAAACAATAATCCGGTTTGATTCACGCCATCCAATACAAGATCTTTCGGTTGCTCGATACCCGCCATCGAGAGGAAAGTCGGATATAAATCCATCGAGGTCATAATCTCATCGTTGATCGCCGGATTGATTTTTCCCGGCATCCAACAAATGGCCGGAACCCGGAAGCCACCTTCCCACCAAGTACCCTTGCCATCCTTCAACGGACCTGCGGAACCACCATTCTCATGCTCCGTCAGCCAAGGGCCGTTATCGCTGGTAAAAATAACAAACGTATTCTCGTCCAAGCCATTTTCACGCAGAGCCTTCAACACTTCCCCAACGCTCCAGTCTATTTCCTCAACCACATCTCCGTACAGGCCTCGTTTGCTCGTTCCCTCGAAACGGGCATTCGTGTACAATGGGATATGCGGGAAGGTATGAGCGAAATAAAGGAAGAAAGGTTCCTTTGAATGATCCTTGATGAACGATACCGCTTTCTCCGTATAGCGACGGGTTAATTCTCCCTGATCCGGTTCCGATTCGATTTCCTTACCATCCAATATCAATGGAGTCGGTGGAAAATTCCGGGCATGCGCGCCTTTATTCTGAACGGGGCTCATATCATTGGAATAAGGTATGCCGAAATAGGTATCAAAGCCATGATCCGTCGGTAAATAGGGAGAGAACGCTCCTAAATGCCATTTGCCTACACAGCCGGTCGCATACCCGTTTTGTTGTAAAACTTTGGCGATCGTAACCTCGTCTTGCCCTAACCCTGCCTTTGAGTTAGGGAAAAGTACGGCCACACGATCTCCATACAATCCATTTCGAACCGGCAAACGTCCGGTCATTAACGCGGCCCGACTTGGCGTAGAGACCCCAGCCCCCACATAAAACTGGGTCAGCTTCATTCCTTCACAAGCCATACGGTCTATATTCGGTGTGCGGATCGTGGGATTCCCATAGCAACTCAAATCCCCATATCCCATATCGTCACAGAATATGATTACAAAATTAGGCTTATTGGCCGCATCCGAGGCAGCGTTCAAACTCAAGCTGTTCGATAATACCGCCGCTGTTAAAACAGACAATGATTTCAGTGTTTTCATATGCGTATCTTTTTATTTAAGTAAACGGGGAAAAGGTTCATCTATAATACCGGCAGGACGCTGGTTCCGGCCTTCATATCCCCAATCTCCCATATCACTACGAACCTGTTCGATCCATTGATTCATCTTCGTCACTACTTCGGGATGTTTATCGATGACATTGGTTGTTTCCGACAAATCATTCGCCAAATTATATAAACGAGCTTCACCGACTTCCGTATCCGGGAAGTGAGGGCCTTTGATACGTTCCTTCAAAGGTAAATGATACTTCCAGTTTCCCCAACGTACCGCCTGTAATTGTTGTTTCTGGTAATAATAGAAAGTCTCCGTGGGCGATGCCATCGATTCTCCCTCCAAGATTCCAGACACATTATGCCCATCTATCACCCGGTCGGAAGGAACCGCATAACCGCAATAATGCGCCAATGTCGGTAAGAAATCCATCGAAGTCACCAGATTATCAGTTTCCTGTCCCGCCGGTATTTTAGCGGGCCATCTCATTATACAAGGCACCCTGAACCCACCTTCATACGTCGTACCCTTTTGGCCTCTCAACGGACGGTTCGTACCACCGAAGTGTTCATCCGCACCATTATCGGAAGTAAAGATAATCAAGGTATTTTGATCCAATCCTTCCTCCTTTAAAGTCTCAAGCAAGACTCCCATCGACCAATCCAATTCCTCGATCGCATCTCCATAGAGTCCATTCTGAGACTTTCCCTTGAAAGCGGGAGAAGCCGCTAACGGATTATGAGTCATATTATGGCACAAGTAAATAAAGAACGGAGATTCCTTATGAGACTTTATAAACTCCACAGTCTTATTGGTATAACGAATCGTCAAGGAATCATAACCGACAGGAGCCACTATTACCTCCTCCTGTTCCATCAAGGGTAACGGACAATACGGACGATCCATATCGTTACTATAAGGAATACCATAATAGTAGTCGAAACCCTGCCGGGTAGGAAGAAATGGCAATTGATCCCCTAGATGCCATTTCCCGATACAAGCCGTCGCATATCCCTGCTCCTTCATCAACTCGGCGATCGTTATCTCACCGGGATTCAAGCCTTTATGCGAAGCAGGAAATAGCACTTGCCTCCCTTTGGACATCAAAGGTGTAGGGTCCGCATTTACATGCATGGAGACTCGCCTTGGATAACACCCTGTCAATAAAGCCGATCTGGAAGGTGTGCTCACGCTCGAACCCACATAAAAATCGGTCAGTCGTATTCCCTCTTTAGCCATCTGGTCGATATGGGGAGTACGATGCTTCGTACTCCCGTAACAACCTAAATCCCCATATCCGAAATCATCGATAAATACGATGATCACATTTGGCCTTTCCGCCGCTTGAGTAGCCACGGCCGCTCCTGAAAAGGCTAATACCGATATTATGTTAGATATAAGTTTCATTTCATTTTTCTTTTAGTTGCACATTACCAACCCGGATTCTGATCCAAATTCGGATTCAAAGAACGCTCGCTATCAGGAATCGGTAATAAATCGTAATATTCCAAATAGCCATTTGGGAACTTCGTCTCGATCACGCTACCCTCATGATCCTTAATAATCATAGGGTAAAGTTCCTTACCGATTTTCCAACGTTTTACATCTGACCAATAACGTCCTTCTAATGCTAACTCAATCCGTCTCTCATGTCTCACTTTCTTACGAGCCTCCTCACGGCTCATAGATGTCGGCAGCAAAGAGATCTTAACGTCATCCCTTTCCGTACGGATCCGGTTGAGGATAGCGATCGCATCCGCTACATTTCCATTCGTCTCAATAATCGCCTCCGCTTTTGACAATAAGACATCCGCATATCTCAGTATGATATCATTGATATAAGACTGCCCGGAAGGAGGAAGCTTTGACTCATCCTGAATCCGATATTTACGGGTACTTAAATGTTTCAACCGATTACCGGCATGATTAAACGCACCTCCCGGATACAGGTAATTAGGGAAACGATAGCCCAAGAAATAAGAACCCGGAAGTACAGCCGTGAAACCTAAACGAGGATCCCGGTTCTCATAAGGATTCTCGGGATCTACAGGAGAGCCGTCGATCGTCTCATAAGCCGCTACCAAATCATCCGTAGGGACATAACGGCTTCCACGGGTCCAACTTCCGGTACCCGTTCCGCAATACTGGTCAATATAGGAACCTTGCGAATTCTCGCCTTCAATATATTGGATATCAAACAATACTTCCTTATTGTTCTCATTCGCCGGATCAAACAAACCCTCATAACTATGGAATAGACCATATTTCTTCAACGCATCAATTTGCTCGACACAAGACAGAACCTCCTTGTATTTACCTTGGTATAAGTAGGCTCGCATTTTCATACCTAAAGCCGCCCCCTTGGTAGCACGCCCCGGCTCGGGAGCATCCACTCCCAGATTGGTGATCGCAACCTCATAATCATCCAGCGCTTGTTGCCAAGTCTCCTCCAAGCTCGCCCGCTTCAAGCTACGAGCTTCTTCCGTGGAAATGTTCGTCAATATAATAGGTACCCCACCATAGGTTTCCGCTAGCACGGAATAAGCCAGTCCCCGTAGAAAATGAGTCTCACCTGAATATTTGGCTTTCGCTTCTTCCGACAAATCCACTAAATCCATGCAGGCCAACAAATAGTTTGCCCGGGAGATTATCTCGTAACATCTTTTCCAACGATACGTTACGACTCCTCCGTCACTAGAGCTCAATCGCCCGGCACCCAGCTTATTAAAAACCTCATCCGTTCCCCAGTTAAATGCGTTAGGGGTAGCTCCATCCGTTATGCCAAAGCCAAACAAGCCTTGATTATAAACCTCTTTTTCCCTCAATTGAGCATAGACACCATTTAAAAGGAGTTTGATATCCGATTCATTTTCCGGGAAACTCGCCGAAGTAATCTTATCCTCAGGATACAAATCCAAATAATTCTCCATACATCCCGTGAAAGAGACACATAGTATAATTGATAAGCAATATGCTAATAACTGTTTCATACTTTTAGAAATTAAGATTTATACCAAATGTAAATATTCTCGGAGTCGGGTAATAATTGGTACCCGAATCAAACGTATTTCTTTCCGGATCATATCCTTCATACCCTTTTTTCCACATAATCGTAAACAGGTTCTGGGCATTCGCATATACATACAACCGTTGCATTTTTAGCTTTGAGGTAATCCATTCAGGGAACGCATAACCTAATTGTAAGTTCTTCAATTTCAAGAAATCGATACGATGCACCCAAAATGAGGAGTCATACGTGTCCCATGAAGAGTCAAACCGAAGCATCGGTATATTTGAGTCCGGATTCTCTGGGCTCCACGCATCCCGCCATTTATCAGAAATAGTCAGCCATTCGTATTGCATACGGGTCATGCCGCTCTTCGTAAACGCATTCGCCTGTCCCAAACCTTGGAATAAGATATTTAAGTCAAACCCTTTATAGCGTAAGCCGGCAGTAAGTCCATACGTAATTTTAGGAATCGTATTACCAAGTACTTGTTTATCTTGATAGTCTAATTTTCCATCGTTATTAACATCCTCGTATTTCAGATTTCCCATTTCCGGCTTAAGCCCATTGCTATGCATATGTTGAGCGGCTTCTTCGTCCGATTGATAGATGCCAACCGCTTTATAGCCATACAAAGCCTTATACGGATATCCCTCACGAATCAAATAAAGCTGGTCCGGAGAGTTTCCTCCTTGAAATTTCGTTACTTTATTATCGATATACGTAAAGTTTAGTCCTACGTTAAATCCAAGGCGATCTCTGCTCGTCTCAAGATTATCATAATTCACGACTAACTCAAAACCATTATTTTTCATTTCGCCCACATTCTCAAACGGTGCGGTCTTATCCCCTAATACGTTTGGTATTGGCAATTGAACGATAATATCGGTTGTCTTTTTATTGAAGTAATCAGCTTCAATATTCAACTTATTACCTAAGAAGCCCAAATCCACGCCAATATCCAAGGAAGAGGTAGTTTCCCAAGTAATATCCTCATCCACCAAAGCGGTTACGGCAGCACCCGGAGCCAATGAGCCTCCATAATTATAACTCAAGTCATAATTTTGGGAGATCACTGTTAAATAAGGCCAATATCCTTCAATGGTTTGATTGCCTAATTGTCCCCACGACGCACGTAGTTTCAAATTAGAAAACAGATTCAGGTTCTTAATAAACGCCTCTTCACTCAAACGCCATCCTGCAGAGAAGCCCGGAAAAACACCCCAGCGATTTCCCCGTTTAAAACGAGAGGAGGCATCGGCACGGAGATTCATCTCAAATAAATATTTATCCGCAAAGGCATAATTCAATCGACCAAAATAAGATGCCATGCGTAGACCTTCAAAATTTCCCTCTCCCTTGATACCTTCCGTTCCCGCGTCCACTTGGGTTAATCCTTCTTTGGGTGGGTTGGTTCTTCGGGCAAATACGTTCTTTATACTGTAATTCTCCAATTGGGTACCAAGGATAGCGGCAACATAATGCTTATCCGCAAATCGCTTGCTATAGTTTAATGTCGCTTGGAAATTATTACGCATGGTCGATACTTGCTCTCTACTCAACACAATACCATCACGATTGTAATTTTTCGGTATCGTCTCTATGCCAGAATCCGTATATCCATAAAGGGTCTCATTATATTTATCAACCATTTTCCAATTGCCATTAGAGGCCCATGTTACTTGTAAGTTCAAGTCTTTCGTAAAATCCACGGTAGCGAAAGCATTTACAGCCATATAATCCTTGGATGTTTTAGTCGCCCCGTTCGAAGCGTCTATAACCGGCTGATAAGTCGTATACAATAAAGTGCCATCATCCTTAATCGCCTCTACTGAACCGAAACGGCCATCCCGGGTATATGGAGCGATGAAAGGAGCCGCGCCTTGTTGCTGTTCGAATACACGGAACAAATCAAAAGGCTCTTGGGAATTCCTACGAGTATAATTCAAACGAGCGCCAACTCTCAACCATGAATTCACTTTATACTCCACATTTGCCCGGATACCGAACCGCTCCGCCTTAGAGTTCATCAAAATACCTTCCTGACTCAAATAGTTCAAAGACAAGAAGGAAGATAGTTTCTCCGATCCACCGCGAATGGATAAATTATGCCCTGTTATTAAAGCATTCCGATAAAGAGAATCATACCAATCCGTATTCGGATATTTATAAGGATCTGTTCCGTTTGCGAAATTAGAGATCAATGTTTCCGAGAAAAGAGGGTTCTCTCCCCCATTCACCAAAGCTTGATTCGCCATAGTCATATGCTCGGCGCTATTCGTCACTAAATCAAAATGACGTCCGATCTGCTGCATTCCGACGTAAGAGTTCAACTCTACTTGGGTTTTCTCATTATTCTTTCCCATCTTCGTCGTAACCAAAACGACACCGTTAGCGGCCTTTGATCCGTAAATAGCCGCACTAGCCGCATCCTTCAAGACTGTGATACTTTCGATGTCACTCGGGTTTACTTGGCTGAATACCCCTTCTACTCCGTCAATAATCACCAACGGGTCCGAATTATTCAATGTACCCCAGCCACGAATTCTCAATTGCGCTCCATCATCTCCCGGCTTACCCGAATTCTGGCTGATCCACACGCCGGAAACCTTTCCGGAAAGTGCTTGAGAAGCATCAGTGATCGGACGATTCGCCAATTCCTCATCAAATTTGACTGAAGAAACAGAACCTGTCAAATTTACTTTCTTCTGAGTTCCATAACCAACAACTACGACCTCATCCAAAGCCTGTGTATCCTCACGAACAGTGATTATTATTTCCTTATTTCCTTGAACCGGGATATCCTGCGGCATATAACCGATATAAGATACCTGCAAGACATCATTTTCCGAGGCCTCAATCAAGAAGTTTCCACCCAAATCGGTAATTGTACCATTATTCGTACCCTTCACCATCACATTTGCCCCGATTATCGGACTACCTAAGGCATCCACCACCGTACCTGTAATTTTATGAGGCGCTTTCCCTATCGGGGAACCAGCATTCTGCTTACTGAATAAGGCGATCTGCTTATTGGTGATCTCAAACGTAAGTTTCGTGGTCTTCAGCATAGAATGCAAGGCTGACTCAATCGGTTGGTCGGATACGCTCAAACTTACTTTCTGACCCAAGTCGATTTTATTACCGTCATAGAAGAACGTGTAACCACTGGCAACCTCTATTTTTAAGATCGCCTCCTTCAACGGTATATTCGAGAATGAAACGGATATTTTCTTGCCTGCAACCTCACCGGCTAACAAACGTAAAGAAAAGAATAGAAGAAAGAATATCGCACATAAACTGTTTCTTCCTTTCATAAATTGTCTTTTATTCTTCATATATTTGCATGATATTTAAAGTTAACATCTTTACGGCTTTACACAAACGGCCAAATTTGAGATAAGCTGTAAATAGATTTTAATTTGAATCAGGGATTTCTCCCGGAAGGCTTAAGTTTCTGCTTAAGCCTTTTTCTTGCATATTATCCGGTTTATCTCATAGGCATTATTTTTTAGAAGGTTCGACATGTGTTATTTTTACGTGATCATTCCCATCGAACATATAGGAAATCGGATTGATACGGGACATGATCCGCAAGATCACTTCCAGCGATTCATCCTTGATTGTAAAGGTATAGGCTTACCTCAATCTTCACGTTATACCATTTCTCCAGATAGCGGGTGATGTATCGTAATGATTTCGCCTCAAACCTCACACTCTCGCTTGCCCAGAATGAGTCATAGAACATATCGGCTGAGGTTATATCCAAAGTTCTGTATTTCTTGCTCACGGAGGCTCGCTCGCCCGGATGCAGATAAGCCTCTTGCCCTCCGGCCTCTAAGGATACAGAACCTTGGAAAAGTGTAACCAAGATATTTTCCTCCTTTGAGTAAGAGTTTACGTTAAAGCGGGTTCCATGTACCCTCACTTTCACCCCGGAAGTTGATACGACAAAAGGATGTCGACTATCTTTTGTCACATCAAATAAGGCTTCCCCGCTTAAATCCACCTCACGATTCTCAAAGAAGTTCACCGCATATCGCAAAGAGGAACCCGAGTTTAGCCAAACCACGCTACTATCCGGCAATATAATCTTGGATTTACCACTTAAAGAGGAATAAGACAATTTGCAGGAAGAGTCCGTCCAATATTCCGTCTTGTTATATAAAAAAGAAAAAGTGAGCGAAAGCACCAATAACACTGTAGCTACAGATACCGCCATCCAAAACTTCCACAATGGCACAGATTTCGGCTTTTCATCCTTCCGCAACATCCGGCTTTCCATTTGCCTCCAATAATAATCAGTATCTGGCGTATAGGTCGAAGTCTCCTCCCTAATCTCTCGCCACAATGATTCAAGTTCCCGGAACAGGAGCGTATTCCTTTCCTCTTGAAGCCATTCGCAGAACAGCTTCTCCTCCTTTTCATCCACATCGCCTTTCAAATGAGAGATAATGAATCGCCATGGTATATCTTTATTCATAAAGCATCATTATTCATAAAGCATCATTTTTATAGTATGACACTTCAAAAGAGGATAACCCTACATGCTTTTTAGTATTTTTGTTGAAAAGAGAATATCACCACAAATAATGATAGGCATCTCCCAAGTAAGCCCGGATATGTTTCAAGGCTCGCGAGATATGTCCCTCAACAGCTTTTACGCCGATATTCATTTGATCGGCTATATCCTTATTGGATAAGTTCTCCATGCGGCTCTTGTTGAAAATGTCTTGGCACTTTGGGGGAAGAGATAAAATAGCCTCTTGAATCAAACGTTGTAATTCTCGTGTTTCTAAGGTATCATCGTTCTCAAAGCGTTCTAGGGATGAGAAATCATTTGTCGGGACAAAATGCTCGTTGTCTCTCAGATAGTTTAAGGCCCTATTTCGTGCGGACTGAAAAAGATAGGCTTTTATGGTTACTTGAATTTGCAATGTCTCCCGTTTTTCCCAGAAACCAGTGAATATATCCAATACGATATCTTCCGCCGCTTCCGGCTTCTTTATATATAAATGAACGAAACGGCATAAGGGAGCGAAATATAACTCAAACAAATGCTTAAAGGCCAGCCGGTCACCTGCCCTTATCAATCTCAAAATAAACAAATCGTCTATCAAGTCATCCATTACTCCATCCACCTTGTTTATCAACCTAAATGTTCGCTACAAAAGTAATGATTTGTTTGAGATTGAGAAGAAAAAACACGTACATAATACCCTATGAGTAACGTACGTGTTTCTACCAATCTTGTACAAGACAATTACAGATTAATTATCTGCAAAGTCTCCCCTTTTGTATTCAAGGCTTTCAGTGTCATAACTTTCCCTTTTTTCGACAAGATCATGACGGTCGCATTCTCCGGTCGATTCCCCCCTCCTATCACAACTGGGAAATTATTTCCTACGGAACCTTTTGGCCAATAAGCGAAACGATGTGTATGCGCATTTATACTTACATCGAACGGAGCTTTAGCCAGCAAGCCCCCCCACAAGTCCAAACAAGGAAGATAGCTTTTCTCAGACATACCATAAAGAGGGATATGATGTATCAAGACCTTCTTCGCCGCTTTTTTATAGGCTTTTCCTGATAGCTCAGCCTTTAAAAAACCAACTTGCTCCATACGTAAACCCGCAAAATCATTCAAGTCATAATATACCCAAGTTGAATCGGGTTTATCCTCACCACAGTCCAAGATAACGAAACGAGTATCCCCCCAGTTGAAAGCTCCATATGTTTTATCACCAACGTAATCAAAAAGCTCTCTTAACTGAATCGAGTAAGCATTTCGTATTTCATGATTTCCCCGCAAATAAAAAACAGGAACATTTTCCGCCTTGACCTTCTTATTCAAATAAGAAAGAAAATGAACTACTTCCGATTCGTTTCTAGGATCATCTATACAATCCCCATTAAACATTACAAAATCGTAATCAATCCCTTCTATTTGATCTGCCAACAGGTCTAACACTTCGTTTTTCTTATGCAAGTCATTAAATATCAAAGCCGTAAAATCCGTCTCCACCGAAGTAGGTATCGTAAATGAATAAATATCCGAATAAGCGGTTTCGCCAAATTCTTTCTTATAAGCCTCATATAGTGTTATTTCACGGGAACATACCCGATAATAATAAGTTTCTCCCGGTTTAAGACCTGTCAAGCGAACCTTATGATGCTTGTTGTTGCAAATAACCTGTCCGTCAACGATCGTCTCCGCACGTTCTCCCAAATTACGATCCGTACCATACTCCACCCAGCTATGTACAGGCACATTCGTAAACCAAGAGACCGTAATCCCATTCGACAGCGGATTCTGCAAATAAGGTTTTGTCCGGAAAATATCAGCCACACCCGCTTTCAATCGCACATCTACGAAAAGAGGCAAATGATCCGAGGCGATCGGTTCGTCATAAAGCACCTGACGACGTAAGACAGAATATTGATTTCCATTATCAAATCCATAAATAAAATCGATACACCGGTTCGGACTCTGGCCCGGAATCGTGTTATCCTTGTAATTGTTCAATGGCATAAACTTCTCTTGCAAGGCATTTTGAGTAGGAGAACCATGGATAGAGTTCATATCTCCCGCCAAGAACAAAGGTTTACGTATATCTTTCAACGCATCAAGAATAATCGGAACCGATAGCACCTGATCCTCCTTCGTCAATGAAAAATGCGAACAACACATCACATACTCCTTAAACTCTGCCACCAACAACAAACGCCGCTCTTCCCTGCCGGGAAGGGGCAACATCCAATAGCTCAAAGGTTTCTCCTTCGACAAGATGCCAATACCATACTTTCCTCCTTGGTAATCGATCGAAGGCCCATAAGTATAATACATACGAGTACGATCCGCCAACTCTTTCAGTGCGAAAACACCATTACTCCGAACCGACGCACTATCCAACTCCTGCACAGCTATCACATCCGGATCTACCCGGTTCATGATATCCGCCACACGCTGATAATCCACCACTTCATCCATACCCCGGCAATTCCGCACATTATAAGACATCACACGAAGAGAATTCTCCTCCTTTGACTCAATGGTCGTTTTCTGCGCGCTTAACGTAAACAAACAACTCACCCATAAACAGGCTGCAAACACTACTGACCTTTTCATATTATATCCTTTTTTAACGGGTTGTAAAAATACAACCCGCTTTCCATTCCTCCAATCATATACCATCATTCCAACCCGGATTCTGTGTCAAATTCGTATTCAGCAAACGTTCCTGGATAGGTATCGGATATAGATAATCCTTTTTCTCATCCCAAGTCTTCTTGATATGAGGATTCACCACAATACATCCATGATTTCCATGTTCCAACGTAACATCACTATTCAGTTTCAGATACTGGATTCCTTTTCCTCCTAAATCAGGTTTCTCATTTTCATAGATACAGACATCAATATTGCCATCTCCATCCAAATCAAAAGGACCGATATTCGGGAAATACATACCCTTAAACTGCTCCGTAAAAGTAGCACCCTCTTTCCAGCGCATCATATCATCCCAACGGAAGCTCTCCATCACCAGCTCAATCCTACGCTCCCGACGGATCTCCAAGATCACCCCCTTGTTGCCACCGTTTACATGCGGATATTGTTTTTCCAAATAAGGATCC
>OHGI01000530.1_pt1 | contig 15111 bp, 9 predicted proteins | sample 1567781 | NCBI WGS metagenome assembly OHGI01 (sample SAMEA3879526, study PRJEB24766) | human gut metagenome | biome: human-associated habitat; feature: feces | place: USA | collected 1985/1987
TTTGTTAACCTTAAATCTAATACTATGAAAAACACATTGCAAAGATACGGACTTTTGATAAATCTGCAAATTATCCAACTAAAAAAGTATGTTTTATAACACTTATTAGCCGTTTATTCCTTTGCTTCTATTTTTGTTAACAAAAAGGATGCGAATGTGTCAAAAGCACATGAAGACTTTTATAATGTTATAATATTAGGCGCGGATTACGCGGAATAATGCGGATTCAATAAACTAAATCCGTGAAATCTGCGTCATCCGCGCCTAAAATAAAGCGTTAAAGAAGGTTTTGACACATTCCCCTTACCCTTTTACTTCCTGATACATAAATCTTTTAATGCTCTTCTTTGCCGTTTTCTCGAACTCCTCGAAGTGTATCTTGACTTTTGTAATCTGGCTGTAGGCCGGTAATTGCAGATTCAATTCATTCCGATTGTCCTCCATAACCTTTTCGATGTCCGATTGTTCCATACCATGGGCGAATGCATCGTCAAAATCCGGATAGATAAGAGCCACGAGCTTGTCTTTCTGCAATACGATCAGTGATTCGGACACATAGGGCATGTTGTTCAGTTTGCTTTCAATCTCCTCGGGGTAGATGTTCTGACCACTGGCTGTGAGCAACATGTTTTTGCTGCGTCCGCGGACAGTGACATATCCTTCGGTATCCATCGTTGCAAGGTCGCCGGTGTGCAGCCAGCCGTTTACATCGATGATTTGGGAAGTCGCTTCGGCATTTTTGTAATAGCCCAGCATCAGATTGGCACCTTTACAGATTATTTCTCCTGCCACGTTCTGAGGGTCGGGAGAGTCTATCTTTACTTCCATGCGGGTGGTTGCCTTGCCACAAGAGGCCAGTTTCAATGTTTCCCAGCGGCTGGAACAAATGATGGGGCCGCATTCCGTCATTCCGTATGCAATGGTATAGGGGAAGCCTATCTGCTTCAGGAAGCGTTCCACTTCGGCATTGAACGGTGCTCCTCCGATGATTATTTCATCGAAATTACTGCCGAATACTTCCATTGCCTTTTTGCGCATGTCAGCCTTGATTTTATCGTTGACAATGGGCATCCGCAATAGCAGCTTGCCTATTTTATTGTCTATCCGGGGCAGGATATCCTTCTTGATAATCTTTTCTACGATGAGCGGTACACACGAAATGACCCGTGGCCTGATTTCGGAGAATGACTGTGCAATAATCTTGGGAGACGGCATACGGGTAAGGAAACAGATGGGCGCCTGCGGAAAAACCGTATAGAAAATCGTACACCATACCAAATACATGTCCCAGAGGCAGCATGGATACAATATGGTCGCCCGGACGTACGGGGAGCATCTCATGGCAATATGCAACATTGGACCAAAGGCTGCGATAGGGGAGCATGACCCCTTTGGAATATCCCGTGGTGCCCGAAGTATAGTTTATGACAGCCAGTTCTTCGGGTGATTCCTCCTTGCGGTAGCTGATATGCTCGGGGCGGAAATTCTTGGGGAAACGTGTGCCATAGAGGACGTTGCGATGCTCGAAAGCCTCCATCAGCTGCTCGTTGCGGCAAACTACCGGAGTGAAGTCCGTCAGCAGTACGATACCCATCAGCAGGGGCATTGCCTCTTCATTGAGGTTTTCCCATGCCCGGTCGCCGACAAACAGCAGCTTGGCTTCGGAATGATTGACGATGTTGTGGATATTGTCGGCCTTGAACTCATGCAGAATGGGAACAATGACAGCTCCATAGGTAACTGTAGCCAGAAAAGCGACTGCCCAATGTGCACTGTTACGTCCGCAAACGGCAATCTTGTCACCGGGCCTAATGCCGGCGCTTTCCAATACGATATGGAATTTGGCTATTTTCCGTGCTACATCTTTGTATTGCAGTGTAATTCCTTTGTAGTCTGTCAGGGCGTTGCGATCCCAGTTTTTAATAATGCTTTGTTCTATATAATCGATGAACCCTTGTTCTTGTTCCATTCAGCTGTTGCACACTTTAGTTAAAACTGCGCAAAGATAGGTCTTATAGTGATGCAAAGCAAATAGTTTCCACTTTTTTCTTGCCCTGAAACGGATAGAAACTTATCTGTAATTCTTATTCCTTGCTATTTTCCGAAATAAGAAGCAGCTTGTCACCGGCATGAAGTTTTAATGTTCCGTTCGGAATGAGGTACTCATCGCCACGTTTTACAATCATCACCAGTGTGCCTTTGGGCAGGTTCATGTCTTTCAGGGTGTCTGCCTGCTCCAGCATTTCTTGTGTAATGGTCATGTCGTGCAGGTTGGAGTCAATCTCTTCGGGCAGTTCAACTCCGAAATCATTTCCGGTCTTTTCCAGCGGGGTGGAGAGGCCAAGCAGCCGGGCTACCCAGGAGACTGTGGTACCCTGGATGACCAGTGAGACGATGGTTATGAAAAATACGATGTTGAAGATGACATGGGCACCGGGCACATTAGCCACCACGGGATAGGTGGCAAAGATAATGGGTACTGCGCCACGTAATCCTACCCACGATACGAATAGCCGTGACTTGAGGGTGATTCTCTTGCCAAAAGGCAGCAGGCAAAGAAAAACGCTGAGAGGACGTCCCACGACAATCATGAATACGCCGATGAGCAATGCCACGACTGCAACTTCCAGCATCTCATGGGGGTTGACAAGCAGACCGAGGCAGAGGAACATGATGATTTGGAAAAGCCAGGTCAGTCCGTCCATAAAAGTATAAATCTCTTTCCGGTGCATGATTTTGTTATTGCCTACCATCATTCCGGCGATATACACGGCCAGGTAACCGTTGCCTTTCAGCAGGTCGGTGATGGAGAAGGTGAAGAATACAAAGGACAGCAACAGGATAGGATAGAGTGCCTGGTTGTCTATATTCAGCCGGTTCAGCATAAGGATGGCCAGCTTTCCGAGGAAATAACCGGTTGCGGCACCGACAATGAACTGTATGGCAAAAGAGCCCAATATCTGGGGAACTCCCATTCCGGAGGACTGGATGAATTGAATCAGCACGATTGTCAGCATATATGCCATCGGGTCGTTACTACCGCTTTCCAGTTCCAGCATGGGGCGCAGATTATGCTTCAGGTTCATTTTTTGTGAACGCAGAATGGCGAATACAGAGGCTGAGTCGGTAGATGACATGGTGGATGCAAGCAAAAGGGAGGTTATCAACGGCAGGTGGATGTTGGTCCAGCTCATGCCGGACAGCCACCAGATAAATAATCCGGTAAAGAGGGCCGTGAGCAGCACTCCTGCAGTTGACAAAACAATGCCGGGAGTCAATATGGGCTTTATCTCCGTAAACTTGGTGTCCATGCCACCGGAGAACAGAATGATGCTGAGTGCAACCATGCCGATGAACTGTGCTTCCTTGGCGTTGTGGAACTGCAATCCCAATCCGTCACTGCCGAACAGCATACCGACGACAAGGAAAAGCAATAACGCAGGCACTCCGAAACGGTAGCCGGTCTTGCCGACAATGATGCTGACGAAAAGTAATATGGAACCTATAAGTAGTATGTTTCCTGCTGTAAATATCATAAATTCTATGCTATATAGTTTGAAATGTGATGTTTCTTATGTCTAATAGTACAAAGATATGCAATGTGTTTAACAAATACAAATCTAAAATAGTTCAATTGAATTTTAAAATAAAGGTGGTTTCTTTACCAGGCAATAAGGATAAATTTCCGCCGGAAAGCCTCATTATTTGCCGGGAAATACTCAATCCAATACCGCTTCCGCCCTCTTTGGTCGTAAAGAAGGGGATAAATATGTGTTCGGCAATGTCATTGGGAATGGCAGGTCCGTTGTTGGAAATTTCTATCAGTATGGCTTCCGCTTCGTTGCAGTAGGCACGTATGTTGATATGTCCTTCTTTATCTGTATTTTTATCCGATTCGATGGCTTGTATGGCATTTTTCAGTAGGTTGATGACCACTTGTGATACCAGGTTTTCATCGGCATATAGAATAAGGTCGCTTGGCGCGATGTCCGTATGAAAGGTGACCCGGACATCGGGGTGCTGGTGACGGGCGAGTTCGACCATCCGCTCGATAAAGCTTTTTACGTAGAACAAGGATGGTTCGGGGGTGGGAATACGGGTGAATTTCCGGTATGATTCCACAAAAGAGAGCAGGCCCTTGCCTGTACTGCTGATAGTCTGCAGGCCGTTTCTGATTTCTTCTTTGGAAACTTGCGCTTCGGTCAGTCCCAGCAGTGTATCGCTCAGGGAGGTTATGGGAGTGACGGCATTCATTATTTCGTGCGTCAGTACGCGGGTAAGCCTAATCCAGGAATCTATTTCCTTTTCATCCAGCTCGTTGTTGATGTCGTTCAAGGCGAGGATGCGCAGATGTTCTTTACGGACTGTGATGTCGCTGACGCGGACAGACATGTTGACAGTGCCTCGCTCGTTGTTGAAAGGCATTTGCAATTTGTCTCCCGGGCGGCAATTGGCAAGAAGGGACGAAAGACGCGGGTCCACGCGGTTCAGCTGGCTGACGTGGGTAAAGACATTGAGGCCCAGCAAACGGAGGGCTTCGCTGTTTTTCTGATATACGGCACCATTGTCGTTCAGCACGAGGATGCCGGTATTCACGCAGTCCAGGATGAGTTCGTAGTACTTTTCTTGCTGGGCTGTTTCACTTTTCACATTATAAAGTATATGGGCAACCCGGTTCAATGCACGGTTCACGAGTCGTGCGTCGGCAGTGTTTTCCGTTTCGGAGAAGTGGATGGCATTGTCGTTGTTTTCAATGGCGTCGAGCATGAAAAGCACTTTCCGCACATGATGGCGGTATAGCTTCTGCTGCCAGTACAAGGCTATGGGAAGCAGCGCAGTGCAGAACGCGCCCCAGAATACGTCGACAGTCCACATCACCCCTGCAAGGAGCGCTACTGCCAGACTGACGGCAACGCGGAATGAATAATTAAAGGCCATACTTCTTCATTTTGTTGTACAACGTCTGGCGGGTGATACCCAGCTGTGCGGCGACGGCAGAGAGATTTCCGCTACATTTGTCGAGCGTCTTCCGTATCATCTGCATTTCCATTTCTTCGAGCGTGGATGCGGCTGCTTCGGGAGTGCCGGTTCGCCGTGCCAGCTGGAACAGTTCTGCGGGAAGGGTTTCGTTGTCACAGATAATAATGGCTTTTTCGATGGCATGTTCCAGTTCGCGGATATTGCCGTACCAGGGGTGGAGCGTAAGTTTCTCGCAAGCGCCGTCCGTCAGGCGGACGGGGGGCTTGTCATATTGCTTGCAGAAGCGGGCGATGAAAAGCTCTGCAAGGGGGATGATGTCTTCGGGCCGCTCGCGCAACGAAGGTATCTCGAGATGTATCGTGTTGATGCGGTACAGCAAGTCCTCGCGGAATTCGCCTTTTGCCACCATCTCGGGCAGATTGCGGTTTGTAGCGCAAATCAGCCGTATGTCTACGGGAATGGGAGTGTTGCTGCCTACACGGACAATGCTGCGTCGTTGGATGGCGGTCAGCAGTTTGGCTTGCAGATGGTAGGGGAGATTGCCTATTTCATCGAGAAAGAGGGTGCTGCGGCTGGCTGCTTCGAACTTGCCGGCACGGTCGGCATGGGCATCGGTGAAAGAGCCTTTCATGTGGCCGAACAGTTCGCTCTCGAAAAGGCTTTCGGTGACTGCACCCATATCCACACTTACCATCTCCTGCCGGTTGCGCGGTGAAAGGGAGTGAATTTCGCGTGCCAGCATCTCTTTACCGGTACCGTTCTCGCCCGTAATAAGGATATTGGCATCGGTAGAGGCCACTTTTTCCACCAAAAGGCGGAGCTGCTGCATGGCGGGGCTGTTTCCCCAATACATGTTGCGGGTATCTGCAAACAGGTGGCTGCTTTCTGCCGTACGTCCGGCATTTGGGCCGTTGGCCGGAGATTTTGTTTCAGAAGCTGATACGGCATTCAGTAAGGTTTCCACCAGTTTCTGGTTGTTCCAGGGTTTTACGACGAAGTCTGTGGCTCCTTCCTTGATTCCCCGTACGGCAAGGTCAATGTCGGCATAGGCGGTAAACAGCACTACGGGCAGGGTGGGACATTGCTTCTTTATTTCATGGAGCCAGTATAGTCCCTCGTTGCCGGTATTGATGCCCGAGGTGAAGTTCATGTCAAGAAGAACCACTTGCCATGACCTTTCTCGCAATACGCTGGGCAGGGTTACGGGAGAGGGAAGTGTGATTATCCCTTCAAAATATGGCTTTAACAAAAGCTGCAAGGCGGTAAGTACGCCTCGGTTATCATCGACAATCAGGATGTTTCCATTTTTTTTTGCCATAAACTATTTCTGTTTTCTGCAGGCAAAGTTAATGATTTATCTGTATTATATGCTTTATTCTATATTTTTGCTTACTAAGAATTAATCGTCCGACAGCTGTTGAATTATCGTCCGATAACTGTTGGACGATAATTCAACAGCTGTCGGACGATAATATAACGATTGTGGGACGAATAGATTTAAGTAAAACAGAAATTAGTTTGTAGCAACTTCAGTAAGAGCTCATGGCGGTACTGAAAAAATTTATAGCAGTTGCAGTTTGATGCCAAATGACAAGCTCAGATAATCCTTGGGTTTCAGATACTTGTTGGTGAAGGCGCTGACTACATATAGGTCACATGTACTTATTTCATAGAAGAAAGTGATTTCTTTGGCCGTGAACCGTCGTTGCGGGTCGATGTCGTAAGTGATGCGCTGTCCTAAGAATGCATGGATGCGTACCTTAGAGGAGAAACCATAATATCCTTTAGGGTAGCGTTCCGGTTCATTGACCCAGAATTCATCGCCGAATACCGTGTTCAGATACATACCGCAAGCCAGCGGTTCTACAGAAAAACGGCTCTGTTTTATTTGCAGGCTCCAGGGAAGGTAGTTCTGCTTGACGGTGAATGTCAGCTTGGTACGTTTGGAGTCATATTTGGGCAATACTCCGAAGAATACGTCTGTTTCCCATTGGTTTCTTCTGCCGTAATCCCATCCGGTACCGAATGACAGCAACCCCATATTGCCGGCAAACTGAATTTTGGTGTGCGTCGGAATCAAGGCCTCCCAATGCCTGCGGTAGCGGTGTACGCGGCGGTCATAACGGTTCTCTCTGGTCTGGCTTTCAATGACGGCATCCGGTTGCAGGTCCATCCATACGGTATCGTGTTCTATGATGAAGATGGTATCTCTCTCTTGTGAAAAAGCAGAAAAAGAGCATACCGACAAGAAGACGACGGCGCATGCCAGGTGATTAATAATATGCCACTTCGCGTTCATATCCGTCGGGGGTTATGGTGAATATATAGTAATTGCGGTTCTTCATGCAGTCGCTCATGTAATACATTATCCCATCTTCAAAGAGGTCTTTCTCGAAGCGATGGTGTTCGTGTGCGGATGTACAGAACTGCAGTCCGGGAAATTCCTTGATGTAACGCTGGAATACGTGTGCCACATTATTGTTGAACTCGTTGCAGAACGGGCGTATGTGCATGGACACAACGGTTTTATCGAATTCCTCTTCACGGTCGCGTATCTGTGCGGCAAGAAACTCGAAGTCGGGAATGGGGCGGGAGTAGTCAAATTCGATGGCGTTGGTATTCAGGCAGACAAACTTTACCCGTCCTGCAATGAAGGAGAAATTGGGGTCTCCGAATATTGCACGATAAGTCTCTTCGCCCGTGCCCAGGCAGTCGTGATTGCCGAGAAGTACCACATAGGGTATCTTGAGTTTGTTCATAATGTCCCGTTGCCAAAGGAACTCGTCTGTTACACCGAAGTCACTGACGTCTCCGCCATGAATGACGAAATCTATGTCGTCCCGCTTGTTGAGGTGGCTTACAAAGTCGTCGGTCTCGTCATACCAGCGCTGGGAGTCCCCCATTGTTACGAATCGGATTGTTGTCTTGTTCTGGCAGTTCTGCTCTATTTGGGCAATGTTGTGGGCATTGACATCGGTTTCACCGCTGATGTGTACATCGTAAGGGTGATAATCTATCATGTCGCAGCCGGCTATAAGCAGGCATAGGAATGAAGGATATAAGAGTTTGGGGAATTTCATGTGCAGGTGCTTCATTTTACGTTTATACTCTATCTTTAGAAAACTGTGGGCAAAGGTAAAGTTTTCATTCTTATGGATTCTTTTCTAATTTCCCTTTTTTTTGTTCTATGAGGCTGAACAGAGATTCGGCCTCTGTCTAATTTTTAGACGGGAGTGTCTAAAAATTAGACACCTTTGTCTTCTTCTGAAATACGATATGCGCTGATAATCAGGTTTGTGCATTCTTTGGCACGCTTTCTGCAATATGAAAAGCAAGAAAATAAATCTAATAAACGATAAACGGAATGAAACAAATCTATTATGTAATTCAGACTTTACTGCGGGGACGCGGTTCGAATATCATCAAGGTCATTTCTTTGGGATTGGGATTGACGATGAGTATTCTGCTTTTCTCCCGCGTGGCATATGAACAGAGTTTTGACACTTGCTTTAAGGATTATGATAACTTGTATCAGGTATGGTCGATATTCTCGGTGAAAGGGGAGAAATTTGAGCCTCAGGAGTGGAATTGCGGTCCCGTGGCAGGGGCCATTTTGGAGAACTTCCCCAAAGAGGTGGAGTCGGCGGTAAGTTTGAGCACGTCTATGGTATCTGCTCCCCTTTACAATGGAAGCGTGCGTCTTGATGACAGGAAGATTGCAGCCGATTCGCTGTTCTTCCGTACTATGGGCATCGACGTCCTGAACGGCAATCCCGAAAAGGACTTGGTGCAGAAGGATATTATTTTCTTGAGTGAACGCTTTGCAAGGAAAGTGTTCGGTGAGGAGAATCCTATAGGGAAAACGCTTAATTATGACCATCAGTTTGACCTGACGGTGAAGGGAATCTATGCCAATTTGCCTGAGAACGCCACAATCAATCCGGAAGCGGTTATCTCGATGCCTACCTTGTGGAGCCGCAACTGGAATAACTACTCGTGGAGCGGGGGAGACAGTTGGGTAGAGTTTATCCGTTTCCGTCCCGGTGCCGACAAATCTGTTGTCAATGCGCGTATTGATGCCATGATAGACAAATATCGCCCGGCAGAAGATAAGAAAGAGTACGGTTACACGGCTTTTGTGCAGCCCATCCGTGATACATACCGCAATTATGATGATGTGCAGCGGATGCGTGTCATTATGAGCATTCTTGGTTTTGCCATTCTTTTCATTGCGGCGTTGAACTATGTGCTGATTTCCATTTCCTCTTTGAGCTACCGCGCCAAGTCGGTAGGCGTACATAAATGCAGCGGTGCGAGCGGTGGCACGGTTTTCAGCATGTTTTTGCTGGAAACGGGTATCATCATTGTGGCGGCATTGCTGCTGATGGCGTTGATAATGCTCAACTTCCGCGATTTTGTGGAAGACACGGTCGTTGTAAAGCTCTCCACCTTGTTGGCTCCGGAGCGTATCTGGGTACCGTTGTCGGTAGTGCTTCTGCTGTTTATAGTGGGAGGCGTATTGCCGGGCCGGCTCTTTGCGCGTATTCCCGTATCGCAGGTGTTCCGCCGCTATACCGAGGGGAAGAAGGGCTGGAAGCGTCCGTTGCTGTTTGTCCAGTTTGCAGGCGTGGCATTCATTAGTGGATTGATGTGTGTGGTGATGTCGCAATACCAGTATGTACTGAAAAAGGATATGGGGTATAATCCCAAGCAGATAGCCATAGGCAATGCCTACTGGGATAATGAAGCGACGCGTGATGCGGCTTATCAGTTCTTCAAGGGATTGCCCTACGTGGAAGCGGTGTCCAGCGCCAACAGCACGCCCATTAGCGGATATAGCGGTTCGATGATTCATAGTGAGAGCGGGCAGGCACTGTTCTCTTGTCGTTCTTCTTATTTCATGCGCGAGGACTTTCCTGCTTTGATGGGCATGACTATGAAGACGGGACGTATGGCGCGCGATAAAGAGGAAGTCGTGGTGAACGAGACCTTTGCCGAGATGATGCGTTGGGGAGACGACGTCGTGGGCCGTACGGTATATACCGAAGGGAATACATTCAAGGTCGTAGGGCAGTTGAAGGATTTCCAGATAGAGAGTTTCAGAACCGAGAAGATGCCTTTCATAGCCCGTGGGAACAAGAATTTTTATGGAACGGTACATGTTCGTTTGAAAGAACCCTTTACCGAAAATCTGCAGAAGTTGAACCACGATGTAGCCGAGGCTTTCCATGACCAGACCATTGACTTTACCGGTTATGAGAAAAGGATAGAGAACAGCTATAATTCTGTCCGTGTATTCCGCAATGCCACTTTGATGGCGGCAGTGACCATGTTCTTCATTATGCTGATGGGGCTGATTGGGTATACCACCGACGAGGTGCGCCGCCGCAGTAAGGAGATTGCCATCCGTAAAGTGAACGGGGCAGAGGCTTCCGGTATCTTGGAAATGCTGTCGAGGGATATACTTGTGGTGGCGGCTCCGGCAGTTGTCATCGGTACGGTATTGGCATGGTATGTCAACGGAATGTGGATGGAACAGTTTGCGGAGCGTATTCACATCAGTTGGGCAGTATACGTACTGGTAGTGATGGCCAATTTGGTGATTATCGTAGCCTGCGTACTTTGGAAGTCCTGGCGGATAGCGAACGAGAATCCGGTGAATAGTATTAAGAGCGAATAAAACAATATTAAAACATTAAATATCATGATTGAGATTAACAACATCAGCAAAGTATTCCGTACTTCGGAAGTAGAGACGGTAGCATTGAATCACGTAAACCTCGATGTAAAGGAGGGAGAGTTTGTAGCCATTATGGGGCCGTCCGGTTGCGGCAAGTCCACCTTGCTGAACATCCTCGGGCTGCTGGACAATCCTACGGAGGGCAGTTACAAGCTGCTCGGTCAGGAAGTAGCGGACTTGAAGGAAAAGGAACGTACCCGTGTGCGCAAGGGCAAGCTGGGATTCGTGTTCCAGAGCTTCAACCTGATAGACGAACTGAACGTCTACGAGAATGTGGAACTTCCCCTTACGTATCTTGGCGTAAAGGCGGGTGAACGTAAGCGTATGGTAGAGGATATACTGAAAAGAATGAACATCAGCCACCGTGCCAAACACTTCCCGCAACAGCTTTCCGGCGGTCAGCAGCAACGTGTGGCGATAGCCCGTGCGGTCGTAACCAATCCCAAGCTGATACTCGCCGATGAGCCTACCGGTAACTTGGACTCCAAGAACGGAGCTGAGGTGATGAATCTGTTGACAGAACTGAATAAAGAGGGTACTACGATTATTATGGTGACCCACAGCCAGCACGACGCCTCGTTTGCACACCGCACGATACATCTTTTCGACGGTAGTGTGGTGGCAAGTGTGGCAGCGCAGGATTTGTAACAGACTTTTAAAACAACTTCCATGAGACAACTATATTACACTCTTCAGACACTGATACGAGGAAAAGGCTCCAACCTCATCAAGATTATTTCCTTGGGACTGGGGTTGGCAGTCAGTATCCTCATTTTTTCCCGTCAGGCATTCGAGCTCAATTATGATACCTGCTACAAGGACCATGAACGTTTGTGTCTTGTCAAAACAGTATGGTATTACAACAACGAGTATCATCCTTCGCATATAACTCTTGGACCGGTGGCTGGTACCATTGCCGAAAACCTGCCTGACGAGGTGGAGAGTGTTACCGTCACCCAGCAATGGTGGAGCAATTCGGCTTGGTTTGCCAATGAACGCCGTTTCCAGACCAATGCCATGACGGCCGATTCTTGTTTCTTTGCCACTATGGGCATTGATGTTGTCAGTGGAGACCCTCGCGAGCTGAATAATCCGGAGGTGGTCTTCATCAGCAGGGAGCTGGCCGGCAGCATGTTTGCCGATAAGAATCCCATCGGGCAGACGGTGGTCTATAACAAACAGATGTCAATGACCGTGAAGGGCATTTTTGAAGATTTCCCCGAAAACTCCAGTTTCTATGGAAGTGGTGTCGTGATGTCTCTGGCTACCTCCTTCAAGCATCATTGGGGATACTGGGGATGGGGAGGTGGAGACAGCTATATGTCCTTTGTCCGTCTGCGCCCGGGGGTGCAACTGGACGATGTGAACACCCGAATAGAGAAACTTGCCGAGCAGGTGCGCAAGAGCGATGATGTGTTTATCAGTCTGGTTCCGATAAAGGACTACCGTATGGAATTTGGTATCAGTACCATGCGTATGGTATGGATTCTGTTGACGCTGGGAACCGCCATACTTTTTATTGTGGCGATGAATTATGTGCTTATTTCCATCTCAGCCATGAACCGTCGTGCCAAAGCTATAGGCGTACATAAATGTAGTGGGGCAAATACGGGAACTATTTTCGGTATGTTCTTATGGGAGACCGGAGTCATCATGCTTTCTTCCTTGCTGCTTGTAGCGCTGCTTCTATTTAATTTCCGTGAGCCGTTGGAGGACATGCTCGACGTTAGTCTTGCCGGTCTTTTCTCTTGGGAAAACATTTGGGCACCGCTTTCAGTGATAGTCATTTTGTTTATGATAGGCGGCATGTTGCCCGGGCAGCTTTTTGCCCGCATTCCGGTGACGCAGGTTTTCCGCCGGTATACCGAAGGCAAGAAAGGCTGGAAACGTCCGCTCTTGTTTGTGCAGTTTGCCGGTACCTCTTTTATTTTCGGCTTGTTGGGGCTGGTGCTTATGCAGAGCCATTACATCACCAATAAAGAACGTGGATTCGATTACCACCGGGTGGCTTATGCTTCGGGCGTATCCTTTGACTCGGATGCGGAAAGCGATGCAAATCGTAGTGTGATGCTTTCTTTGCCTTATGTGGAAGATGGAGCTTGTAGCGGTAATCTTCTTACAGACGGATTGAGCGGAGAAGGGGTTACGACTGATAACGGGCAGTGGATGAGCATGCGTTGGGTGGAATTTGGCAAGGACTATGCCCCGTTTATGAAGTTGGAATTTGCGGAAGGCAAGAATATGGATGCCCCTGGGCAGATATTGGTCAATGAAACATTTTTGAAAATGATGCATTGGGAAGATAAACCGATAGGCAGGCAAGTGCGCAACGGCGATCGCATAGCGGGCAATATTGTAGGTGTACTGAAAGACTTTGCTACATCCAATGCCGCTTATGTGGTGGTGCAACCTATGTATGCAACTTATCTTGACCGATTTTCCGGAAACATCCAATTACGTCTGAAAGAGCCTTTTGACGATAACCTCAAGCGTTTGAACGAAGACATGGAAAAGCTGTTTCCCACCCGTGACATTGTATTTTCCTCGTTCCAAAAGGTCATTGACGACCAGAACAGTACCGTCACGGATTTCCGTAATGCAGCTTTACTGGCTGCCATAACCATCCTTTTTGTTACGTTAATGGGGTTGATTGGCTACATCAATGACGAGATACAACGCCGCAGCAAGGAAATTGCCATCCGTAAAGTGAATGGTGCGGAAGCGTCATCCATTCTCCGGCTTTTCTCGAAGGATATATTCTGGATATCCTTGCCGGCCGTTTTTCTTGGAGGGCTGGGAGCCTGGTATATAGGCGGTGTCTGGATAGAGCAGTTTGTGGAGGGAGTGGATTTTGGTATCTGCGGATTCTTGCTTATTGCATGCATTGTACTATTGCTCATCATCGGTTGTGTAGTATTCAAGGCATGGCGGATTGCCAATGAGAATCCGGTAGACAGTATCAAGAGTGAATAAAGAATAACTTCAGGAAATTATGAGGCGGCACATTTATTATACATTACAAAGCTTGTTGCACAAGCAAGGTTCCAATGCCATTAAGATTGTATCTTTGGCATTGGGACTGCTGATGTCTGTATTTCTATTTGCACGGATTGCATTCGAGTTGAGTTTTGATAACTTTTATCATGATTCGGATAACCTTTATATTGTGAAGACGGGTTGGTTGAAAAATGGAGTGTTGGAAGGTAACGAAAGTCGCTTTACCATCATTCCGATTCCGGCTGCCATTGCCGAAGAGTTTCCGGAACAAGTGGAAAGTAGCACAGTGAGCTGTTCTCTTTTTGATAATAGTTTCCAGTTGGGTGAGCGCCAATTAGATATGTCCACGGTGATGGCAGATACACTTTATTTTTCTGTACTCGGTTTGGAGATGATAGAAGGCAATCCACAGGATTTGGCGGGTCCGGATGTCGTATTCCTTTCCGCCAAGTCAGCAAAGGAGGCCTTCGGTGACGAAAATCCGATAGGGAAAACACTGCGTTATGATTTTTGGGGATATCAGACTACACTGCTCGTGAAGGGTATCTTTGCCGATATTCCGTTGAACACTTCTTTGGAGAGGCGTCCAGAGGCAATCATTTCCTTTCCTACTATAGGGCGGCATCTGAAGTGGGACCTGGGTTGGCAGAGCGGCGGAAACTACGACGGTTATCTCAGGCTGCGCAGTCCGCAGGATGCTGATTGGCTGAATGAGCGTATGTCCATAGCTATTGCCCGTCATATTCCACCGGAAAGTGGTTTAGAATTGAGCGTACGTATTGTCCCTATCCATAATCTGCATGTCGAGACTCCTCAAGTACGGAAGATGATTTGGATTATGTTCTTCCTGGGTATCGTGCTGCTTTTTACGACCGCATTGAATTATGTACTCGTTTCCGTGGCTTCGCTGACACAGCGTGCCAAGGCCATCGGTGTACACAAATGCAGCGGTGCTTCGGGAAGTAGCATCTTTTCCATGTTCATGGTAGAGACTGCTATAGTAGTAGGGCTTGCCTTGCTGCTCATTGGACTGCTGGTGTATATTTTCCACGAAAAAATGGAAGAATTGGCAGCTGTACCTCTCAGTGCTCTTTTTGACTGGCAGAATCTTTGGGCACCATTGTCGGTGATACTGTTACTGTTTATTTTAGGTGGTTGCCTGCCTGCCATGCTTTTCGCTCGTATTCCGGTGACACAAGTGTTCCGCCGCTACACTTCCGGGCGTCGTGGCTGGAAACGGGTACTGCTTTTTGTTCAGTTCATCGGAGCGGCATTCATTCTGGGGATGATGCTGATGGTCGTTTCACAGTACAGTTATGTAACGACGCGTGACCGTGGTTGGCGTCCTGAACGTGTGGCATATACCACCCAGCGGGAAGTGGATGGCAATAGCC
>OHGI01000533.1_pt1 | contig 15021 bp, 8 predicted proteins | sample 1567781 | NCBI WGS metagenome assembly OHGI01 (sample SAMEA3879526, study PRJEB24766) | human gut metagenome | biome: human-associated habitat; feature: feces | place: USA | collected 1985/1987
GCCTCTCCCTTTGGGAGCAACGGCGACGACCGCCGCCAGCGGCGGAAACAGGGAGTCGCTGTTGGGGCCGCGGCCAGCAGGATGCAAGCGGCAGCGCAGCAGACGCTGGGAGCCGCAACCCGGCCTTGTCTGCGAAGCAGACTGAGAGGTTGTACAAAGGACAGCCTGCCAATTATACAAAAGCGTCCCCGGGATTTTTTCCGAGGACGCTTGCTTTTTATTACACCACCAAACACCACAGCGGCGTCGTGATGAGCGACAGCACCGTGGAGATGGCCGTACACTTGCTGGCGAAGGTGGAGTCTGCGCCGTACTTCTCGGCGAGGATGGTGGTGGTGCCGCCCATCGGCATACCGGCCAGAACGACGGCCACGCCGGTGGCCAGCTGGCCCACATGGGCCGCGCGGCATCCCACCAGCACCACCAGCGGCATCAGGAAGAGCCGGATGATGCAGTAGAGGATGGCGTCCTTGTCCAGCAGCGGGTGAAGGTCGCGGCTGCCGATGATGGCCCCGATGAGGAACATCGACATGGTCATGTTGCAGCTGCTGGTACACTGGACGGCCTTGCCGAGGAAGGTGGGCAGCTGCCACTGGGTCAGCATGATGACCATGCCCACGAACACCGACGCGATGCAGGGGTGGGTGATGGTCTTGCGGAGCACTGCGAGGCGGTGCTTTTTCTTTTCCTCGGGCGTGGCGGGGGCGGCGTCCTGCATGAAGTAGGACACCCCCACCGACCACATCACGATGCGCTGGGGGATCATGTAGAACGACGCCAGCAGCAGCCCCACCCCGCCGAAGAGCCCCTCCGCCAGCGGGCTTCCGAGGAAGCCCGCGTTGGAGCAGACCGTGCCGTACTGCATGACGGCCTTCCGCGCGAAGGGGTAGCGGTTGTAGCACACCGCGCAGACGACGCCGTAGAGCACCTGCAATAAAATCGACAGGATGAGGATGTCCCGGGTGCTGCGGAAAATTTCCGCGTTGAACTCGATGCGGAACGACTGGATGATGTTCGCAGGCAGGATGATGAAGAGCAGCAGGTCGGTCAGACAGGCGCGGCCCTGGTCGGTGATGAGCTTTTTCTTTGCCAGAAAAACGCCGATGGCCAGCAGAAGCATCATCTGCGCCTGCAGGTCCAGCATGGTGGAAAATTCGGGCATGGTATCCCCTTTCATTTGGACGTTCTTTGCTTAGCTGAACCAATTATAATCGCGTGATGAGCCGATTTCAATACCCGCGCCCCGCCGGGCAGCATGATTTTTCTGAATGGCGGCGATGCAGTCGGAGACATAAAAGCAAAAGCCCCACGACACACGCCGCTTTTCAGCGGTATATCGTAGGACTTTTTGGAGCTGGTGACAGGAGTTGAACCTGCAACCCACTGATTACAAATCAGTTGCGCTGCCATTGCGCCACACCAGCGAGTATCGTTTGCACAGGGTACTTTAGTAGAATACCAGAAACCTCCCCGCTTGTCAATATCTTTGTCTGCCCCCGGCCCCAACGCCGACAATGCCATCCGAAGCCGCGACGGCAAAAAGCTGCTGGACGAGGTCATCCACCTCATGGATAAAAACAACAAGCTGGGCCTCGTGAAGCTCGTAGAGGACGACGAGAACGTCAAAACGCTGCACTTCCACCCTCTCCCTCTCCGATGTTGCAGCCCTCGGTGCGGGCGATACGCCTTTCACCCTCCGCCACAGCGGCTCCACCGCCACCTTCACCGTGGGCGGCGCAGACCACAGCGCACTGCTGAGGTAAGCAGATCACCATCCTCCATTCCTTCCACATAACGGCCAAGGCCCCCGCAGTTCTGTTCCGGACTGCGGGGGCCTTGGCGTTTTATTCTGATAAAATTTTACTTCAGCTCCCGCTGTACGGCAGCAAAGTCCTCGAGGGTCAGGGCCTCGGGGCGGATGCGGGCGTCGAAGCCCGCCGCCTCGATGGCCGCGATGACCTTATCCTTCGGCAGGCCGAGGCCGCTGGCGATGGCGTTGGCGGCGGTCTTGCGGCGCTGGCCGAAAGCTGCACGGATGAGGGCAAAGTAGCCGTCCTCGTCCTCCACCTGTACGGCGGGAGTGGTGCGGATGTCCATCCGCACCACAGCGCTGGTGACCTTCGGGGCCGGGTAAAAGCTGCCCGGCGCGGCGGTGAACATCAGCTTTGAGGTGGCGTAGTAGCTCACGGCGCAGCTGATGGCGCTGGACGCCCGGGTGCCGGGGGCGGCGGCCAGACGGTCGGCGGCCTCCTTCTGCACCATGACGGTGAGGTTCTGGATGGGCAGGCGGTCGCCCAGCAGCTTCATGACGATGGGGCTGGTGATGTAGTAGGGCAGGTTGGCGCAGACAGCCACCGGCATCCCGGGGAACTCCTCCTCGATGAGGGCGCGGAGGTCTACCTTCAGAACGTCCTGCAATACCAGCTTGAAGTTCTCCACGCCCGCCATGGTCTCGGCCAGCAGGGGCGGCAGGCGCTCGTCCACCTCGATGGACACCACCTTGGCGGCGCGCTGGGCCAGCTCTTTGGTCAGCACGCCGATGCCGGGGCCGATCTCCAGCACGCCCCAGCTCTTATCGACGCCGCTGGCGTCCACGATCTTGGGCGGCAGGCCGGGATTGATGATGAAGTTCTGTCCAAAGCCCTTGGAGAGCGCGAAATCGTATTTTTCGCACAGGGTGCGGATAACGGAGAGGTCGGTCAGCTCCGGCATAGTGGTTTTCCTTTCTGTTTTTTGCTAAAACAGCAAAACCTCTCCGTCACGCCTTCGGCGTGCCACCTCCCCTATCGAGGGGAGGCCTTGGCATTCCGCAAAGCTTATTCTCTTCGCCAGAGGCTCCCCTCGGTAGGGGAGCTGTCTGCGAAGCAGACTGAGAGGTTGAGCTATTTACACGACTAAAGTTATTTTCAAAAAGTGTTTACTGCGCACTTGCAGCGTCCTGCTCCCCTTCTGCACCGGCCTCGGAGGAAGCCTCTGCCTCCCCTGCGGCCTCGCCGGAAGCGGTGCTCTCGGCTGCGGCCTCCGAAGAGGCTGCGGCAGAGTCGGCGGCGATGTCAGCGTCGTTCACGCCGCCCACGGTGGTGACGCCGGTGAGCTGCTGTGCGGTGCTGACGGCGCGCTGTATCTGCGGGTCCGTGTCGAGGGTGTAGTCATAGTAGCTGGCCTGCTCGTCAGCAGTCAGCGGGCGCTCCACGTCCACGGTCAGGCCGGTGCCGTCGAAGCAGGAGCCGTCGCCGCAGATGAGCTTTGCCACCGTGACCACGACGGCACTGCCGTCCGAGAGGCGCTGGGGGCTGCTCTGGATGGTGCCTTTGCCCATCGTGGTGCTGCCCACGAGGCGGGTGCCGCACAGGGTGCGCAGGCTGGACGCAAAGAGTTCTGCCGCACTGGCGGTGTTCTCGTTCACGAGGCAGACGGTGGGCTGGCTGATGACCGAGTCGCCGGTGCTGCTGCCCAGCAGGGTGCGATTTCCGGTCTTATCCTCGGCATAGGCCAGCACGCCTTCCGGCGCGACGAGGTCGATACAGCTGATGGCATCGTCGAGGATGCCGCCGCTGTTGTCGCGCAGGTCGAACACGAAGCTCTGCGCACCGCTGGCGGTCAGGCTGCGGAGCGCAAAGTCCAGCTCACTGGGGGTGGAGTTGTCGAACTGCCAGATCTTGATATAGCCCACATTGCCCTGCACCAGCGCGGAATCGACGCTGTTGGCCGTAAAGCCGGAGTGGGTCAGATCGGCGGTGTGCTGGGCGTTCTCGCTGTCCAGCCAGCCTACATTGACGCTCGTGCCGCTCTCGCCCCGGAGTTTGTTCTGGACAGCCTCCACGCTGCCCAGACTTTTGATGTCTGCGCCGTCGATGGTGGTGATGTAATCGCCCCGCTGGAGGCCGGCCTCCTTGGCAGGAGACTCGTCATACACTTTGATGACCTTGGCGTAGCCGGACTGGTCGATGGCCAGCTCCACGCCGATGCCCATCAGCTTGCCGCTCTGGGCGTTGAGCAGGTCGGTGTAGGACGAGGCGGTGTAGTAGCGGGCGTACTTGTCGCCGGTACCCAGCAGATAACCGGCAGTCAGACGGTCGTACAGCATGGTCTCGTCGATGTCGTAGTAGTCGTTGGCGCGCACATAGCGGTCTACCTCGGCCACCTTGTTGTACATGCTCTCCTTTTCCTTCACGCTGGTGACGGTGTGGTCAAACAGCCGCATCGCCATCAGCATCGTGATGGAAAAAGTGACCGTCATTGCCAGAATGACGATGGTCACGGTCATCCCTACGGAAATTTTGCGGTTCATTCAGTGTCCTCCCCCAGTTCAGACCAAAAGCATCAGGATGACACTGCCCAGTACCGACAGCAGGAACACTCCTGCCAGAATCAGACAGCCCACCCGAAGGATACGCTTGCGTTTTTGCTCGTTCATTTCGCCTTGTGGCCTCCTTTGACCCCTCGACTTCAATTACAGTTGTATTATCTTATCGGAATATAACCGCGGGGATTGACCGCATTGGCCTTGGAGCCGCCCTTCCACACCTCGAGATGGAGGTGGTTGCCGGTAGAGTTGCCGGTGGAGCCCACATAGCCGATGAGGTCGCCCTGGTTGACATACTTGCCCGCCGACGTTGCCACCGAGCGCATATGGCCGTAGAGGGTGGAGTAGGCGTTGCCGTCTGTCATTTTGCCGTGATAGATGACGACATAGTTGCCATAGCCGCCGCTGGACCAGCCGGCCACCTGCACATAGCCGCTGGCGGCTGCGTAGATGGGCGTGCCTGCGGGGGCGGCAAAGTCGATGCCGGCGTGGAGCTTGTTGACGCCGGAGACCGGGTTCTTGCGCCAGCCGTACTCGCTGGAGATGCGGGTATAGCTCTTGAGCGGGCAGATAAAGCCGCTGAAGCTCAGCTGGGGCTTGCTGGCCGCTGCCGCTGCGATGAGCTTCTGGATCTCCTTCTTGACGGCCTCGTAGTTCATCTCGTCCGACTCGATGGCCGCCTGGGCGTTCTTCTGGGCCTGCTGGGCCTCAGCGGCGCTCAGACGGGCCTCCTTGACGCTGTTGTTGAGCTCGCTCTGCTTGGACTGCATCTGCTTGTTCTGGGCGTCCAGCTCAGCCTTTTTGTTCTGCAGCTGGGTGCGCTCCTCCACGAGCTGGGTGCGGTCGGCCACAAGGGCTTCCTTCGCAGCCTTCATGTTGTCGAGTATCTCGGTGTCCTTCACCGAGATGTCCTGCATGACCTCATTGAAGGTCAGAAGCTCGTACAGATCGTTCACAGACTGGAGCATGGCCACGCTGCCGCCGTCCCGCAGCTCCTGCATCGCGGCCATATGGCTCTTGAAGCCTTCCCACTGGTCGGCGATGTCCTGCTCCTTCTGGGCGATCTCGGCCTGCTTGGCGCTGATCTGCTGCTCCTTGACGCCGATGCTGTTCTGCACCTCGGAGATCTGGCTCTTGAGGACGCCGATCTGGCTCTGGAGCACCGAGACTTTTTCCTTCAGCTCAGACTCGAGGGCCTTGGCAGCAGCTTCCTTCTTTTTGGCATCGCTCAGCTCCGTCTTATGCTGCTTGATGGACGCAGAGATCTTGTCCAGCTTGTTCTGCAGCGAGCTCATGCTGGTGGCCGCACTGGCCGGGTAGACCGTCACGCTCAGCACGAGGCATGCGGCGGCCAGAAAGGCGCAGGCAGCGCGCATCATGGCCGAATGGCCCGACGGCTTTGCGTGGCGGGGCGGATGGTGCAGGACAAAGCCTGCGGAATGCTTGTCGTGGTACACAGTAGGCCCTCCTTACACGTTCAGGTGCTTTCGGATGGAGAACATACTGCCCAGACCGCCCACCAGAGCGCCGCCCGCGAGGCTGTAGGTCAGGATGGTGGGCCAGACATTTTCCAGCGGCACCAGAGCCGTACCCATGAGCATCTGCCACAGGCCGCCCAGCGTGGGCGACAGCTGAACGATGTAGGCATAGCCGCCGATGGTGGCAGCTGCCGTCAGGATGCCGGAGAGCAGGCCCATCGTCAGGCCCTCGATGACGAAAGGCAGGGTGACGAGGGCGTTGGTAGCGCCGACATACTTCATGATCTCGATTTCACGGCGGCGGGCAAAGACGCTCAGCCGGATGGTGGTACCCACCGTGATGATGCTGACAGCCATCAGCACCAGCACCAGACCGCGCCCGACCTTGGTGACAGCCTGCTGGACCTCCACAAAGGTCCTGGTCATCTCGATGGGAGCCGTGACGCTGTAGACGCCGCTGATGTTCTCGAACTGCTTGCTGATGGTCTCCATCTGGCTCAGATCAGACAGGGAGACGCGGTAATTGGCCTTAAAGGGGTTGTCGTTCTCGAACTCATTCAGCAGGGCGGCATAGTCGGACATATAGCCCTTGTACTGGTTGAGGACGTCTTCTTTGGACATATACTGCACCCGGCTCACACCTGCGGTGCCGCTGAGGGCATTGCCCACAGACTGGATGGTGGCGTCATCGGCCTCGGGGTCCACGTAGACCACCATCTCGTTCTGGCTGCCCAGATAACTCACCATGCTGTCCACATTGACTTCAATGAGGCTGGCGAAGATGTTCAGGGTCATGCAGACGCTGAGGGAGGCGATGCAGGCGATGGTCATGGCCCAGTGCTTGCCGAGGTTGCGCACGCCGCGCCGGGTAAGGAACCCAAACGTAGAGATCTTCATGCGTGTACCTCCTCGCCGAAGCTGGCCGGAACATCGGAGATGATGCGGCCCTGCTTCAGGGTGATGGTGCGGCGGTTGAAGCGGCGCACCAGTTCATGCTCGTGGGTGACGACAAGCACCGTGATGCCCATCTCGCTGACACGTTCCAGCAGTTCCATCATCTCAAGGCTCATCTCGGGGTCGATGTTGCCGGTGGGCTCGTCCGCGATGACGAGGCGGGGGCTGTGGGCCAGAGCGCGGGCCACGGCCACGCGCTGCTGCTCACCGCCGGAGAGGAACTCGGGGTAGACCTTTGCCTTATCTTCCAGATGCACCAGCTCCAGCATGTAGTTGACGCGCTCTTTGATGTCTTTTTTGCCGATGTTGGTGACATGCATGGCAAACGCCACATTCTCGTAGACCGTCATGGTGGGGATGAGGCGGAAATCCTGGAAGATAATGCCCATCTGGCGGCGAAGGAAAGGCACTTTGCCCCGGCGCAGCCGGGCGACGTCCTTGCCGTCCACCATGACGCGGCCCTCGGTGGGCAGCTCTTCGCGGAGGATGAGCTTGAGCAGAGTGGACTTGCCGGCGCCGGAGTGGCCCACCAGAAAGACGAACTCGCCGTCGTCTACATGGAAGTCGATGTCCTCCAGAGCAGGAGTATCACTCCGTTTGTATATCTTGGTGACATGTTCAAAATCTATCATGAGTATCTTGCTCCTGAAAAATTTATTTGGCACAGAAGTTCCAGACCATTACAAAAGAAACCGGCCAGCATCGGGGTCGAGCGGCCGGTTTCGGCGTCCGCAGCCAGAGCGGCTGAGACGAAATATCAATATTTGGCCGGGTTGTTGGACAGGTACTTCTTGACCATGAGCGCTACCTTGAACACGATAGCGTCGTCGAACTCACGCAGATCCAGACCGGTCAGCTTTTTGATCTTTTCCAGACGATACACCAGCGTGTTGCGGTGGACGAACAGACCGCGGCTGGTCTCGGAGACGTTCAGGTTGTTCTCGAAGAAGCGCTGGATGGTGAACAGGGTCTCCTGGTCCAGGCTCTCGATGCTGCCCTGCTTGAACACTTCGCGCAGGAACATCTCGCAGACCGTGGTGGGCAGCTGGTAGATCAGACGTGCGATGCCCAGATTGTCGTAGCGGATGATCTGCTTCTCGGTGTCGAACACCTTGCTGACCTCCATGGCGATCTGTGCTTCCTTAAAGGAAGTAGCCAGGTCCTTCACGTTGGCGATGGGGGTGCCGATGCCCACGACAGCCTTGATGTAATGCTCACCGGACAGGGTGTCCACGATGCTGGCGGCCAGCTTCTCCATATCGGTGCGGTCGATGCCCTTGCGGATCTCCTTGACCAGAACGGTATCCGTCTCGCTGATGTTGAAGACGAAGTCCTTCTGCTTGTCGGGGAACAGGCTGCTCACCACGTCGTAAGCGGAGATGTCGCCGCCGCTGGTGACGCGGACGATGAACACCACGCGGGAGACGTCGGTGGCAAAGTGGAGCTCACGGGCCTTGGCGTAGATGTCGCCGGGCAGGATGTTGTCCAGCACCACGTTCTTGATAAAGTTGGCCTTGTCGAACTTCTCGTCGTGATACTGCTTGATGCTCTGCAGGCTGATGGACAGCACGGCGGCGAACTGGCCCGCAGTCTCGTCCGCACCTTCCACAAAAACGGCATAATCGTTATGCTTTGCGCTGGAGAACTGCTGGTAGGTGTAGCCATCCCGCACGAAGCGGTCACCGGCCGTCAGACGCTCTGCCATAAAGCCCTCGCGCACCTCGCCGATCAGATTCAGCTCCGAGCAGGAGATGACAGCGCCGGTCTCATCCACCACGCCGACCACGCGGTCGATCGCGTCCTTCATCTGGTAGATCACGCTCTGAAATACTCTATTGGCCATAAATGGATACCCCTTTTCCTCTCTTGTGCAAACCGCAGGTGGGCGGGATTGTGATTTTTAACAATTTCGCCGCATTACATTTTATATTTTACACAAAAGAATTTACTTTTGCAACATATTTCACCAAAAAAAATTCTTCTTTCTTGTTGAAATTATCTTTCGGGGTCATTTTCGGGCCAAAAAGGGCCTTTCTGCGTGGTTCTGAGGGCTATTTTACCGGTAAAATGTGATACTTTTTTGAAAACCGGGTGAAAAGCAGTCCTTTACCCCGTGGTAATTTTCGCCACCTCGTCGGCTGTCAGCTCCCGCCACTGGCCCGCAGCAAGGCTCTCGTCCAGCGCAAGCCCGCCGATGGCGTCCCGGTGCAGGGCGTTGACGCCCGCACCGTAGACGCCGAACATCCGCTTGATCTGATGATACACGCCCTGCCTGAGCAGGACGCGGACCGTCAGACCGTCGGGGGTGAGGGCGGACACTTCCGCCGGCGAAAGGGCCGTGCCGTCGGCCAGCGTGACGCCGGCGGCAAAGCCTGCGCGCATCTCCTCCGTCAGCGGGGTGTCGATGACGACGGTGTAGGTCTTGGAGACGTGGCGTTTCGGCGCGAGGATGTCGTGGGCAAAGCCGCCGTCGTCCGTCAGCAGGACGAAACCGGTGCTGGTCTTGTCCAGCCGCCCGGCCGGGAACAGCTCCCGCCGGGGATAGGCATCCCCCACCAGATCCACGACTGTCGTGTCCCGCTTGTCGGTAGAGGCGCTGACGACGCCCTCGGGCTTGTTGAGCATAAGGTAGACGAACTGCCGGTAGGCCAGCGCCTTGCCGTCCACCGCCACGGCGTCAGCCTCTTTCAGCTGGGTGTCCCCTTTCTTGCAGACCGCGCCGTTGACCGTGACGCGGCCTTTCGCCAGCAGTGCCTTCGCCTCGCTCCGGGTGCATTGGGCCGTCTCGGCTAAATATTTATCGAGTCGCATGAAAACTCCTTCTGTGTGCAGAAAAGAGGCCGTTGCCTGCGGCAACAGCCTCTTTTCCTGTAAAATCACGTTTAGACGCTCAGGTTTGCGTGCTGTTCCACAGCATCCGGGTTGGCGTCAAAGATGGGCTTGAGGATGTGAGCAATGAACTCCTCCACCTGCTGGGGAGCGCGGCCCACAAAGTTCTCCGGCACAAGGCCCGCCACGATCTCCTCCTTGGTCAGGCCAAAGGCGGGGTCAGCGGCGACACGGTCTACCATATCGTTGGGCAGGCCCTCTTCCTTGACCTGCTTGCCGGCGGCGATGGCGTGCTGGCGCAGGCGCTCGTGCAGCTCCTGACGGTTGCCGCCCTTTTCCACGGCCTGCATCATGATGTTCTCGCTGGCCATGAAGGGCAGCTCGGCCATCAGGCGGCTGCGCACGACCTTCGGGTAGACCACGATGCCGTCGGTGACGTTGAGCATGATGTTCAGGATGGCGTCGGCGGCGAGGAAGCCCTCAGCCATGGCAACGCGCTTGTTGGCGCTGTCGTCCAGCGTGCGCTCGAACCACTGCGTGCCGGTGGTGAAGCTGGGGTTGAGCACATCCACCATCAGGTAGCGGCTCAAAGCGCAGATGCGCTCGCAGCGCATGGGGTTGCGCTTGTAGGGCATGGCGGAGGAACCGATCTGGTTCTTCTCAAACGGCTCTTCCATCTCCTTGAAGTTGGCCAGCAGGCGCAGGTCGGTGGCGAACTTCATGCAGCTCTGGCCGATGCCGGCCAGTGCGTTGAGGATGAAGGCATCCACCTTGCGGCTGTAGGTCTGGCCGGACACCGGGATGACAGCCTCGCGGTCGAAGCCCATCTCCTCAGCGATGGAAGCATCCACGGCGCGGATCTTGTCGGCGTCGCCCTTGAACAGCTCCATAAAGGAAGCCTGGGTGCCGGTGGTACCCTTGACGCCGCGCAGCTGCAGGGTAGCCAGACGGTGGTCGATCTCGTTGAGGTCCATCACCAGCTCGTTGGCCCACAGGGTAGCGCGCTTGCCCACGGTGGTGGGCTGGGCGGGCTGGCAGTGGGTGTAGGCCATGCAGGGCATATCCTTATACTCCTCGGCGAACTTTGCCAGCTTTGCCAGCACGCCGATGAGCTTCTTGCGCACCAGCTCGAGACCCTGACGCATCACGATGATGTCGGTGTTGTCGCCGACATAGCAGCTGGTGGCACCCAGATGGATGATGCCTGCCGCCTTGGGGCACTGCTGGCCGTAAGCGTAGACATGGCTCATGACGTCGTGGCGCACCAGCTTTTCCCGCTCGATGGCGACTTCATAGTTGATGTCGTCCACATGAGCTTCCAGCTCGGCCACCATCTCGGGGGTGATATTGGTCAGGCCCTGCTTCATCTCGGCCCGGGCCAGGGCCACCCACAGGCGGCGCCAGGTGCGGAACTTGTTGTCGTCCGAGAAGATGTACTGCATCTCATCGGAGGCATAACGGGTGGAAAAGGGGCTGATATAACGGTCATGCTGAGACATGAAGATGTCCTCCTTGGGTAAGTTTTACGAAACCTCAACCTCTCAGTCTCGCTCCGCTCGACAGCTCCCCTACCGAGGGGAGCCTCTGGCGAAGAGATAAAGCTTTACGAAATGCCAAAGCCTCCCCTCGTTAGGGGAGGTGGCATTGCGAAGCAATGACGGAGAGGTTTTCTCCTATTCTACCATCAAATCTTGAAATAGTCCACGCCGCCCTCGAAAATAGGCTGGTACTTGTCGCCGGTGACGTTCTTGTACAGGTACTCGCCGCTGCGCTCCGAATGGCCCATCTTGCCGAAGACACGGCCATCCGGGCTGGTGATGCCCTCGATGGCGAGGACGGAGCCGTTGGGGTTGTACTTCATGTCCATGCTGGGGTTTCCGTCCTGATCGACGTACTGGGTCGCGATCTGGCCGTTGGCGATGAGGGTGTCCAGCACGCTCTGAGGTGCCACGAAGCGGCCCTCACCGTGGCTGATGGCCACGGTGTGCTGGTCGCCCACGCTGCACTTGGACAGCCAGGGGCTGCCGGTGGAGGCGATGCGGGTGCGCACCAGCATACTCTGGTGGCGGCCGATGGTGTTGAAGGTCAGGGTCGGGTCGCAGGCCGTGATGGGGCGGATGTCGCCGTAAGCGGCCAGACCCAGCTTGATGAGGGCCTGGAAGCCGTTGCAGATGCCCAGCATCAGGCCGTCACGGTGCTGCAGCAGGTCGCGGACCGCCTCGGTGACGGCCGGGCTGCGGAAGAAGGAGGCGATGAACTTTGCGCTGCCATCCGGCTCGTCGCCGCCGGAGAAGCCGCCGGGCAGCATGACGATCTGGCTCTCGTTGATGGCCTTGACCAGTGCCTCGCAGCTGGCGGTGACGTCAGCGGGGGTCAGGTTGCGGATGACCAGCACCTCGGGGTCCGCACCGGCGCGGGCAAAGGCATGGGCGGTGTCGTACTCGCAGTTGGTACCCGGGAAGACCGGGATGATGACCTTCGGCTTTGCCACGCCGATCTTGGGCGCAGCGGGGGCGGTCAGGCTGCCGTCGATCTTCTCGACGGCGGGGCCGGCCTTGCGGTAGGGATAGACGGGCTCGAGCTTGCTCTCCCAGATCTCCTGCAGCTGAGCCATATCCAGCTTGTCGCCGCAGCACTCGAAGGTGTAGTCTGCGGTGGTCTCGCCCAGCAGCTCACCGGCCGGGGCGTCAGAGACCATCTCCAGCACGATGGAGCCGTACATGGGCTTAAACATATCGTGGGTGGCCATGTTGTTCATCATCTTGAAGCCGATGCGGTTGCCCAGACCCATCTTGAAGAGAGCCTCGGCCAGACCGCCATAGCCCACAGAGGAAGCAGCGGCCACCATGCCATCTTCCATCATCTGCTCAACTTTCTTATAGTTGGCCTTCAGGGAGAAGAAGTTGGGGCAGCCGGTGACGGGGTCCAAGATGGGCCGGATGAGGACGACGGTGCTCTCCGGCTTCTTGAACTCGGTGGAGACGACGCGGCTGGCCTTGCCGATGGCCGTGGCGAAGGACACCAGCGTGGGAGGCACATCCAGCTGCTCGAAGGAGCCGGACATGCTGTCCTTACCGCCGATGGAGGCGATGCCGAGGCCGATCTGCGCGTCCAGTGCGCCCAGCAGAGCGGCCAGCGGCTTGCCCCAGCGCTCCGGGGAAGTGCCAAGGCGCTCGAAGTACTCCTGGAAGGTCAGGTAGGCGTCCTCATAGCGGAAGCCGGAGGCCACCAGCTTGGTCACACTCTCGACGACGGCCATCCGTGCGCCCACATACTGGTTGGCGCTCATGAGGTAGGGGTTGTAGCCCCATGCCATGCCGGAGCAGGTGTCGGTTTCGCCGTCCACGGGCAGCTTTGCGACCATGGCGTTCTGGGGGGTCAGCTGGCATGCACCGCCGAAGGGCATCAGCACGGTGGCCGCGCCGATGGTGGAGTCGAATCGCTCAGAAAGGCCCTTCTTGCTGCAGACGTTCAAATCGCCCACCATGTTCTTCATCTTCTGCTCGAAGGTCACGCCGGCCCACTGGGGCTGCCAGACAGTCCCCTTCTCGATGTGGACGTTCTGGTGCTTCTCAGCGCCGTTGGAGTTCAGGAACTCGCGGCTGATGTTGACGATGGACTTGCCGTTCCACACCATGTTCAGGCGCTTTTCCTCGGTGACCTTTGCCACGGGAGTGGCCTCAAGGTTCTCCTCGGTGGCGATGGCGATGAACTTGTCCACGTCCTCAGGGGCCAGAGCCACGGCCATACGCTCCTGGCTCTCGCTGATGGCCAGCTCGGTGCCGTCGAGGCCGTCATACTTCTTGGTGACCTTGTTCAGGTCGATATACAGGCCGTCGGCCAGCTCGCCGATGGCGACAGAGACGCCGCCGGCACCGAAGTCGTTGCAGCGCTTGATCATCTTGCAGGCGTCCTCGCGGCGGAACAGGCGCTGCAGCTTGCGCTCGATGGGGGCGTTGCCCTTCTGGACCTCAGCACCGCAGTGCTCGAGGCTGTCCAGCTTGTGGGCCTTGGAGGAACCGGTGGCGCCGCCGATGCCGTCACGGCCGGTGCGGCCGCCCAGCAGGACGATGACGTCGCCGGGAGCGGGGCATTCGCGGCGAACGTGGGAAGCGGGCGTTGCGCCCACAACAGCGCCGATCTCCATCCGCTTTGCCACATAGCCGGGGTGATAGATCTCATCCACCTGACCGGTAGCAAGGCCGATCTGGTTGCCGTAGGAGGAATAACCGGCGGCAGCGGTGGTCACCAGCTTGCGCTGGGGCAGCTTGCCGGGCAGGGTCTCACTGACGGGCTTGAGGGGATCGCCTGCGCCGGTGACGCGCATGGCCTGATAGACGTAGCTGCGGCCGGACAGCGGGTCGCGGATCGCACCGCCGATGCAGGTGGCAGCGCCGCCGAAAGGCTCGATCTCCGTCGGGTGGTTGTGGGTCTCGTTCTTGAAGAGGAACAGCCAGTCCTCATCCTTGCCGTTGACGTCGCACTTGATCTTCACGGTGCAGGCGTTGATCTCCTCAGACTCGTCGAGGTTCTTCAGGATGCCCTGCTTTTTCAGTTCCTTGGCACCGATAGTGGCCAGATCCATCATGCAGCGGGGCTTGTTCTCGCGGCCAAGGTCGGCGCGCATGGCCATGTAGCGGTCGAAGGCCTCCTGCACCACGGCATCGTCGATCTGGACGTCGTCCAGAATGGTCCCGAAGGTGGTGTGGCGGCAGTGGTCCGACCAGTAGGTGTCGATCATCTTGATCTCGGTGATGGTCGGGTCGCGCTTCTCCGAGCGGAAATACTCCTGGCAGAACTTGATGTCGCCCAGGTCCATGGCGAGGCCCTTCTCGTCGATGAACTTTTTCAGGCCTGCCTCATCCAGCTCGTTGAAGCCGTCCAGCACCTCCACTTCGGTGGGGACGGGATGCTCCATCTTCAGGGTGGCCCTGGTGTCCAGCGAAGCCTCGCGGGCCTCCACCGGGTTGATGACGTATTTCTTGATCTCAGTCACCTGCTCATCGGTCAGGGTGCCTTCCAGCAGGTAGACGCGGGCAGAGCGCACCAGCGGGCGGTCGCCCTGGCTGATGAGCTGGATGCACTCGGCGGCAGAGTCGGCGCGCTGGTCGAACTGGCCGGGCAGATACTCCACGGCGAAAGACACGCCGTCGGAGACGGGCAGCTCGGCGTAGGTGTTATCCACCGGCGGCTCACTGAACACGGTGGGGACGCACTGCTCAAACAGAGCCTCGTCGATGCCCTCCACGTCGTAGCGGTTGAGCAGACGCAGACCGTTCAGCTCCTTGATGCCCAGCAGAGAGACGAGCTCATTGCGCAGGCTCTGGGCCTCGCCGTCGAAGCCGGGTTTCTTTTCAACATAGATACGATATACCATTGGGAAATCCCCCTTGTTGTCAGCCCTCTCAGTCACCTTCGGTGACAGCTCCCCCAAAGGGGGAGCCTCTGGCGTGC
>OHGI01000545.1_pt1 | contig 14687 bp, 10 predicted proteins | sample 1567781 | NCBI WGS metagenome assembly OHGI01 (sample SAMEA3879526, study PRJEB24766) | human gut metagenome | biome: human-associated habitat; feature: feces | place: USA | collected 1985/1987
AAGGCGAAAAAGCAGTAATATTAATACTAGTGTAATAAAATAAAGTTCATTCAGCCTGTTCTTCTGTGAAGAAAAACAGGCTGTGTTTTTATTGCTTGGCAGGATCGTCGTCTTTATTCCACTTATCTCGCATTCTCAGACGTTTGACTTGCAGATAGCGTAGAAGGATGATGATGACGAGCGTAGCGCCGATCATCAAGAAATATTCGGTATAATTGTTTCCGGGATTGTTTCCCGGCCAGCCGATGATACTCATTACGATTAAGTAAACAAGTAAGGCAATTGTTGTGATATTGATCTTCTTCATATTCGTTTTATTCTAAAAACAGGGCAAAGATATAAGATTGTTTCGGGCTTTAGGAGGTTAAAACGCATTTGTACTGTGCCCGATAATGTTCTGTTTGAATAATTAAGATATATAAACCTTGTGGGAGGGGAATCGGGAGGATAGGGTTCCCTGCCTGTACCGCTTGCGTGAATACTAATATGCCTGCCGGAGTAAACAGTTCGACTTTACCGGGGGATGGAAGATTAGTAATGAATAAAGTCTTGTTCTCTAGCTGATAGCTTAATTCCGGAAATGAAAATACTTGATTGGAAACAGGGGAATCTTGTTGGGCTTGAGGTTCCGATGTCGGGAAAGATATGGGTGCGTTCGTTGATAATAATTTATAATTGGCTGGTTCGGATGTATTATATACAGATAGGCTGGTACTTTTATGCGCTTTGACAAAGAAAGCGGAGAATGGAGGGATGGCGAAATCGCTACCGATCACGTAGGGTTGGTAGGTGGAGCCGTCATATATATAAATGTATCCGTCTAAGGCCGAGTTTGATTCTATTTGACTAAGAGATAAAGGAGCCGGCAGAGGATTACCGCATAGATACCAGCCGTTGTGATTCTGGTTCTGGCTTTGGTTGTTAATGCTTACCGGAATAGAGGCTTGACCGTTTTTTCCGAAATCTATAGGGATATCTTTTGCTTTCGAGGAGAAACGAAGGTTCTGACGATCGGCGGAAGCGTCAATAGCGATCAGGTATCCCTTGTTCTTCTTGAAGATGGGCTGGGATGTATTGATTATTGTTCGTGGTATGACTTCCCAGTTGTTGGAAGGGCTTTGTGAATTAGCTCGCTTTTCTCCGTTATAGGTTTGTACGTAAAAGTAATTACCGTTTGTATCGCTTTTGTCATCACCCAGTTGGAAATCCGGGTCTATGCCGGATGCGAATACATCGAAGGGGAAGGAGATAAAATACCATTTGCCTTTTTGAGCGAAGGTCTTCTCGATTGTTATTTTGCCGGAGATGTTAATAGTTCCAGACGATCGCAAGGTGGAGGAAGACGCCAAGATACCATCATTAGGATAGATGGTAAGGTTATTTGCGGATAGATTTCCGGTTGGTAAAATATGGATATTTCCATTGCCAATAAAGATATCTTTACAGCTGATATTTGTATTTATGGAGATATTGCCGTTAATCAAGGCGTTGCGGTGACGGTAGGCGGGTAGGTGGCTCCAGCGATCCTCATGGTTCCAATCGCTGTTTCCGGTAAATAGGGAATAGGTAGGAATCATGCCGTGTGCGTAAACGCTGTCTACATAATAATAGCCGTTTTTGGTATTGGCGGCCGGTGTGGGGACGATAATATCCAATCCCGGGGGATTGCTGCCTATATCCGTCTTTTCGAATGAAGCAGTAGCATCGTCTTTATTTAAAGTTATGATCGACACATATTCTGGTTTGTTAGGGCGGTAAGTCTTAACTTGCATCTTTTCTCCGAGCATTAAATGGATGCCCCCTTTCCGTATACTGATTTTTATATCTTGATGATCTGTTAACGTGAAATGCTCGAAAGCCGCTTGCGTATTCATTGGCATTCGTAACCCGTAGTTTCCGTGGCTGTTAGGAATATCTTTCACGCCGGAGATATCTTCAATAAGGGCTTCACCTGTAATGGCATAATCCCAATTATCAGTCGGAAGTCCCTCAAATGTCTGCATCCGAAACGTATCCCGGATAGATATATTTGCGTTACTTTGCACAAAACTTTCCCATGTAGATGGATTTGAAACTTGTGACTGGATAAATTGTTGTACGAATAGGAATGCCGTACAAACGACAACGCATCTGGATAGATGCCAAATTCTCTTTTTCATAGCTAAGTTGATTTATATTTGTAAATATGTTCGCAAATATACGTAAATAATTGAAATAATATATCTTTGTGGCATGAAAGAATTTATCATATCTGAGGCACAGACCGAAAAGGCCGTTTTGGTGGGTTTGGTTACCCCCGAGCAAAATGAGCAAAAGGTTAAGGAATATCTGGACGAATTGGCTTTCTTGGCCGATACGGCAGGGGTGGATGCGGTAAAGCGTTTTACCCAGAAAATGGATTACCCGAATTCCGTCACTTTTGTCGGGACCGGTAAATTGCAGGAAATTAAGGAGTATGTGGTAGAGAATGAGATCGGCTTGGTGATCTTTGATGATGAGCTGAGTCCGAAGCAACTCCGTAATATTGAGAAAGAATTGCAGGTGAAAATCTTGGATCGTACGAGCTTGATCTTGGATATCTTCGCTAGCCGTGCACAGACCGCCCATGCGAAGACACAGGTGGAGCTTGCACAATATAAATATATGTTACCCCGCTTGACTCGTCTGTGGACACACTTGGAGCGTCAGCGAGGCGGCGTAGGTATGCGTGGTCCGGGTGAGACACAGTTGGAGACTGATAAACGTATTATCTTGGATAAGATCGCACGATTGAAGAAAGAGCTGGTGGATATTGACAAGCAAAAAAGCGTACAACGGAAAAACCGGGGTAAGATGGTACGTGTAGCGTTAGTCGGATATACGAACGTAGGTAAATCTACCTTGATGAACTTATTGAGCAAGAGTGAGGTCTTTGCCGAGAATAAGTTGTTCGCTACGTTGGATACGACCGTACGCAAGGTCATTATCGAGAACTTGCCGTTCTTGCTGTCTGATACGGTCGGATTTATCCGCAAGTTACCGACCGAGCTGGTGGAATCTTTTAAATCTACCTTGGATGAGGTACGGGAGGCGGATTTGCTGGTACATATCGTGGATATCTCACACCCGACTTTTGAGGAGCAAATAGAGGTCGTGAACCGTACGTTGGCGGAGATCGATAAGACCGAGAAACCGATGATCATGGTTTTCAATAAGGTGGACGCATTTACCTTTGTCCCGAAAGAGGAAGATGATTTGACCCCTCGTGGTCGTGAGAATATCGATCTGGATGAACTGAAACGTACGTGGATGGGAAAATTGCAAGATAATTGCATCTTTATCTCCGCCAAGGAACGTACGAATATAGAGGCGTTGAAAGAGATGTTGTATGAACGGGTCAAACAAATCCATATCACCCGTTTCCCCTACAATGACTTCCTCTTTCAGCAATATGATGAAGAGTAGAGTCTTACAAAATTAGTACCAATGAATCATTTGAGAAATTTGCGGCCGGATGAGATCGCCACCTTGCGATCTCAGGCTTGCCGGGCCGATGATTGGAATCAAGTTTGGGTTCCAGAAGTGTTTGATATTGAATATGTGAACCACGTACGTTTTTCAGGAGTGGTTAGGTTAGGAGCCTTTCGTAAGGTGTTTACCCTGCCGGGAGGATTGGTGAAGCATAGCGGGCTTCGTCATGTTACCCTACATAATTGCACGTTGGGGGATAACGTGTTGATTGAGAACGTACAGAATTATATCGCTAATTACCGGATCGGTGATGACTGCTTTATCCAGAATATAAATGTTATGTTGGTGGAAGGCAAGGCTACGTTCGGGAATAATGTCGAGGTGTCGGTCTTGAATGAGACCGGCGGGCGTGAGGTTCCGATTTACGATGGCCTGTCGGCTTCATTGGCTTATATTATAGCATTGTACCGTCATCGTCCGGCCTTGATCGAACGCTTGCGGGATATGATTACCGCTTATACGGAGGGTATTGCCTCTACGGAGGGAACGGTTGGCGATAAGGTCAAGATTGTCAATACCGGTACGATCCGTAACGTGAAGATTGGTGATTACGCGACCATAGAGAATAGCGCACGTCTGGAAAATGGTTCCGTAAATAGTAAGAGAGAGGCCCCGGTATTTATCGGGGATAGCGTGATCGCGCAAGATTTCATTGTCTCTTCGGGAGCCAAGATCGCGGATGCCGCTAAGATTATCCGTTGCTTTATCGGACAGGCTTGCCAAGTGACGCATAACTTCTCGGCCCATGATTCCTTGTTGTTCAGCAACTGCGCTTTCGAGAATGGGGAGGCTTGCGCTATTTTCGCCGGTCCGTTTACGGTGTCTATGCATAAGAGTAGTTTGTTGATAGCGGGAATGTATTCGTTTTTGAATGCGGGAAGTGGCTCCAACCAGAGTAATCATATGTATAAGCTGGGACCGATTCATCAAGGGATCGTGGAACGTGGTTCCAAGACTACCAGCGACTCGTATATCCTTTGGCCGGCCCGTATCGGCGCTTTCTCTTTGGTAATGGGCCGCCATCATCATCATAGCGATACTTCCGATATTCCATTCTCCTATTTAATAGAGAAGGATGATGAGACTTACTTAGTCCCGGGAATTAATCTTCGCAGCGTAGGTACGATCCGTGATGCCCAGAAATGGCCGAAGCGTGATAAACGTACGGACCCGGATCGCTTGGATATGATTAACTATAATCTATTGAGTCCCTATACGATCCAGAAGATGCTGAAAGCAGTAGATATCTTGAAAAACCTACAAGCATTGGTTGGAGAGACTTCCGAGATTTATTATTATCAGAATACTCGTATAAAAGGTTCCTCCCTCCGGAATGCGTTGAACTTTTATGGGATGGCAATTAATAAGTTCTTTGGTAACTCGTTAATCAAGCGTTTGGAAGGTACGACCTATTGTTCTATGGAAGAGGTCTGGGAGCAATTGCGTCCTACGGAATCCAAAGGCTCCGGAGAATGGTTGGACTTGGCGGGCTTGATCCTCCCGAGGGAACCGCTAGATGCCTTGTTGCAAGATATCGAACAGGGGGAAATCGCTTCCTTAGAGGATGTGGAATGCTTTTTCCGTTTGGTTCACGGACGTTATTATTCCTTGGAATGGACATGGGCGTACGAGATGATCGAACGTTATTATGGGGTGGATCTCCGTTCGATTTCCGCCGCAGAGATTATTGATCTGGTTCGTCGTTGGCAAGAATGTGTGATCCGCTTGGATGAGATGCTTTATGAGGATGCCCGTAAGGAATTCTCCTTGACTTCTATGATCGGTTTCGGTGTGGATGGTTCCAACAAGGAAAAACAACAGGATTTCGAGGGTGTTCGAGGAGATTTCGTGAATAATCCGTTTGTTACCGCCGTGCAGGAACATATCGTGAATAAACGGGCGCTTGGGGATGAACTGATCGAGAGGTTGAAACCTTTAGTATAAAGCCTATGAAACCATTATTTCAAGAACTGCCATTCCCGATAGATAGTCACATTCATTTCTATGTGGAGGATCTACCGCATTTTATAGTGCCTTGGCACTACCATCCGGCTATTGAGATAATGTATATCACAAGTGGTACGGGTACTCGCTTTGTCGGGGATCATGTGGAAGGATATTTCGAGGGCGATGTTTGTATGATCGGCCCTCAACTGCCACATGAGTGGAGAAACGACCCTGTTTATTTCGATAAGAGCTCCGGCTTGCGGGCTACTTGTATTTGCTTGTTCTTCAAGCGTCAGATTTTTGAACCTAATTTAATCCGTCTTCCGGAGATGAATAATATCCGGGAATTGATAGAGCGTTCCCGTAGAGGAATTAAGTTTGTGGGTAAGTCCCGGAAGAAGATTGCCGAGCTGATCAGCCAATCCGCCAATGAGACGGGAGCGAGTAGGGTGATCAAATTGATTGCTTTACTGGAATTAATGGCGACTTCCGAAGAATATGAGATATTAGCCAGTACGGGGTTTACGGAAACGGTCAACTCGGACGATTTCGAGCGTTTCAATAAGGTCTATAAATATCTGGTGAAGAACTTCACGTCTCCAGTGAAGCTGGAGGAAGTCGCCGCTTTGGTAGGCTTGACTCCGACCGCTTTTTGTCGTTATTTCAAGAAACGGACCAAGAAGACTTTCGTGGAGTACCTGAATGACATGCGCATAGGACACGCGAAAAAACTATTGATAGAGGGAAACCTGAAGATATCCACGATTAGTTCCGAGGCCGGATTCAATAATCTATCCAACTTCATCGGCCAATTTAAGAAAACCACGAATATGCTTCCATCCGAGTACCAGAAAAAATATAAGGAGCGCCTGGATGGAGAATAAGGACAGGATTTCATAGTTGTTTGGAAAAATACTAAAATAAAGCCCAAGGTATTCGATCTATTTTTGCGATATAAGTTGTATCGTAAAATAGAATATCATGGAACATAAAAAGATTGTAATCCCATCCTTGTCATTTTTTCAAAATGAGTTAAAGGGGGAAGGTGTGGTAAAGAGCCGGAGAACTTTAGGTGAGCTTGCCGGAATTTTTGAGAATCAAGATGCTTATTCCCAATTACCATTAGATCAATTAGCATACGAGGTATATAGTTATTTACCGGAGCGGGAAGGCACTCCGGGAGGGCTTTATTTTGGTATTACTCAATTATATCCGGGAAAGGTGGGAGATGAGTATTTCATGACGAAAGGCCATTTTCATCAACAAGAGGATCGTTCGGAGTATTATTGGGGATTGGAAGGCGAAGGTATGTTGATCTTGATGGATCGGGAACGGAATACGTGGGCGGAAAGGATGATGCCGGGTAGCCTGCATTATATACCGGGCGGTGTAGCGCACCGGGTAGCTAATACTGGAAATAGCGTCTTGTCATTTGCCGCATGCTGGCCTTCGGATGCCGGGCATAATTATGAAGAGATAGCGAATAAGGGCTTCTCGGCCCGATTGGTAGAAGTGAACGGTACCCCTAAATTGCGATAGCTTATGTATACGATAGCGATAGATTTAGGGGGGACGGTCGTAAAGATCGGACTATTGTCTGATGGTGAGATCGTAGACTGTGTGAGATTACCTTCCCGTCTGGCTCTGGGATTAGCTCTGAACTTACCTAAGATAAAGGAGGCGATCGATCGGTTGTTGGCCGCTTGGCGTATTGATGTGGCGGCGCTTCGTTGTATCGGCCTGGCTTTTCCCGGGTTGGTAGATCCAATTCATAACCGGGTAATCTCTACGAATGAGAAGTATGATGATGCCTGTTCGATCAGTCTGGATAAATGGGCATGGGAGAATTGGGAAGTTCCTTTCTGCATGGATAATGACGCTCGTTTGGCCGTAGCCGGAGAATGGTGGCAGGGTGCGGCCCGGGGAAAGAACAATGTAGTCATGATGACAATCGGAACCGGTATCGGTACGGGAGTCGTGATCGATGGACGGCTTCTGTATGGACAGCATTTTCAAGCGGGTTCTTTGGGAGGACATTTTGTGTTGGATTATAAGGGCCGTCGATGTTCATGCGGGAATAAAGGCTGTGTAGAAGCTCTGTCTTCCTCTTTTTTCTTGCCGACCATTATCCGGGAGCATGCCCTTTTATCGGAATCATTTAAGCGAGATGCGGATATCTATGATTTCAAGCGCATTTTCAGGTTGGCGCAGGAGGGGAATACAGACGCTTTATTGATTAGAAACGAATGCATGGATATCTGGGCATCGGCGATAATAACCTATATACATGCTTATGATCCGGAAGTGGTGATTCTGGGAGGGGGGATTTTAAAAAGCCAAGAGGTAATCATTCCTTATATCAGTAAGCGAGTGGATGAATTAGCTTGGTGTCCTTCCGGGAAAGTCCCGGTTGTCCCGGCAATATTGGGCGATGACGCCGCTTTATTCGGCTTGGAGTATTTCATGGTAAAACAACAGCAAAATGAACGGATTTGTATTTGATAAAGGAATTGATATAACACCGGTTCAATCGCCTATGGGGTTTACCTATGGGGCGGGTGTATTTGGTCCGGAGGTCGAGATTCGCCGGCTGGAAGATATACGGGCTAGTTTGCGTGATCCTCAATGCAAGGGACCGGAGCAGGTTTACTCGATCGCTATGGATGTCGGCAAAGAAGAACATCGTGCGTTGCTGAATAAGTTACATTTGTTATTCGGGGTAGTGACATATAGTGCTGGTAAATTGGGGCAGGAGCCAGTCAGAAGTCAAGGGCATATTCATAAGATATCTCCTTATAGCGGTTGGTCTACGCCGGAGATCTATGAGATTTGGTCGGGAGAGGCGATTATTTATATGCAGGAGTATGCGGAGGATCAGCCCGGTCGATGTTATGCGGTACATGCCTTTCCGGGGGATGTAGTGATCGTTCCTCCCTATTGGGTACATGCGACGATTAGCGCGAATCCGAGATTACCTTTGACTTTCGGGGCGTGGTGCGATAGAGATTATGGTTTTGTGTATGAGGGGGTTCGTAAACACAGGGGAATCGCTTGGTTTCCTGTATTTAATGGAAGCGATGAATTGGAATGGATCGCAAAGGTAGCAAATTCGATGTACGATTCCTCTCATTTGATTTGTAAATCTCCTTCGGATTATATTTCTTTAGATATTCGGAAAGGGGTATCTATTTACAGACAATTCGAGGAAAATCCGGAGATTTTCTTATATGTGCCTAATCCGGCGTTGAAGGCGGAGGTATGGCGTGATTTCGAGCCTTGAGTTTATAGATGGATTAAATACACAAGAAAAACATGAAAAACACGAGCTATAGATATTGGATGATTTATGTAATAGCGATTGTCGCCGCTATGGGAGGACTATTGTTTGGCTTTGATACCGGCGTGATTTCCGGGGCGATTCCTTTTTTCCAGAAAGATTTTGGTATAGACGATAGTATGGTGGAGGTAGTTACTTCCTCCGGTTTGCTGGGAGCTATTCTGGGAGCGCTGTGTTGTGGTAAATTGACGGATCGCATAGGACGTAGGAAAGTCATTTTGACTTCGGCTGTTATTTTCGCTTTCGGTGCGTTAGGATCGGGTTGGGCTCCGGACATTTACCACTTGATTGCCGCCCGTTTATTCTTGGGAGTGGCTATCGGGATCTCTTCTTTGCTGTACCTCTTTATATTGCGGAAGTTTCCCCGGCGAAGTCACGGGGGATGTTTGTCGCCATGTTCCAATTGATGATTACGATCGGGCTTCTGGTATCTTATCTTTCGGATTTGTATTTTGCGGATGAGACGTCTGTTTCATGTTGGAGGCCAATGTTTTATGTGGGGGTGATTCCCGCTATTATTTTGTTCGTGGGTATGTTGCTGGTTCCACCATCTCCAAGGTGGTTGATGTCTGTTGGCCGGGAGGAAGAGAGCCTATCCGTCTTAAAGATGGTCGAGCATCCGGATTTGGTAAATGCCTCGTTTGAGCAGATGCGGAATGAGATGCGAAAGAATGATGAGCGACAAGGATGTTTTAAGGATCTGGCCCAGCCTTGGTTACGGAATGCGTTAGTTATCGCTATCGGTATTATGTTTTTCCAGCAATTTGTAGGTATCAATACCGTGATTTATTATAGCCCTAAAATCTTTTTGATGGCCGGTTTCGATGGTGCGGTCTCTGCGATTGGGGCCTCTGTCGGGGTAGGTGTTGTCAATTTATTATTCACGTTGTTGTCTGTCTACTTTGTAGATCGGCTGGGAAGGCGTAAACTTTATTTTCTGGGGTTGAGCGGTATCGTGATTTCCTTGTTGCTACTCGCTACCTCTTTTATATTCGCCGCTCAATTAGGGGATTCTGGGAAATGGCTTTCCATCGTCCTTATTTTCTTATATGTGGGATTTTTCGCTATCAGCATCGGGCCGTTAGGTTGGTTGATTGTGTCGGAAGTGTTTCCACAAAAGCTAAGAGGGTTGGGGACTTCTCTCGGCTCGTTGTCCGTATGGTTTTTCAATGCGATCGTATCGTTTACTTTCTTCAAGATATTGAAGGTGTTTTCAATATCGGGAACCGAATTAACGATCAATGGCGAAAGCCAAGGGAATCCGGCGGGAGCGTTCTTATTTTATGCGTTCATTGGAATTGTGGCGATTATTTGGGGATATTTCTATGTACCGGAAACGAAAGGAGTTTCATTGGAGAAGATCGAGGCTTTTTGGAGAAAAGGAGGACACCCGAAAGATAAAATAATATAATATGGATAGAAGAGTATTTATTAGACAAACAGCAGTTGCGGCATTAGGCGGCTTAGTGGCTTTTGATTTATCAAAGGCATCAGCTAAAAGTGAAATGGCTTTTGCCGGGAAAGGAGAAATCTCGCCCCGGGCAATCACCATGTGGGATTTTTCTTGGTTGGAGAGGCGTTGGCCCGGAGCCGGTTATGAGGACTGGGACCAAGTATTGGACGAGCTCTCGGAACGGGGGTATAATGCGATACGTATTGATGCTTATCCTCATTTAATAGCGGAGAATCCAATGAAGAAATGGTTACTTAAAGAAGTTTGGAATCAGCAAGATTGGGGAAGTCCGGATATGAATGAGGTACAAGTTCAACCGAATTTGAACTTGTTCTTGTCGAAATGTAAGGAGCGGGATATTAAGGTCGGGCTTTCTTCTTGGTATCGTCTCGATGTGGATGAGGTTTGCCTGAAATTGGATACACCGGAGAAATTGGCGGATTGCTGGCTGACAACCCTTCGTTCGATCGAGGAGGATGGGTTATTGGATACGATCCTTTATGTAGATCTTTGCAATGAGTGGCCCGGTGATTCGTGGGCTCCTTTTTTCGCTAAGACATATCCGAATGTCGGTTGGGGGAATTGGTATAAGGAGGAATCCTTACGATGGATGAAAACCTCGTTGGAGAAGATGCGACAAGTATATCCGGATATGCCATTCTTATATTCTTTTGATCATGGGGATGTCAAGAAATATGAAGAGGTGGATTGCTCTTTTCTTGATTTGTATGAGCATCATATTTGGATGGCCCAACAGAATGGTGGAGAATTTTATAAGCTGGTGGGATATGGCTACAATCGTTTTTCACCGGATGATTATAAGAATGTGGTGAAAAACGCGGAACGGGTTTATCGGGAAAGACCTGAATATTGGCAGAAATTGTTGACTGATAAGATCGAGCTTATGGCTTCCGTGGCCCGGAAGAATCGCCGTCCTCTCGTTACGACAGAATGTTGGGGATTGGTGGATTATAAGGATTGGCCTTTATTGAAATGGGATTGGATAAAGGATCTTTGCGAGTTAGGAGCTATTACGGCTGCCCGTACGGGTATGTGGGTCGGTGTAGCGACCAGTAATTTTTGCGGGCCTCAGTTTGTTGGAATGTGGCGGGATGTGGAATGGCATAAACGATTGACTTCTATTATCCGTTCTTCTCCGATTGATGCGTCTCTCATGAAGAATAATGAGGTAGCGGCCAAATTGTTGAAACGGCTTTAATTTTGGGATGGTATGTATTACGATCATTCTTATATTTTGATAAGATTCTAAAAGCAGGAGGTAAATTTCTATAAAGTTTATGTCTTTAATAATTGTAACTTGCCTTCGTGAAAGAGTTAAATAAATCGGATGTCATGAAAAGAATAATTTTAATTATGTGTTGTTTCCTATCTGTATTCGCTTGGGCCGATGATGGGAGGACAACGATCTCATTAAATGGGGAATGGGATTTCGATCAAACGGAACTGGCTTTTCCTCCACGGAAATATACCCGTAAGATACCGGTTCCGGGATTGGTGCATTTAGCGAGGCCTAAAATCTCTCAATACGAGAAATTCTTTAAGAAACCTGACGGCGTGGAGCTGGTGGAACAGTTTAATTTCTTAGAGAGAGATTATACGCCGATGTATAATTGGTATAAGCGGAAAGTATTTATCGATGAGAAATTTAAGGATGAGCAATTATTCCTTACGATAAAGAAAAGCCAATATGTTACACGAGTCTTCGTGAATGGGCATGAAGTGGGGGCTTCTATGGAATGCTATACTCCAATGGATTTTAATATTACGAGTGCCGTAAAATATGGCTCGGACAATGAGATATTGATTCAGGTGGGCGACCGGGCGTGGTTGCCTAGCGAGGCCGCCGGCGGAACGGATAAGGAGAAAGTCCATTACCTACCCGGAATCTGGGATGACGTGTTCATTACGGCTACTGGTAAGATGCGGGTCGATAAAGTTTTATTCCTGCCTTCTCTGGCTAAAGGATTGGTGACAGTTAAGACCTTGGTGAGAAGTTTGTATCCACCCCAAATGTTGTATGGGGATAAAATGAAGGATTCTTGTAAGATTGAGTTCTGTGTCAAGGAGAAGACTACAGGGAGGATAGTAGGAAAGAAAATGATTGAAGGTGAGGCTAAGCGGGATAATAGGACTTATTTCGAAACGAGTATCTCTTTGGATAATCCGAAGGCTTGGACTCCTGATTCCCCTTTCTTGTACGAAGGTGAGGTCTCGGTGTATGACCAAAATGAGCTTGTAGATCGTTATTCCGTGAACTTCGGTATGCGTGATTTTTCGAGAAAAGGTAAATTCTTTACGCTTAATGGGGATAAATTCTACTTACGAGGCTCCAATATCACGCTTCAACGTTTCTTTGAGGACCCGGATTGTCAAGCGTTGGCTTGGGACCGGGAATGGGTGAAGAAGCTGATGGTAGACCTGCCAAAGTCAATCGATTGGAACGCTATGCGAATATGTGTAGGAATTGTACCTGACTTCTGGTATGACCTTTGCGACGAGTATGGTATCGTATTACAGAATGAGTGGCTATATTGGCAAAATCATGGATGGGATGAACAGGTACGTAAGGAGTATACGAATTGGGTATGGAGCGATGGGAATCATCCCAGTATCGTGATCTGGGATGCGATCAATGAGAACTGGGACAGTTATATAGGAAATACGCTGATTCCCGAACTAAAGGAATTAGACCCGACCCGGATCTGGGATGCCGGTTACATGACATCAGATCAGATGGGGACGAACGATGAGATGGATGAGCCACACCCTTATCGTGCGCTTACGTTGATGCATTCCAGCGAACTGAACGACTACTTCAAAAACAATCCCTATAACTTAGGTGCATTGCATGAGAATTGGGTAGGTTTCTCTTCTATACTAGATGCGGGCGTTCCTCAGTTGGTGAATGAGTACGGATGGATTTGGTTATGGCGTGATGGACGGCCCTCGAAATTGACACTTAACAATTACAATTACTATCTTGGCGAGAATGCCACTCCGGAACAATGTCGTGAATTGCAGGCATATTGGTTGGAACTTGAGACGGAATGGCTGCGTTCGGAACGTTCGGTAGGCGGAATCTTGGCTTTTTGTCATTTGACAAATAATTATGGTTTCACGGGAGATTGGTTCATCAATGATATCAAGGATTTGGAACCTTCACCGGCTTTCCGCTGGTTCAAGCATTGTTTCGCCCCCTCGGCAGTCTTTATCGATTTAGCGGATCGTCGTTATACCAAACATCTCGAGCCTTTGAAACCGGGTAGTGATTTAGTATTCAACTTGGTAGGGGTGAACGACTTGAATAAGGAGTCGTCTGGAAAAGTTCTCATGAAACTACTAGACGAGAAAGGAACTATTATTTCGACACAAGAAGAGTCTATTGTGATTGAACCTTTTGGCAAGCGGCTTCAGCCTTGCCTTCTGAAATTGCCCTCAAAAGCAGGAGGTTATCTTTTGATAGCCGAGTATCATGAGAAGGGGGGGGCGAAACCAGTACTTAGTCGCCGTTATCTAAAAGTAGGCGATGCGGTAACCTCTTTCAAAGATTACTTCGAGTATACATTAAATTAGTTAGGTTAGCTTTTATATCCAATTTCCTACGGCGGCACTCCTCGTGAGTGCTGTCGAGGGGAATGCTACCCCTTTTTTGAAAATACTCAGAGTCCGACTAACCAAAAAGTAATGTTAGGAATATTGTTTAAACCTTTAAATTCGAATAATTTATGAAAAAGAAAAGTAAGGATCAGCGATGGCGTTGGATATGTGTCGGGTCATTATTGCTCGCTTCCTTAAATGGCAATCTGGAGGCAAGCGGCCCTTCCCATCCTAATGTAAATCCGGTGGAAGTTTCTCAAGCGACAAGAAAATTGCGAGGAACGATCTTGGATACAAATGGAACTCCGGTTATCGGTGCGAGTATTTCGGTAAAAGGAACTACTACCGGTACGATCTCTGACATGAATGGCGTATTTACGCTAGATGTGAAAAATGGCGATGTATTAGAAATCTCGTTTATAGGCTATCTCTCCCATACGGTTAAGGTCGGTACGCAGACTGATTTACAGATTGTCTTGAAAGAGGACACGCAAGCCTTGGATGAGGTGGTAGTGGTTGGTTATGGCGTTCAGAAGAAGAGCGTGATGACAGCGGCCATCAGTCGTGTCACCTCCGATGATTTGGAGAAGCTGACGCCGACCCGGGTAGAGGATGTGTTACGAGGAAAAGTCTCGGGAGTAAGCATTATGCAGAATTCCGGACAACCGGGAGCCGAGTCGAGAGTCCGTATCCGTGGTACAGGAACTATCAATGATAGTAACCCTTTGTATATTGTGGACGGAATGCCACTTGAAGGAGGTGTCGATTATCTGAATCCGCAGGATATACAATCTATCGAGGTCTTAAAAGATGCCGCTTCTG
>OHGI01000564.1_pt1 | contig 14158 bp, 11 predicted proteins | sample 1567781 | NCBI WGS metagenome assembly OHGI01 (sample SAMEA3879526, study PRJEB24766) | human gut metagenome | biome: human-associated habitat; feature: feces | place: USA | collected 1985/1987
TGCACCCGTATCTGGTGGGTCCGGCCCGTCACCGGGACGCAGGCCGCGAGGCTCAGGCCGTTTTCGGCTTTCAATATGGTATATTCCGTCCGGCTGGGTTTGCCATCGGGGGTGACGCACCGCCCGATGATGCTCTCCCCCTGCCGCCCGATGGGGGCGTCGATGACGCCCGGCCCGAGGGGAAGTTCTCCTTCTGCAACGGCGTAGTAGAGCTTTTCCACCCGCTGAGCCAGCAGCGGGGCGGCGTAGCCATTCTGGGCCGCCAGCACGAGGCCGCTGGTGTCCTTGTCGATGCGGTTCACCGGGCGGAAAACGGGGCTTCTGCCCTGACGCAGCGCCCAGGCCGCATAGCCGTTCGCCAGCGTATCCAGCGGGTAATTCAGGGTAGGATGCACTGCGAGATGGGGCGGCTTTTCCACCACGAGGGCAAAAGCGTCCTCGTAGACCACATCCACCGGGATGTCGTCCTGCGGCGCAACGCCCTCCCCCTCCGGCGGCAGTTCAAAGGAGATGACCTGCCCAGCCTCCACCCGGCGGTTGGCCAGGACGGGGGCGCCGTCGGCAAAAAAGCCGCTGCCCCGGAATTTCACGGCCCGGGACAGGTCGGTGGAGACGCTGCACCTGCGCAGAAAACCGCGCAGCAGCATCCCGTCCGCCTCGGGCGGGACTTTGAAATAAAGCTTCATCTTCCCACCTCCAGCGCGGGCAATATATAGGATAAGTATAGCAAAATTCTCTTTCTCTTGCAAATCTTGTTTTTTTATGGTATCATGAGGAGCGGAAAACGAGTGGAACATACGGCGGCGGGGCGGCTTTGACCGCTCTGAGGAAAGTCCGGGCCTCACAGAGCACGGTAACTGCTAACGGCAGCCGAGGGTGACCTCAGGGAAAGTGCAACAGAAAGGAAACCGCCGCAGCAATGCGGTAAGGATGAAAGGGCGAGGTAAGAGCTCACCAGCGCATGGGTGACTATGCGGCTTTGTAAACCCTACCGGAAGCAACGCCTATATGGGACGTACAGCGCTGCTCGCGTGTCCCGAAGGCGGCACGAACCTGTCAGCAATGGCAGGTCTAGACAGATCGTCGTTTAATACAGAACCCGGCTTACGGTCTATCTCGTTTTCCATCTTTTGTTTTCAGCGCTGTCTGCGGTGTGCAGGCAGCGTTTTTTCGTTTCTTTAACCACACTGTCACTTTTCGTTTGGGCCGGTTTGTGGTATACTGAACAAAACCCCACAGAGCACGTCTCCGCCGGGGCCTTAATTCAACAGACAGGATGTGAAATCCTCCGATGAAAGATGGTTTTTTGAAAGCAGCCGCCCTCTCGCCCTCGCTGCGGGTGGCCGACTGCAATTATAACGCTTCCCAAATCGTATCTCAGTTACAGGACGCTGCGGCCCGCGGCGTCAGGCTGGCGGTGTTCCCCGAGTTCTGCCTCACTGGCTACACCTGCGGCGATCTGTTCTTGCAGCGCACGTTGCAGCAGGGCGCGCTGGACGCCTTGCAGACCGTGCTGGACGCCAGCCGGGAGCTGGATGTCGTGGCCCTCGTGGGCTTGCCGCTGCTGGTGCGGGGCAAACTGTACAACTGCGCCGCCGTCCTCTGCGGCGGGCGTCTGCTGGGCCTTGTCCCCAAGACCTACCTGCCCAACTACGGCGAGTTCTACGAAAAGCGCCAGTTCACCCCGGGCAGCACCGAGGTGGAAAATGTGACGGTCTGCGGGCAGGAGGTGCCGTTCGGTACGTCCCTGCTCTTCCGCTGCCGCCAGATGCCCAGCTTCGTTCTGGGCGTGGAGATCTGCGAAGACCTGTGGAGCGCTCTGCCCCCCTCCACCTTCCACACGCTGGCCGGTGCCACCGTCATTGCGAACCTTTCGGCCAGCGATGAGACGGTCGGCAAGGCCGAATACCGCCGGGCGCTGGTGTCGAACCAGTCCGCCCGTCTCCTCTGCGGCTACCTGTACGCTTCGGCGGGCCACGGCGAGAGCACGCAGGACATGGTCTTTGCCGGCCACGACCTCATCGCCGAGAACGGCACCCTCCTCGCCGAGACGTCTCCCTTCGAGGGCGGCTGGGCTGAGACGGAGCTGGACTGCCAGCGGATGGAGTCGGAGCGGGCGCGCAACACCAGCTTCGAGCCCAGCGCTGAGGGGTATCTGACCGTCGATTTCGACCTTGCCCTCACCGAGACCAAGCTCTCCCGCTGGGTAGACCCCACGCCCTTCATCCCCCACGACGAGCGCCGCCGGGCCGAGCGCTGTGAGCTGATCTTGAAAATGCAGGCCGACGGCCTCGCCAAGCGCCTCGAGCACGCCCACGCCAAGACGGCGGTCATCGGCATCTCGGGCGGTCTGGACAGCTGCCTCGCTCTGCTGGTAGCCGTCCGCGCCATGAAACAGCTGGGCCGCCCCACCCGCGATGTGCTGGCCGTGACCATGCCCTGCTTCGGCACCACCCACCGCACCCGCAGCAATGCGGAGATCTTATGCGACGAGCTGGCCGTCAGCTTTACCGAGATCGACATCGCCAACACCGTCCACAGCCACTTCAAGGACATCGGCCAGGACGAGAGCGTGCTGGACGTCACCTTCGAGAACGGACAGGCCCGTGTGCGCACCCTCGAGCTGATGGACACCGCCAACCGCACCGGCGGCCTCGTCGTCGGCACCGGCGACCTCTCCGAGCTGGCGCTGGGCTGGGCCACCTACAACGGCGACCACATGAGCATGTACGGCGTCAACGCCGGTGTCCCCAAAACGCTGGTGCGCCACCTCGTCCAGTATGAGGCCGACATTGCCGCCTCCGCCGAGCTGCGCCGGGTGCTGCTGGACATCCTCGACACCCCCGTCTCCCCGGAGCTGCTGCCTGCCAGGGACGGCGAGATCTCTCAGAAGACGGAAGACCTCGTGGGTCCCTATGAGCTGCACGACTTCTACCTTTATTATGTTCTCCGCTTCGGCTTCGGCCCGTCGAAGATATTCCGGCTGGCGAAAGCGGCCTTCGCAGGCCGGGCCGAGTACCCGGACGAAGTGCTCTACAAGTGGCTGCGCAACTTCTACTGGCGGTTCTTCGCCCAGCAGTTCAAGCGCAGCTGCCTGCCCGACGGCCCCAAGGTGGGCAGCGTCACCCTCTCGCCCCGGGGCGACTGGCGGATGCCCAGCGACGCAGCCGCCGCGCTCTGGCTGGCCGAGCTGGAGCAGATCCCGCTCAAAGGATAATTTTTTATGAAACAACACAAAAAACTGCTGATGGATCTGGTCTTTGCTGCCGTCATTCTGGCCGCAGCCGCCGTGCTGCTGCTGGTGCGGAAAGCAAACCAGACCGGTGCGCCGCTCTGCGCAGAGCTCATCTACGGCGACAGCAACACCAAGCTCACCTTTCCTCTCGAAAAAGACGCCGATTACGATGTGGACACCGGCTACCTCACCGTCCACATCAAGATCCAGGACGGCGCGGCCCGCTTTGTGGACTCGCCCTGCCCTGACCACATCTGCGAGTCCTTCGGCTGGCTCAGCGAGGAAGACCAGACGGCCACCTGCCTGCCCGCCCGGGCTGTGCTGAGCATCATCCCCACCACATGATGGCATACACATCCAAAGGAGTGAACGCCTATGTTTGACGAAAACGAGCATACCCATCCCCAGAACAACGACGAAGGCCCCCGGCATATCCATCGGGGCATCAAGCGCAGCGAGCCGGACGAGGTCGAGGTGGACAGCGCCGACTTCTTCTCCCCGGAGCCGCCCCGGTCCTCCCGGCCCGCATCTGCGCCGCAGCCGGAGGCCGGGCTTCCGCCTGAACCGCCGAAGTCTCCCGTCCCGCCCCATAAACAGTGGGAGCCGCTGCACCCCAGCGAGCCCGCCCCCGCTGACGACAAACTTCCGAAAGGAGGAATGGTCTTGCTGGTACTGCAGGCCATCCTGAGCCTTGCTGCGCTGGTGCAGCTCTGGCGCACCCAGATGCTGCCGGTGCTCTACCTCGTTATCATCACCGCGCTTCTGGTGCTGCTCTGGCTGCTGGTGCGCAAGTGCCTCGCCTCCCGCAGCGGTGCCGTCGTGGCCCGGGTGCTGTCCGTCCTGCTCTGCGCCGCGCTGGCCGTGGGCTGTGTCTGGGCGCAGCAGGGTCTGACCGCACTGGACAGCATGACTTCCGGCCTGCTCACCGGCGCAGAGGCGAATAAGATCACGAAAGAGCCCTTCGTCGTCTACCTCAGCGGCGTGGACAACCGCGGCGAGCTGACCGAAAAGGCCCGCAGCGACGTGAACATCCTCGCCGTGGTCAACCCCACCACCAAGCAGGCGGCCCTCATCAACACCCCGCGCGACTACTATGTTGACCTCGCAGGCACCGACAGCAAGGACAAGCTGACCCACGCCGGCCTCTACGGCGTCGAGACCAGCATGGCCACGCTGGGCAACCTCTACGGCGTGAATGTGGAGCACTACCTCCGCATCAATTTTGCGGGCTTCATCAACATCATCGACGCCATCGGCGGCGTGGACGTCTACTCCGACCAGGCTTTCACCTCGGTGGGCAGCCCCGGCTACTACGACCCCACCACCTTCGCCGAGGGCTGGAACCATCTGGACGGCAAGTCTGCTCTGGCTTTTGCCCGTGAGCGCCACGCCTTCAAGACCGGCGACATCCAGCGCGGCATCAACCAGATGAAAGTCATCGACGCGATGGCCAACAAGCTCAAATCTCCCGCCCTGCTCATGGGCTTCTCCAAGCTGATGGACGCCGCCGCCGACTGCTTCGTCACCAGCCTCTCGCAGGAACAGATCTCTGCGCTGGTCCGGATGCAGCTGGGCGATCTTGCCAACTGGGACATCCAGAGCTACACCGTCACCGGCTCGGGCGCGAAGAGCAGCAAGTGCTACTCCGCCAAGGGTCAGAGCCTCTACGTCATGAAGCCGGATGAGAACTCGGTCAACGAGGCCAAGGCCCTCATCGCAGCGGTTCTGGGCGGCGAGGACAAACTCACCGGCACCAGCCAGACCCCCGAGAAGACCGATGTCTTCACGCCCACCGCCGACCCCAACGCCGGTGCATCCATCCCGGAGGAATCTCCCGACAGCGTGATCGCAGAAGAGCCCGCCGAGAGCGAAGTCCCGGCGGAAGAGGCCCCCGCTGACAGCCAGCCCGCCGAGGGCGACGCCTCCGGTGAGCCCAGCGCTTCCACCGAGGTCCCTGCAGACGGCAGCGAAGAAGCCCCGGCAGGCTCCACCGAGTCGCCGTCCTTCAGTATGCCGACTCAGGAGCAGGTGGAGCAGGCGGCTTCCTCCCTGCATCAGGCCGCTTCCACCGTGCTGGACGCCCTGTTCGGCTCCGGCAGCGGCGACGCTTCCAGCGCTGAAAATGATGCAGCGTAAATAGAATTGCAAAAGAAAAAGGACTGCTCACGCAGTCCTTTTTCTTTTGCCTGTTTAAGCTAAAATGTCGCCCAGCACGCTCTGGCCGTCCAGCGTGGAAGCATCCACGCCCAGATAGTCGCAGATGGTGTGTGCGATGGTGCCGAAGCAGAGCTTCGTGCCGAGGTCAACGCCCGGTTTGACGCCCTTGCCGCAGATGAGATACGGCACATACTCGCGGGTATGGTCGGTGGTCTTGGTGTAGGAGGGGTCACAGCCGTGGTCGGCCGTGACCATCAGGATGTCGCCCTCCCGCATCCCGGGGATGAAGTCGGCAACGAACTTATCGAACTCGGTGGCGGCGGCGGCGTAGCCCGCCACATCGCGGCGGTGGCCGTAGAGCATATCGAAATCGACGAGGTTCACGAAGGCCAGACCCTCGAAGTCGCGGGTCTGCAATGCCTTGGTGAAGGCGATGCCGTTGGTGTTGCCGGTGGTCTTGATCTTTTCTGTCACGCCCTCGCCGTCGAAGATGTCGAAAATTTTGCCGACCGCGATGACATCCCTGCCTGCGTCCTTGAGCAGATCAAGCATGGTCTTGCGGGGCGGCTTGAGGCTCAGGTCGTGGCGGTTGGTGGTGCGGTAGAAGGTATCAGCGGTGCGGCCGAGGAAGGGGCGGGCGATGACGCGGCCCACGCCGTACTCGCCCTTCAGCATCTCGCGGGCGATCTCGCAATAGCGGTACAGCTCATGCACCGGCACCAGCTCCTCGTTGGCGGCGACCTGGAACACGCTGTCGGCGCTGGTGTAGACGATGAGGGCATTCTCCTTCATGGCCTGCTCGCCGTAGTCCTTCAGCACCTGCGTGCCGGAGTAAGGCTTGTTGCAGAGGACTTTGTGGCCGGTCTTTTCCTCGAACTCGTGGATGAGGCTGTCCGGGAAGCCGTCCGGGAAGGTGGGCAGGGGCCTCGGGCTGACGACACCGGCGATCTCCCAGTGGCCGATGGTGGTATCCTTGCCCATGCTCTGCTCCTGCAGGCGGGCGAAGGAGCCGATGGGGGCGGCATCCTTCTCGCCGACGGTCACACCGTCGATGTTGAACAGGCCGAGCTTTTTCAGGTTGGGGCAGTTGAAGTTGGGGTGGTTGGCGATGGCGCCGAGGGTGTTGGTCCCCTCATCGCCAAAGGCGGCGGCGTCCGGCTCTGCGCCGATGCCGAAGCTGTCCAGAACGATCAGAAAAACGCGCTTTTCCATTACGCTTTCACTCCGTTTCTATCATTTTGCGCTCACTTCTGTCCCTTCGGGGCAGAAGTGAGACTTTTGCTTAGCCCTATTATAGGCGATGGACGCACTTTTCGCAAGCTTTTTATCGCTCCGGCATCTATCACGAAAATTTAAGGTTTTCTTTGCCGAATTTTTTCTTGCTCTCTTGTACACAAGCGGTTATAATATAGAATGGTAAGGTTTTCAAACACCCCTGACCGGGCCGATGTCCGGCCAGCGGCCGCAGGGCATATCTGGCACCTGCGCGCCCATCATAGAGGAAAAAAGAGACTGTTAGAGGTATATTTATGAGAAAAACGAAGATCATCTGCACCCTTGGCCCTTCTACCGATAAGGACGGCGTCCTGCGCGAGCTGGTCGCCAACGGCATGAACGTGGCCCGCTTCAACTTTTCCCACGGCTCCTACGAGGAGCACAAGGGCCGTCTGGACATGCTGAAGGCTGTCCGCGCTGAGCTGAACAAGCCCGTTGCTGCCCTGCTGGACACCAAAGGCCCCGAGATCCGCCTGAAGGAGTTCAAGAACGGCGTTGAGATGCTGGAAGCCGGCCAGACCTTCACCCTGACCACCCGCGAGGTGGAGGGCACCAAGGAGATCTGCTCCATCACCTACAAGGACCTGCCCCAGGACGTCCACGAGGGCGGCACCATCATGCTGGACGACGGCCTCATCAAGCTGGCCATCAAGAGCGTCACGGACACCGACATCGTCTGCGAAGTGCTCAACAGCGGCAAGATCAAGACCAAGAAGGGCGTCAATGTCCCCGGCGTCCACCTGTCCATGCCCTACCTGAGCCAGCGCGACCGGGATGACATCATCTTCGGTATCCAGCAGGGCTTCGACTTCATCGCTGCTTCCTTCGTGCGCACCGCACAGGACGTCTACGACATCCGCAACCTGCTGAACGAGTACGACTCCAAGATCCGCATCATCGCCAAGATCGAGAACCGCGAGGGCGTCAATAACATCGACAGCATCCTGTCCGCTGCCGACGCCGTCATGGTCGCCCGCGGTGACCTGGGCGTCGAGATCGACTTCACCGAGCTGCCCGGCATCCAGAAGAGCGTCATCGACCGCTCCTTCTCCTTCGGCAAGCCCATCGTCACTGCTACCCAGATGCTGGACAGCATGATGGTCAACCCCCGCCCCACCCGCGCCGAGATCTCCGACGTGGCAAACGCCATCTACGACGGCACTTCCGCTATCATGCTCTCCGGCGAGACCGCTGCGGGCGCATACCCTGTTGAGGCCCTCAAGACCATGTCCGCCATTGCAGAGCGCACCGAGAACGAGGTCCACTACCGCGACAACCGCCTGACCGATGCCGCCGGCCAGATCAGCGTCAGCGACGCTACCGCACACGCTGCCTGCCTGACCGCAAAGGACGTCAACGCTTCTGCCATCGTCACCGTGTCCGAGTCCGGCAACACTGCCCGCCTGCTGAGCAAGTACCGCCCCTCTCAGCCCATCATCGCCTGCGTCATGGACGAGCAGGTCCAGCGCCAGCTGTCCGTCTCCTGGGGCATCACCCCGCTCATGATGGACCTCGCCACCAGCACCGATGAGCTCATCGAGAAGTCCACCGCTCTGGCAAAAGAGCACGGCTACCTGCACGACGGCGAGCTGGCTGTTGTGACCGCCGGCGTCCCCGTGGGCGTCTCCGGCACCACCAACATGATCAAGATCCACATGATCGGCAACTGCCTGGCGACCGGCGTCGGCGTCGGCCCCGAGGGCGCTGCTCTGGCCAACGCCACCGGCAAGGCCTGCGTCTGCCGCACCATCGAGGAGATCCGTGCAAAGTTCAAGCCCGGCATGGTCCTGGTCGTCCCCTCCACCTCCAACGAGATGCTGAGCTACGTCCGTGACGCCGCCGCTCTGGTGGTCGAGGAAGCCGGTCTGAACAGCCACGCCGCCATCGCAGGCAAGGCCCTGCTCAAGCCCACCATCGTGGGTGCCGTCGGCGCTACCGCCCACATCCGCGACGGTCTGATGGTCGCTGTGGACTGCGCACACGGCAGCGTCCAGCGCCTGCAGGCCTGATCTCGGGAGGCGTGACATGGAGCGCATTGCAAGTTTCTGTGTAGACCACACCAGGCTCGACCGCGGTATGTACCTGAGCCGTCAGGACGGCGATGTTCTGACCTGGGACATCCGGATGAAGAAGCCGAACCAGGGCGATTATCTCTCCACCGGTTCAGCCCACACGCTGGAGCACCTCTTCGCCACCTACGCCCGCAACAGCGAGTATAAGGACGGCGTCATCTACGTCGGCCCCATGGGCTGCCGCACCGGCTTTTACCTGCTGACCCGGGGCCTGACCCCCGCCGAGGCGCTGAGCCTGACGGTGGAGTCCTTCCGCTTCATGGCTGCGTTCGAGGGCGATGTCCCCGGCGCAAGCGAGGTGGAGTGCGGCAACTACCGCGACATGGACCTGCCCGCCGCAAAGGCTGAGGCCGCTGCCATGCTGCCCGTGCTCGAGGCACTGACCGCTGACAAGCTGCACTACTAAGCTATCACACACAAAGAGGCTGTTGCACTGCAACAGCCTCTTTTCATTTATACTTCCCCGATGACCGGGAGCAGGTCTTCGAGCTTATTGAAATAATTGACGATGGTGACCACATTGTTGACGATGGAGCTGCCCGCCGAGAAGATACGGGCCACATAGTTCAGCACCCGGCCAATGTCCTGAAAGGTCTGCCATGCTGTGGTCTCGCCGCCGCAGAGCAGCACCATTTCGTCGTCCCCGATGGATGTATACTGGGCGGGCATCTGCATCTGATAATTCCTCATAGTATCCTTTCCTTTCCGCTGGTGAGAAGTTTTTTCTTCCTCGTTCAGAGTCAGCGCCCTCGGGGCCTGTCCTCTATTCCATCCTACCAGATACGAAAGGCAAAGGATGTCAGAGTGTGGGAAGACAGCAAAAAACACAAGGGCCCGGGGTGTTTCCACTCCGGGCCCTTGTGCCATTTTTATTTCGAGGAATAGATAATATCGTTTTATTGCTGGGCTTGTGTCAGCTCAGGTGCGATCAGACAGTCTCATTAGAAGCAACAGCCTTGCAGGTGACCACGACCATGACGTAATCGACCTTGTCCTTGCCCTCGCCCTTGCTGAAGGTCTCGGTGCCGATCTCGTACTTGTCGCCAGCCATGGCCTTGTAGGTTTTGGTCTCTTCCTTGTCGTCTTTCTTGGTAGTGACCTCGAAGTTGTCAACAGCGTTCAGGGCATTGTCAATGCTCTTCACCTTGTCAAAGATCTTCTTAGCCTGATCAGCATTCTTCAGGTTCTTGGTGTCAAAGCGCAGGACCCAGACGTACTTGTCCTTGGTCTCGCTGAGCTTCAGAGCCTCGGTAATGGCGGCCTTCTCAGTCTTCTTGGCAGGAGTCTGAGTCTCGCTATTATCAACAACAACAGCATCACTGCCGCCAAAGTCAACGTCATCCTTCTGAACAGCCTTGGCAGCCTTCTTGGCCAGGTCCTCAGCGTCGTTGGTTGCAGAAACGGTAGCCTTGGTGTTGACGCTCTTCAGCATACCCTCCAGCTGATCTGCGATCTGACGGTTCTTGATGTCAGCGCAGCCGGTCAGCATGGACACAGCCATGACACCGGTGAGAACGACGGCCAGCAGTTTTTTCATTTTCATGATTTTTGCCTCCATAAATAAAGATAAATTATACAGGCAGGCTAGCATTTTTTCGACTGTCGGCCTGTGGGCCAATTATACCCCCCCCCTACCGGTCTGTCAATAGATTTTTTGCACTTTCGTCACATTTACAAAATACAGTCCCATCAACCGTGCATTTTCCACAAAATAACAGGATTTGAGGGGCTGAAAGCAAAAAAATACAGCCCCGGGGCCGCTTTTGGGGCGGCAGCCCGGGGCTGCAGGTGCAGTATTTTTTTCAGTCTCCCGCCGGGGGCAGGGGGCTTTACTGGTACAGGGGGAACGCTCTGGTCAGGGCCAGCACCCGGGCGGAGATGTCGTCCTTCTTCTCGTCGTAGTGCCAGATGCAGTCGGCGATGCAGTCCGCAATGACCTTCATCTCGGCCTCGCCCATACCACGGGTGGTGACAGCCGGAGTCCCCAGACGGACGCCGGAAGTCACGAAGGGGCTGCGGGTCTCGCCGGGGACGGTGTTCTTGTTGGCGGTGATGTGGACGCTGTCGAGGCGGGCTTCCAGCTCCTTGCCGGTGCATTCCTCGTCCCGCAGGTCGAGGAGCATCAGGTGGTTGTCGGTGCCGCCGGACACCAGCTTGACGCCGCGGGCCTGCAGTTCAGCGGCCATGGCCTGTGCGTTTTCCACGATCCTGCGGGCGTAGTCCTTGAACTCGGGCTTGAGTGCCTCGCCAAAGCAGACGGCCTTGGCCGCGATGACGTGCTCCAGCGGGCCGCCCTGAGTGCCGGGGAAGACAGCGGAGTTGATGCGCTTGGCCAGCACGGCATTGTTGGTCAGGATGAGGCCGCCGCGGGGGCCGCGCAGGGTCTTGTGGGTGGTGGTGGTCACGACGTCGGCATAAGGCACCGGACTCTGGTGCATCCCGCCGGCCACGAGGCCCGCGATGTGGGCCATATCCACCATCAGGAATGCACCGTAACCGTGGGCGATCTCAGCGATCTTCTCAAAGTCGATGGCACGGGGGTAAGCGGATGCACCGGCCACGATCAGCTTGGGGCGCACCTTCTTGACCTGCTTTTCCAGCTCGGCATAGTCGATGCGGCCATCTTCGCCGACGCCGTAGGAGACAAAGTGGTAGTTCTTGCCGGACATATTCACCGGAGAGCCGTGGGTCAGATGACCGCCCTGAGACAGGTCCATGCCCATAACGGTATCGCCCAGATCGAGCAGGGCGAAGTAGACGGCCAGATTGGCCTGTGCGCCGGAGTGGGGCTGGACGTTGGCGTACTTTGCGCCGAACAGCTTGCAGGCGCGCTGGATGGCGATGTTCTCCACCTCATCCACATAGGCACAGCCGCCGTAGTAGCGCTTGCCGGGCAGGCCCTCGGCGTACTTGTTGGTGAGGATGCTGCCCATGGCGGCCATGACGGCGGGCGAGACGATGTTCTCGCTGGCGATGAGCTCGATATTTTCCCGCTGGCGGGTCAGCTCACGGTCCATGGCCGCAGCCAGCTCCGGGTCGGCCTTTTCCACGAGGCCGATGGTATCCATCATATCGTTGTACATACGATTTACCCCTCTCTCTCTGATGCAAAAAATCAGTTTGCACGGGCGTCCGCTCATTCCGGCCCCGCCTGTTTCCATGATACCAGACATCGTGGATTTCTTCAACAGCATTTCGCACAAACCGATACAGTTTGATTCGTTTCTTTTCGGTTGGATGAAGATATTTCACCCATCCTGCCAAAGCCTTGCTTTTTCTGCGCCCAGCGCTTATTATTATAACAAAAATCCGTTCCGGTTTTTGTGCAGATTTGCCCACCGGGTGCAGAAAGGAGCCCATTGCCATGACCATCACGGAGCAAAAAGCCGCACAGCGCAAAGCGGGCATTGCGGCCCGCCGGGCGTTGTCGGACACCGAGCGCACCCGTTCCAACGCCGCTCTCTGCGCCCGCATCATGGCTCTGGACTGCTTCAAAAAGGCAGAAAACATCCTGCTCTACGCGGCCTTCGGCGGCGAAGCCGACCTCTCGGCGCTGGCTGTGGAAGCGGCCCGGCAGGGCAAAACGCTGGCCTACCCCGTCTGCGGCGAGGGCTTTTCGCTGACAGCCGCTGTGCCGGGGCCGGACGGCTGGGAAGTGGGGCTCTACGGCATCCGCACGCCCATTTTGAGCCGGTCAGAGGTTTTACGGCCAGTCCAGCTCGACCTCGTGCTGGTCCCCTGCACGGCTTTTGATGCAGTCTGCCGCCGGGTGGGGATGGGGAAAGGCTACTACGACCGCTACCTCCCCCGCTGAACCCGGGCTGTGAAACTGGGCGTGGCCTTTGAGGCCCAGCGGGTGGACGCGGCGGCAGTGGACGCCCATGACGAAAAACTGGACGGATTCGTGACAGAGGGAGGACTTTACTTTGGATTTGACACAACTGAGCTGTGAGGACTTTCTGAGCCGGCTTGCCAGCAAAGCCCCCGCCCCGGGCGGCGGCGGCGCGGCGGCCCTCGTGGGCGCGGCAGGCGTGGCGCTGGGCAATATGGTGGGGAATCTCACCACCGGCAAAAAGAAATATGCCGCTGTGGAAGAAGAGATTTTGGTGCTGAATGCCCGTGCTGAAGCCCTGCGCAACCGGCTGGAAGCCCTCGTGCAGGCGGACGCCGACGCATTCACGCCTCTGGCGGCGGCCTACGGCCTGCCCAGAGAGACGCCCGAACAGCAGGCCCGCAAGGCCGCTGTGCTGGCCGAGGCGTTGGATGGGGCCTGCGCCGTGCCGCTGGACATCATGGACGCCTGCTGTGAGGGCATCCGTCTTGCGACTGATTACGCCGAAAAGGGCAGCGTGCTGGCTGTCTCAGACGCAGGCTGTGCGGCGCTGTTCTGCAAGGCCGCACTTCAGGCGTCGGCGCTGAATGTCGCCATCAACACAAAGCTCATGACCGACCGCACCCATGCCGCCGCGCTGGACGAAAAAGTGGCCCGGATGCTGGCGGAATATCTGCCGCTGGCCGACGAAGTCTACCAGTCCGTGGCAAGCCGCCTGCGGGCCTGATGCAGAGAAAGGGAACGTATATGTCTACCATTTTGAAGGGCGCGCCCGTCGTGGCCGCCATGAACGAAGCAAATGCCGCCCGCTGTGCCGCACTGCGGGAAAAGGGCGTTGTCCCCACGCTGGCCGTCGTCCGGGTGGGCGAACGCCCCGATGACCTCTCCTACGAGAAAGGCGTCATGGCCCGCTGTGCGAAAGTGGGCGTCGAGGTGAAGCAGTTCCTTCTGCCCGCCGACGCTGCGCAGGAAGAGCTGCTGCGCGTCATTGCCGACATCAACGCAGATGCCGCCATCCACGGCTGTCTGCTCTTCCGCCCCCTGCCCAAACAGTTTGATGACAGGACCATCCGCGCCGCACTCTCGCCCGAAAAGGACATTGACGGCATCACCGACGGCTCGCTGGCCGGCGTCTTCACCAACACTGCCGTCGGCTACCCGCCCTGCACGGCGCAGGCCTGTCTTGAAATTTTGAAATTCTACAACATTCCCCTCTCCGGCAGGCGGGCCGTCGTCGTGGGCCGCAGCCTCGTGGTGGGCAAGCCCGCAGCCATGATGCTGGACCGCGAGAACGCCACCGTGACCATCTGCAATTCCCGCACGCAGAACCTGCCCGCCATCTGCAAGGAAGCGGATGTGGTAGTAGTGGCCATGGGCAAGATGGGTGCCGTGGGTGCCGACTGCCTGCGTGAGGGCCAGATCGTGGTAGACGTGGGCATCCATGTGAACGAGGAAGGCAAACTCTGCGGTGACGTCCGCTTTGGCGAGGCAGAGCCGGTGGTGGAGGCCATCACCCCCGTCCCCGGCGGCGTGGGTACTGTGACCACCTCCGTGCTGGTGAGCCATGTGGTGGAGGCGGCAGAAAAG
>OHGI01000587.1_pt1 | contig 13546 bp, 18 predicted proteins | sample 1567781 | NCBI WGS metagenome assembly OHGI01 (sample SAMEA3879526, study PRJEB24766) | human gut metagenome | biome: human-associated habitat; feature: feces | place: USA | collected 1985/1987
ATAAGTATGTATATAGTTATTTAATTATGTACATATATATGTATGTATATTGTAATAATGAACATAGTAACTAAATTGCTTTTTTGTTACTATGTACTTTGTTATAATGTATATGATTAATCCAGATTAATAAATCAATACTTTTTCCCCATTTGTTTTCATACTTGGATATTATTGTATATATTTGCTGATGCAAGGTATGTTTTTGTAGGTACAAAAAACCTTGCGACAGCCGAGCTGTCGGTTGATGTTCGTTACACTCACATACGCTGTATATATGAAAGAGAATCGAAATATAAGCATAAAGATCCGCTTGACGGAAGCAGAAAAAGAACAGCTTCTTCAGCGTTCAAAGGAAGAGGGAAAGTCCCTTTCTTCCTTTATCAGAGAGTCAGCCTTGAAAGGCAGAAGCATATCGAAAACTGATGTGCAAATGATATATGAACTCCGTAAAATCGGAGCCAATATTAATCAACTTGCCAAACATATCAATACGCTTCCGTCTGATAAAAATATATTGTATTCATTGAGTCGGATTAATCAGTACCTTTCAGATGTGGAAACCATTAACCGGAAACTATTATGATAGCCGAGATACAGCCCTCTTTTTCATCCCACCTTTCCATGAGCCGGAAAATCGAATACCAGCTTTCCAAGGTCAAGGAAGGAAACGGAAAAGTGCTTTGCACCTCCATCGGTGACGAACTGGCCGCCATGCCAGCCTACATGAAACTTATCTCCCAGTTGAATGACCGGGTGAAACTACCTTATGCGGAATTTATTCTGAGCCTTTATCCGGGTGAAAACCTTTCCGATGAACGGTGGCTTTCCCTTACGGAAGAATACATCGAGAGGATGGGGTACGGTAAATCCTGTTATGCCGTTGTTCTGAATACAGATAAGGCACACAGTCATGTGCATGTGTTATTGACCACTATTGATGAAGAAGGCAAGAGCATCCCGTCAGGGAATAATTACAGCCGTTCCGAAAAGATTTCAAGGGAGTTGGAGCAGAAATACGGCCTGTTACTTTTGGAAAGGGAAGGAGGCAAGAAAACCACATTGGGGGAGTCACAATACCGTAGCTATTATTTTGACACTGCTTTGAAAAAAGCCATGCGTAGTTATAATTACAAGGATAAGTTATCGGTTGTTTTGGAGCGGTCCGATACATACCGGTCTTTGGATAAGCCCTTGCAGGAAATAAAACTGGCCAATGAAGAATGGCGTGTTCTGTTGGGTGATGAAAGTTATGACAACCTTTTCGTATTGCTGGAAAAAGGAAGTTTCTTCAAACCCTTGTTTAAAGATGAACTGTTGCAACAGCTTGACCGTATTTATGCTTTTTCCGAAAGTACGTCTGATTTCAGGAGGAACCTGGAACAAGAAGGATTGTATATGCGCTTGGTTACAAAGAAAGACAAATCTTATTATGTCTATGGTATCAGGAATTCTGGATTTTACCTGAAGGATACTTCGCTTCCACAGAAATTCCGCTTTGGTAATATTCGTTTTGATGGTCGTGGTATGACTGCCGATGAGCAGAAGCATTATCTCTATGACCATGTGTTTAAGGCATTAAACGCTTCTTCTGGCTATGAGGATTTTAAGAAAAGGTTGGCGGAAGAATCGATCCGTGTGACGGAACATGTAAACAGCAAAGGCGCATACGGGATTTCTTTTTATATGGAAAACGTGGAAAATGCTCATGTCTTTAAAGGTGCGGATCTTTCTCGTAAGCTCACTTATCTGAATATCCAAAGGCATTTCGATGGTGTGGCTGTCGGTCTTTCACCGCATATAGATAGGGTAGGGGAGTTCAGCGAACGGGTGGATCGTGAGGCTTTCTATATGCAGGTTGGAGGTGTTACATCCATTCCGGAGCTTGACATCACTGATAGCGGCAAGAAGTCACATGAGGATGATTTCATGCCGTCCAAAAAGAAACGGAAGAGAAAGAGTGGTCCCGATTTCTCTTTATGATGAATATTAATTTAATACATTTTCTTTATGAATTATCAGACTGTTTTACAGAATTATCATCCCACCGAACAGGGGGATTTCATGTTGAAATATGAGATTGATGGCAAGGGATATGTTATTTACTCACCAGAAAAAGGTTCGTTCTCTTGTATCGAATTGCATGGCTTTTCCGAGCTTACTCCTTGGCAATTGGCATTTGTTCTTTCGTTGGATATGCAGCAGATGAAAGAACAGGATGAGTTTTCTCTCTCCGTATGTTGCAAGCGGGAAAAGCTCTTGTCTTATCTCTTTGATGTGGAGGAAAGCGAAGCTGCATTGAAGACAAAGCATGTGTCTGGGTGGCAAGGCTATCTGATGATGGATATACACAAACCTGATAAGGTGCGGAACGTGTTCCAGTTTCATCCGGAAACGAAAGAATCCCGTTGGGTTTTTGATAACCGTTTATGTGTTGCTTTCCTACGGGAGAAAGAGAAAGGAAAGCTTATCCATCTCTGTTGGAGTCCTTCTGTCTTTGCTGCCATCGACAGGGGAGGAGAGCGTACTGCACCGGCTTATCTGTTGGCTTCTGATGCTGTCTTGTTACATGGATATGCCATGAAAAAGATTGCGGAGTGTTTTGCCGGTACACCGGCTGAAGAACGTGTTATCGGTATCCATGTGGGGGATAATGTCTATGAAGCCTTGTCTTTTGTGTGCTATTACGCCCGTAACGTGCAGGATGAATATGTGGTTATCCCTGAGAGAAAAGATGGAATGGTGATTCTTGAAACCCCGAAATGGAATCCGATACGCCAGGCCAACTTTGTGGCTTCACTGAACAAGATGGCTGTTGACCAGGCGAAGAAACGCTATCCGGAAATGGAGGTTCCGAATGAACGGCCATTTACCTGTCTCTCTTTTGCTCGGAAATCTTTTGTTTATTTCCCGGATCTGAAGGTGTATCAGGAGGTATTCTTGAAGCTGTATTTGGGTTTGGTGAGGTTACAAGATGTGCATTTGTTATAAAAAGAGTTATATACTGCTTTTTTAAAGTAAAAAGTTGATACAATTATTTTGGTTAGTTGTTAAAATAAGTCCATTTTTATTTATTTTCCACCATTTGACCTACTATACGCAAATCACTGTACTATAGTGTATTTTGGCAAATTTTCTCTCCAAATAATTTGCATCGTTGCGCACCTGAACCGGAACTCGTCCGGATGTCCGAAGACATCAGGGAGCGTGACGATGCGATTGCCGAGGTTGTGCCAACGTTTTGACACAACCTCCTTTGTTAGAGTTCTTTTATTATTTGCATTGGAAGATTAGTATATTCCGCTATTTTTTCTAAAGCTACATTGTCTTTTTTCATTTTTGATGCAATTTTGATAGTAGAATATCCATAAGAAGGAGTCTGGAATAGTATGTTTGCAAGATATTTGATTGCTTTTATCATTCTTTCCCTGTCTTGTTCATTGTTTAAATTGATTCCGCTAAATTCCGACAATTCACAATGAAGAATCATATAGTAAATACCTCCTATAATTAAGGCTGATATGGCAACAATATCTATTTCCGTTTCAGCAAATGCATCTGCAAATTTCTTGCATAATGGAAGCGTATGCAATTCTCTTAACTTAGCGGTTCTAATGCTGTTTTTGTCTTTTGTTGCAATTTCCCATCTTAATAGCTCCTGCATAATCTTGTTGTTCCATAAGGAATTTAGAAGATTGCATAAGACATTTTCATATTGAATATTGATATTGCTGTCTAGGCTGGATTCTTTAATAATATCACTGAACCAATAATCGAAAATCTTTACATACTCACTAATAAAGGCATCAAGATCTTTATATCGTTTATAGAATTGAATTGGCTCTATTTCAGCCTTTTGCATTATTCCGGTTGCTGTGAGATTACCGAATCCACCCTCTCTTATTAAAACGGTAGCCGCATCAAGAATGGCTTCTTCTATATCTTTACTATTCCTTCTTTTCCTCCTTTGTTCCATGTTTATTTAATAGGTATAATTTTGTTTATTTCCTCCAGAGCATTAACAAGGGAATCAAGATGTTCTTTCTCATGAGTAGAAAGAACGCTTACTCTTAGTCTTGCTTCCTTAGTTCGCACGGCAGGATATACAATTGCGATGGTAAATATACCTCTTTCTTGTAACATTTTCGCAATTTGATAAACTTTTTTATTATCCCTTACCATTATAGGAAAAATGGGACTGACTGATTTACCTATATCGAAGCCTCTTTTCGTCAGTTCTTTTCTGAGATAGTTGGTGTTATTCCATAATTTTTGTCTGATTTCAGGCTTTGTTTTTATTAACTCCAGTGCTTTCAATACGGAGGCAGTTACTTGTGGAGTAAGAGCCGCAGAGAATACATTACTGTCTGCATAAAAACGGAGATATTGTATGAGTTTTTTTGAAGCTGCGACAAATCCTCCAACACCCCCAAAAGATTTGCTGAATGTGCCAGTTATAATATCAACTTGTTCTAAGCAGTTAAAATGCTCGACTGTTCCTTTTCCGTTTTCTCCCATGACTCCTATTCCGTGTGCATCATCTACCATCAACATTGCATCATATGTTTTACATAAGGCAATGATTTCCGGTAGCATTGAAAGATCACCGTCTTGCGAATATACTCCCGTCAATAATAACTAATTTCGTTTGATATTTGTCCCTTACTTCTTTTAATGTTTTTTCAAGATATTCCAAATCATTATGCCCTATTCGTTTGATATTGGTTTCGTGTAATCCGGCTAATGTACTTGTATGTATGAACGGATCTGTAAGTGCTATGTCGTTTTTTCCTAATAATGCTCTTAATACTCCTGCATTTGCACCAAACCCAGATGAGAATAATAATGCATCTTCCTGTCCTACGAAATTTGCAATTTCTTCTTCCAGTTGTTTATGGATATCCAAATACCCTCCAATTACTTGTGCGGCACAGGCTCCTGTTCCATATTTTTTTAGGGCTTCAATTCCTGACTGTATGGTTTCTTCTCTTTGCGACATACCTAAATAGTCATTGGCTATGAAACTTACGATAGGTTTATCGTATCCTTCAATGTTCATGGTGGCTCCAATACCTGTGTGCGATGCAATCCAATAACTTTTGCATCCAAAGTCGTTAAGCTGGTTAATATACATTTGAAAGTCTTCAGCTCTTTCAATAGCGCTTTTCTCATAAGATAGTTCAAAGTCTTTCAGTGAGTAAATTTTCTTTTCCATAGTTTAATATAATATATATTGTATTGCAAAGATACAATTTATATGTTAAAAATAGGTTTTTAGCATATAAATATTGCTTTTTATTTGGGTGTATACAATGTCTATTGTATATTTGCGGTGGGTTATAAATTAAATATTAACAATGAATAGTTGGTTTTTTAATCATAAAATGATTAGTATATATTTCTTGTTTCTATTATTATTTTCATCTTGTAAAAGTGAGTTTGAAAAAGAATATAGTTTATTAAAAGGTAGCCATATAGCTTTTCCTAATACATTATCTATGACTTTTGAAGGGAAAGATACTATTGTAAACGAGCTTTTTAATAGTCAATATAAATTGGTTGTTTATAAAGATTCGATGTCATGTACCCCATGTTATATAGAAACTTTATCAAAGTGGAACCGAATTTTAAATAAATACAATAAAGATGTATTGGCTATTTTTTTCATATTATCACCATCAGAAGAAGAAGAAGAGGATTTTAGATTATTATTAAGATATAGTGATTTCAAATATCCTGTTTTAATAGATAATGAACAGATGTTTCTAAAATTGAATAAGCAAATACCTAATAATAAGAAACTTCATACATTTCTTTTAAATTCGAATAATGATGTCATATTTATAGGAAATCCTTTAGAAAACGGGAGGATAGAAGATTTATTTGAGAAACAAATTCAATGATTAATTATATGTTTAACTAAAAAGATTTTTTATGAAAAAAGTTGTAGTTTTTTGTTCGATGCTATTATTATTTGCATCAAGTATGTGCCTTTCGTCTTGTAGTAATGATGAAAATTTGGAGGTTTTGAAAGAAAATCAGAAAGAACAAATTACAGGACTTACTCAATCATCTAAAACTTTTAAGAATAATCTGATAGATGTTTTGGGAAATCAGCAAACAAGAAGTAGGATTCAATTATCTTCTGAACAATTAGAATCATTGTATTCTACTTCAAAGGATGTTCTTGTAGAATTTGGTTTCAGTACCGAAGAATTAGCTTCGTATTCTGATAATCATCAGGCAGTGATTCTTATGGCGTCTGTTATTGTTGGTATGTATGAAAGCAATCCAACAATGCCTCTTTCTGATGATAATGATCCTACTTGTTGGAGTAAAGAAAAAGCATTTGAATGTTTTAAAACAACTTTGGAAAATTGGTTAGCCCTTCCAATTATAGAGGAAATTTTTAATGTAACAAATGCTTATCGTTGTTTAACAAAGAAAATTTTGAAAGAAGCATTAGAACAAGGTGCTAAAAAAATTCCCGGTGTTTCTATTGTTTCTATAATTTATGACTATTCAAGATGTATGGGATGGTTTTAATAAATGGAAATATAGGCTGTTTCAAAATAGAATGGCAAAAGTAAGAATATTATAGATTGAAACTTAGGAATAAAAAATCTCCTGCTTTAGCCCTTATTTATTTCAATTATTGTAGGACTAAAAAACAGGAGATTTTTATGTTGTAATTTATAGGTTACTAAGTAGACCTTTATTTTGAGATAGCCTCTTTTATTTTAAAAGAATGACTGTAAATATAAAATTTGTGATTTATGCTCTAATAATAATATTGGGAACATTAGGGTTGCTTGATGATGATAACTTGAGTGGGGAAAATATTTTTTATTCATTATTAAAATGGGTTTCTTTTATATTGTTTTTTATGATTTTAATAAACTATAAATATATTTGGAAATATGCCAGTATTTTAAAAGTAAATATATTCATTTGTATATTTTTCTTGCTATCATGTTTCTTTTATGTATTGTCGTTTGTTGGAAAATTATGTAACCTTATTTAGATAAAGAAGGAAGTTTTTCTTCCTTCTTTATCAAGAACATAGCAACCTTTATTTAAAGGTCCTATTTGAAAGCAAGTATAAAGATTCCTTTTATTTTGTATATATAGTTATATTGCTATTTTTAGTCGATGACTACATTAGCAGAAGACTTTTTATGGTTGTTCGTATTTATTTAGGTAATTCAAAGCCGCTTCTTGAATGACATCTTTAAGGGTTACCCCTTTGCGTATTGCCAGCGTTTTCAGGCGTGTGTGAATACTCTGATTTATCACAAAGTTGCAGTGTACCGCCTTTTCCTTTTTAGGCTGTCCCGGTTCCTGAAACGGTGCGGTCGGTTGTATCAGGCTGTCAAGACCGCCTGTCATCCCGGCCGCTATGCTGTTTTTCAAATCTTTCTTATTTGCCATAGTTTAGTTCATCTTTTCCGTTAGTAACTCGTTGCAGACCTTCTCGTAATCTTCCACTCCGGCTGATTTAGGTGCATAGTGGAATATGTCTTGTCCTTGTGTCGGCGCTTCGGCAAGCGCAATGGCGTTGCGTATGTGTGTGTTGAATACCTTTCCCTGAAAGGTTTCCTGCACCAGTTCCGATACGCTCTTGTTCGGGTTCTTTCTTCCGTCATACTGAGTTATCAGTACTCCGGCAATTTTCAGATCAGTGTTAAGACGCTGCTGTACCTTGCTTACGATCTGCATCAGCTTAGCCATACCTCGCATGGTGAGATATGGCGCCTGTACCGGGATGATTAGCTGATCCGAAGCGGTCAGCGCATTTAAGGTCAGCAATGACAATGACGGGGGCAGTCTATCAGGATATAGTCGTACTTTTCCTTGCTCTCTTTGATAAGGTGCGCAAGGAGAAGTTCACGCCCTGCCTCGTTTATCAGTTCCGTTTCGACCGCTAACAAGTCCAGACACGAAGGCACTACACTCATACCGTCCTTGTGCTGGTATATCGGCAGTGGATATTCGCCTTTCATCGCTCCGTAAATCGTTTGGGGCAGTTCGGCCGACAAGCCCAGCGATTCGGTCAGGTTTGCCTGTCCGTCAAGGTCGATTAACAGCACCTTGTAACCTTTCTGCTGCAAAGCCGTCCCCCAAGTTAATGGTGGTCGTGGTCTTGCCTACACCGCCCTTGTGGTCAGAATACATAAAACAATTGCTTTCCTCATAAATACTTGTATTTTAATTTCCTGATGTTTCTTTCTGCAAAAAGAATGATAAATACTAAAAGTAGTATGTACTAATATACTAATCTTAGTGCTTCGTTTTTGAATCGGATAGAATATTATGATAATTCTCCCCCTTGTCTTTTGCAGTAAGCGGTTAAATCATCGACTGCATCTTCAATAGAAAACAGGTGTCCTACTTCATATCCCTTGTCGAGAAAGTCAATTCCTTTCCAACTTCTGAGATAATTGAATGATTCTGGCAACATGAGTTTGGGTTTCTTAGCAAACTCGGATATACAAATCACGATGTATTCTATCTTGTCTTTAATATCTTTTTCCATAAATTTTTTGATACTCCATTCTTTCATTGCCAAATGTAGTATTTACTACCGTAAGTATTTTAGTCTTTTTCCTGATTGAAATATTCTTCTGCGGCTGCCTTTAAATCCATACTGATAAGTTCCCACGCATAGCCCCTGTAACAGTCTATCCCTTCAGGGCATTCTTTGACATCAAAGATTCTTTCAAATCCGGCTTTTATATCGTTTTTCGTAAAGCTCCATTCATCACGCATCATCGCCCATTCTATCATTTCTTTCAGGCTGTACGTGTTGTTGAGTTCGTAAATGTCCCAAAAGTCTTTTTGTCTGGGTTCCTCCTGAGTGATTGCCTTGATTTTCATTGCCGCAATCTCTCTTATGTCCGCAAGCCTGATGCCGTCCGTTTGTTTTACGGGGAAGATAAAGTTTTCCGTATAGAAGAAGTCAGCTTTGATGCAATCTGCCGGAGATTCACCGATGCGGACAGAATAACCCAAAGCAGGCTGGTCTAAGCTGTCTAAGTTTTCTGAATATGGGAAGTTTTCTTGCAAGAAAACTTTCATGGCGGTGGTATTCATGCTTCCGTAGTCTATGGCTGTAAACAAATCTATATCTATGGAGCGTCTGTGTCCTAATTGTAGGCTTAGACACGTTCCACCAACCAAGTTGAAGTCTTTGAATATATCAGATTGCATAATCGTTTTCAGGCAACGGATTAACCGGGGCGATACGGTTTCATTATGAAGTTTCATTGTACAAATTCTTTAAAATTTCTTTCTCTTGTTTCTTTTTTCCATTTACTGTGTGTTCCCTGTAATACAGCCTGTATTGTTTCTTTGCCGTAAAACCTTATGCCTTCTCCTATTTCCTGACTGTTTCCATATTCAAATATGCGCTGAATGACCCATTCCTTGTTTTTAATCCAGTTGATTTTTTCTATTTTCGTGTCCCAAAATAATGCCATGCTGAATTTTGACAAGTCCGGGTGTCTTGTCTGTTCTTTTTCTGTCAGGTAGGCATAGACTTCATAATTGGCTTGTATCTTGTAGAAATAGCCTTCAATACTTATTCCCAATGCTTTTTCTATGGCGATGGATTGCTGAATCGTGAAATCCCTTGTGCCTTTGATTAGCTCACTGATTCTTTGCGGATAGACACCTGCCTTGATGGATAGTTGCTTTTGGGTTATTTTTGCCTTTCTCAAAATATGCTCCAGAACTTTTCCTGCTGGTGTCTTTTCTGATTTGATATATTCCTCATACATGCCTGCTGTATTTTATATGTTCAAGTACAAAAATACATTTGTTTTTGCAAATAACCAAATTTGGTTATCGCCTTTGCAGACCTCCTTCAGTCTTTTCAGAAATATCTTTCAAAAAGATTATCTTTCTGAAAGATATTTCGATGTATCGTTTTTGATGTCTGTTGTACTATAAAAACAGCTTGCTGTGGCTCGATTTGATAAAACTGCTGTCGGTTGTTTTGACAAATCGGGGTATTAGGCTCCCCTTTCCTCGAAAGGTGCGGCAGTCTTTATGTCTTTTCGTATGATGTACCGATTTTTTTTCTTTGATTTTTTCAGTATATTTGTAATACAAACCAATGGGATGGTCATAAACGAAAAAAAACGTTCTTGATGAACGGGTATATCCTTGACTTGGTTACGTGTTTTGATAACAGAGGCTTTACCAAGCATTACGATACAAAGGTACGGCAGGGAAATCGGTCACTCACCCGATAGAGACGGTATTTGAGGTGGCGATCTATAAATTGGGGCTGGAGAACTTGTATTATCCGGTAGCCGGTGAAGATGGCCGTACATCTTATAACTTCGTGCAGATCTTGAAACGATTTGATATTGTTACCGACTTCGAGACAAAGAAATCGACGAAAAGGCTGTATTCGGCGATGATAAGCCCGGAGATTAAAGACTTCATGTTTTCGCTCTATAACCTCTTGGAACTTCAGGATTATCGAAACTTACCCAGCCGTTATCGTTATTTTTACTTGGAGCTATCCAAGATGATTTACCTGATCAAGTATAAGGTCAAGAATAACGAAACTCCTTTCTATGTGCTGACAGTCGATCAGTTGGCTAAGAGGTTGGGGATAGAAATAGCTGAACCCAAATATCGGAAAAAGAAAATCGTCTCGATACTTACGAAAATGAACGGCTACCTGAAATATACCAATTTCAACTTTTCCTTTATCAAAGGTGAGCATGATAGATAGGCTTATACCGTTTTGTTCTCGTTTCCCCAAGATACGTTGTGTTATTTCGATGAAGGACATTATAAGAGTCTGCTTAGGTTATATGTGGAGCTAGTTTATCCTGAGATAGAGTTGGAATCTAGAGGAAAGAAAGTGAAAGAACTGGAGAATGATAAGGAACTGTATGGCGAATTCTTTCAGTGGAAAATATCGAGAAGAAAAAGCAGTTATATATAAATGATTTTGTGGCTGTTTTCGGCAGGTTTCCCGAAGGGTGGACACCAAAGAGGCAGCAGGAAGTTCCTGAATTGGAAAAATTCATTTCTTCAAAGATTGGTGCTGATAGAAAGTCCTCAACTGTGTAAAATCGTCCACTTTTTACGTTTTTTTGCTGTCTTAGTTGTGTAAAAGTGTCCCGTCTTCTGATTCCAGATGTATGTAGGTATCCGCATTGCCCTTTTTAGTTGTGTATAGATGTCCTGTTCTTTGCTTTTGGCTGTATGTAACCATCCCTGCTTCCTGCTCCAGTTATTGATAGGTGTGTGAAAGTATCCACTCTTTTCAAGAAAGGAGTAATAGGGAGGTAAGTCAGTACATGATTGTTATATGGCCGAATAAAGAAACGGGATTTTCTAAAAAAGCCTGATAGCTGTATAAAATGATCCACCATATTACATAAATACACCTAAATCCCTAATTTATATTCCCCAGAAAACTACAAAGAAATGACCGGGAAAATGAATTTTCCCTTCACACGCTCTATACTTACTTCCGGAAAATATTTTCCGGAAGTAAGTATAGAATTTTAGGTTTTTAATATGTCTGGAAGGGTGTCTTGTTCTTTTATGCCAAACTTATTTTTTTAGGGCGTTCCCTTTCGGTCGGGCTATCCGTTGCAAGTCCTCGTTACCCTTCGGGCTTTTCCCTGCTATCCCTAACGCTTTATGCTCCGGCTATGCCGGAAGAGAGGTATGATGATTTTTTCCTGAACTGATAGGAACATTGCGAAGGTAGGCGGGGGCGGAACGTCCGATATTGAAAAGCCAAATCTCCAGCCTTCCCTTTGGGAAGGTAGTATTTACCAGTTCAATCCCGTCCTTATATCCGTCTTTCCCGCTTTCTCTTCAATGCATTGTTCCCAATCAGTTGAGGAAAAATTTATGGTTGGGGCGACAAGCGATGTTTGCGAGTATTAATCTTTTAATTTTTGGCAGTATGAAAACGAAGAGAACCGTATTTGAAGTGAATGACGTTTATCGGGTGATGGAAAACAGCGAGTTGATTTATACTTTGACGAACAGTGAGAAACTGAAACGTGAAGAGTATAAGTATGAACAGATGGAAATGGACGGGCTGTATCTGTCGGATGTATTGGAAACGCTGACACCCAACCGTAAAAAAGTAGCTTATGCAGCGATTGAACTGTATAAACGGTTGAAAGAAGGACAAATAGAAAGACCTGCTCTTTTAGATAGTAATAATGTTTATAAGGTGATGTATCCTGTTTTGTGCGATATTTCCACTGAAGAAGTGTGGGTGTTATTGTTGAACAGTTCTTCCAAGCTTATCCGTAAAGTCCGTATCTCATGCGGTGGGCTAAATACTGCTCTTGTAGATGTACGTGTTGCCATGAGGCAGGCATTGTATTATAACGCCGTATCTTTTATCATGGTGCATAACCACCCGTCAGGAGCACGCAAGCCCAGCAGTGCGGATGACCGCTTGACGGAAGCGGTGAAAAAAGCCGCTGAAACATTGGATATCCGTTTGGTTGACCATGTGATTGTGGCAGGCAATAACTATTATAGCTATGCGGACGAGGGCAAATTGTAAAAGAGGCAAAAGGTGGACGGGAGAAATCCCGTCTGCCCGGCATTTCTGCTTTGGAGTTCTTTTTTGGCAGTCACCCCAAAAAAGAACCAAAAAAATGCTTTCCTGGCTATCGGGTACGATAGTCTGCAATAAGCTGAATAGAGGCCTTTCGGAATATACGTTTTCTATTCACTTTTGTTTTCGGATTTTAGCGCAATGCCATTTCTTCGTAACAAACGATATACCGTTCCGCTGCTACCTATATTTAATATTTTCTGTATCTCTCTGACTGGTGTTCCTGATTCGTAGAGCTGGATGCAGCTTTTCTGTTTGGCGATGTTGTTTTTGTTGATAAGCGTTTTCCTGCCGAATTTGACGCCTTTTTCCTTGGCGATTCTTCTGCCTTCTTGTGTTCTCTCATAGATAAGGTCACGCTCAAATTGGGCGAAGGCACCGAGAATGTTGGCCATCAACTGGCCGGTTGCGCCTTCCGTGCTGATGCTGTCTTGCAGCGAGGTGAATAATATGCCTTTATTCTTAAAGTCCTCCAACAGTGTAAGAATGTTTTTCAGAGAACGTCCGAGCCGATCCAGTTTATATACGACAAGCGTATCACCTTCCCGGAGGAAGTTCAGACAAGCATCCAATTCCGGACGGTTTTGTTGGTGGCCGGTCATTTTTTCCGAGAAAATTTTCTCACATCCGGCAGCTCTTAACGCTTCCAGTTGCATATCCAAATGTTGTTCCCTAGTGGAAACACGTGCATATCCAATTTTCATTTTGTATTGTTTTAGTTGGTTAATGAAGGTTTAATTCTTCATTCTCTCTAATATGAAGACATTAAATCTTCATATTCTTCACGGCTGTATTGGTTGAACCCCTTTTGCTTCATTGCCAAAAGAAGCCTTTCCAATTCTCCGATGGTCACTATTTGTTTACCGATAACGGTAAACTGTTCCCATTCTCCCTTTTCGTTGAGCAGGTATTCCCGGTGTGCAAAACAGTAAA